>Ga0213865_10001386_pt1 | contig 15829 bp, 16 predicted proteins | sample PICome_6_FD_160100 | JGI IMG/M metagenome (GOLD analysis project Ga0213865, IMG submission 160100) | Coastal seawater microbial communities near Pivers Island, North Carolina, United States - PICO282 | ecosystem: Environmental > Aquatic > Marine > Coastal | place: USA: North Carolina...
ACTGCATCATCCGTAGATACTGACGCTTGCTGCGCAACCGCAGGTGTCATCTGTGCATCGGGTGCCACGCGATTCGCTGTCGGTCCTGAACCGCGAACTGCATCATCCGTAGATACTGACGCTTGCTGCGCAACCGCAGGTGTCATCTGTGCATCGGGTGCCACGCGATTCGCTGTCGGTCCTGAACCGCGAACTGCATCATCAAAACCCTGAATTAGGGACTGCTCCCTTGTGCTTTTAGGGTCTGTGCCAACGGGCGTGACAATTTCCGTTATTTTTGAGCGCACCGCAATCGCTTCTCCGCGAACGGAGTCGAGCTGCCTCTGGCCTGGCAACACACCCACCCTACTTATCAGACTCACATCCTTCGCGTCTGGGCTTGGGGTTCTACTATTCGCATCGGGCAAAACAGCCCCTTTGACCATCGGATTAGCGACCACTTGTGAGAGATACAAAGAGGATTCAGCCAGCTCCTTGCTACGTAAAACGAATCGACTTTCTGGAACCTGCGGTCCTAGAACATACACATCAAAGTCTTTAGTAGAAATGTCTGGCAACACCGTTTCAAGACTGTAAGACGACTTTGGGCTGATAAGCTCATTGGCGATCGGCGGCATATTCTTGCCGTTAGACAGCCTTTGCAAGGCCGCAGACTCGGCGGTATCTTTAACGGGGTTTTGCGCTCGAGCTATAGATTCGAGCTCGGCCGAGAGGGCCGCCTTAAACTCAGCACTGGCGGGGCTTTTGGCTCCCTTGCCGTCTCCTTGCAAAGCCACTTTTGGTACATCGACTTGAAGTTTACTGAATTTTGATTCCATCTATTTTACTCGACGTTTTTTACGCACGCATGGAGTGAAGCAATAAGCGGGCCAACTTTTCTCAGAGAAAGTCGGATGAGACCCACTCCTCGATCCGCTCCTCTTCTTCTAGCGACTGCTTTAGCAGCAAGGCTTTGATTTCCCTCTCTTTGAGCGCGGCATATTTCATTTTATTTTTCACCGCGTCATTCAACCCAGTTTCAATCTTTTTCATATCGAGCCGTATCACCTCTATATCTCTGTCAACGGCGGCTTTCAACTCACCCAAATCTTTAGAAAAATTGATGATCAAAAACACGTCGCTGCTATTTAGCTCTAATGCCCCCTTTAGGTCTTCAAGCACTTCAGCGCTACGAAGTTGCAGTTGCTCCTTGTTAGCTCTCGAGACAGAAAGTCGATTCACGAGTTTCTCCCGCTGGGACAGCCACTCTGAACACTCAGCCTCAGCTATCTTTAACAACGTGTCCCACTTGGTGTCCACTGAATTGTCGTCCCATAAGTTGATCAAGCTGTTCTGTCGAGGTGCTTAAACTGCAACCGACACTTAAATCTTGCTCTATGAAGCTTTCCATTTCCTTGCGCATTCTTATCGCTCGATCGAGTTCTTCATCAGAACCCGTCTCGTACGCCCCTACCATAATAAGGTCTCTATTCTGCTCAAACTTAGTCCACAAACGGCGAAAGTCTCGAGCAAGATCAGTCATGTTTTTATCCACGACCCTCTGCGAGAGACGCGAAATCGAGCCTTTTAGGTTGACAGCAGGGTAGATACCCGCGTCCGCCATTTCTCTCGAAAGCATAATTTGGCCATCCAGCGAGGAGCGAGCGACCTCAACGATGGGGTCATCACCGGCCTCAAATTCGAGAAGCACCGTATAGATACTGGTTATACTCCCCTCCCCATCACTCATCCCCCCTCGCTCCATAATCCGGGGCAACTTACTAAAAACTGACGGTGGGTATCCTTTGCTTGTGGGTGGCTCTCCTGCAGAAAGCCCAATCTCTCGCTCTGCATGCGCAACTCTTGTGAGACTATCAACCAGAAGTAAGACATTTAGACCCTGATCTCTGAAATACTCAGCAATTGTGTGACCAGTATCGTTTGCTTTTCGCCTAAGGACTGGAGACGCCTCTGAGGTGGCGAGTACCACTACCGAGTTTTCGAGACCGGCCTGCCCGAGCGTTTCCTCTATAAACTCTGTCGCTTCTCTCCCTCGCTCACCAACGAGCACCACAACAACAATGTCGGCAGTGGTATGTTTTGTCATCATAGCCAGCAATGAGCTTTTACCAACGCCAGAGCCGGCGACAAGGCCGACTCTTTGGCCGCGTGCCAGCGTTAAAATACTGTTAACAACTCTAACGCCCACATCTAACGGCTCATCATTGGGTCGTCGATCAATGGCTTGAACTTGCCTCCCATGAAAAACTGAAAATTTGTTGATATCGGGAGGAGGAAGTTTGTCTAAAAAATTTCCTAGGGGATCAATTACTCTGCCCTTTAGCTGAGGCCCTACTCTCACAGAGGAGATCTTCTGAATCATTCTGACTCGACTCCCGTGACAGACACCAGCCAGATCGTCAAAAGGCATCAAGACGAGCCCATCCTCAGAAAACGCGACTACTTCAGCGAGAATGGAGGAGGCCTTAGCATCTTCTATGGTGATTTCGCAAAGCGCTCCTACGGGCGCTTTAAAACCATTACAAATTGCGGTGGCTCCACTTACCGCAGTAACCTCGCCCCATAAATGCCCCATGTACGGATTAAGGGACGCGGCATCTTTTACTCGCCGCCCTGAGAAATATTTTTCCGAAAATTCAGTCATCGGGCGCTAGTGCTTGATCGAGCAACTGACTCCGCGCGACTGCTAGCGCCTCATCCACTGAGTAACTCAGTAAGGCTGGTCCCAACGAAACCTGTACATCCCCGATATCAAAGGAGTTGTCGGGGGTGATTATCCAATTAAGATCTTTGGCATGTTGCTCATCGCTAAGTGCCGCTGCCAACTCGCTATGGAGCTTCACTTCTAATGGCGCATCAAGTGGGAGCTCTGCAGCTTCAACTATGCCCTCAACGTGACGAACTACAAGCTCGCGTTTCTCGAGAAGTGAACTATGAAACAGGCTTTTACTCACAATTAGGACCAAATCCACAAGAAAATTATCGAGTTTTATCTCTCGAAAGGAGACCTCCTCTAACTTTTGAGTTACTGACCGTAGACCCTCAACGAGTTGACTGTTTAACTCCGCCGCCTCACCAACGCCAAGCCTTCTCCCGTCCTCAAATGCTTGTTGCAAATCAGCCTCTGTCAACGGGGTCTCCTCGGACTCTTTTACTTCATCCGGCTCTTGGGTCCCGATAACGTCAATTTCAACTTTTTCGGCCTCGCACTGCTCCTCCACTATTGGCGGGCTCACCTCCTCAGTAATGTTCATTGGTATGAAATCAGAACCTGACGCCACACCGCCATTGCCAGATAGTCCATCTGCAAACTTCTTTGCTCTGTGCCCAGCGTCCAGCAGGGCATTTAGCTCCCACGACACCACCCCGTTTCGATCAGACAAAGTCATCACCTCGACCTGCTAATACTAACTCACCAGAATCAGAGAGCTTACGGGCGATCCGCATAATATCTTTTTGTGCCTGTTCGACATCGGAGATCCGCATTGGTCCTTTTGCTTCCATGTCATCAACGAACATGGCTTTTGCTCGTTGTGACATATTTTCGAAGAACTTATCCTGGGTGTCCTCTGCAGCACCCTTGAGTGCAACCATGAGTAGATCGGACTCTACATTTCTCATGAGAACCTGAATCGCGCGATTGTCGACCATAGACAAATTATCAAAGGTGAACATATTGTCTTGAATTTGAAGCATCAGCTCTTCATCTATAGCGGCAAGTCTCCCCATGATGTCCGTCTCAAGGTCAACTTTGACAAAATTCATGATCTTTGCAGCAGTTTTCACGCCACCAAAACTGGATGACTGTGCCGAGGAGTTGTTAGCAAATTGCTCTGCCATAATCCGCTCTAGCTCTTCCATTGCCGAGGGCTGCACAGATTCCAAACTTGCAATTCTCTGCAGGATCTCGCCTCTATTCTCCTCCGGGAGGAAATTAATTACGTCAGCTGCGGCTTCATATTCTAGGACTGATAGGATGATGGCGACGACCTGAGGGTGCTCATTTACTATCATGTCTGCAATCGCCCTGGGATCCATCCATCTAAGGATCTCTAAGCCTTTACTGCTGGACCCTGGAAGGATTCTGTTAAGCACCGTGCTTGCCTTATCATTGCCTAACGCCTTTTTGAAGACAGCCTCAACGTAGTCTGTTGTGCCCAGACCTAAATTTGTCTGTTTTTTAATGGTGGAAACAAAGTCGTCAAGAACCGCATCGACGGTTTCTTGAGACAAATCGACAACGCCAACCATCGCAGAGCCCAAGGACTGCACCTCTTTCGGACTCATGAAGCGGATGATGTCAGCAGCTTGACTCTCCCCCAACAAAAGCATTATCACTGCGGCGCGCTCAGTGTTTGTTAAACCCTCAAGCTCTCGAAGCACCGCTTCCGGGAGTCCGTCACCATCGGACTCCAGTTTGTCTACTACGCCTTGCTCAGCCATCTGTTATCCCGCCCTATTTAGCGTCGATCATCTTTTTCAAAACGTTTGCTACACGCCCCGCATCTTCAGCAACCAACAGGCGCACCACGGCGACTTTGTCATCATAACTATTGGCTGTATCCAGCATGTCTGCTGAGATTGAAGACTTTTTCGGCTTCAACTTCGCTTTTATTTCGTCAAGCGACTCTCCATCCTCAAGTGCTTTTCGATCAGCTTCGCTGAGCTCGCCATCTGCTAAGGCTTCCATTAGCTCCTCAGAGACAGTGTCTGTATCTGGCAAATAAGCCCGAAGTAATGGTCGAACAACGATGAGCAAGAAGGCGAGAAGGGCCGCTACGGTCATACCGTGCTTTCCCCAAGTTAAGAATTGCTGATCCTGATACCACTGGATGGGACTCTGACTTACTTCTTCTCTAAAAAATGGAGCGGCCGTTATACTCAGGGTGTCGCCCCTGTCTTCGCTGTAGGGAATTGCGCCTATTACTAATTGTCGGAATCGCTCGATCTCAAAGTCCATCGCCTCGGCTAACTCAGTAGACGAAATATCTGCTGCTACAGCATTGGTCGCGGTAACATCTTCAGCTAAGACGCCACCCTCGGCACCCACGGCAGAGGCAGGCACACCGAGCAATCGGCGAGTCGCCAGATTTTTGAGTGCCTGTTCATCGACGATAACTGCCGCGCTCAGCGACAAAATTTCTCCAGACATCTGCTTTGTATACCGAACTTCCTTGTCGAGCTCGTAATTTCGAGTCGTTTGTGATCGTGAGGACGTTGTTTGTGTCTCCGCCTCTTGCTGAGATAACTCTTCGGTTTCTTCTATTATTTCTGGTTCATCCGGAGGAACGTTACTTAGAGCGCCCGGAATGCCCTCTGCCGCTTTTAGACCCCTTTGGGTATCTTCGGTTAGGACCTCTGACCTGATCTCGGGACTATCATTCTCAGCATCGAAGTATTGCTCAAGCGTTGACTCTACCTCGGTAAAGTCTAACTCTAAGTTCACTGCAACCCTCATGCTTTCTTGACCGAGGACTGGCGAAAGCAACTGCCTTAGTCTCGAGGCGAGCTCAGCCTCCCTTTGAGCAACGAACTGCGCATTGTTCGCAACTGGAGAGGACGAGATGTCTGTGCCACTTTTGGTAAGCAGATTGCCAAAATGATCAACTACCGTAACGTCCTCGAGCGCCAAGTAAGGCACACTCGAACTCACGAGATGGACTATTGATTGAACCTGTGACTGATCAACCACGCGACCGGGAAAGGGAGTCACAATCACGGAAGCCTTTGCTGGTTGTCTATCTCTTACGAAGACACTCTGTTTCGGCGCAGCAAGGTGGACTCTGGCGGTTTCTATTGTACTTATGCGGGCAATTGAAGCCGCGAGCTCTTTTTCCATAGCCCCCTGGTAGCGCACTTGCTCCATAAACTGGCTGGTGGTCATGGAGCTATCGTCGGATAATGACGCAACGCCGCCATCCGTTGAGGACCTTGGCAGCCCTTGAGATGCCAAAAATATTTTTGCTTCCTGATACTTGTTGGACTCAACAAGTAGTTGGCCGGTCACAACATCTATCTCAGCATCGTAATTTCCTGCTACCAGAGCCTCATAAGCAAGCTGGATATCAGCAGCGTCCATGCCGGTAGACACGCTTCGCATCTCTTTCGACGATAGAGTTGCCCAAAATAATAGCAATGCAAGAAATGCAAAAATTGCAATTGCGGCGGGCATGGAACGCTTTACTGCCGGTTGTGCGAAAAATTGCTGCACTGCGGGTAAAGAACCAGAAACCGTCGTTACTGCGGTCCCTTTTTCACCCTCTGAAACAGCAGTCATTGCTTCACCTGCTCGTGCTGGGCCGGCTAAACTTGCTTGTGCAGAAGAACTTAAAGTATCCATTTAAAAGCCCCTTAGACCGGCATGCTCATGACATCTTGATATGCCTTGAGGACCTTATTCCTGATTTGCAAAGTCGCTTCGAATGCGACTGATGCCCTTTGAGAGTCCACCAACACGTCAGTAAGCGAAGCCTCAGAGCTGGCCTCAAAATCGATTTTATTCTGAGCTGATGTAAGCTGCAGCTCGTTTACCGACCGCAGTGCCTCGACCAAATCCGATGAGAAGTTCGCTCTAGCATCACCACTTCTCTCTGCTAAAGTAGAGGCTGATTGAGAGCCTCCTATTTCTGCTTGCCGGATCATGCTCAATACGTTCTGCGCTTCTATCGACATGGTCATAACATTTTCCTTTGTAGCTGGTCTTCGCGCTCATTTAGTTTCTGAATCTTGTGTCTGAGTGTTCTGGGACTTATCCCCAAAACCTTTGCTGCATCAGCTTTTGAGGCTGTATTGGCGAGTGCATCCTGTATAGCCAGCCACTCAGCGGACTCTTTCGTAGTCGCGAGTGAGTCTGAGGGTTGTATGGTCGCTTTCGGCGAAGCTCCCAGAACAGAATAATTAGTCGGTAGTGCAGAAACACAAGCGTCTAACAAGATATGTTCTTCACATATAACATCCATATCTGCGACAACTTTCGCCCGCGAAATAACATTTTCGAGCTCACGCACATTTCCAGGCCAATCGTGTGCAAGCAAGCGCCTAAGAGCGTCTTGAGATAACTGCATAACTCTTCCCGCGCAGGCATGTGATCCCGCAAAGTGGATGGCGAGAGCCTCTAAATCTAAGGGTCGTTCTCTTAGCGGGGGGATGCTTAGATGGAAGGAATTCAGTCGGTACAACAGGTCTTCTCGAAACTCACCACTCGATACCATGATATTGAGATCGCGATTAGTTGCTGAGACGAGCCGCACGTCGACATCAATGCTCTTGTTGCCGCCTATCCGACACACTTTCTGGTCTTGAATCGCCCTTAACAGTTTGGGCTGCGTATGCAGAGGTAGCTCACCAACTTCATCCAAAAAAAGCACTCCCCCGTGCGCCTGTTCGAACACACCCTCCTGGTCCTGATGAGCGCCTGTGAATGCCCCCTTCACATGACCAAATAAAATACTTTCGACTAAGTTTTCGGGAATTGCGGCGCAATTTAGTGCAACAAAAGGTTGAGACACTCTGGGGGATTGATCATGAAGAATTTTTGCAACAACCTCTTTACCAACGCCAGATTCGCCGCTCAGCAAAGTGCTTACATCGAAACCCGCTAATCGCCTCACAAGCTCTAGCATAGATTTGCTTGTTTCGTCGGCGAAAATAACTGCTCGCTTTTCGGTATAAGACTTACTGTGATTTTTTGCCAAAGAGCGTCCGCCAGAGCGTGCTGCGAAAGATAAAATATCGTCAACCAGATTAGAAACAAGGCTTTCAGTAGTTTGTGTATATCCCACGACCTTCCGAACGCCGAGCTCACCTAACCTGTGGGCTGCTGTGATATCGCCGCCAGGTATTAACGCAACTCCACGAGGGTGAAGTCCAATTAGCTCCGCGGACTGATCAAATAAAGGAATCGCCTCGCCCCATTTTGGGCCTACACAAAAAACTGGAATCTGATCGGTACTCAGTTTGTCGAGGCCCGAAGAATCTTGTGTGGTTTGGTGCTGACAGGACAGCGCCGCCTTCAGGCTATCGATCGGAAATTCCGAACCTCGAAGTTCCAAAAGCGTTAGTGACAAGTTCTTGATTGGTGATCTCATTTTTCATTGCCTGCGAGCGTCCGAGACTCAAAAGCAAAGATAAGACCACCCGAAGAAAAAACAGATAAATCAGGTGCTTAAAAAAAAATTTATGGTAGGAATTACGGGCATGTCGTAATTTTGACACCCACTACTTAGCCCAACGAGATATCTTCTCAATCAAGGTGGTCCGTTTAACTCCCAAACTTTTTGCGGCGCGTGAGACATTTCCAGATTGCTTATCTAAAGCAAACTCGATGAGCTTTCGCTCATAGTTGTCAACTCTATCTTTCAAGCTTTTAGCGTCTCCAGTGACAGGCGATTTTTCTAACGCGATTAAATCAATCAATTCATCTACAGAGGTTTCAGGTGAAGAGCTCCTACTAGCGGGAGCGGTGCGTTTCACCTTCGCAGGTTCGTCCGTTTTTAATTCATCAGTTTCCGAACGCAATATCGTATTGCTCATACCGGACGGGAGATAATCGGGCGGCACCTTGTATAAATTAATTATTTCGCCCGGATATAAAGCGGCAAGCCTTTGGCAAAACCCCTCTAGCTCTCTAACATTTCCCGGCCATGAGTAATTGCGCATCAACTCCCAAGACCGTTCTTCGATGGAAAATGGCTTAATTGACGTGTCAAATTTATTCGCAAAAAATTCGAAGAATTCGGCTATCTCCTCTCCTCGCACGGATAAGGCGGCTACACTTAATGGGATGACATTTAAACGAAAGAAAAGATCTTCTCTGAAGTCGCCCTGCTTTATTAAATCCTCTAATGGCTGATGTGTGGCGGAAATAATTCGAGTGTTAGCGACAAATTCTTCATTTGAACCTACGGGGGTTACAACGCCTTCCTGCAAAAATCTGAGCATTTTTGACTGCAACGAAGAATCCATGTCTCCGATCTCGTCTAAAAATAATGTGCCGTTTTCCGCATGCCTAATTCGGCCTGCAAAACTGCTCACCGCACCCGAGAAAGCGCCCTTGGAATGACCAAATAACTCGCTCTCCATCAACTCAGCAGGGATGGCACTGCAGTTGATAGCTACGAACCGGCCGGTACGGCCAGAATGCTCGTGCAGGCGCTTCGCAACCAACTCTTTTCCAACACCCGTTGGCCCGCGGATCAATACCGGCGCGTCTGTAGGTGCCACCTTAGAGACAGCTGCTACCAATGATGCAGTTTGAGGGCTGGACCCTATGAACATAGCCAGCGCTCTCGATGCATGTCACTCATGCGCAAATGATCCCAGAATCAAATCTATATTGTTTACACCTTAGCTCCCCACTGTGACATATTAAATCCATAAAGTTAATGCCAAACGTCTCATTTGCAATTGGGGTAATGTCAATGAAATCCGCAACAGAGCTAGTTGCAAGCTATTTTGAACCTCAGCCAGGCAACCCCAGCCGAACTAGCTGGACCGCGTCTGTGCTCGCACTCCTGATACTTCTGAACCTTTTAGCCGTGGTGTTGGAATCAATCGACGATGTAAACAGTAGATTTGCAACGGAGTTTTTCCTATTCGAGTGCTTCTCAATCTTTTTTTTTACAGTGGAGTACATCGCAAGAATCTTCAGCGCTCCAGCCCTTTTTACGACTGTTAGGCCTCTTGGAAAATCCAGAAGGTTGGGATACGTATTAAGTTTTTCTGGTCTTATAGACCTAATCGCAATACTCCCATTTTTACTGCAGTTTTTGATTCCAGGGATGGACTTACGGGTCTTAAGAGCCCTCCGCCTTTTAAGGTTGTTGAAATTAAACCAATACACCTCCGCTATTGACGATTTAATAGCGGCCGTTGTGTATGAAAGAAAAGCACTGCTTGCAGCTGTTTACCTTTTGATGGTCTCTCTATTTTTGTCAAGCACTGCCGTCTACCTCGTAGAATCGAATATCCAACCTGATGCGTTTGGTTCAATACCTCAAGCAATGTGGTGGTCTATTGTCACGCTTACGACAGTCGGGTACGGGGACATTGTTCCCATATCGTCTATTGGAAAAGTTATTTCTGCGATCACTGCGGTCATGGGAGTCGCGTCAATTGCACTGGTAACAGGAATACTAGGAGCGGGTTTTACTAAGCGGATGGAATATAAGAAAGCGGCCCTTACTGAAGCTATTGCCGTTGCATTGGAGGATGGCCACATCTCTCAAAAAGAGGCTATCGAGTTAGACTCCCTCAGGAAGGAATTAGACTTATCTAAGGAGCAACAGGTGGCAATTCTGAGGGTGCTTGCGTCTGAAGACAATGAAAAAACCTGATCGACGACGGCGAATAAATGTGAACGACTGTTACTCGAAGGCGAACATTATCGGCATTAGGCTGTATCGTGGGCCATCAGTGAGGTATCGGTCTTCCAACTTAGCCCAACGGTCGGTTTCAATTCGCCATCTAATATGACTATCGAAGGCGTCCTCTGAAGACCAACAAGATAATACCTCGATTCGTATGTCAGCGGTCTCTTCCATCTCATCTAAGTTAGAAATATCGACGCCTTCCGCAACATACGCCCAGGAACAGCCGGGGGCCGCCTTTGTCATGGCCACCAATGGACCAAAGTCGGCAAGAAAGGACGCTCTGTTTTCCGACCTAACCGTAAACGTTGTCTTCGCGATTAATGCCATAACACTTCCTTCTTTCAGCCATGTTTAGGCCTCCAAAAATACATCCTTAACAAGCGGTGCAGCAACCGAAACTTTGAAATAAGTGACCTTGTTAAAGTTTAGAAAACATTTAACGACTCTAGTTCGGTGTAATCAACTCAAATCGCTGTACTTTGAAATCTCCAACATCTACCCATTCGCAAAAATTTTGTATGGGTCTCACCCACAACTCTCTTTTTCCATATTCGGCGCGATACAGCACCAGTGTTTCCTCTGTTTCAGAGTGGCGCACGATAGAAATTACCGTGTATTCATCATTATTCTTATAATGACGATATCGCCCGGGACTAAGCAACTCAGTCATTACTGAAGCCTCCAAATCCCATTCCGATCACTTTTTGTAAACTTCCAAGTGTCTCACCCATAAGCAAACAGTCGGCGTCGCGCTGCGCCAACTTGTCTTCGTGGAGTTCATCGTTCACTTCTTTTAGCTCATCACTAAACCTAATCCGCCGAATACTCAGATCCTTATCCAATACAAAGTCGACTTGGTCCTGCCAGGACAACGCTAGACGAACGACCTGCTTGCCTGACTCTATGTGACCCCGAATTTCGTCAGACTCCAGGTACACGCCGCGAGCGCGGACAACGCCGCCCTCCTCCTGAGGATCCTCTAGGTCCGCATCGCCCCCGAGACTCAATCCATCAGGCAAGCCACCGTTAAGTACCCACTGGCTCATAATGACAATCGGAGACTTCTGTGTATCCGGGAGAGTTACAGGCAAGTTACCCAAGCCCTCTCGCAATAAAGACAGTAGGTCCTCTGCCCTTGCCGCACTCGCCGTATTAACCCAGACCCACCCGGCTTTGTCGTTAATGAGTGCCTCTAAGCATTGCGACTGTGTAAATGCTCGTGGAAGCAGGTCCTGCGTGATCTCATCGACAATATCGAAGCGCTCTTTTCGTTGAACGCGACGTCCCTGGCCCGCCTGTATTTCCTGAACTCGATTGTTTACCTCGCTTCGAATGACCGAAGCCGGTAACAAGCGCTCTTCTCGCCGCAATCGCACCAACCAGTAGTCACCCGACTTGTGCACGAGGTCGGTGGCGTCATCTGAGAGTGCTGCCACCCAACCACTGGAGGTTGGTTGGCTGGATCTACACGGCTGAAACGGTCGCCGAGACAGCCGCTGTGATAGCTCACTAGCATCAATACCTAGGCGTCCAGGTAGCTTGTAGGGGCGGGCATTTCGAAACCACATACTCTTCGCTCTCGATTTTGGGGAGCGGTAGTGTAGGGGTTAATTGATCTGACTTCGAGAGGCCAGGAAAGAGGACGAAGTTACCGGTTGGTGAAGGCTTAAATGAGCCGTAGCGTGACGAAAAATCGAGCAATCAACGTCGTACTACCCGCAGGGACTCGCCCACTGCGTTGACCGCAATCACTGCAAAAGTAAACCCTGTCAAAGACCAAATCTTCACGACCTTCACGCCGGACACGATCCACGTTTTCGCTGTTGCAATGGGGACAAGTCCCCGCGTCGCTCATCAACTTCAAGTGAAAACGCCTAGCCACAATTTACTATTGGCAAGATTACATTGGAAAGGCTCTCAACTAAGTATTCGGACAAAGGGAGAAGCTAGCGCGTGACAAATACAATACAGATTCGCGTTTTGCGATCACTTTTGTCGCTTTTTACGTCAAATCTTTGACCATACGGCCCCGAGCCTAGGCTTCAAAAATCAGCGTTGCGCGCTACACTCGGGACTCGATCAGGGGAATCAACCATGCGCTATTTGCACACCATGATTAGGGCCAGCGATCTCGATAAGACACTCGAATTTTTTGTCAGTCACCTGGGCCTTGTCGAGGTGAGACGATACGACAGCGAGCAAGGCCGCTTTACCTTAGTGTTTCTCGCGGCACCGGATGATGTCGACCACGCAGAAGTAGCGCAAAGCCCGTTGGTGGAAATCACTTATAACTGGGACCCCGAAGACTACGACGGAGGCAGAAATTTTGGACACCTTGCCTACCGGGTCAACGACATCTACGACACTTGTCAGAAGCTACATGATGCGGGTGTCGTGATTAATCGCCCACCGCGCGATGGGCGCATGGCCTTTGTGAAATCCCCCGACGGTATCTCGATCGAACTGTTGCAAGACGGCGAGGCACTGCCAGCGCAGGAGCCGTGGGCATCGATGGAAAATACGGGAACATGGTGACTCTCGAGGTTTTCTTCAATCTCGCTGTAACGCCTTTATAGTCGCCTGAGCGATTGGGCTAACTTGCCAGGAAACTCAGAATCCAACCGGCGACCCGACCGCCCTCGTGATCATGTTGCTCTAGCGAAGCGCGCCCCTGAGCAACACGGTCGGCGCCAATCATTTCGTAACGAAACGACATAATCGCCTCCGAATACTCGTCGATGAACTCGGGGTGCCCCTGAAGGGTGAATATGTGATCGCCCATGACAAATCCCGCGTTCTCGCAGTGCGCGTTGGAGACAATATTGCGTGCGCCTGGTGGGAGTTCCTGTACCTGGTCTTGATGCGACACCACAAGCTTCAGGTGGCCTGACTGTGCTCCATCAAAGGGCGCTTTATCGAGCGTATAGGTATGAATCCCAACACCCCAGCCTTTATCAGACTTTGAAACTACGCCACCCAGAGCCTTGGCGATGATTTGATGGCCGAAGCAGATGCCGACCATTTTTTTGCGCCGCGCATGGAGCTTTTGAATTAAGGCCTCGAGATCCCGAATCCACTGCTTATCGTCGTAGGCCGAGCTCTTACTGCCCGTGATGATAAACCCATCCACCGAATCGATGTCATGATCAGTGGGATGAACGCCCTCCTCAACATCCCAGATTGCAAAACTCACCGAAGGGTCAGCCTCCAAAAGTAGCCGCTTAAACATATCGGGATATTCGCCGAAGTCTGGCACCCATTCTGGTCTGACGGTATCTGTTTTAAGAATCCCTATGTGCATATTGGCTGTCATCTAATGTTTTTTTAGTAGTCATATTTTTGTGATATTTCAACATCACACTACATGGTATTGTGACCCAAGACGCTAGTGAAAGGCGATCTGGGGGAGGAGTAATATTACTATGGCGATCATGGCGACACTCCAACAAATCGATCTCGCACTCTTTGATAAAGTGTTCTATTTTGGGCGAGACAACAAGGCAATGACCAAGAGCGCAATTGCCTTGTCGCGTAGTGGCGATGGTTACTTACAACTGATAACCCCTGCCATTGTGTGGCTGTCCGAGTCGGTGCTCGCTCCGACCTACGTCTTCGCTCTGGCAGCTGCAATGCTTTTGGAGCGCATCACATACTTTGTTCTTAAAAATACGCTTAAGCGTTTAAGACCTTGCGACTTTAAGAAAAACCTTAAATCTCTTGTAGCCGCATCCGACAAATTCAGCTTCCCATCCGGCCATACGTCAGCGGCCTTTTGCTTCTCAACCATTACCGTCATCACCTTTGGTAGCGCTTACACCGCCATGTTCATCTGGGCATCTTTAGTGGGTGCATCGCGAGTCGTCATCGGCGTTCATTACCCAGGAGATATCGCTGCAGGTGCCATAGTGGGGTCAGGGATCGCCCTTGGCACTGCATCAATGCTTAACATCTGGTAAAACGCAGTAATGACAAGAAAGATTCTTTACGGTGTTCAAGGCACCGGGCAGGGGCACATTAGTCGCGCACGTGGTGTAGCTGAGGCACTCAAAGATTACGATGTCGATGTAACCTGGCTATTCTCAGGCCGGCCCAAGGAAAAGCTGTTTGATATGGAGCCGTTCGGTGACTTCAAGCACCGGGAAGGGCTTACCATGGTGACTGAAGCGGGAAAAATGAGATATCGAAAGACAGCGTTTGCTCTTTCTCCTGCCACCTTCATCAAGGACACGACAAACCTCGACCTCGATCCGTACGATCTAATTGTTTGCGATTATGAGCCAGTGATTGCTTGGGCCTGTAAAGCGAGAGGCAGGGAAGCCATCGGTATTGGGCATCAATATGCCTTCGGTAAGAACACACCCATGACCGGCGATACACCAATGAGTCGGCTGGTAATGCAACAGTTTGCACCCGTGGTGGTGCCTGTAGGCCTTCACTGGGCGCCTTTTGATGACACGATTTTACCGCCCATTCTTGATCTACCGGAGCTAAATCCAGAAAAGACAGAAGACCATATTCTCGTCTATCTGCCATTCGAGGATCAGAATCTGACAACCACCTGGCTTCACGGTTTTTCTGATCAGAGGTTCATACAATATTCGCCAGACCTAACCGACGAGGCTCAAGGTAATGTCGTGCGAAGAAAGGCCAATGTCCATGGCTTCAAACGCGACCTTGCCGCCGCACAGGGTGTTATTTGCAATACTGGCTTCGAGCTCATCTCCGAGTGCCTGCAATGGAAGAAGCCCGTTCTCACCCGCCCATTGGCAAAACAGATGGAACAGCTATCCAACGCTGCCGCCCTAGAGCAATTAGGCTACGCAACTACAATGCAATCGTTAGACACGCAAACGGCACGTCGATGGTTTGATTCCACGCCTGAGGCGCCGAACGTTCAGTTTAAAAATGTCGCGGGGGCACTGGCAGAATGGCTTGCACGAGGTGCAAGTAGGCCTGTCGCTGAGCTGAGTAGACAGCTCTGGTCGTGAGATATATCCGCAAGACCTTACTGACTATCTATGCTTTGTTGCTATCTCAAGCCGCAGTGGCAGACACTACGCAGGACAGCTTTGTCGGTAATAGCGCCTGTGCATCCTGCCATGACGCTCAGGTTCAGGACTGGACCGACTCACACCATGATCTGGCCATGCAGGAGGCCAACGAGAAGACCGTACTTGGCGATTTTGATAACGCCATCTTTATTTACGAGGGCGTCACCACTACCTTTTTTCAAAAGGGTGATGAGTACTGGGTCAAAACTGACAACGAGAACGGGGAACTACAGGATTATCGGGTCGCATACGTATTTGGCGCTTATCCTCTCCAGCAGCTTCTATTGCCTATACAAAATGACCGGCTCAATGCATTAAGTATCGCTTGGGATGCGCGCAATGAATCCGAGGGCGGTCAGCGATGGTATCACATTTACGAAAATCAAGAGCCTGTCACCTCAGAAAGCC
>Ga0213865_10001392_pt1 | contig 15816 bp, 23 predicted proteins | sample PICome_6_FD_160100 | JGI IMG/M metagenome (GOLD analysis project Ga0213865, IMG submission 160100) | Coastal seawater microbial communities near Pivers Island, North Carolina, United States - PICO282 | ecosystem: Environmental > Aquatic > Marine > Coastal | place: USA: North Carolina...
TCGTACGTCTTATGATGCAGTAACTGCAAGACGTTCTCTAAACATTATGTTTGCTGACTGGTCAAACAGAGGCATTCAGATGTGGGAAGTTTCTAAAGTAGAGCTTACCCTAACACAAGGAACTAACGAGTACACCCTTAATTCTTTTGACATAGATATCTTAGATGCGTATATCGAAAGAACAGAAAACAATACGGTCACCGACTACGTTTTAGATAGAGTAGACAGAAACGAATACATCAATATTCCGAACAAAGCTACACAAGCAAGGTCAACAGAGTTTTGGCTAGAAAGACTAAAAGAACCTGTTCTTCATCTTTATCCAACGCCCGAGAACTCGACAGACAAACTCGTTTACTATGTCTGGCGTAGAATACAAGATAATACCGCTCAGGTTAATGATATTGATATACCAAGCAGGTTTATGCCTTGTGTAGTTTCAGGACTAGCGTATTATCTGTGCTTGAAAAAGAACGTACAAAAACTGGCTATAATGAAGGAACAATACGAACAAGACTTGGCTAATGCAATAAGGTACGATGAAGACCGTTCACCTTTAAGACTTGTTCCAAAACATGAGTATATCTAATGGCATACGCTTCAGGTAAATATGCTTACTTTATATGTGATACTTGTGGTTTTAGATATCCGTACAAAGAAGCTAGAGGTAATTGGGAAAATTTTAGAACTTGTCAAGAGTGTTACGAACCAAAACATCCTCAACTAGACCCTCCAGTTGTTTCTGCAGATGCAGAAGTTCTTTGGAAGCCTCGTCCAGATGTTTCTTTACCTAAAAGTCAATTAGGGGTTATAATCACTACAAATGCAGGCAGTGGTATGACCTTTGAATCAGACCCTATAGGAACAAAGTTTGATGGATTAGGAGCTACCAGTGGTTTAGGAAGTGTAACAGTGAGTATAGCATAATGGCAGGATTTACATACAGCGGATTAAAAACAGCAGTACAGAATTATTTAGATAATACTGAAACTACGTTTGTAAGCACTTTAGATACGTTTATACAAACAGCTGAAGAACGTATTTTAAAGTCTGTACAGCTTCCTGTTTTTCGTAAAAATGTTACAGGAACATTAACCCAAGACAATACCTATTTATCTACACCGACAGATTTTTTATCACCGTTTAGCTTAGCTTTGATAGACGGAAGTAACAATTACAGTTATTTGTTATTAAAACACGTTTCTTTTATTAGAGATTACACACCACAACAAGCCACAACTGGCAAACCCCTTTACTATGCTCAGTTCGATGAAGATACTTTTATAGTAGCTCCAACACCAGATACAAACTACTCTGTTGAGCTTCATTATAACTACAGACCTAATTCATTAACTACCGTAGGAGACGATAACCAAACGTGGTTATCAGAAAATGCTCCTAACGCTATGTTATACGGCTCTTTAGTAGAAGGTGCTGTATTTATGAAATCTGACCCGAATACAATATCACTATACGAACAAAAATACCAAGAAGCTTTAGCTATGCTTAAATTACTAGGTGAATATAAAGACGTTAGAGATGAAGCAAGAAACGACCAGATTAAAATAATGCCACAAGGAACAACAAATGTTTAGTGTAGATGTAAAACCAACATTAGGAACGGTTAATGTTCAAACAACAGATAATAAAGGTTTAAGTCCTGAATACTGGACTGAAAGATTAGTAGAAAAACTTATTGGTATAAGTGATAACGCTGACCCTATGGTGAAAGCCCAAGCAGAAGCGTTTAAAGACACTATACAACAAGTTATTTTATTATATATAAAACAAGCTATAAGTAGCGATAGAGCAACAGTAGCGGGTTTATTACAAAAACAAGGTCATAAAGAAATGGCTGATATTATTAGGAGACTATAATGGCAATAACGCAAGCAATGTGTACTTCATTTAAAAAAGAATTAATGACAGCTACACACGACTTTACCGCAGCAAGTAACGTGTTTAAATTAGCTTTATATACAAGTTCAGCTTCTTTAGACGCAGCGACTACTGCATATACTTCAAGTAATGAAGTGAGTGGAACTGGATATACTGCTAAAGGTGCGTTTTTAACAAGCGTTACCCCAACAACATCAGGTACAACAGCTTTAACTGATTTTAATGATTTAACATTCAGTACAGCCACAATTACTGCAAGAGGTGCTTTAATTTACAACGAAGCAGCAACTTCAGACCCTTCAGTTTGTGTGCTAGATTTTGGTGGAGATAAAACTTCAACAGCAGGTGATTTTACAATTCAATTCCCAACAGCAGACGCTTCAAACGCTATTATAAGAATAGCTTAAATAACCTATGTCGAGTTTGACGGGTTGGGGTCGAGGTACTTGGGGCAGTGCTGCTTGGGGTACATCTTTACCTGTTGAACTAACAGGAGTTTCCGCTACAGGTTCTGTTACTAGCGTAACTATTGTAGCAGAAGCTAATATAACACTTACAGGTGTTGCAGGAACCGCGACTTTAGGTAATGAAACAGTAGCCGCTAATGCAGATGTAAGCGTTACTGGTTTTAGTCTTACTTCTTCATTAGGGAATGAAACGGTAATAGGTACAGCCGTTATTTCACCTACAGGTGTTTTATCAACAGGAACGTTAGGTGACGAAACAGTAGTAGCTGAAGCTAATATTTTACCCACAGGTGTTTCATCAACAGGAACGTTAGGTGACGAAACAGTAACAGGAACAGCTAATATCTCACCCACAGGTATTGCTGGAACAGGTACTTTAGGTGATGAAAGTGTTACAGCAGACGCTAATACTACAACAACAGGCAATGTAGGTACTTCCGCATTAGGTAATGCGATTACAGCAGGAGCAGCTGTTACAGGTGTTGCAGCAGTAGCCTCAGTTACAAGTTTAGGTGATGAAACTGTTATAGCAGGAGCAAATGTAGCTGTTACAGGTCCAGGACTTACTTCAACGTTAGGTACGGTTACACAAAGAACTTCTAATACAATAAGCGTAACAGGTTTAGCAGGAACTTCAGGAGTAGGTTCTGTAACCCTTATAGCTAAAGCGGTTGTGGTTCTTACAGGCGTAGAAGGACAGGGTAAAGTTAAAACTGTTAATATTTGGGGATTAGTAAACGATGCTCAAACTCCGAGCTATTCAGATGTTTCAACAACTCAAACACCTAACTATTCAACTATTTCAGACACACAAACACCAAATTGGAAGGAAGTTGCTTAACTATTACATAAAAAATAAGGTATAATCAAAACGGAGAACAACAAAAATGGCAAGTACATACGTAAATGACCTAAGACTTAACGAAATGGCTACTGGTGATGCTAGTGGAACATGGGGTGAAGTTACAAATACAAACTTAGAACTTATTGCTGAAGCTTTTAGTTATGGCACAGAAGCTATAACTACTAACGCAGATACACATACAACCACTATAGCAGACGGAGCAACTGACCCTGGAAGGTCGTTGTATCTTAAATACACAGGGACTTTAGATTCAGCTTGTACTATTACTATTGGACCTAATACTGTATCAAAGGTATGGGTTATAGAAAACGCTACATCAGGTTCTCAAAATATAATAATTTCTCAAGGTAGTGGTGCTAATGTAACTATTCCTACAGGTGAAACTAAAGTTGTTTATTCAGACGGAGCAGGAAGCGGTGCAGCTATTATTGACGCTTTTGCTAATTTAAAAGTATCAGACGCAGCCCAGACCAACATAACTAGTGTAGGTGCTTTAGACGGAGGTTCAATTACATCTGGCTTTGGCAGTATTGATGTTGGTTCTTCTGCAATTACTACAACAGGCACCGTTACTGGTAACACTTTAGCAGGAACTTTGTCTACAGCAGCTCAACCTAATATTACAAGCGTAGGTACGCTTACAGGTTTAACAACTTCAGGCGATATAAACTTTGGCGATAACGACAAAGCAGTCTTTGGAGCAGGTTCAGATTTACAGATTTATCATGATGCTTCAGGTAATCATAGCTATATTACAGAATCAGGTACTGGTGACTTTTTTATACAAGGTAATAATTTAATTATAGAAAACACAGGTGGTGAAAATTATTTTCGTGCAGTAAATGGCGGAGCAGTTCAATTATATTATAGTGGCTCAGAAAAAATAGCCACAACCTCAACAGGCATAGACGTAACAGGAACAGCAGTAACAGATGGTCTTACAGTAGCTGGTAACGTCTCAGTAGATGGTGGAACAATTAAACTTGATGGTAATTATCCAACAGGTACAAATAACGTAGCTTTAGGTGATACAGCTTTAGATAGTGTTGAATCTACTGGTAATCATAATGTTGCTGTTGGTAATAGTGCTGGTACAGCTATAACAACAGGAGATAATAATACTGCTGTAGGTTCTTTATCTCTTGATGCTCTTTCAACAGGAGAAGGTAATACAGCAATAGGTTATGGTACATTATCTAATGCAACAACATCTAATTATAATGTAGCAGTAGGTGAGTATGCTGGTGTTTCTATAACTACAGGTGAAAACAATACTGCTGTAGGTAGAACATCTTTGTATGCTAATACAACCGCATCAGATAATACAGCAATCGGTAGAGCTACTTTAGCAGCAAATACTACAGGAACATCTAATACAGCATTAGGTGCATTTGCTTTAGAATATAGTACAACTTCATCTAATAATACTGCAGTCGGAAAATCAGCTTTAGCAGCAAACACTACAGGTACAAGAAATACAGCGATGGGAATGAGTGCTGGTGCTGCTATTACAACAGGTAACTACAACGTATTAATGGGTTCTTATACAGGAGATGCCATTACTACTGGAGAAGAAAATACAGCTTTAGGTGATGCTGCTTTGAGTACAAATACAACAGCTAGTAATAATACTGCTATAGGTTCACAAGCATTAAAATTAAACACTACAGGTAGTGAAAATACCGCAGTTGGTCAAATTGCTATGGATGCAAATACTACTGGTAGTTCAAATGTTGCTGTAGGTCAATCTGCTTTAGGAACAAATACAACAGGTGGTTCCAATATTGCTATCGGAGTAGATTCTTTAAATGCCAATACAACAGCAAGTAATAACACAGCAGTTGGTCATGTAGCTTTAAGAGCAAACACTACAGGTAGTTTAAACGTAGCAGTTGGTTCTGCAAGTTTAGATGCCAACACAACTGGTTCTCAAAATATTGGTGTAGGTTATGAAGCATTAACATCAACTACAACAGGTAACTATAACATAGGTATAGGTACTGAAGCATTAGAAGCAAACACTACAGCGTCAAGTAACACTGCTGTTGGTAATGCAGCTTTAAGAGCAAACACTACAGGTAGTGATAATACAGCAGTAGGTGCAAATACTTTAAATGCAAACACTACAGGTCATTCAGGCGTAGCAGTTGGTAAAGATGCTTTAGCAGCCAATACCACAGGAAATTATAATGTAGCAGTAGGTGTTGATGCTTTAACAGCCAATACAACTGGTGGTGAAAATACTGCTGTTGGTATACAAGCTATGATTGCAAATACTACAGGTACTGCAAATACAGCTATGGGTACTTCTGTTTTAGATGCTAATACAGAAGGGAGTAATAATACTGCTGTAGGTGGTAGTGCTTTAGGTGCAAACACAACAGCAGATAATAATACGGCTGTTGGATATAATGCTCTTACAGCAAACACTACAGGTACAAGAAATAGTGCTTTAGGTGCTTTAGCCGCAGATGCAATTACAACAGGTTCTTTTAATACAGCTATCGGTTATAGTTCATTAGGTGTTAATACTGCTGGTAATTCAAATACAGCCGTAGGTGATAATACCCTTGCTGCTAATACGGCAAGTCAAAATACAGCTATTGGTGAAAACGCAATGGCTGCTAACACATCAGGTGGCAATAATGTTGCTCTTGGATGGGCAGCCTTAGATGCTAATACAACTGCAAGTTCTAATGTTGCGATTGGTGCTGCAGCTTTATCTGCTAACACCACATCTGTTTACAATATTGGTATTGGAGATAGTGCTTTAACCAATCAAACTACAGGGGCTAGAAATACTGCCATAGGTACTTTTAGTATGGCTTCTAATGTAACTGGAAATTACAACGTAGCTTTAGGTTATGCAGCTTTAAACTTGAATACAGTTTCGCAAAACACAGCTATTGGTTATGAAGCACTTTTAGATAATACAACAGGCGATAATAATGCTGCTCTTGGATATAGAGCTGGAACAAATGTTACCACAGGTGCTAATAATACTGCTTTAGGTTCTAAAGCCTTACAAGCAAATACAACAGCTGATAATAACACTGCTGTTGGTTATAATGCTTTAACAGCAAACACTTCAGGAACTCCAAACGTGGCTGTTGGATATTTAGCCTTACCAGCAAATACAACTGGTAGTGATAATGTAGGTGTTGGAGCAGGTGCTTTAGAAAGTAATACAACAGGTTCAAACAATACTGCTTTAGGTAGAGGAACTTTAGGTTCAAATAGTACAGCATCAAATAATACCGCAGTTGGAAATGATGCTTTAATATTAAATACTACAGGTTCTGAAAACACAGCTGTTGGTGCTGCAGCATTGGATGCTAACGTTTCAGGCTTTCATAATACAGCAGTTGGTTATGCTGCTTTAAGTGCCAATACTAATAATTATAATTCAGCTTTTGGATATAAAGCCTTAGAAGATAATACAAGTGGAGAAAGAAATACTGGTTTAGGTAGAACAGCTTTAGAAGTAAATACAACTGGTAGTTATAATACTGCTGTTGGTATGGCTGCTTTGGAAGCTAATACTACTGCTTCTTATAGCACAGCAGTTGGCTATCAAGCATTAAATGGAGCTACTACAGGTATAACAAATACAGCTCTTGGTTATCAAGCGGGTAATAATATAACCACAGGTACTCAAAATATTCTTATAGGTAATGGACCTAATCCTTCTACTGCTAGTTCACAAGAACAAATAGTTATTTCTACTGGTAACACTAACGGAGCAGGAGATAATACTGTTAGATTTGGAACTGATACTGGTACAGTTTATATTCCCTTAGATAATTCAACAACAAGTTGGACTAAATCTTCTGATGAAAGATTAAAAGAAAACATAGAAACTTCAACAGCTGGTTTGTCTTTTATTAATGATTTAAGACCAGTTACTTTTGATTGGAAAAAGAAAAAAGACATACCAGAAGATATGCAATCTATTTATCCACACGTTGAGGATGATGCACCTTGTGTTGGTAAAGGCAAAAAAGTTCACGGATTTATAGCCCAAGAAGTAGAGGATGTTATAGCAAATCATCCAGAGATTGTAGAAGGGAATAGTATAACTGATATAGATGCTCAAGGTGTCCACAGTTTAGCTGATGGTGCTTTAATGCCAATGATGGTTAGAGCAGTACAAGAACTTTCATCACAAGTAGATGAATTAAAAGCCGAAATACAAACTTTAAAAGGAGAATAATATGGCACAAACAGTAAGCGAAGTCTTAACAGCAGCAATGGATAGCGTAAACTTAATTGACGGTGTAAAAGCTGGAACTTGGAACGTTGAAGGAATGACCCAAGATGAAATAAACGAGATGGTTCAAAGAAATGTAGACCATTTAGAAATTATTTTAGAGTATGCACCTGTCGATTCAGATGACGAAACTCCAGATGTAAAAGGTGCAGCGGATAGTAAAAAGACTACTCACGTTGCAGCTATTGCTACTGGTAAGAAGTACATAACTGATAATAGTTAATTTTAATAAACCATCACCTAAGGAGGTGCACTAATGCAAAAAGAAGAAAATAAAGCCGTCATTGGCGATAACGAAATTCTAGAAACAGAAATGACTGAGGAGCAAAAGTATCTAGCTAATCAGATAACTGATTTAAGAAATAAAAAAGCTAAAATTCAGTTTGATTTAGACCAAATACAAGCCGCTTTAACCGTTTTTGAAAATACTTTTATAGCTTCAACGAAAGAAAAAGCTGATGAGGTTCTAGAAGAAAAAGAGGAGAAATAAATGGCAGATTTGATTATGTGGATAACAGCAATAGTTACTATCGCTTCGATTGTGGCGGCTTCTACTCCAACACCAAAAGATGATGCATGGATAGGTAAGTTATATAAGTTTGTAGACTTACTGGCTTTAAACATAGGGAAAGCCAAGGAAAAATAATGCCTACTGTCAAGGACGCATTAGCAGAGCTTAACGCACATGAAAGAGAGTGTGCTATTCGTTACGAATATATAGAAAAACGTCTAGACGAAGGCTCTGCAAAATTTAAAAGATTAGAAATGCTCCTTTGGGGGATATACCCGTTTATAGTAGGCTCAATCATTCTTACTAAGTTTCTATAGGAGGATTACGTGCCTCTTCAAAAGCTTTTATTTAAACCAGGAATAAATAAAGAAGCAACTGATTACGCTAGTGAAGGTGGTTGGGTAAACTCTAACTTAGTTCGTTTTCGTAAAGGGTTACCAGAAAAAATAGGTGGTTGGGTTAAGGCTAGCACTGACACTTTTAAAGCTACAGGACGAGCACTTCATGCTTGGGTAGACCTACAAGGAACTAAATATTTAGGGTTAGGAACTACTTGGAAATATTATGTTGTAGACGGTTCATCTTTTAATGATGTAACGCCAATACGTTCTACTACAGCTGCAGGAGACGTGACGTTTGCTGCAACTAACGGTTCTTCAACTATTACCGTAACTGATACAGGACATGGAGCCGTTGCAAATGATTTTGTTACTTTTAGTGCAGCAGCTTCTTTAGGCGGCAATATAACAGCCGCAGTTTTAAATCAAGAATATCAAATCGTTACTGTAACAACAAATACATATACTATTGTAGCTAAAGATACTAGCGGAACAGAAGTTAGTGCAAACAGCTCAGATACGGGAAATGGTGGCAGTAACACAGTAGGTACTTATCAAATAAACGTGGGGCTTGATGTTTACGTTCCTTCTACAGGTTGGGGTTCTGACTATTGGGGAGCAGGAACTTGGGGAAGTGTTTCGCCACTAGACGCTGCTAATCAGCTAAGACTTTGGTCGCATGATAATTTTGGTGAAGATTTAGTTATAAACGCACGTGGAGCAGGTATTTTTTATTGGGATGAAACTAACGGAGTAGAAACAAGAGCTGTTGCTTTATCTGATTTATCAGGAGCTAATTTAACACCTACATTAGCTTTACAAGTTATGGTTTCCGATGTAGATAGACACGTTATTTGTTTTGGGGCAGACCCTATAAACGACTCAGGTACAGCCAGAACAGGAGCTATAGACCCTATGTTTATAGCTTGGAGCGACCAAGAGAACGTAGAACAATGGGAACCGTTATCTACTAATACAGCAGGTTCGTTTAGACTTTCAGCAGGCTCTGCAATCGTTGGAGCTGTTAGAGCAAGACAAGAAACACTAATATGGACAGATACGTCGTTATATTCTATGACTTTTGTTGGTCAGCCTTTTACTTTTTCGATTAACTTAGTTAATGAAGGAGTTGGGTTAGTTGGACCTAACGCTATGATAAACACACCTAAGGGAGTGTTTTGGATGGATAAAAAAGGTTTTTACGCGTATTCGGGAAATATACAACAACTTCCCTGTACTGTAGATAACTATGTATTTTCTGATTTAAACCAAACACAAAGTTATCAAATATTTGGTTTTGTAAATAAAGCTTTTGATGAAGTAGGTTGGTTTTATTGTTCTGCTGATAGTAATGTTATCGATAGGTATGTTACTTATAATTACGAAGAAAACGTATGGATGATAGGAAACCTTTCTAGAACTTGTTGGTTAGACGAAGGCATTTTTAGTGACCCTAAAGCAACGTATACAACTAACTACACAGGTTATTTGTTTAATCACGAAACAGGTAATGATGACGACGGTTTAGCGATGACTAATGTTTTTATAGAATCAGGTGATTTTGATTTAGGCGAAGGAGACCAATATCAATTTATTAGTAGAATAATTCCTGATGTTAAATTCACAGGTTCAGGTACTACAGGGGCTGACGGTCAAACAGTAGACATAGTTTTAAAAAGAAGAAACTTTCCTGGAGAAGAACTTACTACCGCAGTTACAAGTGCCTGTACTTCTGTAACGACTAAAATAGATACAAGAGCTAGAGGAAGACAAGCTGTGCTAAGAGTTCAATCTAATGATACTAATACCAACGATACAGGAATGGGTTTTAGACTAGGTGCAACACGTATAGATATTAAACCTGACGGAATGCGATAATGTCTAAACTATTAGAAACAAAACTTCCTGTAGCTATAGGACCTATTACACCAGAAATCTTTAATAGATTGGTTAGGGTTTTAGAATTAAGTTTAAATAAGGTCGATGTTAATTCAACTGTAAATGTTAATGAATCACAAAGGAATATAAACCAATTTAATAGTGGCGACCTTATTTGGAATTTAAGTACACAACAACTACAGTTATGGACGGGAGAACAATGGTCAGATATTTATTCGGGAACAGAAAAAGGAGTTCAGGGAGTAGCGTCTCTTGGGCAAGTAAGTGTGTCAACTGGTGGGGACACAACAGTAAAAATATTGTAAGAGGTAAGACTATGGATTTAAAAAAACTACAAGAAGAATTAACTTTTGACGAAGGATGTATAGATAAGATATACCTAGACCATTTAGGATATCCTACGTTTGGAATAGGGCATTTAATATTAGAAACAGACCCTGAACACGGACAAGACGTAGATACACCTGTTTCTAAAGAAAGAATAGATGAATGTTTTGAAAACGATATACAAAACGTTATAAACGATTTAGATAGAAATTTAGTTTGGTGGAAAGATTTACCAGAAGATTTACAAAGAGTTATGGCTAATATGTGTTTTAATTTAGGTATTACAAGGTTACTAAAATTTAAAAAGTTTTTAGGTGCGATGGAAGACCGTAACTGGGATAAAGCCGCAGTTGAAATGTTAGATAGTCGTTGGGCTATACAAGTAGGTCCACGAGCTATAAGATTAAAAGATAGAGTTTTAAAACAAGGAGAAAACTTATGATGAAAAGAGCAAAAGGCTATAAAAGAGGTGGAGCAATCAAAAGCTCAAAATACAAAAAGAAAGGTGGTTCTAAGAAAAGAACAATGAAAAGAAAATCTTCTAAAAAGAAGTAAGTGCCTCATCTTATAAGCAATATCCCACATTTCAAATGCTGGGTACGTAGAGAATTTACCGCAAATCATTCTAGATATCATGGCGAGTTTCTTCACGCTATTGCTTTCGCAGTAAACACAATACCAGACAGGTCGTTAAGTTTTCAAGTTGTTTTTACAGGTTGTGAAACTGAATATGACGATTGGGACGAAGGTAATATACACGGTGGTGCCATGTGGGCACGTATGCCAATTCAAGGTCTAATAGCTGACATACCTGTAGAGGAATGGGCGGTTCCTATGGAAGACCATTTAGCACAGCCTTGGGATTGCGAATCTAGAGAACATTCAGTAATAGTTATGGATAGGGTTAGTTCTAGTCCATGGCTTTGCAAAATTGACGGAAAGTTTTATACTGGTAAGTATATGTTTACAGTAGATTATACAAATAATGCTATTGCAGACTGCCCTGCACAACACAAACAGTCTCATGTATTATATATAACAGAAGATTGTGAATGGAAAGGTAATTTAGTTGCTTTACCAAATAATAGAGTAAGGGCTACAAGTCCTGCTTTATGGGTAACTGGTGAGGGTGCTCCAGATTTCGTTCCATCACAACACCTACATTCTGCAGAAGGGCATGAAAGTTATTTAGACCCTTCTATAACTTTTAATAATTTATACGAGGATTAATCATGGCGGCAAAGAAAAAATCAAGTAGTAGATACCACACCACTAAAGACGGTAGACGTGTTAAAAAAGGATTGTGGTATAACATAAACAAAAGGAAAAAAGCTGGAACAAGCAGACCAGGAAAAGGAACGGTTAGCGATAAAGCTATAAAACGTTCTAGAAAAACAACTAAGAAAAAAGTTACTAGGAAAAAGAAATAATGCCTAGAAAAAAAGAAAAGTCTATAAGACGTACTACTAAAGGCAAAGGAGCTAATTACAGACCTACTAAAAAAGGTGCAGGCATGACTAAAAAAGGTATTGCTGCATATAAAAGAAAAAATCCTGGTTCTAAATTAAAAGGAGCTGTAACAGGTAAGGTTAAAAAAGGAAGCAAAGCCGCAAAAAGAAGAAAGTCTTACTGTGCTAGAAGTGCGGGACAAATGAAAAAGTTTCCTAAAGCAGCAAAAAATCCTAATTCAAGATTACGTCAAGCACGTAAAAGGTGGAAATGTTAAATGGCTAAAAAAGCACCTGATGCCTTTGTATATAACGCAACACTAGAACGTATTGTAGACGGCGATACTTTTGACTGTTGTTTAGATTTAGGTTTTGATGTAAAGCTACATAAACAAAGAGTTCGTCTTTCTGGTATAGATACTCCTGAATCTAGAACAAGAGATAAAGCAGAAAAAGTGTTGGGTCTTGCAGCTAAAGAAAGATTAAAAGAACTTTGCGTAGGGAAAATAAAAGTCAAATCATTAGGTAAAGGTAAGTATGGTCGTATATTAGGAATACCATACACTGAAGACGGTAAAGATATTTGTGAAATACTTATAAAAGAAGGTCATGCAGTAGAGTATCACGGCGGTAAGAAAACTAAAGTTTGGGGCGATTATTAATGGACTCTGCTGTTACTTTAATACAAGAAGTTGGTTTCCCTATAGCGGCAGCAGGTGCGTTAGGTTGGTTTATTTATAAACTTATTATGCGTATTGTAGACGGTATGGAAAGTAAGTTAGATGTAGTTGATGAAAAAGTTGCTGGTCAAATAACTCAGTTAGAGGAAAGATTGGGAGGTAAACTTGATTCACAACACGGTATTTTAGTAGCCTTGATAGACAGAATTAGAAGTCTTGATAACGAAATTATCAGACAAGATACTATGATTAAAACAATATTAGGAGTTCCTCATTTAATAAATCAAGACAAAATAGCTAAAGCGGATAGAGAAGACCAAAGAAAAGATTAATGAAAAAAGTATATATAACAGAGTTTAGAGTAGGAGATACCATATACGATGGTCCTTTTATATGTGCAAACAGTTTTGAAGAAGCCGACTTAGAAGCAGAAGCTTATGGTGTAGTTATTGTAGCAGAAGCTAAAGTAATTGTGGGCATAGACGGCATTGAAGAAAAAGAAAGAATTTTACATTAGGAGGAAGGTTAATGGGAAAAAGAAAAACATCTGAACAAGAAAAAGATAGAATACTTTGGACCATTATGGTTATTGGAGTAATTTTAATTATTGGTATTTTTGTAGAAAATGTTAAAGCAGACCAAATAGTTCACAAATTCAAAAACCCCTCTTTCAGTGGTATAAATACATCCTCACACTACCTAACGATTGAAAACCAAGAGTTTAATCGTAAAATGAGTATTAAAGAAGAAATAAAAGCTTTACAAGAACAAATAGAAAGAGATAAAGAAAACACTACCCTTGCAAGATTTATTAGAAACCTAGAGTCAAGAATTTATGCACAACTATCAAGACAGCTTGTAGAAAACTTATTCGGAGAAACTCCTAGCACATCGGGTGTTTTGTCGTTAGAAGGAAACACTATAGAATACAGTATTGAAAACGATATTATAACTTTAAAGATAACTGATGCTGATGGGAATATTACCGAGATACAGTTGCCTATTGGCGATTTTTCTTTCTAGTTGTAGTTTAGTACCTGTAGATACTACAATACAACGAGGTAAAACTTTACCTAGTGTTTTACAAATACAGTCTGAAGAATTATTAAAAGTAGCACAACCTAAAGTTCCTATTGTTGTTGCTGTTTATCCAAACAGTTTTACAGACCAAACAGGTCAGCGTAAAAGTAATAGTGAGTTTGCTTTATTCTCAACAGCCCTTACCCAAGCACCTAGTCACCTACTTATTAGAAGTTTAAAACACACCGCTAATGGTAAATTTTTTAGAGTTGCTGAAAGAGTTGGTCTTGATAATTTAACAAAAGAAAGACAACTTATACGTTCAGCAAGAGAACAAAATGAAAAAACTGATGGACCTAAACCCATTATGCCATTACTTTTTGCAGGTGTTTTGATGGAGGGTGCTGTGATTGGTTTTGATACAAATATTAAAAGCGGCGGTATTGGAGCTAGGTATTTAGGTATAGGAACAAGCAAGCAATACAGAGTAGATAACATTACAGTAGCGTTACGTATGGTATCTGTAGCAACAGGAGAAGTTTTAATAGATGTTTTAGTTAGTAAACAGTTATATAGTTACGGACAATCTCAAGATGTTTTTAGGTTTATTGAAGCAGGAACAGAATTAGTTGAAATAGAAACAGGAAACGCAGAAAATGAACCTGCAACTTTAGCTTTACAAAGAGCTATTGAAGAAGCTGTTTTGCAAATCGTCAAAATAGGGTATGATAAAAGTTTCTGGGAGGTACACGATGAAAAAACTAATTAGTTTATTATTACTAACCTCAACGTTTATTTTTGCTGCGGACAACGAAATATATGTTGACCAATCAGGTGCTACAGCTAATATAGATTTAGAACAACTTGGTTCAGGTAATATTATTGGCGGTCTTAATTCTTCTGCTGGTTCTTTAACGGCATTAGATTTAGATGGTCTTACTATGACACTAGACATAAACCAAATAGGAGATACTAATAAATTCTTAGGAGATATATTAGGAGATTCTATAACAGGTTTCTTTGAATTTGACGGCGATAGCAACACATTCACTATACAAGGCGACCCTACAAATACCTACGGTATTGATAATTCAAATTATAATGTAGACGTTACAGGAAGCACTAATACATTTACCTTAGACCACGGAACAACTGCATTAGCCGCAACATTGGATTTAGATTGGATTATCCAAGGTGATGGTAATACTTTTGATTTTGATATAAATTATGACGGTGGCACTTCTTATGTAGATGTAGACGGTGACAGTAATACCGTAAACTTTACAGGTTCTGGTTACGCGGGAGGTTATTTTTATTTAGACCAAACAGGTAACAGTAGAACTTTCAATATTACACAATCGAGTACATTAGATAATGATTGGCTCAAAATTATATCTAGCGGTAATAGTGGTACTGTGTGCGTCATTCAAAACGACCAAGGCACAAGCACAAGCTGCTGATATTGGAGACATATCTGAGCTAAACGGCTCTGCTCAAATAGTAAGAGATAAACCTTACGACGCTAACTTACAATTTGCTATACGTAGTAATGATGAAGCTATAACGACTAATGGTCGTATGGCTATTACTTTTTTAGATAAATCGATTGTAAAACTTACCGAACATTCCCAACTTCTTATAGATGAGTACATCTATGACCCTGACCCTAGTAAATCTAAAATGTCTCTTAACTTTGCATTAGGAACAGCTAGGTTTATCACAGGTAACTTAAATAGAATAGATAAACAAAATATAAAACTTAGTACCCCTACTGCAAACATAGCTATCAGAGGCACAGACTTTACAGCTACAGTAGATGAACTTGGGCGTAGTCTTATAATTTTGTTACCTGATGCATTAGGATTATCTAGTGGTGAAATAGAGGTAGTAACAGCTACAGGAAGTGTTTTATTAAACAAACCTTATCAAGCTACAACAGTTGATGTGTTTGAAAATGCACCGAGTAAACCTGTGATATTAGATTTATCACTAGATATTATTGATAATATGTTAATAGTGTCTCCGCCTAAAGAAGACAATGTTTTACAGGAAGAAACAACAGCTGTTAAAACAGTTAATTTATTAGATTTTA
>Ga0213865_10001394_pt1 | contig 15803 bp, 12 predicted proteins | sample PICome_6_FD_160100 | JGI IMG/M metagenome (GOLD analysis project Ga0213865, IMG submission 160100) | Coastal seawater microbial communities near Pivers Island, North Carolina, United States - PICO282 | ecosystem: Environmental > Aquatic > Marine > Coastal | place: USA: North Carolina...
TATCGTCATCAACATCATACTCAACCGCAAATTTTCCAGTTTTTTCATCAATCTCGTCTTCGATTAAGTATTTTTGAAGACCAAAGAAATTTGTAACGTCACTAGAGAATGAATCTTCGGTATATCTCATTCCAACAATATATCTCAAGTTATCTTGAGCGTTATATGTAGCCTGTCCATATACAGAAAGAGACTCTCTAGAAGGATATGCTTCTGAAACAAACCCAAGCTCAGCATTAAATGCCGCAAAACATACTCCTGCAAAAGGATTTGTTGCACAGACTGGATCATGAACGTATGGGGTGAAAGCACCATCCATTAAATCAACCTGTTTAATATTATTGACATCTTTAACCTCATAAATAGCATTCGCAATTTTATGATCGAAATATAAAGCACCAATTATCCAATCAATCTTCTCATCAATTGGTTCATTTGAAATTAGGTTAACTTCTAAAGTTTTGGTATCAACTATTGAAGTTTCAGGTCTATATTCAGCTGCTATATATGGTATTCCTTCAAGAGGACCAGATCCATGAACATCACCAAAATTATGTCTGTCATTGTCACGACTGACATAAATATCATCTTCTTGAATACTTCCAAGTATCTTTAAATCTGCAAAACCAAGCTCAACATTTAATATTGCAGCAAGGACTTCTGATGAAAGTTGATAATCTGAAGCTGAATCTTGAGCAAGCCTTCTTGGGTTTGGAGTTGGGTCATCTAAACCTTTCATTGCTGCTCCGTTATTATCAGCATCAAAGAACTGTCCAAACACTCTTAAAGAAGTAGTATCAGAAATATCATAAAACCAATCAGATCTAAAGCTAACATGATTAGCATCGTCAAGATCTTGTCCATTAAGGATGTTTTTACTAAATCCATTTCTGTCTGTAGAAACAATTGACATTCTTGTTGCCAATTTATCTGATAAAGGAACATTTACAGCACCTCTAAACTTAATTAATCCGTAATTACCTAGGGCTAAATCTGTTTTACCTTTTGTTTCATCAAATGAAGGTTTTTCACTAATAACATTAATGGTTCCACCGGTTGAATTTTGACCAAATAATGTACCTTGGGGACCACGTAATACTTCAATCCTTTCTAAATCAATAAAATCAGTTCTCAAAGAAAACTTTGAAGCAATGAAAATTCCATCCATGTGCAAGGCAACTGATGGAGCAGCTATAGCATTCTGGTTAGTTTCATCACCAACACCTCTTATTGAGATAATAGTTTTGTAACCTTCATTTTTTGCAACAGTTACGCCCGGTGCAATAGCGCTAAGTCCGACAAAATCTGTGATATTTTTAGTCTCAAGTTCTTCTTCTGTTAAGGCTGTTACAGATAAAGAAACGTCTTGTAGACTCTCATTTCTTTTTTCAGCAGAAACAATCACTTCTTCAATGGCGCTATTTTGTGCATATGCATCAAAGTTGAGCATGAATAAAGCTGAAAAATACATAAAAGTATTTAATTTTAGAAATTTCATTAGTTATTATCCCCTTGTGCTTATGTAATAAGCTTACTGCAGCACATAGTTAAGTTATTATTATGTTGAAAGCAATTTACATGCCAAAATAACAATGTAAATATACAAGCAAATTATGTAATCCTGCATTATAAATTGTAGAATTATTATGTAAATTAAATTCCATCAAAATCATGAAAAAACTTATAGAAAAAACCTTTCAACTTGAATCTCATGGCACCTCAATAAAGCAGGAGTTTCTTGCTGGATTCACAACTTTTATAACCATGGCTTATATTATTTTTGTAAATCCACAAATGATGGCTGCTAGCGGCATGGATCTTGGAGCAAGTTTTGTTGGAACTTGTATTGCAGCGGCTATTGCATGTTTTGCTATGGGGTTTTATTCGAATTGGCCTGTGGGGCTAGCTCCTGGAATGGGTCTTAATGCTTTCTTTACATATACAGTTGTAGGAGAAATGGGTTATAGCTGGGAAATTGCATTAGGAGCTGTTTTTTTAGCAGGTATTTTGTTTGTAATAATTAGCGTTACTCCTCTAAGACAATGGATGTTAAATAGTATTCCATTAAATTTGAGAATCGCAATGGGAGCTGGTGTTGGTTTATTTGTTGGCTTTATTGGTCTAAAAACAGGTGGAATAATTATCCAGAATGAAGCAACTTTTTTAAGCCTTGGTAACTTTAAAAATATTGAAACTCTGCTTGCAGCTATGGGATTTCTTTTAATATTAGTTTTGGCTATAAGAAAGATTGTTGGTTCAATAATTATCGGCGTTCTTGCTGTTACTATCTCAGGTCTATTACTTGGCCTAATTGAATTCAATGGTGTTGTTTCAACACCGCCTGATTTAAGCCCAATACTTTCAAAATTAGATATTATAGGTGCAATTGATGTTGCGATGATTAGCGTAATAATCTCTTTCTTATTTGTTAATCTATTTGATACAGCAGGCACTTTACTTGGTGTTGCATCAAGAGCTAATTTAATTGAAGATTCAGGAAAAATTATTAACCTTGATAAGGCATTAAAAGCTGACAGTACAGCTAGTGTTGCTGGATCATTTTTTGGTTGTTCGCCAGTAACAAGTTATGTAGAAAGTTCGGCTGGTGTAGAGGCAGGTGGGCGAACTGGATTAACTGCAGTTGTAATAGGAATTTTTTTCTTGATTGCTATATTCTTCTCACCTATAGCTTCTATGGTTCCAAGTTATGCAACCTCAGGTGCTTTAGTTTATGTAGCTATACTGATGCTCGGAGGTATGGAGCGACTAGATTGGTCTGACAATACTGAATTACTGCCTGCACTTATTATGATAATTATGATTCCCCTAACCTTTTCAATTGCAAATGGAATTGCTATGGGCTTCATTTCATATATAGTATTAAAGATTGCATCAGGAAGAAATTTAGATATAACTTTTGGTGCATGGTTCCTATTTATAATTTTTTTAATAAAATTTATCTTCTTAGATTAATTGAAAGTTTGATTAATAACCATTGGGGAAAGATAAGAGAGAACTAATTGAAAGAGCTAGTTAAAGTAATTACTTTAATTTATAATAGAGAACAAATTATATATTCACATGAGTAATCTTGACAAAATTTTATCAGTCCAGCAGTTTGCTGAACAATCTGTTTCAGCTGTCATGGTCAACCTTTTTTTATGCATGATGCTAGTTAGCTTAGTTGGATGGTTTTATAAAAAGTTCTCGAGGAGCCTAGGGGGAAAAACACATGTTGGTGCAATACTACCCCTCATTGGCTTAACTGTTTTCATGGTTATCACAGTTGTGAAAAGCTCTCTTGCTTTATCTCTTGGACTTGTTGGAGCTCTATCAATAGTTAGGTTTAGAACGCCAATAAAAGAACCAGAAGAGCTTGGTTATTTATTTTTAACAATTGCTGTAGGCCTTGGTTTTGGAGCAGGTTTTTCTTTCATTACTACAATAATCACACTTGCAATACTTGCATATCTTTACATGGTAGGAACCTCAAGAGGCTCATCGAAAATTGATGGGGAATATACCTTATTAATTAAGATACCTCAAAACAAATACAATGAGGTTACTAATATTATTAGTAATAAAGTTACTGCATTTAAGATTATTAGAACGGAAAGTATGGGGCAAAACGTTAATGCTTACTTCAATATTAGTGTTAGTGAAGACTTTAATTTTCAAGAACTAATTAATGATCTAAAAGATGCAGAAAATGAGATAGACTTTAATATGGTTGAGTCTGGGGTGAATTGGTAACTTTTCTCTCTAATGCTAAAAAAAAGCAACTTTAAGGCAAACAAGGTTCGTTTATATTCTTTTTTATCTATATCAACATTAATATTTATACTATTTATCTATTCACTAGATATAGGGAAAATTTTTGACTCAGAGAAACAACAGCTTCAAAGTTTTGCTTCTTCCTTCTCTACACCGTCCCAGCTTTTTGACAAAGGTGATAAGCCATCATTTGGGCATTTTGCTGCTGAAGATATCTTGCCACTCTCATCCAATCTTTCAAAATCTTTAGCTCATGGCATTTTAGGAAAAGAAAATCCAAATTTAAAGGAAATTAAAATCTTTATAAAATTTAAAAATTTTGAGAAAATTCTCAAAGATCGTGAAAATGCCCTGCTTGATAACATTAATGTAGATTCTAAAAATGTAGCTTGCAAGGTTTCTGATGGAGTAAATGTTTATAAGTGTAAAGTTAAGCTCAAAGGAAATAGATCTGATCACTGGACTTCTATAAAAAGGATGAGTCTTAGAATAAGTGTAAAAGATGGTCTAATCCACGGTATGGAAGAATTTGCAATCCAAAAACCAGGCTCCAGACAATTTCCTTATGATACAACTTTTCATAATATAAATAATCAACTTGAAAGATTGTCCGCTATCAGACAAGAGTTTTTCAATATTACTTTTAATGGAGAAAGTTGGGGCGTCATGAATGCAGAGCCAGTAATTGATGAAAAATTTTTAGAATTACAAGAGGTAAAACGTTTAGGTATTTTTCGTATTTCTGATGAAGAAAGATCAGCCTATTTTAGAAGATGGAATGATGGACGATACTTAAAGTATTTCATATCTGATCCTAGTGTTACTATTAATATTAGAGGAAAGGAAAGCGAAATATTGCAAAATCCTATTCTTAAAGAAATATATAGCCATGTTCATTTTTCTATATCAAATAGAGATGGCAGTATTTTTAATAGAAAATCAATGATTGGAAATTTAGCTTTGGCTCTTGCATGGGGAGATACACATTCACTCTATCCAAGAAATATGTGGCTTACATGGAATCCATATGAACAGAATCTTGAGCCAATACTAACAGATCAAGGGTATTGGAGAGATATTGAAAAATATATTAATACTATGTCTGATATACCATATGTATATAAAATACTATTTATAAATAATCCTCTGAGTGAAGATGAGCTTCTAAATGAATTAGAATCTCTTGATAATTTTTTTAAGGCCATTAATCCTATCGAGATTGCAAATGATTTAAAAAAGAAAAATTTCCCTAATGATCAGGAATTTGAAACTACACCAATTTTTTCTAACTTATCTTATTTGAAAAAAAACTACTCAGAAGTAGTCCAAAAAATTAATTTAATTTCAAGCCAACTGAATAATAAAGAAGTCAAACAAGAAAAAATTACAACAGAGCAACTTAAAAAAATACAGAAAGTAAGTGAGATATTCCACTTTGAAGATGGAACAATAAGAATATTTAATCTACTCGGTGATGAGATAAAAGTTGAAACTATAAAAACAGATGATGCAGAAATCGAAGTTAATAAAGTTATATCTCCTTCAAAAAATCAATCCCTAAGCTTTGTTGATATTAAAACAGATTTTAATGAATCTAGTAATGGAAGTATTTCAATTGAATTTAATATAAATGGTGCTAGGAAAATAGAGAAGAATAAATACTCTTTAAATAAAATAAATTACGAATTGGATTTACCTAAGATGGCTAATGATATTTGTGAATATGATGAGCTCATTAATCAATGTATATTAAAAGGGGAAATCAATATTGGTGAAAGTTTGTTATTTACATCAAAAACTATCATCAAACCTGGAACTAAAATTAATCTCTACGGTGACGGTAACTTAATATTTAATTCATCGGTTTATATGAATGGTACAAAAGAAGAACCTATCATTGTTGAAGGAAATGGTACTGGGGGTATATATATTGAAAATACTAGAGATCAAATTTCTATATTAGAAAATTCAAATTTTTTTAATTTAGCAACAATGGACTCATTCTTGAGAAGATACACTGGTTCTATAAACGGTTATGGTGGCACATTTATCATGAAAAATATTAACATTTCAAATGGAGAGGCAGAAGATCAACTTAATATAATTAATGCAAAAGTTAATATATCTGAATTAAAAATCTCTGATGCCATATCAGATGCTTTTGACTGTGATTTTTGCAAAGGAACTATAAGCAATATTAGCCTTGAAAATGTTGGCGGTGATGGTCTAGACATTTCAGGTTCAAATCTAAGTATTTCTAATATGAAGGCCAAAGATATTAAAGATAAAGCTTTTTCTGTCGGCGAGAAATCGTATGCAATTATTGATAATGCACGTTATGCAAGTGTAGCTACTGGCATTGCGGTAAAAGATTCAAGCTCAGTCAAAGCATCAAATATTGCTTTAGAAAACGTACTTTATGACTCGTTCATGACATATATTAAAAAGCCTTTTTACTTAGGTGATACTAAATTAGAAGTGAGGGGTTATATTAATGATAGTGGGCTTGAAAGTAATTTATGCGTTAGAGAAAAAGGTACAGAGCTAAATATTGATACAATTGATTGTAATATTTCTGAAATAAATGTTGATGAGTTATACAAAGGTAGAATGAAAAAATAATGAAACTCTCTAAAGAAACTATTCGCCAAGAAATAAAATATAAAGTTTTTTATATTGATATAAACAAACTCTATGATTGGATATATAGATGTTCTTTTTTTAGTGAGAGTTATAATCCACGAATGGTAAATTCATTATATTTTGATACTCCTAATTATGACTTTGCTTCAAGTAATATGTCTGGAGAATCAAGAAGAATCAAAATCAGATCAAGATGGTATGATGAAGTAAATACAAATTTCTTAGACAGTTTCCTCTCAGAATCACAAGTATTTTCATTCGAAATAAAAAGAAAAGTTAATAGTATTAGTGATAAATTAAATATTGGTAAAATTGAGTTTAAAAAAGAGGAAGACCATGAATCAAGGATAGATTCAATAAAACAATCTTTTGAATCCATGGCTCAAGATTATCCAACTCTAAAATCATTTAATGTACAAAGTACAATATTTACAAATTATGAACGTGAGTACTATGAATTAGAAAGTGATAATAAAATAAGATTAACTATTGATAAGAATATTTCCTACTCTAATAGCAAGACACCATCTGACTTGCTAATGCTTTCAAAAGACTACGTAATTGTTGAATTAAAGTTTAATCCTGAATCAAGAGAAAAAGTAAACTCATTGATGGCAAACTTTCCCTTTAGGCAAGTAAGATCATCTAAGTTTCTGGCATCTCTGGCACAAATTCATAGGGTCTCTTACTAAGATAATCAATTTAAAATTAGTATATGTCTAAAATTAAATTTGAAAACTTTTATAACTTACTTAAAAGCCTGGACATACATTGATTCAAAATCCCTTTCTAGGCTATCTATTTCATCATTAAAATCTCTGAAATCAACATTGTTAAAATCACACATTTTTAATATGTTAATAATATTTTCCTCATCAAACATAAAAGTATGATCTCCATTTAAATATGCAATGTAGTTAAGTTGATCAATCTTGCTGTTAGTATTTACAGCTGCTGGGATATACATTTCATCATAATTTACAAACATCTCATTCTTAAAATATGCTCTTAAGTATAACCCTGCATTTGGAACACATACGAGCAGCTTGCCACCAGGTTTTAAAATTCTCCTAATCTCTTGAATTACATGAAGCAAGTCTTGATATGGTATGTGCTCAAAAACATGTGAACTATAAACAACATCAACAGTATTATCAGCGAGTGGCACCCCTTTTGTAAGATCATGATTAATATCTGCGCCAAATAAATCAACATTGACCCATCCATTAGTGCCATTTGTTGGACCAGATCCAAGATTTAATTTTATTTCGTGTTGTTGAATAAGTTTTTTCCAACGATTTTTAGAAATAAGGTGAAGCAAAATAATATAAAGTGATTTAAGAAGATTAAAAATAAAAGGAATTTTTTTAAAAAAATCTTTTATAACATTAGATTTATATGCGTGATGCATAGAATGATTAAGGGTTTCATTTTGTTTAGAATTTTTCATCATTAATTTTTAAAAGTAAGCACATTCATTATAAATATATTTCGATGTGATTTACACTATTCAAAATATGTAAGAAAAATTTTTATATTTCTTTTTAAAAAATTAATAACACGTTGAAAATTCCTAAATAGCCATGTGTTAAAGCTTTCACCTTTAATTACTTTAATTACTTTAAATGGCTCTATATTAGTATTATCAATTTCGATTAAAAGAGCCTTAATATCTGGATTACCATAATTCTCAATTGCATACATATAAGGATAGGTGTTTGGCATTGGTTGAAAATTTTTATATTCATGACTGTCTCCATATAAGAGAAGCACAGGTTTTTTATATTTATTGCTCATTTTATAGAGCGTCATACCAAATTCTTTGTATTCAGGTGATAGTGATGATTCTTCTGTATACATATCAGCATGAATAGCTACTACAAAAGCACTAGAATCTTGATATTTATCAAAACTTTCTTTAATCCAATTAATATTTGCTTCATCTCTTGCATAATATTCCAAAGTATTTCGTTCGTTAATTGGATCATAGTTATTATTTGACCCAACTAAATGAGCTGTTATGAATGCAACATTTTTAATTGTAATCCTAGCATTTTCTGGATATCCTTTATTGCCGTTGTTTTCAACAAATAATTTATTTATGCCAAGTGTTTTATTTTTTGAGAAATAGGTTTTTCTAATATAGTCTAGTCTTTCTTGATTATCATAAACATTAATCTTTTTTTCCTGATAGCAATCACGCCATTCATTATCACCTGGTGTATATAGAACAGGCGAATTCAAACGATTTAATATCGCTTGCTGGAGATCAATCATTGAGTCTGTACAAGGCTCTCTTCCTCCAAGCGTGTCTCCAACATGTATGACTAAGGAAGAATTGTATTGGTTAATTGAATCTAAAAGCATATCAAGATAATTTTCTACTTGATCTTCTGAAACATGAGGGTTATCTCCAAATGAAATGATTCTTATTGCATTATCAGGAACTGAAGTTATTTTAGAACTATTGAAAAATATAAATAATCCAATAAATGTTGGGATTAAAGTAATTGTAAGATAATAAAACTTTTTTTGTATTGGCACATTTTGTATATAAAAAATTACACAAATATTTTACTATAAAAATTATGTGTACTATGAAATAAACTTAATTTGTTGGAAATAACTTACAAATACAAGTATATAAATTTGTGAAAAAATATGCTTAGAAGATTTCAAGGTAACTTAAATATATTTATTAGAAGAAGTTATGCTTCAATATTTTCAAGTAATAAATTACTAATTAAGTTTAATAAACTTTTACTTGATTTATGTCTCTCAGCATTAGGATATGGTAATTGGAGAGGCATGAAGGAAAGTGGCGAAGAGTTTTTTATAAAAAAATATTTGTCAAACCAGCCAATCAATCTATGTTTAGATGTTGGTGCTAATATAGGTAATTACTCAAAAATATTGTTAGAAGAAACTAATTCTAAAGTTATTAGCTTTGAGCCACTGCCTTTTGTTTTTAAAAAATTATCTGATACTCTTTCTGATTATTCTGATAGAACAACATTAGTCAACAAAGGTATAAGTAATAAAAGTGAGACTCTTAAAATTCACTATAACGAATATCTACCCTCACATGCTTCATTTGTAAAAGAATCAAATCATCTCGAACATGTACAAAACAATGAAACGCTAGAAATAGAAGCCACCTCTATTGATGATTTTTGCCGGGAAAAATCAGATTACTGAGATTGATTACATAAAAATTGATGTTGAGGGATTCGAATCTGAGGTATTAGAAGGTGCTTTTGAAACATTTAAGTCAATTAAGCCAAAATATGTTCAAATTGAGTATGGTTGGCACCAACTTATCCGCCAAACTACGCTCAATTATTATGCTGAAAAACTATCAAATTATAATGTTTATCAGTTGACATATAATAATATGAAACTAGTTGACCCTAAGGACTCTTATGCAAATTTTCATCTTTATTCAAATTTTGTTTTTATACGAAAAGATATTGATCAATAAAGTATTTTTAAGGTTAATGGTTCTTGCAAAAAATATTTCTTTTTAATCTAATTTTTTAAAAGGTTTGAAAAACTTATCCATTGCCAAATATGAAAGCTAGAATCATTATCCCCATCTTTATATTTTTGCCATTCATATGACATCTCATCAAAATCAAACCATGATGAAAAATCACTATCTTTAAGGTTTTCAATTTTTGTTTCAACATAATCCTTTAGCTCATTACCCAACCATTCTCTTTGAGGTGTTTGAAGAGGTCGTTTTGGAGAATTGGTTATCGAATCATCTAAGTATTCAGAGACCAGTTCGCGCAGAAGATATTTTTGGATTCCATTGTTAATTTTATATTCATACGGTTGTACAAATGCATATTCTACAAGTCTATAATCTAAAAAAGGCTCTCTTAATTCTGTGCTATATGCCATAGAAACTCTATCATTGAATCTCAAAGCTCTAGGTATTTTTGTATAGAATAAATCTCTATATTGTTTATTTAATAATTCATTTTCAAAAGGAGTTGGATAGATAGGTTTTTTAGCCTTGGATAAGAAATCCTCGTTTAGGACATTTTTTTTAAAAGGAGACCCTTTCATTCCTTGAATTAATTGATCATTTTTTTTCAAGTAGTAATCATAGCCAGCCCATTGTTCATCCATGCCTTGACCATCTAATAAAACTATAACTTCATTCTTTCTTGCTTCCTTGAATATCTTTGAATATGCAATAGTAGGAATTCCTCCACACGGCTCATCTTGAATATGTGTTAAGAAGTCAATTTCTTTAGTAAAATGATCAACAGTTAATAACACCTTATTTAGGGGATTTTGAGTAGCATTTATCATTTCTTCCACCCAAAAAAGTTCATCATAGTCTTCATGACCACAATAAAAAGTATAAGCATTGATATTCTCTTTTCCTTCCATTTGGTTTACAAAAGCTAATAATGTAGAACTATCAAGCCCACCGCTAATATTAAAACCAACACTTACATCGGCCCTAAATCTCAGTTCAATGCTATTTTTTAGAAGAGAAGCATAATTTTTTTTAACTACATTAAAAGGCATTTTTTCATCAAATTTTTTAATTTCTTCTTCAAAAACATACCATTTTGTAATTGATATAGTTTCATTCTTTAATTCTAAATAATGTCCTCCTGGTAACTGATAAATTTCTTCCCAAAAAGTTTCATCAGGCATACCATAACTCCCATATACAAAATAACTAGCCCATATTTCTTCGTGAGGCTTTTTTTTGATTCCAGCTGCATGAATTGCTTTTATTTCAGATGAAAAATAAAATGAATCATTACTTTTATGATAGAAAAAAGGTTTTACTCCAAATCGATCTCGTGCTGCAAATAGAGATTTTGATTTAGAATCGTAGATAGCAAATGAAAACATACCGTTCAAATATTTGAGACAGTCTTTGCCCCAAAAAATAAATGCAGCAAGTAACACTTCAGTATCACTGGTGGTTCGAAAACTATAAGATGATTCAAGCTTTTTTCTTAGCTCAATGTAATTATATATTTCTCCATTGAAAACAATGGCATATCTTTTAGTTTTATCAAAAAATGGTTGGTTGGCGCTATTTGATAAATCAATAATAGATAGCCTATTATGTCCAAGGGCAACACCTTCTTCGAGCCACTTACCAGTAAAATCAGGTCCTCTATGATGCTGGACCATCAACATTTCATCTATCACATTAGACTTTGCGTCTTTTCCAAGGATACCTGCTATTCCACACATTTTTTTAGTCTTTATTAAAACTCATTAAGTATTATGATCTAATTATGATATCTGAGAACTTTAACTTAATATAATTGACCTGACAATGCGCCTAAATAAAATAAAAAGTAATATTAATTACTAAAATGGAGATCATAATTTCGTATACGTTAAGCATCAAAATTAACTATTCATATATGATAAAGTAATATTTATTACTAAAATGCATATTAAGTTATTTTAATACAAACAAGGTACATAAAATGATAAAAAATGTTTCATTAATAATTCCGTGTCAGAATGCTGCTAAAAAATTATTTCAATTATTTGAAAGTATTCCAAGTTGGGAAATTATTCCTAATGAAATAATAGTAATAGATTCATCACTAGATAAAATTTTCGTTTCTAAAGATTTTGAGTTATTTGTAAAGGAACAAAATATTGACTTTCTATTAATACATAAAAAAAATCTATTTCCAGGACATGCTCGCAATATTGGTATAAGTAAAGCAAAAAATTCAGTCCTAGCATTTCTTGATACATCAACAAGTCCCTCTGAAGATTGGCTGTCAACAGGTTTGGATGCTATGAAACATCAAAACACAGATGGAGTATGGGGTAAAACATATTATCAAGCAGATAAATTTCTACCAAAAATTTTTAGAGCATGTACTTTCGGTTCAAGCCCTATTAAAACTTTTCCAGGTACTATAATGAAAAAAAACATATTTAATAAGTGCGGTTTGTTTATTGAGACAGCACGTGCAGGGGAGGATGGTGATTGGATGAGTAGAGCTGAACTTCATAATATTAATATGTCCACACCTGAAAAGTTTTTAAAATATAACGAACTTAATAAAATAGGATTTAAAAATATACTAAAAAAATGGTTTAGAAATTATATCTATGGCTCTAAGTTACCATTTTTTAGAGCACACAAAGATTATTATTTTTATGCTATTTCTTTTGTTGCAGTTATTATCGCTTTTAATTGGAACTGGATTTTGGCTTCATGGGACGAGCAAAGTGTTTTTTATATACCGAATATTACAAAAATTAGTATTTTAGTTATTTTTATAATATATGTTTACTTAAGAGGAATATTACTTCCTAGAAAAAAGGGTGAGAATTTAAGCTTCATATTTCCAATCAACTTTATATTTATAGCTATATTCTCAGCAATTCTTGATGTTACAAAAATTTTGGCATTTGGTTATTCAAAATTTTTCAAAAATCAAACTTCTCAAATGAATTTAACTTAATATTACTTGTAAGTAACTATGTTGTTATTATTATGTTAAAACATAAAAAGACCAAGCAAATATCTTTAATTCAACACTTATGAGATTATGTTAAAACCAAGACTTTTTTGTTTCTGGACAGACGATAATATTATGAGTGACGATCGTCATAGGGCTTTATCTACTCTTTCGAAAACAGGCCTTGAGGTGATATTTATAAATCAAAATAATCTTTCAGATTGGATTCTTAAACATGCTCCTCTTCATAGATCCTATAAATATTTAAGCTCTGTTCATAAAGCAGACTATCTTAGATGTTACTTTATGCATCATCATGGTGGAGCTTACTCTGACGTAAAAGTAATTGAGGAATCTTGGTTATCTTCATATGAGGATCTTGTGAAAAGCGATTATTTAATTAATGGATACAGGGAAATTAACTGTATTGAAACAGCAAGAGGTAGAGGATTATTAAAAGATGTCTGGCTGGCATTAAATTTTTATAGGGTAATTGGAAATGGAGCATATATTTGCAAACCAAATACTTCATTTACAACTGAATGGTTTAATTCAGTTCAAAAAATTCTTGATTCTAAGAGTGAAGCTTTAAAGAATCATCCATCAAAAAGCCATAGAGATTTTTATTTAAAAAAATATGATGATGGAAGTATTAGCAATTATCCGATTAGATGGACAGAAATATGTGGAGAGGTATTCCATCCTCTATGCTTAAAGCATTCGAAAAAGATTTTAAAAAACTTACCAACACCAGATTTTTCCCTTCCATATTTGTAAATGACTTCAATCTTAAAAAACTTCCCAGTTGTAATACACCAGTTATTTTTTTTATTTTCACAATTATTAATTTTATATTTATATGGAATTAGTTACTCTGGATCACTCGCATACATAGGAGCGGTCTCAACATTTTTAGCCATTTTAATATGCCTTAGATGGGATATTGAAATATTGGTCAGCAATTATCAAACATTATCTGAAAATTTACATGATGCAAGTGTGACTATTGTTTCTATGACAATCATAATAGTTTTTTTGAATGCTATATTTGGAAACCTTTTACCAATTCACATAATTTTATCAGCATTAGCAATAGCAATACACGAATCATTGGTTTCAGCTTTATTTGTGCAAAAGAAAATATATATTTATTCTTTCTTTAGAACCTTGCCTGCAATTGCCTTAATTTTCTTTGCAATCTTAGGATTTAGGCCAGAGGTTATTTGGCCTGCATCATTTTTTGTCTCAGTATTTTTCTTAATCTTATACTTTAAAAATTTATTTATAAAAGCTTTCTTAAATTCGAGTATACAAAGAATCAAAGAAATAAAGATCTTAAATAAGATTAATGCTGCAATCACAGCAACTACTTTTTCTTTTTTTTCAGCACTATTTGTAATAGTTATTAATTTTTATTATGGAAATGAATATGTTGGACTATGGTCAAACACAATTCGCATTTTTAATTCGTTATTAATTTTTTTATTAGGGGCAGGTCTGCCATTTGCATTAAATAAAATCAGAGTCAAAAATAACACCTCAGAAAAAGTTAAGACTTTTCTTTTTTTATGGTTGGTTTTCTGCCCATTAATAATATTATCATTTTTTGTTACTTCTATCTGGGGTATGAATATTCTTTACTTGTTTACGAATTATGATTTTGGGGTTCCAAGCATATATCTTGGTTATATAGTTTTAGTTGCTACCGCTATTTCTTTTGTTGGTTCATCGCAAGCACTTTATCAAGGCATTAATAAAAATATTATTCTTCTTGGCTTCATATTGATCTCTGCAGCTCTTGGATTTATCTATATACTCAATTTTAATCATTCATTTACTGCTCTAGTAGAATTATTTTTGATAAGTACATTTACACTATTTATTATGGTGTTAATTCATCTTTTATCATTATTACTTTTTAAACCTAACGACTTAAAAGAATCAAAGAGCAAAGATTTTCAATAGTTAATTCATTTAATTCTTATTATCACAATCCCATTTACATAACTCTGCGAGTACCGGTTTAAAAGATCTACCAAAATCTGTTAATGAATATTCAACTTTTGGAGGAACAACATCATAAACCTTTCTGTTTATTAAATTATCTTTTTCCATTTCTCTTAACTGTTTAGTAAGCATCTGCTGAGTTATAGGGGTAAGCATTCTCTTAATTTCACCAAATCTTACAGGGCCATTAGTTAATACATAGATGATAGCGATTTTCCATTTTCCACCAACTAACTTTAAAGGCTTTGAGATGTCTAAATTTGGGCATTTCATAGTATGAATTTATATACTAGTATGAAATTATTGTGTACTAGCATATTTCATACGATGCTTTAATATAGCTTTATATTTGAATTAATAGTGGAGAATACAATGTCAGATAAAATTTCAAAAGAAATCCGTTCACTGGTTACTAATGAAGGAAATATAGAACTTTCAATTAAAACCTCAGAAATACCAACTCCTGCTGCAGATGAGGTTCTTATAAAAGTTGAAGCAGCCCCCATTAATCCTTCTGATCTTGGACTTCTCCTAAGCTTTGCTGCTGATATTTCATCTATAAGTACTTCAGGTTCTGGGGATGAAACGACAACAACTATGAAAATTCATCCCGCTTTAATGAATGCCATGAAGCCTAGATTAGACCAATCTATGCAGGTTGGTAATGAGGGAGCGGGCGTGGTTGTTGATGCTGGAGAAAATGCAAAAGAATTAATTGGTAAGACAGTTGGACTTGCTGGAGGAGCTATGTATTCTCAATATAGATGTGTTCCAGCTACAAGTTGTTTGGTCATGGATGAGGGTACATTACCTTCAGAGGCAGCTTCTTCATTTGTGAATCCTTTAACTGCACTATCTTTTATAGAAACTATGAAAATGGAAAATCATACAGCGCTTGTGCACACTGCA
>Ga0213865_10001396_pt1 | contig 15797 bp, 14 predicted proteins | sample PICome_6_FD_160100 | JGI IMG/M metagenome (GOLD analysis project Ga0213865, IMG submission 160100) | Coastal seawater microbial communities near Pivers Island, North Carolina, United States - PICO282 | ecosystem: Environmental > Aquatic > Marine > Coastal | place: USA: North Carolina...
CCGTACCCCAAGAGACACCAACTGCCAGATCACCGAAAGTGTTAGAGTAAGCAAGGTTACCACCGCCAGCAGGTGCACCACCGACAGAACCAGTATCACCAATAACGCTCAACTCAGTTAGATCATTGTCAGCCATGGTTGCAGAACCGCCGATTGTGAAGGTACCGACTGAAGTTGCAGCAGAAAGTTTATTGTCGGAAGCGTCAACATTACCATCATCGATTAGAAGTTTTGTGCTACCAGTGATTGTGCCGTCAGTCATAGACAAGCTGAGCTCGCCTTTAGACGTTGTAGCAGTTGCAGACTGACCAGTTGACGTAGTCGCATTCATTTCTAGAGCACCAGACAAAGATACTTCTGCAACGGCAGGAGCAGCTAGGGCGAGTGCTGAAGTAGCTATAAGAAGCTTTTTCATTTTCGTTTTCTCCAAAATTTTTTCTTCAAGAAGAATTGGTTAAGACATTAGAGACAGACGCCCAATACCTAGGACGAACAGAGCGCCTGAGGAGAGAACCTTCTCAAAAGCCCCTACTGTCAGGATCTGTGTTTACCTTGCATGAACATGGGTTCAAGTATCGCTTGCTGCCACAACATTGCCAAATTCTTACTGTGGCTTTATTGCCACAGTGTGAGATCTTTGTAACAGTCATTTTCTAGGGAACTTTCAGCTAACCTCTTGAAAATAAAACAAAAGCTGGCTTGGTGTTTGGTTATGCTAGACAATATTGAAGCAATACGAAAGCGCCTACATCGTGCTCTAGAAAGAGCAAGCCGACCAAAAGATTCTTGCCAAATTATTGCCGTAACAAAGACTTACGATTCTCTTATTGTGGATGAGGCCCGGAATCATGGCATGGCGCATTTTGGTGAGAACAAAGTACAAGAAGCCATGGGCAAATTTGCAGACGCTGAAAACCGCCCTAGCAATGAAAAGTTGCATCTAATTGGACCGCTCCAGTCGAACAAAGCTAGACAAGCGCTCCAGCACTTCGATTTCATACATTCGGTTGACCGCCCAAAACTGGTAACCGCTTTAGCCCGAATACGCGATGAAGAAGGCCGGTGTCCGAAATTATTTATTCAGGTAAATACTGGCGAAGAGGCTCAAAAAGCCGGTGTTATGCCAGCGGACTTAAATCAACTTGTAGATCAAGCCAGGTCGCTGAGTCTTCCTGTGGCAGGCCTAATGTGCATCCCACCAGCCAACCAAGCGCCTGCTCCTCACTTTGCCTGGCTTTCTCAACGCGCAAAGTCTCTTGACTTGCGGGAGCTTTCGATGGGCATGTCCAGCGACTACGAAGCCGCAGCAGAGCTTGGTGCGACCTACGTGCGAGTAGGATCCGCACTATTCGGCCAACGCGCTTGAGAGCAATTAACGCCCCAGGTATAGAGCATATATGACAAATCTAGAGTTTAACGGCCACCTTCACAAAGTGAGCCACCCGTTCATAAGTGACCGCCTAACCCAAATGCGGGATGTTAAAACACCAAGCGCTATATTCCGGAAAAACCTTCAAGAAATTGCTACCTTCCTCACTTATGAAGCCCTCGCAGATATTCCTTTAGAGGCGCGTGTGGTCGAAACGCCAATGCAACTAAGCAAGCAGCCATGCCTTCCAAATTTAGCGCCTGCTTTAGTGTCTATTTTACGAGCTGGAAACGCCATGGTGGATGGAGCACTAGCGCTGTCTCGAAATTCTCCCGTCGGAATGATTGGTTTAAAGCGAAATGAAGAGACATTAGAGCCAGAAGATTATTTCTTGCGCCTGCCAGATCAGTTGAATTCTCGGATGACCCTTGTTTGCGATCCAATGCTGGCCACAGGCGGGTCTCTAATTAGAGCAATTGATATTTTAAAACAGGCAAATGCAACTCAAATCCGAGTCGTATGCCTGCTGGCCGCTCCAGAAGGTGTGAAAAAAGTTCTATCCGTGCATCAAGATATACACATCTGGACTGCGGCCCTAGACGACCACTTAGATGACAAAGGTTACATTGTGCCGGGATTAGGAGATGCTGGCGATCGGATCTATGGGACGTAGAAAACAATGAAACCAACAGCAGCAGCTGCAGCTTTCTCCGCTCACAGTCACGAATCAAAGGGTAGCCCCTACAAACGAGCTACGCAAACTAAGCCCGCAATCACCGGGGCCTTCGCAGAATTCGTTGCAGGCGTATTTTTCAGAAACTTTATTATTGTTGTAATAATACTATCAGCTGCGCTGATGGGTTTCCAGACAACAGATGTTGCACAGCGGCCCAGCGTTGCACCGGTAGTTTTTTGGCTAGACTGGCTAATTACAGGGATTTTCGTGGTGGAACTAGTTTGCAAACTAATTGTGTTTAGGGGCAAGTTTTTCGAAGACGGTTGGAATATATTTGACCTTATAATTGTGCTTATCTCTCTGCTACCTGCCACTCAGGGGCTTAAAGTCGTTCGAACCTTGAGAATATTAAGGGTCCTAAGATTACTCTCTGCCATTCCCTCAATGCGATTAGTCATAAACGGCTTGCTGCGTGCGATACCAGGAATGTTGTCCGCTATTGGCCTGCTACTTATAGTTATATACGTTTTTGCCGTGCTGGGCACGCAGCTGTTTGGAGATACTTGCTATCCTGGGTACTTAGATACCGATTGCACTTATTTTTTTGGATCGCTTGGTGAATCATTGTTCACATTGTTCCAAATCATGACTCTGGAGTCCTGGTCCCATGGAATAGTTCGTCCCATCGCTGATGTCTATCCGTGGTCAGTTGGATTCTTTGTACTTTATGTGGTGATAACTGCCTTTGCCGCGCTTAACCTTTTTATTGGTGTAGTTGTTAATGCAATGGATGCTGCTAATGATAGTAACGACTCAAAAAGCGAAGAAAAAGAACCCACAATGAATGACCTTCATGATCAAATTGTGCAGTTGCGAACGCTAATAGAAACAAAAAAAGGCCGCAGTCGGCGGCCTAATAACAAATCAGAAAAATAAAAGGCTAGCCGAGAGCTGCAACTTGAGCTTGAGCAATTTGAAGTGCGGACTCAGCTTGCGCCTTCTCACCATCAGAATTAGAACTAGCGAAAGCTGCTTCAGCTTCGCTTAACCGTGACTTGGCAACTTCCATGGAGAGATCATCCAAATTAACCGCTTCCTCTGCAAGAATAATACAGCTTTCACCAGAGATCTCAGCAACACCTCCAGCAACAAACACCTGACGACTTACAGGCCCAGACATGTCATCATAGATGTTCACTAGTCCTGGTCTTAAAGTTGACACCGTAGGCGCATGATCGGCCATAACACCCATATCGCCGTCAACTCCCGGCACGACGACCATCTCAACGGGCTCGGACATTAGCAGAGCCTCAGGCGTCACAAGTTCCAGCTGAGTAGTTCTCATTTAAAAATACCTGCAATTGATAAGTCTAAGCTGCATCCGCTGCCATTTTATCAGCTTTGGCGATAGCTTCTTCAATGGTACCCACCATGTAAAATGCCTGCTCCGGCAAGTGGTCGTATTCACCAGCAACAATACCTTTAAAAGCTTTTATTGTGTCCTCCAGGGCCACAAATACTCCGGGAAACCCAGTGAAAACTTCGGCGACATGGAAGGGTTGGGACAGAAAGCGCTCCAGCTTACGGGCTCGATCAACTACCAGTTTGTCTTCAGCCGATAGTTCATCCATGCCCAAGATCGCGATGATATCCTGGAGAGATTTGTACTGTTGCAAAAGAGATTGGACCGCGCGAGCCGTATCATAGTGCTCTTGGCCAACGACTTGCGGATCTAGAATACGAGAAGTGGAATCCAGAGGATCCACGGCTGGGTAAATACCTTTCTCAGCGATAGCTCGGTTCAAGACTGTTGTTGCGTCCAAGTGAGCAAACGTTGTTGCCGGCGCAGGGTCCGTCAAATCATCAGCTGGAACGTAAACGGCTTGAACAGAGGTGATCGAACCCTTGTTAGTGGAGGTGATTCGCTCCTGCATTGCACCCATATCCGTCGACAGCGTTGGCTGGTAACCAACTGCAGAGGGAATACGACCCAGAAGCGCCGATACTTCAGCGCCAGCTTGAGTAAATCGGAAAATATTATCTACGAAGAATAAGACGTCCTGGCCCTGTTCATCACGAAAATACTCTGCCTGAGTTAAACCTGTTAACGCAACACGAGCTCGCGCACCAGGGGGCTCATTCATCTGCCCGAACACCAACGCAACTTTAGACCCTTTGTCAAAGTCGATTACACCCGCGTCCTGCATCTCGAAATAAAGGTCGTTACCTTCTCGAGTCCGCTCACCAACACCGGCAAAGACGGAGTATCCTCCATGACCCTTTGCGACATTGTTAATTAACTCCTGGATAAGAACAGTTTTGCCGACGCCTGCGCCACCAAACAAACCAATTTTACCACCCTTTGCATAAGGTTCCAAAAGATCGATAACTTTAATGCCTGTAACAAGCACCTCAGCTTCTGTTGACTGATCGACGAAATCTGGAGCATCTCGATGGATAGGCCAATATGCTGTCGGATTAATATCGCCGCGCTCATCAATTGGCGCTCCAGTAACATCCATAATTCGTCCTAGAGTTTCTTCTCCAACCGGAACCTTTATTGAGTCACCAGTATCTACGACTTCTTGACCACGAATCATACCATCTGTCGTTTCCATTGCGATACAACGGACGGTATTTTCGCCAAGATGCTGAGCAACCTCGAGTGTGGTTTCATGATCACCAATTCTCGTAGTGATCGCGTTAAGGATTGCTGGTAAGTCTCCGTCAAACTCTACGTCGACAACCGCTCCTAATACTTGAGATATGCGTCCAATGTTGTTTGCAGCCATGATGTTCTTTCCTCTAGGCTATGGTTAGAGCGCTTCCGCGCCCGATACGATTTCAATAAGTTCTTTTGTGATCTGAGCTTGACGAGTCCGGTTATAAACCAACGACAATGACTTGATCATATCCCCGGCATTACGAGTGGCATTATCCATGGCAGTCATACGGGCACCCTGCTCAGACGCGGCATTCTCTAATAACCCACGATAAATTTGCACAGCTACATTCCGGGGTAAGAGATCTGACAGGACCTCTTCCTCACCAGGTTCATACTCCACTGAGGAGTCTAAACTTCCGTGCGCTTGAGCTTCATCCAAAGGATCAGACTCTTCCAAGGTTGCAAAGGGAATGATTTGCTGCGGTGTTACAATTTGTGAAATTGCAGATTGGAATTCTGCGTAGATAAGGGTTGCAGCATCAAACTCCCCATCTTCAAACATCGTAAGAAGGTCTCTAGACACAGCCGCGGCTTTATCAAACGAGAGTCGAGGTTTGTCTAAATCTTCCATGACCTTAACAACCAAGTCACCAAACTGACGACGCATCGCTACAGCACCTTTTCGGCCAAGGCAGTAAATTTTTACGCTCCTGCCTTTGGACTGATGATCAGTTACCAGCTGTATTGCTTGCCTAATCAAATTGGAATTAAATCCACCGCACAAGCCTCGATCTGCGGTACCCAGAACAATCATATGGGTCTCATGCTTGCCGGTTCCAGCAAGAAGTTGGAGATTAGTGTTCCCACCAGCCGCCAACGAACTGAGCATCGTGCTCATTCTCTCTGCATATGGCCGCCCTGCTTCAGCTTGATCCTGAGCACGGCGAAGTTTTGCCGCTGCTACCATCTTCATAGCCGACGTAATCTTGCGAGTATTCTGGACTGACTTTATCCGGTCGCGAAGGTCTTTTAAGCTTGCCACTTAAAGATAATCCCTATGCAAAGGTTCCTGTGAAGTCGTCGAGAAGAGCCTTAAGCTTATCTTCAACACCTTCATCGAGCGTACCCGTGTCACGGATTGCGCTCAGTATATCAGAGCCTTTCGACTCTAATACATTCAACAATTGCGCCTCATAACGACGGACATCCTTTACCTCGATGCCATCTACATATCCTTTTGTGCCGGCGTAGATGACACAAACCTGCTGCTCCATAGCAAGGGGGCTATACTGATCCTGTTTCAATAGCTCAGTCAAGCGGGCTCCTCGCTCAAGAACTTGACGAGTGGATGCATCAAGATCAGACGCAAACTGAGCAAATGCCTCCATTTCACGGTACTGAGCCAGCTCCAGCTTGATACCGCCCGAAACCTTCTTCATAGCCTTTGTCTGAGCAGCAGAGCCGACACGCGAGACCGACAGGCCTACGTTAACTGCAGGTCGAATTCCTTTGAAAAACAGGTTTGTTTCTAAGAAAATCTGCCCGTCAGTGATAGAAATCACATTTGTCGGAATGAAAGCAGAGACGTCGTTTGCTTGTGTCTCAACAACTGGCAATGCGGTCAATGATCCACCACCTTGAGCATCAGACATCTTCGCTGCGCGCTCCAACAAACGGCTGTGTAAATAGAAAACGTCACCCGGATATGCTTCACGTCCAGGAGGACGGCGCAGCAATAAGGACATCTGCCGATAGGCGACTGCCTGCTTAGTCAGATCATCATAAATAATGAGCGCGTGCTCACCGTTGTCTCTGAAGTATTCGCCCATGGCCGCTCCGGTATAGGGCGCCAAAAACTGAGTCGGTGCGGGATCAGACGCGGTTGCAGCAACGACGGTAGTGTATGCCATTGCTCCGTGCTCTTCAAGAGTTTTCACAATCTGAGCAACGGTGGAGCGCTTCTGGCCAACGGCAACGTAGATACAATGGAGCTTCTTCGACTTGTCTCCGCTATCGAACAAGGCCTTTTGGTTAAGAATTGTATCAACTGCCACGGCTGTTTTGCCGGTCTGACGGTCACCAATGATTAACTCACGTTGACCACGACCAATCGGAATTAGCGAGTCAATTGACTTTAAGCCAGTTTGCACAGGCTCTGACACAGATTGCCGCGGGATAATCCCAGGAGCCTTTAGCTCTACTCGACTAACTGTTGCATCTTGGATTGGACCTTTCCCGTCGATTGGATTCCCCAACGCATCAACAACCCGCCCCAAGAGGCCTTTACCAACGGGGGTTTCAACAATCGCACCGGTTCGCTTTACAACGTCGCCCTCTTTGATATCGCGGTCAGAACCGAAGATTACCACACCGACGTTATCTGACTCGAGGTTAAGTGCCATTCCCTTAATTCCACCAGGGAATTCAACCATCTCACCTGCTTGGACATTGTCCAGACCAAATACACGGGCAACCCCGTCGCCTACAGACAGCACAGATCCAACTTCGGCAACATCGGCTTCAGCTCCGAAGTTATCAATTTGGTCTTTTAAAATCTTGGAGATTTCAGCAGCGCGGATTTCCATCACGCCATCCCTTTCGTGGTTAAGCCCTTTGATAAGGACAATTTAAGTTTTTGAAGTTTCGATTTTAAGCTCGAGTCGATCATTTTTGATCCGACTCGAACAATTAAGCCACCTAGTATTGAGGCATCTATTTTAGGCTCTATCTGCACCTTGGAACCCATTTCTTTCGATAAAGCGTCAGTCAAAGCATTAATCTGACTAATTGACAGTTCGCGCGCGCTGATAACCTCTGCAAGCACCTCTCCCCTCCGTGCTGCTAGCTCTTCCGAAAACGCGAGAGCCATTGAAGATAGCTCCTTGGCACGGCCGTTTTTCGCTACCAGGCCAACAAAATTCTTAACAAGATTGCCCGCACCAGTTTTAGTAACTATCAAGTCCAATGCCGATGCAACTTGATTGCGAGGTAGGAGCGGGTTCGACAAAGCCAAGGAAAGTTCCTCGGAACCCTCTATAGTTGAAGCAAGAGCCGCAATGTCTTTTGCGACCTTATCAACTTGGCCTTTATCATCAGCCAAAGCTAAAAGAGCGCCTGCGTAACGCTTCGTCGCTTTTGAAAATGCCTGTGCTTGTTTTGACAACTTTGCTTCCTTTGCCGTACTTGGCAGCGCCTAAAGCAATAAACCCTCGGCGCCTTGGCGCGGCCCTTAACACCCACTTTTTAGACTGACAAGGCAAGCATACTGCCCATTTTGCGCAAAGCTGCCCTGGCGTATAAGCATCCAAGGCAAAAAGCCGCATCTACAAATGATGTTTTCAGCGTCAACTAATGCTTTGGTTCAATATTTTATCGTGCTGTTCAAGAGTGTCCCAGGAGAGAGTGTATCTCCAAATTAAATCACTGTGGTTAATAATAAATGTAACTCTTCGTGAAGTTAACGGAACAAATAATCATATGCATCGGTTTTTACTGCCGCTATTCTTCGCGAAACAGTCAAAGAGTGGTAATGTTTTAGCCGGTGGAAATAAGTTCAGGTTTGCTCAATAGCTAGAAGCTTTGTAAAAAAATTCACTTGTTAAAGGAGCACTATGTCGGTCCTTGCAAAAGCTTTCATTTTTTGCGAGATTAATTCATGGTGTTAGAGGCAAAATCCATTCTTGTAACCGCGCGATTATCATCAATCGTACTTCAGAGGCTTTTTCTATGTCCCGCTTAGTCACTTTGTTCAGTTCTCTAATTTTGTGTTGTAGCGCTGCAATAGCTCAAACAGCTCAAGAGTTAGGAGAAAACGGAGACTGGAAAGCATACAGCTATAATGATCCTTCTGGCGGTGGGTTAGTCTGCTTTGTCACCAGCGCTCCTAAACAAATGGAGGGCGATTATCAGCGCCGAGGGCCTGTATGGCTCCATATTACCCACCGCCCAGCTTCAGAGAATGCAGCAAATCGGGTAAATGTAGTTTCTTTTGCTGCTGGTTTTCAGTTTTGGGATCAGCATCAGCCTATCTTACGCGTTGGTGATGAACAGTTTCGAATGAATACGGAAAATGAGACAGCATGGTCTTTTCCAGAGGACGACGCCGCGTTAACCCGAGCTCTGCGTGATGGCTCGAGCTTGGTAATAGAATCTAAGTCGTGGAGAGGCACAGAGATACGTGATACTTTTTCATTGCGTGGAATTACCGCCATGCACAACCAAATCTCTGAAGAGTGCGGCGTCGATCCACTTTAAGCTCACCGGGTTAAATTTAAACCGTCGCCTCATCCAAAGATCACTTCTGTATTTCAAGGCACACCATCTAGCCTAGGTGCATACAAGACCCGTTATAATGAATAGAGGTACCTAAACAAAAACCCTTGGATCAGCCCTCTAAGACCCTGCGAAGCATATCGACATCCTCTGCAAACATCGCATCTGATCCACGGAGCTCCTCGACTTTACGAATAGCGTGCATCACCGTGGTATGGTCTCTACCTCCAAATCGGCGACCTATCTCCGGCAAAGAACGTGAGGTGAGCTGTTTCGATAAATACATGGCAACTTGACGCGGGCGAGCGACCGAACGCGCCCTCCTCGCCGAATGCATCTCTGCTGGTGGTATTGCGAAATGATCTGCAACTTTTTTCTGTATCTCTTCAATAGTTATACGCCGGTCATTTGCTCTAAGCACGTCCTTCAAGACTTCCTGTGCCATTAACAAAGACACACTGCCTCCAATTAATGTAGAGTGAGCAACCAACCGGTTCAACGCGCCCTCTAGCTCACGGACGTTTGAAGAAATTCGATATGCCAAGAACTCAAGAACTTGGGCTGGAATGTCAATTGGTAAAAACTCTGCCTTCGTTTCAAGTATACCTAACCGCAGATCATACGTAGTTGGTTGCAAATCTGCCACCAAGCCCCAGCCCAGCCGTGACTTCAAGCGATCTTCAAGACCCTCTAACTCTTGCGGCGAGCGATCTGCTGATACTATTACCTGGTGATTCTGATCAACGAGCGCATTAAACGTATGGAAAAACTCTTCTTGGCTAGCTTCTTTTCCACCTATGAACTGAATGTCGTCAATCATTAGGACGTCCACGGTTCTAAACGCCTCTTTAAATTCCATCATTTTATTTGTTCGCAGCGCGGTAACAAACTGCCACATAAACTTCTCTGCAGAGAGATAGACAACCCGCCGATCTGGCTCAACCTCTTTGATCCGCCAAGCGATAGCATGCATTAGATGCGTCTTTCCTAAGCCTACCCCACCATAAAGAAATAAGGGATTAAACGCTACCTGACTCGTCTCGGCAACGCGCTGGGCAGCGGCGAATGCAAGTTCATTAGGCTTGCCAACTACAAAACGTTCAAAAGTGCACCTGCGATCTAATGGTGTAGCTTCACCAAAAATTTGACCAGTCTTCGTATCTTTAGAGGTATCTGCAAAAGATCTGCCGCCTGTAATTATCCGAGCTGGCTTAGCCGCCTCTATTTGATCACTCAGACCAGATGCTAATGGAGGCAAATTCGCTGAAGTTTGAGGCTGTTGGGACGGTTGCAATTGACTTGGACGTTCACTTGCTCTCACTATTATTTCAACTGATTGAAGACTTTCTATCTCCGCCATCCAAAGCTTCGTCAGCCGTGCTATATAATTTGCCTGCACCCAATCGCGAACAAATCTTGACGGCACCGAAAGACGAAGACGATACATATCAAAGTCAGCCACCTCCAAAGGTTTCAACCATGAGCGATATGTTGAGTCTCCAAACTCATTACGTAAAACACCTTGGATACGTAACCATGCATTCGGGATTTGTGTTTCTTCAGAAGCCTCGACGCGGCTATCAAAGCGTTGGTCCGAGCTCACGTCCTTGCCTCAACAGCCGGTATACATCTGGTAACGGGAAAATGATTGGACTGAATAGCGCTTTGTGAGCGGGTCAATTTTACACACGAACAACGCGCTACGGTAACCATACCAATCTCCTAAAAACAAAAATGTCCAAGACAACTAAACAAGGGTGGTCAATTGCTCGAGACCCCTAACCGGCCCTTACAGGTTGTACGGCTTGCTCTGCTGGCTTCTCATTCTCTTATGCAAAACGTGCGGCCGCTGCCAAGTCCCCGAAAGCAAACTTTTCCTCCAAAAACGCAAATAAAACTATTGACGTCACTTAGGTAAAAAACGGGTTAATTTTTTCTCACTTTAGAAAACCGAATGTTTTCAGTTGTTTAATTTAAGCGACTCTAATTGAGACCAAAACGGACCTATCTGATAATCTCACGACACTTAGCTAGCAAATTACAAAAGCGGGAGATCAACGATAAATTTCACACCTTTACCATCGGTTCGATTCACTGCGTAGCAACGCCCGCCAGCCGACTCGGATAATCTTTGCACAATGGATAGTCCAAGACCAGAGTGCTTGCCAAAATCTGACGGACGATCCGTAAAAAAGCGTTTGAAGATAGTTTCTATTTTTGCAAGTGGCACTCCTGGGCCGCGATCTTCAACAATAAGCCGCACCCCATCAGGCAAGCTTGCCTCTAATCGAAGCTTAATCTCTGAAGGATCGGGACAAAAGCTAAATGCGTTTGACAGCAAATTTTCAACCACTTGTATAATCCTTGTTGCACTGATCCGAACAGGAGCAGACCCCAACGATGTATCAATTATAAGACGAACAGACCCAATGCCATCAGGATCAACCATTTTTTGCCCGTCTATGAACTCTTTCACTACTTTAACTAAGTCGGCGCTACCTGTCTCCTCGCGGGCAAGCTCAGCATCAAGTCTAGATGACGCTGAAATATCAGAGATTAAACGGTCAAGGCGATCTGTGTCTTCTATTAAAACTGCGAGCAGTTTATCCCTCGTTGTATCATCATCTACATACGAAAGGGTTTCAGTGGCAGACCGAAGCGACGTCAAAGGATTTTTTAGTTCGTGAGCAACCTCCGCCGCAAACGCTTCCGCGGCATCAGCACGCTCCATCAAGGCTCTTGCCATATGCTGAAGTGCTGTTGCTAAGTCACCTATTTCATCGCGTCTATCCGGGAAGGTTGGCATCTGTGCAGGTAACATCTCTCTCGATGCCAACCGTCTTGCAGCTACGGCCAGTCTAGTCACTGGCCCCGCAATAATTGTTGCCAGCAGCAAAGAAACAAGAATGGTAATGCCAAAAGCGATTAAAAATATTACTATGATCCTCTGATTAAGAGCGGCAAGGGCTGCTTCAATACCAGTCTCATTATGATCTATTAGAACCGCGCCCATCACAGCCTGAACAGATGATATTGCGGAAGCTCCCAAAATTCGGAATCTGCCAGCGCCTGCATCAGAGTACACACCAGCAGAGGAGGCTTCAGATTGCAGCGCTTCTATGACTTCATCATAAGGACGAGCGCTTCCGAAACCTCTCTCGCGATACGTTTTGTAATCTAAAAGCGTGGGTACGAAAGATTTACCAAATGTTTTATTGGGAACCTCTAGTCCATCTTGTGTAGAAACACGGCCTAATAATCCTTGTATTAATCGATCCGAATCTAACAACAATTGCCCTTCCTGATCGTACAACCGAACTCGCGAATTTTGATTTTTCGAAAAAGCGTGAGCGACCAGAAGCTCTTGCGCACGTGCTATATCTAACCGTATTCTGTTACTTGTGTCAGGATAAACCGCGGCAATTTCTATGGCAGACGACAGAGCTGAAGCCTCTGCTAGAACTGCTTTCTCCTCTGCATCAATTAAGTCTCTTCCAAATTGGTTAAGCATTAAAAACCCAATTATGGGCAGCAGCAAAACAAATACTGTGAGCGCCAGAATTTTTAACCATAACGGCCGGCGGCGGGTCCAGTGATTATTCATGCTTGTTAGGAATTATCTTTGTATCGATAGCCAACACCATAGAGAGTCTCAATGTTATCAAAGGAACTGTCAACAAATCGAAACTTTTTTCGAAGTCGTTTGATATGGGAATCGATGGTCCGATCATCTACATAAATATGCTCTCCATATGCCGCATCCATCAGCTGGTCCCGAGTTTTTACATGCCCAGGGCGAAATACCAAAGATTTTAAAATAAGAAACTCAGTCACGGTTAATGTAACCTCATTATTTTTCCAAAGACACTGATGCTTTACAGGATCAATTGTTAAGTTACCCCGCCTGAGCTGTTCTTCCTCAGCTCCTCCTGCCTTGGCCTTTTCAATCTGCTCTTGCCTGCGCAGCAGCACCCTAATCCGCTCGACCAGCAAGCGCTGTGAAAAAGGCTTAGTGATATAGTCGTCCGCACCCATACGCAGTCCAAGAACCTCGTCTACTTCGTCGTCCTTCGAAGTTAAAAAAATTACTGGAACACTTGATGTTGATCGAATGCGAGTTAGCAGCTCCATGCCGTCCATGCGTGGCATTTTTATGTCTAAAACCACCAGGTCAACGTTTTGAACTGCTAAAGCCCTTAGCGCATCAGAGCCATCGGTGAAGGTTCGGACAACAAATTCTTCTGCCTCCAAAGCTATGGAAACAGAGGTGAGAATATTTCGATCGTCATCTACTAAGGCGATGGTATGCGACATAAATAGCTCCTTCTTCTTTACCGGGTTACTGTGAAAGAGGTCCTCGAGGCAAGTACACGACGTATTTATGGCCTTTTCGCGGCTAACAAGGCAAGAACAAGGCAGGTTGAAACTCCAGTGCATTTTCGGCAAACGACAGTTAATGACTATTTCGATCGTAGCCGCGCAGCGAAGCCCAATTGGATCTTTGATGGGCTCACTTAGTTCACTGACCGCCGCTGAATTAGGAGCACAAGTACTATCTAAGGTTTTGGTTAATGCAAAAATTGAGCCTACGCAGGTCAATGAAGTGATTATGGGTCAAGTTTTAACGGCAGGCGTTGGCCAAGGTCCTGCTCGCCAAGCATCGAGAGGAGCAGGCATACCCAATGAATCCACCGCTATTTCAATCAACCAGCTTTGTGGATCAGGATTGCGTGCAATTGCCTTGGGAGCGCAGCAAATACTAACTGGGCAAGCGCAGGTTGTACTGGCTGGAGGTCAAGAATCGATGTCACGAGCACCGCACGCGCAGTATTTACGTGCAGAAAAAAAACTTGGTAATTTAGAATTAATTGACACCATGATGCTTGATGGTTTGGTAGATGCGTTTCACGGATATCCAATGGGCATAACGGCCGAAAACATAGCGCAACGTTGGAGTATTAGCCGTAAGCAGCAAGATGATTATGCGCTTGAGAGTCAGCAACGCTATGCCACCGCTCAAAAATCTGGAGCATTCAATGAAGAGATAACGCCCATCTCAGTGCTTGAGAAAAAAAATAGAAGATCGATTAGCGTGGATGAGTATCCTCGCCCAGAAACGAGCAGTGTCAGTTTAGCAAGTTTAAAGCCAGCCTTCGCTGAGACAGGCACGGTGACGGCCGGAAATGCTAGTGGCATAAATGACGGCGCAGCAGCCGTCGCATTATTGGGAAGCGATCAGGTTGGCTCTCGAGACGTGCTTGGCATAATCAAATCTTTCGCTACAGCAGGTGTAGACCCCGCAATAATGGGTACCGGGCCAATTCCCGCCTCGCGGGAAGCACTTCAAAGAGCTGGTTGGGCCCTAAAAGACCTCGACTTGATAGAGTCCAATGAAGCATTCGCAGCGCAAGCTCTCTGCATCATCCAAGAGCTGAACCTCAATACAAATCATGTAAATGTTAACGGAGGGGCCATCGCGCTTGGCCATCCTATTGGTGCATCGGGCGCAAGAATTCTAGTAACCCTGCTGCATGCGCTTAGAGCACGAGGCGGCGGTCGAGGCCTTGCAACTCTATGTATTGGCGGCGGAATGGGAGTAGCAATGTGCGTTGAGGTGTAAGCTAATTTGTGGTTAACTGACCTCAGTTACTTCTATCTGTAGCTTGATTAGGTCTCCTGAAAACTCGGAATCTCCCTTCGAAGATCTAGGCAGCTTTCTTCACATATCTGAGCAAAGCAACGAGTGCAGCGGGCGTGACCCCCTGAATCCGTGATGCGGCGCCTAACGACGTGGGCTTAGCGTTAGACAGTCTTTCCCTCATCTCATTTGAGAGTTCTGACAAATTAGAGTAATCTAAGTTAGGATCAATTCTTAAGGCCTCATCTCGTTTAAAGGCTTCAATATCAGCCTGCTGCCGGTCCAAATACCCCGCATAAAGTGATTGAATTTCTATGTCTTTTTGGACATCATACCTGTCGACAGAAAGACTTGGGAGCATCTCTATCAAATCTTTAAAGTCTGCTCCAGGCATAGACAACATATCCATCGCGCTTCTAGGCTTGCCATCAAGCTTTATCTTGAACCCAAATTTTGCCCACTCGGTTGGTGACTTTTGAAGGCCGGTCCAGATCCTCTTGGCGTCCTCGAGTGCATCCCTTTTTTCCGTCCAGGAAGTCTGACGCGCAGCCCCAATTAAACCAAATCTTGAGCCAAAATCCGTTAACCTTTGGTCAGCGTTATCAGCTCGTAACTGCAACCGAAATTCTGCGCGTGAAGTGAACATCCGGTAGGGCTCGTCAGCACCTTGCGTCGTCAGATCATCGATCATGACACCAATGTACGCTTGACTTCTATCCAGCGAAAAAGTTGATCCAGGACTTCCCACAGCCAATGCGGCATTAACTCCTGCAATCAACCCTTGCGCAGCTGCTTCCTCGTATCCAGTTGTTCCATTTATTTGGCCAGCAAGAAACAAGCCCTTCTGGCGCCGAGCTTCAAGTGTTGGCTTAAGCTCCCTCGGATCAACACAATCATATTCAATAGCATATCCGGGCTGTAGTATCTTAGCCTTCTCCAAGCCAATTATAGAGGCAACCATGGCCTCCTGCACGGCCTGTGGTAGACTAGTAGAGATACCATTAGGATATATAGTAACATCGTCTAGCCCCTCGGGCTCCAAGAAAATCTGATGCCTTAACTTCTCAGAAAAGCGCACCACCTTGTCCTCGATTGCGGGACAGTAGCGAGGCCCAATGCCGTCAATCTGGCCTGAATAGACCGAAGATAGCTTTATGTTTTCAGAAATAATTTTGTG
>Ga0213865_10001399_pt1 | contig 15771 bp, 11 predicted proteins | sample PICome_6_FD_160100 | JGI IMG/M metagenome (GOLD analysis project Ga0213865, IMG submission 160100) | Coastal seawater microbial communities near Pivers Island, North Carolina, United States - PICO282 | ecosystem: Environmental > Aquatic > Marine > Coastal | place: USA: North Carolina...
CTGCTCCTCAACCGAACTTTTAGTTGGTAAGCTGGACAGGTCTCGATATCCACTTATCTCGATAAGGTCGGAAGCTGCGCATTTGAATTGATCATAGGCTTGGCGGGCAATTTCGACGATTCTATCTTGAGCGGAGGCTTGCTCAGCCTGGAGTCTTGCTCTGGTTTCACGAGCTGCTGCAAATACTTCGACCGCATCTTGAGTTGCAGCCCTTAGATCACGAGCTTGTATCTCCGCAGAAGCCAAGCTATCTCCTGACCTGTCTTGTTCCTTTCGGGCCTCTTCTACCTGTAATGACAACTCAACTCGTTGCTTTTTCAAATCATCTGGAAGTGAATTCAACGCGTTGGCCTCCAACTCTAAAGCTTTAGCCCGCTCCTCAAGGACTTTCTGCTGTGCCTTAGAATTGTTATGTTGACCTTCAAAAGTAAAGCTCTCCGTTAGAATAGCACCGAGTCGAGCATCTAATGAGAATAACTCGAGTCTTACTGCCTCTAAACTCTCTCTTTCCATTTGAACTTTTTGTTTTGCTTCGTTTAGTGCAATCTGAGCGCTCTTCACGTGAGCCTTTAAAGAATCCAATTCCTCCATTTCGCTCTGCGTCTTAAGCAAAGCCTCCAATTCTTCATTGACTGTTTTTTGCTCTCGCTGCGAGCCGGCCTGCTCCGTTTGCTGCTCAGCAATTTGAGATCGATAATCAGCAAGAGCTTTCTGTGCCGTTGATATCACCTGCCCTAGTTCAGCAATTTCGCGCTGAATATTTCTAGTTCCTGTTTGTAATGCATCGACGCTAGACGCTTTTTCTGAAGCTATTGCCTCTGCCGAAGACTCTGTTACCTTGGCTGCTTCCAGCTTCTTTTGGAGTGCAGGCAACTCAGAACGCAAGGCTTCTAGACGTTGCGTTCGAGCAATAAGCGTTGCTTGGCCAACGCTCTGATCAGCGGCGATTATGAGTCCGTCCCATCTCCACAGACCGCCCTCAGATGTTGTTAACGACTGACCAGGCAATAATTTAGCTTGAAGTGCTTTAGCTGACTGCGCGTTTTCAGCGACACCTACATATGAAAGTAAATTAGGCATCCAATTCGGTGCGGAAACTGCGTTTGCCAAAGAAGTTATGCCATTGGGCAAGTCAGGACCTGGGGGCAGATCTTGTGGGTGCCAATAGTCGCCTTTTGATGGCACCACTGTGGCTGCCATTCCCGCGCCTAGCGCAGCTGCAACCTGAGGTGCAAAACCCATCTCTACAGATAAGACTTCCGTAAGCGTTTCACCATCAGATGATGAATTATTGAAAAGTAAAGCATCTAAGCCATCTGCCTCTGCATTTAAGCGAGCTAATTGCTCAGACAATTCTTGTCTGTTTCGTGAGGCCAACACATGCAATTCACGTGCGTCTGAGTAAGCCTTCTCACGAGAGCTCGCATCGTCGAGCAGGACAGTTAGTTGAGCTTGAAGGCTCGCCTGATGACTAATTTTTTCATCAATAGTCTCAGCGCTTAGACCATCGAAGTCCTCTATTTGGGAGAGAGACTTTAGCTCTTCAAGCAGAATCTCATTTCTTTTTTCTAAATTAGAAATTCGCCCATTTAGAGCAAGCCTTTCATTTTCAGCAGTCGTCAGTTTAGAAACAACCAAGCTCAAATGGTCCGACGCTTCGCGCTCAAAAATTTCAAGAGCGGTCACACTTGCCTCCAAAGTCGGAATCACAGGTTTAATCTTTGCCTTTTGAATTTTAAGTTTGGTCTCCTCTAACTCAAGTTGCTTCAATCGCTCAGTTGCGCTTTTATAATGGCCTTGCTCACGCGCAAGGTCGTCACCACAATCAGCTAATTGGCCTGCTAAATTTTCTCGCTTTAGCTCAAGTCCCCGTTCTTCCCTGCTCAACGCGTCTATCGCTATTTCTAGACGCTGCAATCGAGCGATAGCTTCCATGTGCGTTACTCTAAGTGGCGCTAAATCAGCATTAGCCTCGTCTTCTCGTCGCCGCGCAGAAAGCTCAGCAAGTTCAAATCTCTCACATTCAGCATCAATCGCAGCCAACAAGCTATTGGCCGAATTGATATCAGCCTCTGCTTGTTGCCAGGTAATACACATTAGAGCGGCTGATGAAGCTCGGCGCTTTTCTTGAAGCTCCCTATATCTGCGAGCTGCTCCAACTTGCCGATCCAAACTTCTTTTGTATCCAAGCTTCGAGTCCCTAAGATCGCCTGCTCGCTCCAAGTTTTGCTCAGCTGCACGCAGCCTTAGCTCAGCTTCACGACGACGGGAGTATAGCCCCGTTATTCCAGCGGCCTCTTCAAGAAGGGCGCGTCGATCCGTAGGTCTTGCGTTTACGATTGCGGCTACTCGTCCCTGCGCTACCATTGCATTTGAAGAGGCACCAGAGGCAAGATCAGCAAACAAAAGCTTTAGGTCCTGGGCACGATAGTCTCTGCCATTAACGCGGTACGCACTTCCTTGGCCCCTAACAACTTTACGCGTAACTTCCAGAAGGGTTGAATCATTGAATAGCGGAGGCGCATCAAGATTTGAATTGGTCAACCGCAATGTAACCTCAGCCTGATTTCTTGCAGGCTTACCCGCTGCACCAGCGAAAATTACATCATCCATTTCACCACCGCGCAAACGCTTGGCGCTACTCTCACCCATTACCCAGCGTAAAGCTTCAACTAAATTAGACTTTCCGCATCCATTTGGCCCAACAATTCCCGTGAGCCCCGGCATGATTGCCATGTCCGCAGCCTCCACGAAGGACTTAAATCCTGCCAAACGAAGATTGTCAAAAACGACCAATTAATTCAGTTCCCGATCTAGTTGTGCATTAACACTATTGGTTTGAAGTCACAGCGGCTAGATCAGTGCGACATGGCGATGGGGATAACTCTGTTATTCAATTCGCTGCCGCAAGTGCTAGCTCAATAGATTGCCGAAGCGAGGCATAATCGCTGTAGCTTCCTAAGTAACGCTCACCATTTATAAATATTGTTGGTGTCCCTGTAACTTGCGCAGCTGCTTTTGACCGCTGAGAACGAAGCAACACCAAGCTTTGGTTTCTGTGATCAAGCATACACTCCCTCGCCCGAGTCTCATCCAGCCCAACCGCGCCGAAAACAGGTACTAACGAATCAACTGGATCTGATGTCGATGCCAAAATACGCTGCTGTTCAAACACATTATCTGCAAAAGCTAAAATATCCGATGAGGTGCTTAAACATTGTGCGCCAGCGCCCGCTAACAGCTCGAAACCAACAGATTGGTCATTCAGCAAAAAATCTCTTTTCACGAAATATACTAATCCTGTGTCTACATAATCTGTCATAATCCTTTGGAAGCTGCCCTGATGGAAAGAACGGCAGTGCGAACACTGATATGAAAAGAATTCCATCACGACCACGGGAGCTTGAGAATCACCAAATGCTTTATCCGTAGCATGGGGAGTCAAAAACTCTTGTCGATTCTCTGGTTGTAGCACCTGTTTGAATTCAGGGAACTCTGTCCAAGAGAAAGTTCTGGTTGCATTTTGGCTTTGCTCAGCCTGCACCTCGTCTGAGGGTCCAGAGCTTGCCCCGTTCATAAGGAAATAGACGCTTCCAAATGCAACTATGAGGACCGCTGCCAGAATAATACCAATATTACGATTCATCTATATTTTTCCCTATTCAAGTCTTGCTTTTCTTATCTAATTTCGCCTTCAAATAGGCCATGGCACTATCCACCGAATTAACCTCACCAACGTTTCCTTCTGTCTCCCTGAGAAAATGAATATCATTGCTTACTTGTTTATTTAAAGCATCGATTTTGACGATTGGAAACTCTGCCTGATGCAAACCAATACGCTTAATGCTAGACGATCCTAAGTAGAGTTGAACCCTACTCAAAATATCAGATTGACGCATAGCTACAACTGGACCAGCCCCGAGAGCCATTTCTACATGAAGTGTGCCAGCTACAAGTCGTACTGGTCGCGTAAATTTTGCTAAATCTTCTCCAATGACTCGCGTCCAATTAACCTTGAGATCTGAAACTAACGCTGGACGCTTACCAGCGACTTTTCGCGTAAGCTTAGGCATTAACTTAGCCAAGCCTTGTGCTTTATAAGATCGCGGACCTCCCTCACGAGGAAGGAAGGTCCTACTTTTCTTAGAATCGAGCGTACCTAAGCCCTCTGATTTTTTAAGATGATCTACCATAGATTTTCTTGATGTAAGGCTTAAGGTCGAAAAGATGAAGAGTTTTGGCGGAGAGAAAGCTGAACAATTACAGATAGAGCTTCTAAGTTGGTATGATAGCTTTGCTCGATCTCTTTCTTGGCGGGCAGAATATAACGAAAAACCCGACCCTTACTCGGTTTGGCTATCTGAAATTATGCTTCAGCAAACTACCGTCGCTACCGTTGAGCCTTTTTTTAAAAAGTTTATATTGAGATGGCCAACTATTGAAGATCTTGCTGCAGCTGAACAAGCAGAAATTTTGCACAGTTGGGCAGGACTCGGTTATTATAGTCGGGCTCGGAATCTTCATGATTGCGCTAAAGTTATAGTCACAAACTTTGCGGGAATCTTCCCTGAGACTGAAGACGAACTCATCAAATTGCCAGGCATTGGACCCTACACAGCAGCAGCAATTTCTGCCATTGCGTTTAATCAGCCCGCAGTTGTGGTTGATGGAAATATTGAACGCATAATGACGCGCTTGCATGGCGGGAAAATTCCTCTCCGTCAGAACAAGCCTACTATTCGGACGTGGGCAGCATCCCTAACACCTACTCACCGTCCAGGCGATTATGCTCAAGCTTTAATGGATCTAGGCGCAGCTATTTGTAAACCAGCTAATCCGGCTTGCCAATCATGCCCTATTAAGACTTACTGTGTGGCCAATAACGCAGGTCTTGCAGATCAACTACCAACCAAATTACAAAAAAAAGAAAAGCCTGTTCGCAAAGGGATCGCGTACGTAATTAAAGACGGACGTGACCGCTTACTAATAGAAAAGAGGCCCCCAAAAGGACTATTAGGCGGCATGGATGGACTACCAACTGGCACCTGGCAAACAGAGTATCCAGCCGCTCTATCAGATTCCACCAAACTTGATGTAAAGATCAAGCACACATTCACGCACTTTCACCTGGAGCTTGAATTGTATCAGGCACCAGAAGCTGCAGCCGTGAATTTCCCAGACTCTCGCTTTGTTGAGGATTTGGAAAAGCTAGCGCTTCCAACACTCTTTGCAAAGGCCATAAAGATGATTAGCGGAGTCAGATGCCGACGCTAATTATCCAAGACTTAGAAGTATTTGTGGTAGCAACACCACCTCCAAATAAAGGTGGCCGCTATTTCACATTCGTAAAAGTAAGAACCAAAGAGGGTATCGTTGGTTATGGAGAGCCTTATGGAATACCATATGGTCCAGAAGCAATCAAAGCCATAATCCAAGACGTCTTTGATCGACATTTGAAGGGCTATAGTGCTCATGATATTGAGGCATTTTGGCGTCGAGCATATTCAGCCAATTTTTCTCAACGCCCCGACCCATCTCTAATGGGAGCCGTTTCTGGGCTTGAAATGGCATTGTGGGATATCTTGGGTAAAAGCTGTGGAAAACCTGTGTATCAGCTGTTGGGCGGCTGTGTAGAACCAGATTTACGAGCATATACGTACCTCTACCCATCGGAAGATGACAAAGAAGCGCTCGCATACTCTGATGCGTCAGTTGCGGCAGAACGTGCAAAGCATTACCTTGATTTAGGGTTTACCGCCTTGAAGTTTGATCCAGCAGGACCCTATACTTCATATGACCCTAGGCAGCCATCAATCGGAGATTTAAAATTTGTTGAAAATTTTGTTGGCTCATTACGCGACGCGGTTGGCAGTGCAGCGGATCTGCTTCTTGGAACTCACGGCCAATTCACCCCAAGCGGGGCCAAGCAACTGGCCAAAGTTATCGAGCCCTTTTCGCCCCGCTGGTTTGAGGAACCAACGCCCCCAGAAAATACAAAAGCAATGGCTGAGGTAGCTCGTCACACCTCAATTCCGGTAGCAACTGGAGAACGATTGACAACCCATTTCGAATTCGCAGCTGTTTTACGCGATGGTGCGGCCTCCATTCTTCAACCTGCGCTCGGACGCGCTGGAGGCATATTGGTAACAAAAAAGATTGCAGCTATGGCTGAGGGTTACCAAGCGCTAGTCGCACCACACCTTTATGCTGGCCCTGTGGAAGCGCTTGCAAATATTCACTTTGGTCTTTCAATTCCAAACTTTCTAATGGCAGAGATGATCGAAGCTATGGGTGGATTTCATGCTGAATTAATCTCAGAGCCTATCAAAATTGAGAATGGACGTATCCTTGCACCCACTAAACCCGGCCTCGGCGCAGAGTTAAACGAAGAAGTTGCCAGGGAGAACCCATATAGGGGCGGGGCACTGCATCTTGAAATGCTAGACAAACGAATCTGGACAGGAGCTCGCTGAGGCCTAAGCGTAATCAAAAGATACCTCATCGGGCAGCAGACGAGCTACCCCTTATATGTTAGAATTTGATTATGAGTATCGACCCGCTTTTTGAAGCCTCACATCCTATTCCCGCTCATGCTATAATAGCAATTAGTGCGTTTTTCCTTGGAGGCATACAACTTGTCTTACCTAAGGGCACCATACTTCATCGCCTTGGCGGATACTTGTGGTGCATTGCGATGATTGTAGTAGCATTCACTGGATTTTTTATTCATGGTTATCGGGTTTGGGGCCTTTTTAGCCCCATTCACGGACTATCCGTTTGGACCATATTTGCTGTTGTTTGGGCTGTTTGGTCAGCACGTAGGGGCGACATTCGCCGTCATAGAATTATTATGATTTCGACCTATCTAGGGGCACTAGTGATCGCAGGTGCGGCTACTCTTTTGCCTGGACGAATCTTTCACTCAATCTTTTTTGGTTGAGCTAAAGATTGGATTGAAATCAGGTTTTCTAGTGCATCATTTTTGGGCCTGATTCTTCAAGTCCATCGCGCAGTTTCTGTCTCAAGTTATCGATTGGAACTAAGTTTCCCTCGACATCAAGATGCCAAAAGGTCCATCCATTGCAAGAAGTAGCTCCCTGAACACCAGCTCCAACTTGATGAATAGATCCTCGCAGGGCTGACGTCACCAAAGTACCATCCGATGCCACACGAGCAGTAAAACGACGTGAAGGGCCATGTAGAGTTGCGCCTGGACGAATAAGGCCTTGCTCCAGTAAGTTACCGAAAGGAATCCTAGGAGCTGATTTTTTAGATTTAATATCAGTAGCTTCCTGCATGCATGGTATAACTTTATTTATTCGCTCTTGGGCAGCAAGGGCGTAGGTTTGGTCTTGATCAATGCCAATAAAGTGTCGATTTAAAAGCTTTGCGACAGACCCAGTGGTACCCGAGCCAAAGAATGGATCAAGAATGGTATCACCTGGCTTAGTTGTCGCAGTAATTATGCGGTAAAGTAATGCTTCAGGTTTTTGAGTGGGATGCAATTTCTTGCCATCAGCTCCCTTTAAACGCTCATGGCCAGTGCACAGTGGTAGCGTCCAATCAGACCGCATTTGCAGGTCATCATTGAGTGATTTCATTGCTTCGTAGTTAAAAGTTGGACGTGCATCTCTGGATTTAGAGCACCATATCAGGGTCTCGTGAGCATTTGTAAATCTAGTTCCCTTAAAGTTGGGCATTGGGTTTGATTTGCGCCAAATAATATCGTTCAGCATCCAAAAGCCTAAGTCTTGAAGAACTGTACCAAGACGGAAGACATTGTGATAGGTTCCAATTAGCCAGAGACCTCCATCAGGCTTAAGAATCCTACGACATTCTGCCAACCAGTTTCTTGAGAACTCATCGTAAGCCGCAAAGCTCTCAAACTGGTCCCAATCGTCTCTCACAGCATCGACAGCACTATCATCTGGCCGTGATAGGTCACCTTGCAATTGTAAATTATACGGCGGATCAGCAAACACCAAGTCCATAGACCCGTCGGGGATTTGCTTTAAAATTTGCAGGCAGTCTCCCACCTGGATGCTATCCTTTATAGCCGCCACATCCAAATATTCAGTCATGAAATTCTCAAAATAAAAATAAAATTAAGTATAAGCCTTGGATGAACGGCGTACGCTCAACGGTCAACCGGCTGATCTATTTTTTCTAATTTTTTCAGTGACTTATTATGTTTTTGTTACATTTTTGACGCCATTGAAGGTCGCACGATGATATAAAGTTGGACCATGTTTTTGAAGGGCAGCGCGATGCTCTGCCGTAGGGTAGCCCGAATTTTTAGACCATCCATAGTTAGGAAATTCTTCAGCCAATCGAACCATTATCGAATCACGGTACTCTTTAGCTATTATGGATGCCGCGGCTATCGATTTTGACTTAGAATCTCCTTTTACCACCGCCATACACGAGACAGGAGTAATTGGGATTTTGTTCCCATCTATCAGAGCAAAATCCGCGGGCACTTGCTCTAGCGAACGAGCCATCGCAGTTAAACTAGCTTGAAGGATATTTATCTTATCAATCTCTGCTGCATTAACCTGAGCAACCGAAAACGAACAATGCTTTTTTATCCATGCCGCCAAATAAGCTCGCTTCCTTGGATTAACCTTCTTTGAATCTTCAATTGCCGCTACCTCAGATTTTTCCCAAAGATTGATAGGTATATTAACTGCGGCGGCAACGACTGGGCCAGCCAAAGGCCCCCTTCCTACCTCGTCCACTCCGAAAACACGAAAATCAGCACTTGCGTTAAAAGCAATTTCTAGTTCAAAATTAGCAGTCATGCACCGACCTAATCACCTGATTATATTTGCAAGGCAACCACATTATGGAGTTGGCAAAACACGCCTCGCAAACCGGACTAGTAAGTGGGAAGCATGGCAGTTTCAAAGAAGGCAAATATTATCGCTCTGTAAACTTGCTCAAGACCCCAGATGGAGCTTCTCTTTCTGCTGGGAGCATCGCCAAGGTCCCGGTGATTTAGGCACACGTATTTCCAGAGCTTTAGGGGGGACTCACGGACAAAAGAGACTTATCGTTGGGGGAGACACATTGGGCCTTACAGCGCTCCATATTGATCATGCATTTGAGTTAATAGGCGCAAGGTCCCCAGTGCTTGGCCCAAGTCAGGACGGCGGTTTTTGGTGTATTGGGAGTGCTGGTCCTATCCGCCTAACTGGCATCAGATGGTCATCTGAACATACCTTAAGTGACACTAGTAAGTTGCTTAAGAATCATAAATATACAAATACGTTATGTGATCTAGACTGACTCGTATACTCCAAAAGAGAGACATCAGAGCTTTACTTTCAAATAAGAATATCAGTCATTTAAAGCTTGGTGATCATTTAATTTAGATTCCCACAACCCCCTATCAAGGGCTTCCTGAAATCTTGCCTTCATTTCAATTAGAGCATCTGGATTTACTTCACTAATCCAGTTTTGTACCTCATCATCTTCTAAGTAAGCTTTATAAAGTTGATCAAAATGATGCCCCTCAACCAGCCCAGTCGTTGCGGCAAAAGCGAAAAGATAATCTACTGTCGCTGCGATCTCAAATGCACCTTTGTATCCGTGCCGCTTGCATCCAGAAATCCATTTTGGATTAGCCGCTCTCCCTCTAACAATCCGACCAATCTCAGACTTGAGTGTTTGAATTCGTGGCCGCTGTGGGCGGGAGTGATCATTAAGATAAGATGCTGGCTTTGCGCCCCGCTCAAGCTCAACGGCGGCAGCTACTCCACCAAGGAACTGATAATAATCATCAGAATCTAGAATGTCATGTTCACGGTTATCTTGGTTTTGAACTACAGCTTCCGCTTGTGAAAGCCTTGCGCGAAAGAAATCTTCAGCGCGAACTCCGTCCTGACCACTACCGTATGCAAATGAAGACCAATTAATATAAGATTGACCAAGGTCTGCGGCACTTTGCCAGCCACCCTCATCGATTAGCGCTTGCAATCCAGCCCCGTACGCTCCCGGTTTAGATCCAAACACTCTACTTCCAGCTAGCGCAGAGGTCTTTCCCGCCTCCAAATCAGAAAGATATCTTGCTCGAGCAGGATTCATACTAAGGAGCTCATCTTCATCCATTACTTTTCGTGCTGCACTATCAATCAGATCAATCTGGAAAGGAAAGGCATCGCGAAAAAACCCAGAGACTCTCAGTGTTACATCAACTCTGGGACGATCAAGAACTGAGAGAGGCATAACCTCAAAACCAGTGACACGCCCCGACACCTGATCCCAGGTAGGTTGAACCCCCATTAGTGCTAAAACCTGCGCCAGATCATCTCCCCCAGTGCGCATATTAGCAGTACCCCAAGCGCTTATAATTAGAGAGCTTGGGTAGGCTCCATGTTCTTGGCGATGGGCGTCAAGAAGCAAAGAAGCGGACTCCCAACCCAGCCGCCAAGCAGAGGGCGTGGGCAAACTTCGCGGATCAACCGAATAGAAGTTACGGCCAGTTGGGAGAACATCTTCGCGGCCACGAGTTGGAGCTCCCGAGGTGCTTGGCTTCACGAATTTACCTTTGATACCACCGATAAGATTATCAATCTCATCAAAGGCCGACTCCTCTAACTTAGCTACCAGGCGAGGTGCATGAAGGGTTTGAATAGACTTAGTTAATTCGCCAGGGGCGGTAAAATCATCGGTGCCAAGCAAAAGGTTATATGAGAAAACTTCCATTCGCTCTATGGTATCTCCAATTGTTCGCCAAGGGCCCTCTAATATATCCAAAACGCCAGGCCTTGGACCCTTCCAAGTGTCCGCTAAGTTGGCATTTAGTGGATCAAAACCAAGTTTAAGGTCAGTTGCTAGAGCCTGCAAGAAACTTGGCCTAGCTCCACTAGGAAGCCGCATTAAAGCCAGTATTAGATCCCTTTGCTGCTGATCTATTGGCGCTTGGCCCAATATATGAAGACCATCTCTAATTTGTAACTCCTTAAGCTCACAAAGATACCCGTCTAAAGCGTTTAGTTGCTCACTATCCGTAGCTTCTGCCTTTAAACCCAGATCCTTATCCAAACCCAAGTCACGAACTTGATCTAAAATTTGTTTCTGCAATAAACCAGCTCGGCGAGGATCACCCTGACTAGCGAGGTAGAACTCATCAACAAGCCGCTCGAGTGAGGCTAAGTCACCGTAGGTTTCCGCGCGTGTTAGCGGAGGCGTAAGGTGAGAAATTATCGTTGATCCTAATCGACGTTTAGCTTGCGTGCCTTCTCCAGGATCATTGATTATAAAAGGATAATGATTCCTTTTTCCCGTCATTAACGCCTGCGGCCAGCACTTGTCTGAGAGCCCCACTGCTTTTCCTGGCAGCCACTCTAAGTTCCCATGCTTACCAACGTGAATGATGTCACTGACCCCTAAATCTTCTAGTGCCAGGTATGAAGCAATATAACCATGCGGGGGAACTAATGCTGGGTCGTGATAGGTCTTCTCAGGGTCAATATTATATCCGCGAGCAGGCTGTATCATTACAATAGCAGAACCGAGATCTAACATTGGTAAATTAAAATGCTGATTTTCATAGAAAGGGTCCTGCTCAGGTGCACCCCAACGATCAAAAACCTGCTCCATCAATGTCCGCGGAAAGCTCGAAATCAATGACTTATATAAGCTTAGGGAGAGCTCTATGCCGGTTCTTAGTTTTGCATTAGATGTGACATCCCGAAGCCGCCGCATGAGAGCATGTCCGTCAGCAAACTCGAAAACGCCAAGGGCCTTGAGGATTTGAACCGCGCTCTCAGGCGTATCAAGACCAACTCCGTTTGCGAGGCGCCCATCTCGATTAGGGTAATTAGCAAGAACAAGAGCAATTTTTCCCTGACTGGCAGGTCCTGCTTTTTCTAAGCAACGCTCTATACCCTGCGAATGCGTTGCATATGAAGAAATGTAGCAGTCTGTCCTGGGGGAATACAGCCCCTCCGACTTGAATGAAACAACACCACCCAACAATCGACCATCAACCTCAGGCAACGCAACATTCATTGCAACATCCCGCGGCCCTAATCCCCGGGCGTTATCGTACCAATCCGCAAACGTACAACCCGCATGAATACCCTGAATGACAGGAACGTCGATTCCATCAAAAGCTTCGACCAAGTAACTATCCCCTGGCTTGGAAACTGAGAAACCAGTAGTAGTAATTATCGCCGTTACTCCAGCCAACTTTTCTCTAATGATCGTCGCAGCGTTGGAGTCTTTCAAAGAAGATACATAGAGCGCCGTAAATCCCTGTCCTCGTGCTCTTAATCTTGAACAAAATTCTGCTATTGGAGACGTATTACCAGCTAAAAAATGTGCCCTGTAAAAGATGATGCCAACAGGATTATGCCCCAGACCGCTATCAAACTCACCAACTTCGAGAACTGGCCTTGGAGGAAGCGCTTCTTGACCTGCGAGTGCTCTCCAAAATTCGCGAGCATTGTCCAATCCACCTTGCGCAAAATATTCCCAAAGCTGCCTTGCTTTTAAAGGATCGCTATTAAGACCCAAAACTTCAGGATCCTCTTTATCATCACCCGGCAAAAAGAAGACCTCAACACGCTTCTCACTTGCAATTATCTGGAGCTGATCAACTCCATAGCTCCAGTAAGCCTTTCCACCTAACAGGCGGACCACAATTTTTTCCGCCGTATCCAACATCCGTTCGAAATAAGCATCTGTGGAAAATGGATGCTTAAGCTGAAGCCAAGAGCATAATCGCGCAGTTGGAAACACCCCTTCAGGCAACGCAGCATTCAACACAGAAATATCCGTGTCTGCGGCCGACAAAACAATTAGCTTACCCGGCTTTTGTATAAGATCAATGGGCTCGTCGCCATCTGAGATCAAACCAGGTTGTGCTGTAAGGAGGTGCATTAGCTTCCCTTTACTTGAGGCCGCGGCCTAAAACTCGTGTCCGTAGTGACAGCAAAACCCGCAGAAATCAGACAAACTCCACACGCCTTAAGCCGCCAGGTTTACTATTATTTCTATACTTCTTTTAACCGAGGCATTAACTCAACAAGGTTGCATGGGCGATGCCGAATGTCCAGTTGGGTCCTCAAAATCCCCGCCCACGCATCCTTTACCGCTCCCTTGCTTCCTGGAAGAGCAAAAAGGTATGTGCCCTTCGCGACTCCGCCAATCGCCCTCGACTGGATCGTGGATGTACCTATTTTCTGATATGACAACCAACGAAATAGTTCACCAAAACCGCTGATTTCTTTTTCCATAACCCTACTGAATGCTTCTGGTGTAACGTCGCGACCAGTGACTCCTGTACCACCAGTACAAATGATGCAATCAATGTTGAGGTCTAAAACTAATTCTCGAAGCCGTGTTTCTATCAAATCAGAATCATCTTTAATTATATCTCTGTGCCTCACGCTATGTCCGTCAACCTCTATCAGGTTTACAAGAGCATCACCACTTGCATCAGTCAACTTCGTCCGGGTATCACTAATGGTCAAAACCGCAATTTGAATTGGAACAAAGTCTAAATCATAATCAATCATATTAGTTCCTCTACCTTCGCTTTGAGTGACCTCAAATCCATCCAAGCTTCGCGCTTTGTTGTCGGCATGCGCAGCAGATACGCGGGGTGTAACATAGGTAGTGCTGGAATATCCGTACCGTCAGAAAGACTGTATTTAACCCACTTACCTCTTGCGCGAGTTATCGCTGGAAGTCCAAGAAGAGATTTCGTTGATGCAGCGCCCAAAGTTACGATAACCTTTGGCTGATTTAGCTCAATCAACCGCTCAATAAACGGCCTGCATACTGAAAGCTCTCCATCATTGGGTGTTCGATTACCAAGGGGCCTCCAGAAAACAGAATTTGATATTAACACGTGAATCTCTCTACTGAACCCAATAGCGGCTAGCATACTGTCTAAAAGCTGGCCGGCTGGACCAACAAATGGAAGACCGACTTCATCCTCCTGCGCACCGGGTGCTTCACCGAGCAAGAGAATTTGCGCAGCGGGATTTCCATCGAGTACGACGGTGGATCGTGCAGTTTTCTTAAGTTCACAATGATCAAAATTTTCAATTGTCTCCACCAACTCTGGAATGGAGTGAGCTGCTTGCGCCGCTTCTTTAGCATATGGTAGTCCCGCTAAAGCGCCACCAAGAAGTGGTGCACCAGGTTCAAATTGAGTTAGCGCTGGCTGTAATTCCTGTTTACTCTCCGAGATAACTTCCTTGGCATCCAGGTTTTTAGCGCGCTCAAACCGATTTATTGGTGATTCACCCACGGTAGTGTCAACGCCAGCCTGGACCTGGAACTCCAAGGCGGCCAAAAGAGCTTTTTGGTCGTTCATACCCCCTTACCTAGTCGTGAAAGAACGTTATAGAAAGGGTAAGAACCATATTGGAATTTGAGGCACGAATGAGCGAAGTAATTGAACGCGAATCTATGGAATATGATGTTGTTATTGTGGGGGGTGGTCCAGCTGGGCTTTCCGCCGCAATTCGCCTCAAGCAATTAGCTGCCGAGTCAGGCAAAGAAGTGGAGGTTGCACTAATTGAAAAGGGGTCAGAAATTGGTGCACATATTCTCTCTGGCGCGGTTATGGAGCCTACGGCGATAACCGAACTTTTCCCGAACTGGAAAGAATTAGGGGCACCACTAAATGTGCCTGTACAAAAAGAAAAGTTTATGTTCCTTACTAAACGAGGAGGTATCTCAATCCCACTTTGGATGCTACCAAAACAAACACACAACCATGGAAATTTCATCATATCGCTCGGCAATGTCTGCCGTTGGCTGGCTGAACAAGCCGAAGCCCTTGGCGTAGAAGTTTTTCCAGGTTTCCCAGCTGCAGATGTACTTTATAACAAAGATGGATCTGTCGCAGGCGTTATAACAGGAGACATGGGTATTGGGCGAGATGGTCAAGCCAAGGGCGGATTTGAGCCAGGGATGGAGCTTCGTGCCAAATTTACTCTTTTTGCTGAGGGCGTCCGTGGGCATCTATCAAAGCAATTAATAGACCATTTTGAATTGCGCGCTAACTCTTCAGTTCAGAATTACGGACTTGGATTTAAAGAGCTGTGGGAGCTAGATCCAAAACGCCATGATGAAGGATTAATAGTTCATTCTGCTGGTTGGCCAATGGACTCATCTACATGGGGCGGTTCTTTTGTATATCACTTGGAAAATAATCAAGCATATGTTGGCTACGTGGTTTCACTTGATTACCAAAATCCACATCTTTCTCCTTACGAGGAGTTTCAGCGATTTAAAACTCACAAGCACATTAAGGCAATGCTTAAGGGAGGCAAACGAATTGCATATGGTGCAAGGGCCATCAACGAAGGTGGCGACCAGGCTGTTCCAAAACTTACTTTCCCAGGAGGCGCGTTAATTGGCTGTTCGGCCGGTTTTCTAAACGTTCCAAAGATAAAAGGTAGCCACACAGCTATGAAATCAGGAATGCTAGCTGCAGAATCATTATTCTCTTATCTCTCGGACGGTGCAATGGGGGGTGTTGAGCCAGTCTCCTATGAGGAAAATTATAAAAGTTCTTGGGTCAAAAAAGAGCTTCACGCAGCGCGAAATTTCCGTCCCTGGTTTCTAAAATTTGGTATGCTTGGGTTTGGTATTGGGGGACTTGAGCTAAAATTGGGCAACTGGGGCATCAAAATGCCCTGGACCTTGCGTCCTAATCATCCTGATCATGAGGCTACTGGGTTAGCAAAAGATCATCCAAAAATTCACTACCCTAAACCAGACAATGTCTATTCATTCTATCGACTT
>Ga0213865_10001401_pt1 | contig 15754 bp, 18 predicted proteins | sample PICome_6_FD_160100 | JGI IMG/M metagenome (GOLD analysis project Ga0213865, IMG submission 160100) | Coastal seawater microbial communities near Pivers Island, North Carolina, United States - PICO282 | ecosystem: Environmental > Aquatic > Marine > Coastal | place: USA: North Carolina...
ACAGGTGGTGTCTCATTAGTTATTGACGAGACAAATATAGATATGCTAGAGTTGTATATCAAGGGTAAGAGAATATACAATATAGATGAAAAATAGAAAAACCAACCTGACACTAGGTCAGGACGACAAAGTGAACCACCCATCACATTACACTCAAGGTAAGGTAGAGTGTATCGACGCGATAGAGTCAGCAACAACCAATCTTGTAGGTATCGTAGCAGTATGCGTTGCCAATGTAATTAAATATGTTTGGCGATTTGCAATGAAGAATGGTATAGAAGATTTGGATAAAGCTGATTTCTATTTACAAAAATTAAGAACTGAAGTGAGGAAAAAGTTATGAGTCAAGACTTATTTTTACGGATAAAAAACTTATTGCAAGACCATGTTGAATTACTTAATGAACATAGATTAGGCGACACTCATGTTGAACAAGCAGAGTCTATCATTGATGAGATAAATATACTATTAAAGTCTGATAAAGCAGGAGAGATTGAGAAGTCTATAGATGTGGCAGAAAGACAAGCCGTTTCTGAAGACCTCGCTGAAGAAATACTTAACGGAAAGTATTGTGTCGGAGGCAGATGTGAAGACTGAGGAACTGGTTTCAAACGCAGAAACCATCAAGAAGGTGCGAAAGCGTCGATACATAATTCGAGATTTTGATAACGAACCTTTACGCATTTTTAATACAAAGGTAGACGCAGAGTGGTTTGTTAAAGATAAACCTGACTGTTCGATCGAAGTTGAAACAACCGTAGTAGAAGTGAAAGCAGAAAAGAAATTAACTGATTATGAGAGGGCAATGGCTTTAAATCCTGAACCCGCTCCATTTTAATTAAGAAAGGTAATTATGAAGAACGAATATTTTCAAAGAAGTAGATACACAGAAGAAGAACTAGAAACATTTTTGAATAGAGCAGTAGAATATCTAGAGAAAAATCCTAATACAAATAGAAAAAAAGTTTGTGACTATGCGGGGGTAGGTATTTCTGTGTTGGAAAGATTTGAAAAAGCGGGTAAACTGACTTTACCAAAACCGATGAGCCATAAACAAAGAAGGACTACAACAAAATGGTCTACAACATTAGGGGAGTTAAGTGGCGGACGAAGTTGATTTAGCCAATGATGAACTTGAGAAGCAGTTAAAAAGAACTCTTGATTCAGTCAATACCGAAGTGCCTAAAAATGAAACAGGTAGATGTGTTTGGTGTGAAGAACCTATCAAAGAAAAAGACGGGCGTCGTTGGTGTTCTTTAGAGTGTAGAAAAGACCATGAGCTATATGCTAACAAACTATGAACGAAAAGATTATTACACCATGCTCAGATGTATGTAGGTATGAAGATATTGAAGGTACTCCTACTTGCATAAGTTGTTTTAGAACCTATGATGATTTAGATAAATGGGCTATACTATCAAACCATGAAAGAAAAGAGAGAATCAAAGACTGTAAAAAAAGAAAAAAAGAATACTATGGCAATAATAAAAGAAGATAGTAAAGTCGGCCCCGCAGTGTGTGTTGTGTGCGGTGACGACGCGAAGATAAATGATAGTGGTAAATGGTTTTGTGCCTATGAAAGTGAGATGGGAGTAATGAACATTAAAGGATATTGTAAAAAAGAGAGAAAGGGGAAAAGTGCAAATAGTAACACTTGACTTTGAGACATTCTACGATAAAGGATTTAGTCTTTCAAAGTTTACTACAGAGGAGTATATTCAAGACCCGCAGTTCCAAGTCATTGGCTTTGCTATAAAAGTTGATGATGGAAAAACTAAGTGGTATACAGGTTCGGCAGAAGAACTTGAAGAAGAACTCAACAAGATCGATTGGGATAACTCAATGCTACTTTGTCATAACACACTGTTTGACGGGGCTATTCTCAGTTGGAAGTTTGGTCTACAACCATTCGCATACTTAGATACATTATGCATGGCTCGTGCTATACATGGAATCAATGCGGGGGGGTCACTCAAAGCATTAGCTGAAAGATATAATTTAGGTCAAAAAGGTACAGAAGTATTAGACGCACTAGGAAAAAAACTAGAAGATTTTCAAGTCCATGAACTACATCAATATGGTGAGTATTGTAAGAATGATGTCGAACTTACATATAAACTATTTCAAGAACTATCTAAACCCTTTCCTGTAGAAGAATTAAAACTGATAGATATTACACTTCGCATGTATACAAATCCTGTGCTACGACTTGATGATGGACTTTTAGTATCAAGGCTCGAGGAAGTCACAGATGAAAAGCAAAAGTTATTAAAAGGTTTAATGCATAGGCTTAAATGCGAAGACGAAGAGAGTGTTCGTAAAAAACTAGCAAGTAATAAACAGTTTGCAGAATTATTAACAGAGTTAGGAATTGATGTTCCTCTAAAAATATCTCCAACGACAGGTAAAGAAACCTTTGCATTAGCTAAAGCAGATATAGGGTTCAAAGAGTTATGTGAACATGAAGACTCATTTATACAAGAACTATGTGCCGTTAGGTTAGGTACTAAATCTACAATGGAAGAGTCAAGAATAGAGAGATTCTTAGACATTGGTGCTCGTAACAGGGGCCTACTACCAATCCCACTTAAATACTACGGTGCTCATACAGGACGATGGTCAGGTGTAGATAAAGTTAACTTCCAAAACTTACCTTCTCGTGATGTTAAAAAGAAAGCTCTAAAGAATGCAATCCTACCGCCTGAAAACCATGTGATTATTAATGTTGACTCCTCGCAGATCGAAGCTAGGGTACTTGTTTGGTTAGCTGGACAAGAGGATGTAGTAAAACAATACAGAGAGGGGCAAGATGTTTATTCTAATTTTGCGTCGAGAGTATATGGCAGAAAAATAGATAAAAGGAATAAGACAGAACGATTTGTTGGTAAGACTTGTACACTAGGATTAGGTTATGGTACAGGGTGGGCAAAGCTACAACATACCTTGAAGACACAACCTCCTGGAGCAGACTTACCTGACCATGAGTGTCAACGATTAGTTAAAATTTATAGAGATGTTAATTACAAAGTAATTCAGTTGTGGAGAGACTGTGACAAGGCTTTAGAGTTTATTACCTCAAACAAACAGAATCCATACTATCTTGATAAACATAATATTATAAAAGTTACTCCGAAAGGACTAGAGTTACCAAACGGATTATATCTACAATACCCTGAGTTGAGATGGGATACTTCTGAATCACAAGGTAAGTTTGTATATAAGAAAAGATTTGGTGGTGAAGTAAGTGTATGGGGTGGCTCTATCGTTGAGAATGTAGTTCAAGCATTAGCTAGAATTATAATAGGTGAACAGATGATAAGAATTAATGAGAGATATAAACCTGTCTTGACTGTTCATGACGCAGTTGTTTGTGTCGCTGCCGAGCAAGAAAAAGAAGAAGCATTAAAGTTTATTATGGGTGAGATGTCCAAAGCACCTGATTGGGCACCTGATCTACCCATTGCCTGTGAGGGTGACTATGCTACAAACTATGGAGATTGCTAATGACTAAAAATAGAGAAGCTGGAAAAGGAAGTAAACGCAGACCTACGGATAGTAAAAAGTTCGAAACTAATTTCGATAAAATCTTTCGTCAAAAGATAGAGTGGGAAGATGAGATAAAAGCAGAGCGAGATAAGAAGCGGGTAAAAGGAGGGTAATATGGTAGAATTTGTATTAATTGTTACATTCTTGGGGGATTTTAAAGGAGAAGAATCTGTATATGTAGCAGACTTTCCAAACTGCTTAACTGCTAGCATATATTATGACTCTCATTTTAAAGGTAAAGAAAAGTACAATGGTTATAGATGTTTAAGAAAGGATTTGATAGGAGAGGCAGAAAAAACTAAATTGGGAATCTAGATTATGTTAGATTATATATTAGCTGTTTATTTAAATAGCGAACCTGAATACGTTGGGACTTTCATAGATTGTCATGACGCAGAAAAATATGTAAGAATGCATTACCCTAACCACAACAGTATATGTCAGTATAGAGAATATATTGTTTTACCTGCGGACTTAAAAGAAAAATTTTATGTTCCTTATCCCGCACATAATGGAACACATTGGATAGAACAGAAATGGCCAAACTAAAACAGACGGAACAAATAAGAGAACCTGTACACAAACGAACGAGTCAGGGTGGAAGAGTATGTAAGACTTCTACCATGAATAAACATAAAAAACGGTGCTTTAAAAAGTACAGAGGACAAGGCAGATAATGGCTAATTTTACATGGAGTTACTCATCACTGAAGCAATATCAAAACTGTCCGAAGCAGTATCAAGAGATGAGGGTATTAAAGAACTATACCGTCAAAGAAACAGAAGCAATAATATATGGTAAAGCAGTACACGAAGCATTAGAACTTTATGTAAAAGAAAACAAACCTCTTGCTAAAAATTATAAAAGATTTCAACCTATTATAGACTCATTAATTAATATTCCAGGTGATAAGTATCCTGAATATGAAATGGCTTTGACATATGCAAAAGAGCCTTGTGATTTTCATTCAGATGATAGGTGGGTAAGAGGTATAGCTGACTTAGTTATAGTAGATGGTACCCATGCTTTCATTGTAGATTATAAAACAGGAAGCAATAAGTATCCCGATCCTAAACAGTTACGACTTATGGCATTGATGTTATTTACACACTTTCCTGATGTGCAAAAGATTAAGGCCGGACTACTATTTGTAATGCATAATAGTTTCATAACTGAAGAGTATTTAAGAAAGGATATGGATAAGTCGTGGGGCATGTTCGATCAACCTTTAAAAAGACTGGAGACTTCATACGATAATGATGTATGGCAAGCAAACCCTACACCGTTATGTAAGTGGTGTTCAGTAGTTACTTGTGACTTTAATAAATCATAATGTATAAAGTAAACTGCATAGTATGTAATAAAAGATTTGAAACAGTTCATCCCAAGTATTTATGTTGCTCTGCAGAATGTGGCAAGACTAATAAGATGAACAAGAAATATTTAAGGATGTCAGGTGACTGGGTATTATATTTCAACCATTTGTTATCTAAGAAAGACACAGATGTTACTGGGGAAGACTTAGTAGATCTTCTTAAGAAACAACAGGGTAAATGTGCATTAACAGGAGCGACTCTTACTTGTGAAAAAGTCAAGGGTAAATACGTAAAAACTAATGCAAGTATAGATAGAATAATTGCTGGAGAAGGGTATAATATAGAGAACATTCAGTTGGTCTGCCGAGCTGTAAACTCTTTCAGGCATGACTTAACTATATCTCAATTTATAAATTGGTGTAAAAAGGTAGCGAATTATGCCTCCAAAGAAAAGAAATTATAAAAAAGAATATCAACAACAAAAGAAACGTAACGAACATGAGAACCGCATGGAGCGTCAACGTGCTCGTCGTAAGATAGATAAGAACGGTAAAGACGCAAACGGTAATGGTAAGGCAGATAAGAGAGAAGGAAAAGATGTATCACATAGAAAAGCATTATCTAAAGGTGGTAAAAACAAACACGGTGTGACTATTCAGTCTAAATCTAAAAACCGTTCATTCAAAAGAAACTCCAAAGGTAAGCTCGTTTCAGAGACAAGTAAAAGAGAAAGAAAGAAAAAATAAAGTAAATTAGTAGTTGACTATCTAAAATTACAGAGTATACTAGAAATGTTAGGTAAGGAGTATACACTGTATGGAGTTAATAGATAATAAAGTTATTTCACTTAAATTAAGAGATGAGTCTGCAAAGATAATACTAGATGACATTGATAAAAGTGAAGTAATCAGCAAGAAAGATGGAGTTACTGATGTAGCTATATATTGGGGTTTAGATGAGATGACTAGACTCAATGAGCTAATGCGTTTTAAAAAACCTTTACCATCTCCTATCACAAGAGATTACGATTGGCCTGGTCTGTATGACCCATTCGATCATCAAAGAGTTACCTCAGAGTTTCTATCTATAAACCCAAAGTCTTTTTGTTTTAATGAAGCGGGTACAGGTAAGACTTCTTCTGCACTATGGGCGTCTGACTATCTTATGAAACAAGGTAAGATTAATAAGGTATTGATTATATGTCCTTTATCAATTATGTATTCTGCATGGCAAGCTGATGTGTTTAATACTTGTATGCACCGTACTTCAGTAGTATGTCATGGTACAAGAGATAAAAGAGAGAAGATACTAAACAATGACTATGACTTCTACATTATTAATTATGATGGTGTAGGCATTGTTAAAGAACAAATAGCTAAGATGGACTTCGATCTTATCATCATTGATGAGGCAAATGCTTACAAGTCTACCTCTACTACTCGTTGGAAAATACTAAAGAAATTATTAAAAGAACATACTAGACTATGGATGATGACAGGTACCCCTGCTTCACAGTCACCACTAGACGCTTTTGGTTTAGCTAGGTTAGTTGCTCCTCACAGAGTTCCAAAGTTTAAGAATGCGTGGCGAGATAAAGTCATGTATCAAGTAGCTAGATTTAAATGGTTACCAAGACCAACCTCAAAGAACGATGTCCACAAAGTGTTGCAACCAGCGATTAGATTTGCAAAAGACGAATGTCTTGACCTACCTGATGTTATGTATCAAACAAGAGATGTTGAGCTGACACCTCAAGCTTCTAAATATTATAAACAGTTAAAGAATCAGATGTTGATCGAAGCTGGTGGCGAATCTATCACAGCAGTTAACGCGGCTGCGGGGTTAAATAAACTACTACAAATATCAGGTGGTGCAGTTTATACAGATACAAAAGAACAAGTTAGATTTGATATTAAACCTAGACTCAATGCTTTATTAGAAGCAGTTGAAGAAACAAAAGAAAAAATTTTAGTGTTTGTACCATACAGACATACTATTCAATTCGTATCTGAGTTTCTATCAAATAATAATATAACAAATGAATTAATACATGGTGATGTCTCTGCTTCAGATAGGGGACATATCATTAACAAGTTTCAATCATCAGACGAACCTAGAGTTCTGATTATACAACCGCAGTCTGCTTCACATGGTGTGACTTTGACTAGAGCCAATGTAGTTGTGTTTTGGTCTCCTGTTATGTCGGTAGAAGTATACTTACAGTGTATTGCTAGGATGGATAGGGTAGGACAAAAGAACAAGATGACGGTGGTTCACCTACAAGGTTCTGATGTTGAAAAGAGGATGTATGCAATGCTACGTGGTAAAGTAGATGCCCATACTAAATTAGTTGATTTATATCGAGAGGAGTTAGACAAATGAAGTTAGATAAAATTGTTGAGACTTATCTAGCAATACGAGATGAGCGAGACAAACTCTCTAGGGAACATGACGCTAAAGATAAAGAGTTAGCAAATGATCTTGCAGAGATAGAACAAGTGCTCTTAAATTCTTGTAATGAAATAAGTGCTGATAGTATTAAAACAGAAGTTGGCACTATTATTAAAACTACAAGAGAGAGTTTTGTGTGTGGTGATTGGGATAACTTTAAGACTTTTGTTAAAGAAAACGATGCCATTGAATTATTACAGCAACGTATTCACCAATCAAATTTCAAAGAGTTTTTAAGTAATCGCGAGGATGAGGGTTTACCCCCAGGTATTAGTAGTATGCGAGAATTTAAAGTAACTGTACGTAAACCAAGTAGAAATTAGGAGAGAAACTATGGCTAATGAATTAGCAAATATTATTCAGAACAATGCAGCTATTGTTCAAACAGGGTTAGATGAAGATACACTTGCCGTCGCCGGTGGTAATACGGGTAGTGGTAGTAAGCGTATCTCTATTAGAGGTAAAAACTTTCATAAGGTAGTCAATGGTAAAGAAGTAGCAACTGTTGAAGATAACTATATGGATGTGATTATTGTTAAGATGGCTCATACAGCCGCTAGGACTTACTATGCTTCCTCATACAAAGAGGGTGTAAGTGTAGCACCTGCGTGTTGGTCAGGAGATTCAAATAAACCTGATACAGAAGTATCAGAGCCTCAAGCAAAGTCATGCAACGAGTGTCCTCAAAGTGTTAGAGGTTCAGGTATGGGTGGTACAGGTTCAGCGTGTCGACTGTCCTGGAGAATAGCAGTTGTGTTACCTAATGATCCATCAGGTGATGTATTACAAATGGTGTTACCAGCAACATCAGCATTTGGTAAAGAAGAAAATGGTAAATGGCCTTTTAGACCTTACATTCAAATGCTAGCTAATAATAATGTTAGTGCTGGTCGAGTAGTAACTAGAATGCAGTTTGATGCTAAGTCATCTGTACCTAAGTTATTGTTCTCACCTATTTCAGCAGTTAGTCCTGACCATGTAGAAGACTTACAACAACAAGGTAAATCAGCCGCCGCAGAGTCTGCAGTTAAGATGACTGTGTATCAAACAGATAGTGCTGATAAAACAGAAACTAAATCAGAAGCTAAAGTTGCTGAACCTGTAGTAGCTGATGAAGTTGATGAGCCTCAAGTAGTTGCTCAAGCTAAAGCTGAAAAGGCTAAAGACATCACTGACATTATGAATAAGTGGGGAGTAAAAGACTAATGGCTAGACCTTACAGTACCAAATTTTTAGTAGGACTCACTAATGCAGATTCCGAAAGAGTTGGTGTACAGTTGGCTAGGGTGTGTGTTGACGCAAGATTACCCGCGGCTAGTGTAGCTGACTTTTTTGGGGTCTCAAGAATGGCTGTCCATAAGTGGTTTAGAGGGCAGTATATCAGGGAAGAAAAGTGTATAAAGATACAAAAATTTATAACTAAAGTTAAAGAAGATTTGACTAAAGAAGATGTGTTGCCAGCCGAGAACATAAAATCTGCCAAAACGTATTTAACTTCTATTCAACCTGATATAGTATAGAGAGTCCATTATGATTAATGAATTTTACAAAAAGGTATTACCGAGTAAAGGGACGTACTGCATAGGTGCGGCTAAAGGAGGGATGGTACATCATTTTGTAGAATCTGTGGAAGAGGTGGCTACTAATGTTCCTAAATTACTTAAAGACGGCACACACATGTATTTTGCTGTCGGTAGTTTTGATGGGCATAGTAGGAGGAAAGAAAGAGCCTTACATTTTAGATCAATATTTCTTGATGTTGATGTAGGTGATGGCAAAGACTACAAGAGTAAACAAGAAGCTGAAGAAGCTTTAGATAACTTTGTTGTAGAACAAAACTTACCACGACCTGTAAAAGTAGATTCTGGAAGAGGTATACATGCTTATTGGTGTTTAGATGAAGACATACCTGCCAATCAATATGTAGAGATTTCTAAAAAGTTTAAAGACTTTTGTTTAAGTAAAGACCTATACATAGATACAGCAGTTATGGGTGACGCAGCTCGCATCATGCGGTGTCCTGATACTTTCAATTACAAAGAAGATCCTCCGCTTCCTACGAAGATATTGAGTGATGACATACCTGTATATAACATAAGTATTTTTGATTTTCTGGGTGATATACAACCGTCATTAGAGAATATTTTAAAAGAAGCAAAAGGTCCTATGTCTGAAGACCAACGCAAAATGTTGAAGCTAGATAACTTTACATCTAAGTTTGAAACCATTGCGATAAAAAGTCTACAAGGTAAAGGGTGTAAACAGATTGCTAATATACTTTCTAATTCTAGAACCATAGCTGAACCGTTTTGGTATGCAGGATTATCTATTGCACAACACTGTGAGGATAGAGATAAAGTAATCCATGTAATGTCAGAAGATCATCCTGGTTACAATGCAGAAGACACGGAGAAGAAGGCCAATCAAACACAAGATAAACCTTTTACATGTACGGCTTTTGGAGAGTTAGACTCTAGTTTATGTGAAGGATGTAGTCACAGAGGTAAGATAACCACACCACTACAATTAGGTAAAGAGTTCAAAGCTGCTAAACCTGCTGAAAACTTTCAGCTACCGAAAGAGTATGTAGAGAACAATGCACCTGTAGTTTATGATAGTTATCCTAAAGAGATTCACCCATTTGTAAGAGGGGTAAACGGAGGTATTTACTTTGAACACCCTCAAGAGTTTGATGAAGATGGGCAACCACTACCTAGAAAGAAACCTTTGTTAGTATTCCCTTACGACTTTGAACCTATAAAAAGAATCTATAGTACAGCAGATGGTGAGTGTTTAGAAATGCAAGTTATTCTACCTAATGATGGTAAACGAACCTTCTTGTTACCTATGAGGTCTGTGTATGCTATTGATAAATTTAGAGACATAATAACAGGCGAAGGTATTTTATTTAGCCCTAGCCAGCAACAAGGAAAATATCTTATGGAATATGTTTATAGATGGGGCGAATATTTAGTCGCTTCTACAAGAGCAGATATTATGCGTATGCAAATGGGCTGGACAAGAGACATGAAAGCATTTGTGATAGGCAACAAAGAAATAAATAGTAAAGGCGAAATACTAAATAGTCCTACATCACCACTATGTAGAGGTATAGCTAATTTACTTGTAGCTAATGGTGAGTATGATGAATGGAAAGCTGTAGTCAATAAGCTTAATCTACGAGGTTTAGAACTTCATGCATTTATTATGATGACTGCGTTTGGTTCTGTATTGATGAATAAAACTTCAACATCAGGTATTACTATGTCATTAACTGGATCAGATTCTGGTGCTGGTAAGACAGGTGCACTATACGCTGCATTGAGTGTATGGGGTCAACCAAAAGATTTAAGTATTGGTGGTACAGATGGTGCTACAGAGAATGCTATTACAGGTAGATACTTGGCACTACATAATATGACGTTTGGTAAAGACGAAGTAGGTAACTTAGAAGGTAGAACACTTTCTAATATCATTCACAAAATATCAACAGGTAAAGCTAAACTCCGTATGCAAGCTTCAGTAAATGCAGAAAGAGATTATGAGATGTCTGCTTCTATGATTGCTGTGTTTACATCTAACCATGCTTTGTATGATAGGATTGGCACTTTTAAGAAGAACGCTAATGGTGAGATAGCTAGACTTATTGAGTTTAACTTGAGAAAACCTAAACCTTTCTATGACAACCCATCTCTTGGTGCAGAACTATTTAAACCTTTGCATCAACACTATGGACATGCAGGAGTAGACTACATACAAAACTTATTTAAATATACAGATAATCAAATACTAGAAAAGATTGATAAGTGGACACTAAGATTTAAGAAAGACTTTGGTGATGATACTACATATAGATTCTGGGAGAACGCAGTTGCTGCTACGTTTGCTGGTGGTGAGATAGCTAATGAGGCAGGTATTGTAGATTTTAGTTTAGAACGTATCTACGGTGTGGTATTAAGTGAGATGATTAACATCAGGGATAACGTGGTTCGGATTAATGACATAGACTACGAGAGTGTGCTTGGAGAATATATTAACTCACATCAAACAGGTATACTTGCCATCGAAGGAGACAATGCTTCTATGGAACCTAGAACAGACTTAGTCATCAGAGCAGAACTAGATAACTCTTTACTATGTATAGAGAAGCGACACTTCAGGGAATATCTTGGTAAACAAGGTATAAGTATTCATGACTTTGTATTTAAGATGAAAGAGAAAGGCTACAACATCAAAGATCACAAACGTCGTATGGGTACAGGATGGAAGCCAGCAACAGGGTTTAGTGCAGTAACTGCATTAGAGATTGATACAACAAAATTCCTAGAGGATTTATTAGAAGAGAATGAGGCTAAACAACGAACCGGAGTGGAACTTCCCTCTTGATTGGATGGAGATAGGGGATAGCTTTTTCGTACCAACACTTAAACCGTCGTCTATGATATACGCTATTGATAGCGGAGCTAAGAGGGCCAAGATCAGAGTCAAGATATTTGAGACCGTCAAAGATGATTGTTTAGGTGTAAGGGTATGGAGGTTAGGTTAGTCGTCTGATTCAAGACCAAGTTCAACCATTCTAGATATACTAGCTTTATACATTAATTGCAAATTTTTTATAGGTTCTAACAGGTTTGCTCTTTCTTTTGCAGTAAGACCTGGCATCCTACGTACTCGATTAGCTTGTTTATTTAGTTTATCTAAATCAGCTTTCATTTTATTATATTGCTTAATTACTCCAGGACCTGCTGGATATTTAGAAAGCACTTCCGTATATTTTCTTATATTAGTATCTTTAAATAGTGTTAACTTTCTATTTAATTCATCTACTTCTTGAACTGCATTACTATAATCTCTTTGGGCTTGTGTAGAATATTTACTTAAGAAACTATCAAAGAACATAAGATCACGTTTAGCATCAAAGTCTTTGTTGCCTCTTAAGGTTAATTGTAAACCATATACGTCGTGTGCGACTCTACCAATAGCATCAAAGTAGTTATTTGCAAAAAATGCAATAGTGTTAGGTGACCAATCTACTTCTCCGTTTGTTGCTTCAGCTAGGTATATAGATATATCTTTGTATAAATCTGCGACGTTATCACTACCACCATATGCAGCACCATACTTTCTATTTTGTACTGGGTTATAAATATTCTGACCAAATGCGTTTGTATTCATAGCATATTCTATTGTAGGTCTAGCAATACTTGGCATAATAGTGTCAATAAACCATTTAGTAGGGTGCTCAATAATGCTCATACGTGAAAATGGTAAAGGCATGAATGAATCAAGAGTAATGTTCAACATATTAGCAAACGTATCTCCCATACTAGTTTTATTTGCACCACCATATGCTGCTAGTTGGGCACCGACAGCTGCAAAGCCTCCAGGACCAAAGCCCCAAGGTATTTGTAAAACATCGCCTTCTTTAAATCCAGGTAAACCACTTAAGTTAAATCTAGCAAATCTAGTCCAACGAGCTGGATCATCTTCTCTTGTAGGATTCTCTTCATCATCACCTGCTAGTAGAGCAGACATATGCCAAACAGCATAACCCATACCTACTCCTGCAGCCATCATACCCATTGCACCACTTCTACGTTTATTAAAGTCAGCCTTATATGCGGCTAATGCTTCAGGGTTACCTTTAATATAGTCTGGTAAGTTTTCTTCATTGACTCTTCTTCTAGTTAATGCAGAAAGAGATTCAAAAGCTCTTACAATACCAACAGCACTTGGTCTAAAGAACATGAACCATGCACCTATCATGTCTCCATGTAAACCTCGTTCTTCAAAGTTAGATAGTCGTTTTGCATATACAACAGCTCTTTCGATAGCTGCTCTTTCAACATTAGCTGGTACTTGATTAGCTTTTAAGCCAGCAGCATTTTGTGATAAATAGTTTTGTTTATATGTTTGATATGCAGCTGCACGAGTCGCAAGTTCAAATGTAGACATCCATATATCAAAGAAGTCTTTTACATTTCGTTTAGATTTTACTATACCCTTTTTACTTCTTTCTATATTTTCTTGAAGTCTTTCGTATGCTGTTTCAATAGATAAAGATTGAGAGTAAGAAATCATACCACCATTTTGTAAGTACTCATACCTGTTAGCTGGTAGTGTATTACCTTTTGCCGATTCACTTTTTACATAAGCTTCTAACTCTTTGAATCTACCTCTAGTATAGAAATTCATAACTTTAGCAACTTTTATCATACCACCATCAGTAATTGTTTGAGCTATACGTTGCATATACCCGCCTGTATCTTTTAAACCTAGGTCAGCTGATACATAGAATATGTTTGTAATTGCATCACGAACAAAGTTTAAGGTAGCAAACGCAGGATTAAACCTAGTATGTAGTTGACCAATAAATCCTGTTATTCTGTTCATTCCAGCTACAAATGGGCCGGTATCTTCATATGACCCTCGTATGGCTCGTAATAATTTATCATCTTTTATTTCTATAACTGCAATACCTCCATCGTCTAAGAAATGTATTATTGTATTTTTCTCACCGATTTGTTTTTGTAAATCTGGATCATTTCTATAACGTTGGTCGTAAGTATATCTACCTATGACTTTACCATCGATAGCTTTACCTTCTACTTCTTTTCCTGTTACAGGGTCTTTATATTTTACTGTTTGAGTTACTGCATTGTATATAGATTGTGTGTAGCTGATTCTTCCGGCTCTTGCTGCAGCTTTTGATGCGTCTGCGAGAGTTTGAGCAAATATGTCTCCTGTATTACCTTGGTTACCTTCAAATGAACTTTCTAATTTCTTAAGTTCTCTAGACATTCTACCACCTGTTGGATTATAGAAAGTTTCTTCTGCATCAAAGTTCTCTCGTTTTAAAGGCACATAATTTTTCCAGTCATAAAACTCAATAACGTTCATAGCTTGTGGACCAGCGTAGTTAGCTTTAGCGTTTAAATCTAATGTGCTTTTATTTAACTCAGTCATAGCTTTTCTAAGCTGTATAATGCTTTCGTGTAAATCTGGGTCAGTATACTTAAGATTTTCAAATTGATTTTTATAAATTGCCGCTTCTGCTGCATTTAGATTAGATACATTATATCTAGAGTTTGTAATATCTGTTGGGCCACCTTTCTTATCACTAAAATAGCTTGTACCAGCAGCAGCATCTACTGTTCTTTTACCTGATATTTTTGTCTCAGAGTTTGCTAGTTTACGTAGCTGGTTTTTATATTTTTGTAAGTCATTTTTTCTTTGCTCACTATCTTTCCATACTTTAGTAGTAATCTGGTTCATTATATCGATGCGTAATTGAGCAGGGCTGGTCATAGATCCATTAGCACGTCTTATAATTTTTTCAGTGCTCAAAGGCACATCTAATAAGAATTTTATTTCTCTACGTTCAGATTCGTGCAAGGCTATAAGCATAACTTCTAGTCGGCCTTTGGCTCTTGCTTTATTCAAACCATTTTGTTCTTGTAAATCTATATAAGTACCTAATGCTTTAGAGTATGCATCAAATGCTGGCTGCATTGCCTTCATGTAATTGTCTGATAAACCAAATGCTCTAGTTAGCTGATCAAACACATTGTTAAATCCATCTACACCAACTAGTAATAAGTTTGACCTTTCTAAATTATCTTGGAGTTTTTTAATATCAATGGATCGGTTTGCAAAGTTTCTAATTGCATCTGTTAAAAGCTTATCCCCGTTTTTAAAGAAATCAGAGAAGGTATTTTTAAGTCTTTTACCAAAAGTTCTTTCTTCTTTTTCAAACATTTCAGTGGCTTTATCTTCTATTTCTTTCAAGGTTCTTTCAGGCTTATCTTCTACAGGAGTTTTAGGAACCTTAACAATAGTAAAGGGTTTATACTCTACGTTACGTTGTTCACGAGGTTTCTCATCAGACATTGGGTCAACTGCATATTCAGGATACTTAACTTTATTGACTAGTTTTCTATATCTAGATCTTGCAGGAGTAATTTCACCCGATGCTTCAGCTTGTTCTATTTCTCTAATTTCATCTACCTTTTTACGGTAGTCAGATTTTCTATTCCATGCTCTGACTCTATCTTTATTAAGGTTTGTTGGTACTGTGCCTATATTAAATGCACGAGCTGATAGCTGAATAGTATCTTTTAATACTGTATTATCGATATTCTCTAGTCCTAATGTTCTAGAAACAAAGCTTACAAAGTCGTCGAACAGAGATCTAAAGAACCCTACTTCACTAGGTAGTTTATTATCTGATGGTACAGTGGCTAAAAACTGTTGAAAGTCTGGGTTAGCAAATGCTTCAGCTATAAACTCTCTTGTGTTTGTGAACCCATAATCTTGGTATACAACTTCTGTATCTGTCTTTTTAACTCTACCCTGCATCAATGCATATCGTTTAGCTTTAGCAAACAAGTTTTGAAGTGATCGCATTTCTGCGTCAGTTAGCATATCAAAATTGATTGCGT
>Ga0213865_10001403_pt1 | contig 15749 bp, 12 predicted proteins | sample PICome_6_FD_160100 | JGI IMG/M metagenome (GOLD analysis project Ga0213865, IMG submission 160100) | Coastal seawater microbial communities near Pivers Island, North Carolina, United States - PICO282 | ecosystem: Environmental > Aquatic > Marine > Coastal | place: USA: North Carolina...
GTTCAGTGAAAGAATCAAACAGCAAATGACCCTTCTTGATCAAGTGCCACATGCGGCAAAGTTTGGAGGGGCAACTGGAAATTTTAATGCCCATCAACTGGCATATCCCCAAATTGATTGGAAAGCATTCGGAGAGCAATTTGTTGAAAACACCCTGGGACTGCATCACTCCTTTCCCACCACGCAAATTGAACATTACGATCACTTGGCTGCCCTGTTTGATGCCTTTGCAAGGATCAATACCATACTCATCGATTTGAATCGTGATTTTTGGACCTATATCTCCATGGATTATTTCAAGCAAAAAATCAAGGATAACGAAGTCGGATCGTCGGCAATGCCGCATAAAGTCAACCCCATCGATTTTGAAAATGCAGAAGGGAATTTGGGAATCGCCAATGCGCTATTTTCCTTTTTGTCTGCGAAACTACCTGTTTCCAGACTTCAACGCGACCTCACCGATAGTACGGTGCTGCGCAATATCGGCGTTCCCTTTAGCCATACCCTCATTGCACTTGCCTCTATGGAAAAAGGATTGCATAAGTTAGAGGTCAATGAAGCTGCTATCGACAACGACCTCAATGACAATTGGGCTGTTGTTGCGGAAGCCATACAAACCATCCTACGCCGTGAAGGTTTTCCAAAACCCTATGAAGCGCTCAAAGGACTGACGCGAACCAATCACGAAATTACCAAAGAAAGTATACAGGAATTTATCGACTCCTTGGATATCTCTGAAGAAGTCAAAGCAGAACTCCTGCAGATCAGTCCGCAAAACTACACGGGCATCTAGGGTTTAAATTCGGACTTGATTTTTTAACTTTTTGAGTTCATCCCCTGCCGGCAGATCAAGTTTTTGGGTCAAAGAAGCAATGCGATACAAATCGATTGAACCCTGAATGAGCAAAACAACGGTCTGAGGTTCCCCCTCAAAACGATCCGAAAATTCGCTATCGTCTTGAACCAACATGACAAGCTCATCAACAATATGATCCTGATCGGATTGCAAGGCGTAAAAATACACGGTGGTTTCGTCCTCACGGACTTGCATCAATTCTACGAGTTTATTCTCGTTGACATAGGCCTGTGTCCAGTCGGAAAAAGTTGTAGAAATACTCGGATCATCCGTCCGTAACAGTTTAAAGGTTTTGATTTGGGTCACCAATTCGATAAATTCCTGTGCCTCGGGATCCTCGACATTGATATTGAGTTTGGACAACATGGAAAACATCTGTGGACTGATCGAAACATAGGTCACCCGGTCGTTGGTTTGATAGGTGTCAAATATGGATTGCGCCATCAACATAGGGGCAATCAGCAAAAAAAGAAAGGTTGTTTTCATCAATGAAAGAATTCGGTTATCAAACGAAAATACAATAAAGATTTTTTATCTCTCACAGGAACACAAAACTTTGGTTATTATGTTTTTTGATAAAAATGAGTACATTGCAGGTGCAACGAATTTTACACGAATGAAAATACGAAAATTACTTCCTTACGTACTCCTACTATTTATATTGATATCATGTAAAGATGAAGATGATAATATCGCACCTCGTGAAAATGATTTTGAAATTGAAGACTTTATCTGGGAGGGGCTAAATACTTATTACTACTGGCAAAACAGCGTTCCCGATTTGGCGGATAACCGATTTGATTCACAAAAATCCTATGCCAGCTTTTTATCGCAGTTTAATGAAGATCATGAGTTGTTGTTTGAATCCCTCCTTTCCAACAAGGATCGCTTTAGCTGGATCATGAGTGACTATACCGCGCTTGAAAAGCAGTTGAGCCGTATCTATACAACTAGTGGAATGATGATTGGACTGGGGAGGATTGGCGACTCTAATGACTTATTTGCTTTTGTTCGTTATGTACTTCCCGATTCGGATGCAGACACAAAAAACATAGTACGTGGAGACCTTTTTCTCAGTGTCAACAACGAACAACTGACTGTCGATAATTATCGAGAGTTGTTGAGCAGCGAAGTGGAATCATTTTCGATTCAGTTCGCTCAAATCAGTGGGCAAACGATTGCACCAACAGGCGTCAGTGTCGATTTGGTCAAAGCAGAAATCCAAGAAAACCCCATCCATATGCACAAGCTCATTGAGCTGAACAACGCAAAAATTGGCTATTTTATGTATAATGGGTTTGTGGCTGATTTTGACGAAGAACTCGAAAGTGCTTTTGCGGAATTTCAAACCCAAGGGGTGAATCAATTGATTGTCGATTTACGGTATAATCGTGGCGGATCAGTAAGCACTTCCATCAAACTTGCCAGTATGATAACCGGGCAGTTTTCGGGTGAGGTTTTTGCGCAAACCCAACACAATAACAAACTATCTTCGCTCAATGAAGACTTTCTGTTTGAAGCAACTGCAGTGCAGTTGAAAATGGATCGACTCTATGTGATTAGCTCTGCAGACACGGCATCGGCTAGTGAACTCCTAATCAATGGGCTATCACCCTATATCGATGTGATCGTTATCGGCGATGATACCACAGGGAAAAATGTTGGCTCCTATTCCATCTACGATTGGATTGATGATAAGGGAAATAGAAACCCTCGGCACACTTGGGCGATGCAGCCCATCACACTCAAAATTGCGAATAGCGAAGGTTTTGCAGACTTTGAAAATGGTTTGCAAGCAGATTACCGTCTGCTGGAAGACATAGCCAATTTGGGAACCCTTGGAGAAATCGATGAACCCCTACTGGAAAAAACCCTTGAAGTTATGGGCGTACTCCCACCAAAATCGGAAAAAAATCAGCTTTTTCGACTCAGACCCCGTTTTGAGAAAATGCCATCGTTGCAAGACGCCATTATGCATACAGAAATTCCTACTAAAATGCGTAGGATACGCCAAACGAAAGATTTCGCCCGCGAGTAGTGTAACCACGAACCTCTTGATAATCGGCATCAAACACGTTTTCGATTGACCCAAACAGCGATACTCCCGGTTGTGAAAGTTGGTGCGAAATCCTCAGATCCAATAACCAATACGAAGACAACACCACCAAGTCCTGCCCAGCGAGGTCATCGCGATCTCCTACAAATTGAATGCTGGTCAAGAGTTGGGTGTTCGAATTGAGCTGCTGGCGAAAACTGGTATTGACTTTGTGTTTGGGAATGCGCAAACCCTCCCCTGCCTCATGCTGGGTGTAGGTGTAATTGGTTTGCACATAAAACCGATTCGTCAAAGGGTAGGAGAATAAAAACTCGGTACCATATACCTCAAAGTCTGTTGTGGAATTCACATAACGAAAGGTCGTCATGTCGTAGTCGACAAAATTTTGATGCTCACGGTTAAAATAGGTCAATTGAAACTGTCCGCCATTTTGGAAGAAAAGTGAAGTCCCTATTTCCAAACTTTGATTGGTTTCGGGTTCTAGGGTCTCATTTCCTGAGTAAGTGTCAAATAATTTATAGAGCGAAGGGGCAATAAACGCCGTACTCAAACTGGTGTGAAAACGTAGATCTACAGAGTCAAAATCGAAATATAGTGAGGGGTTGATATGATAGGTCCAATTCGAACCATAGGTACTGTGTTCGCTCAAACGTGCGCCTGCCTGCGCCTCAAAAAAACCATTGGGTTCGTATAAAAGATTCAAAAAATAATCTGTCAGATCTACAGAAACTTTATCACTAAACTGTGCCTCTTGTTGTTTGTGATTGAGTCCGATCAAGCCCGTAAGTTTCGTTGAGAATTTGGTGGAAAAAACACCTTCGATGTCCAAGACATCTCCTTCAAAATACATGGGGAAAGAAGACACAAAGTCCCGACTGGATGTTGCCCACGACACCCGTCCGACAAACGAACTGGACTCGCCTGTCCATTTGGGTTGAACGACCACACGCTGACTCTTACTTGTAAAGTGATTGTCCACATCCATCAAAGCGGGAAAACTATCATCATATTCACTTGAGAAATAATCTTTCGTAAAAAAGGCATTGAGTCGAAAATCAGAAGACAATTGAAGTTGGTACTGGGCGCTAAGATTTTGTTTTGCTGTCGAATCGTCTTCGGTTCCAATCACAGATGACATGCCCATCGTTCGCTGATCGGATAGGGAAATCGAGCCAGCATGAGTTGCATTGCCCAAAGCGAATTGGAGTTGGCGGGTTTGGAAATTGGGTTCTATTGGGAAGTCCCATTTGTCGTTATTGGTTCCATAAATGGTTCGAATCGATCCGCTTAGAGATTGTTGCTTGGGTTGGTTGGTTGTGATTTTGATCACTGCGGTTGCTGCTGCACTCCCGTACAAGCTACTGGCGGCTCCACGAATGATTTCTACCGACTCTATTGATGAAAGATCAATTGTTCTTAAATCAAAATCGTTTTCAATTTGCGTGGGGTCACTCACAGGCACTCCATCGATAAGGACCAATACCTGTCGGTTGTTTCCACCACGGATAAAATAACTCAACTCGGACCCAGGATGAGACTGTGCTCCGTTGATGTGTATGCCAACTTGGTTAGTGAGTAAATCAGCTAAGGTGCCACCGAGAAAAGGTTCGATATCTTTGGAGGTGAGCAGGGTAACTGATCGTCCTGTTTTGGAAACGAATCTCTCAAAACGAGAGTCGGTGACCGTGACCTCATCGAGTTGAACCAAATCGTTTTGTGCGAATACAAAAACGCACGTCAACAAGCACAGGGCTTGTGTAGAAAATACTCTCATCATAAATTGATATTTACAAATTAAGCACCGCTACTTATCCCGAGTAGTTGCACCACAAAAAACAAAGGCAGGTCTCCTGGCTCACGTTCATTTCAACCTTCCCAACGATTGTCAGTGGTTTGTAGAGAAATGACTGTATACGTTTACAGTTGCGGGAACAGCGAAAGCTTTGCACTTTCTTCCCTTTTCATTTACAATTCACGAATATGACTTGTAAAACCAATGTTCACAACAAAGGTAGTGAAGGAAAACAAATTCTTAGGTATTAAAAAAATGGTTACTTTTGATTGAAATTGCTAGGTCTATGTTTACGCTTTCAAAAAAAGAAAAGGTACTCTTTGGTTTTGTTCTGATTGCTGCACTAACGCGCTTAGTTCCACATCCACCAAACTTTGCTCCGATCACGGCGATGTCTCTTTTTGCCGGGGTCTATTTTACACGAAAGCAACTTGCCTTTATCGTACCGCTCCTCGCCATGTTGATCTCCGACCTCTTTTTGGGCTTTTACACCATTTCGATTTTTGTTTATTTGTCATTTGCTGTGATTACATGGATGGGGCAACAAAGAAACAGAGTAACCCCAAAACTCGTTTTACTGGGGAGTGTTTTATTTTTCCTCATCAGCAATCTCGGGGTTTGGCTGTTGTACTACCCCAAAACTATCGACGGGCTTGTCACCTGTTTTGCGCTAGCCATACCATTTTTTGCAACATCCCTACTTGGTGATATTTTCTATAGTGTGATTCTGGTATTCGGATTTTCTGCAGTCAGCAGACGTCTGCAACTCTCTTAGTTCTCGCCATCTAGTACGTTGGGTTTACTCACCTCATCCGCATCTAAAGCCAGGCGCTTGTTATCTGGTGAAAGTCGGACAATATCCTTATCGATTTTGCGAAACTCCCCCGTGAGGTCATTGTAGTGATTGACTGCCGTGCCTAAGGTTTTTCCAAGTTTGGTGTGATAGGTTTGGTAGGCATTCAAATGCTTGGTGAGCTTGTCCACATTTGCAAGAATTTCCTGAACGGATTTTTCAATTTTGAGATTGTGTAAGGCCTTTACCGTAATTTGAAGCATGGGAAACAAACTCATCGGAGAAACAATCATCACTTTTTTATCATAGGCATAGCTCACCAAATCGCGAGAATTGATCTGCAAACTCCCAACCCGACTGTTGAGCAAATCCTGATATAAACCGTCTGCTGGGATAAACATATAGGCATAATCGGTGGTTTGCTCATTGGGGCGAATATATTTGGCGGTCTCATCAATCCGTGAACGAATGTCTTTGCGAAACTGAGTCTCCAGAGTCTTAATTTCATTGGGATCGCTACTTTCGATCATTTTGTTGTAGTTGTCCAACGAAAATTTGGCATCAATGGGAATGATAAACTGTCCAACCTTGACAATAGCATCCACGGTTTCGCCATTTGTAAACTTGTGCTGCATACTAAACAAATCGGGTGGCAGTACATTGGCCAATAAATTTTCGAGCTGAATCTCTCCCAGAATCCCACGTTGTTTGGAGTTGCCCAAAATCTTTTCCAGAGATTTCATCTGGGTCGCAAAATTGAGCACCTGCTCATTGGTTCCTTTAATCTTCTCAAGTTCAGAAGTAACCTCTTTCACAATTTTATTGGATTGAGAAAATTGCTGTTGCATGTTCTGCTTGGCACTCTTCTGAAACTCATTAATCTCTTGATTGATGGTTTTGAGCTTGCCCTCGATTTCAACGCGAGAGGTTTGAGCATTTTGAGCAACATCTTTTCGGATTTCCTGAATTTCGTTGCGCAAGGCCTCGTTCAATTGCAGTAAAAGCGAATCAGATCCCGATGAATTTCGGTTTCGCAAGAAAAAGATCGCAAGAACAACGCCCAAAATGACGAGGAGTAAAATGGCTTCTAATGACATAGGAACGAATGTACAAAAAAACCTACTTGCTCAAGTACATTTTTCGTCGTGCATACAACTCGTAAAAGTCATCGTCTTTTAAGTCGTCGATAAACAAGATGCTTTCCCCAGTACTTTTCATTTCTGGACCAAGCGCTTTGTTAACGTTTGGAAACTTATTGAATGAGAAGACGGGCTGTTTGATCGCAAAACCTTCTAAATGAGAGGTGTAATCAAAATCCCCCACTTTGTGTTTACCCAACATCACTTTGGTAGCGTAATTCACAAAAGGTTGTTGTTTGGCTTTGGCAATAAAGGGAACCGTTCTCGACGCACGCGGATTGGCCTCAATGATATACACCACATCATTTTTGATTGCAAATTGTACATTGATTAAACCAACCGTATTGAGCGCAATTGCAATTTTTTGGGTGTGATCCTTAATCTGTTGCATTACAAAGTCACCCAAGTTAAATGGCGGTAAGGTGGCATTGGAGTCTCCAGAGTGGATTCCACAAGGTTCAATATGCTCCATGATCCCAATGATTTCGACATTTTCACCATCACAAATCGCATCGGCTTCTGCCTCTATGGCACCATCTAAATAATGGTCTAAAAGCAATTTGTTGTTGGGAATCTTTTGTAGCAAATCAACCACGTGGGCTTCGAGTTCCTCCCGATTGATCACAATCTTCATTCCCTGTCCACCAAGAACGTAAGATGGACGCACAAGGATTGGAAAATCGAGTTCTTCTGCCAATTGTAGCGCTTGCTCTGGAGTTTCGGCAACGCCAAACTCTGGATAAGGGATGTTATTCTCCTTTAGCAGGGTTGAGAAACTCCCGCGGTCTTCTGCCAAATCGAGTGACTCAAAAGATGTCCCCATGATTTTAACCCCATAGCGACTGAGTTTCTCAGCGAGCTTTAGGGCAGTTTGACCCCCGAGCTGAACGATTACCCCAACAGGGTTTTCATGCTGAATGATGTCATAGATATGCTCCCAGAAAACAGGCTCGAAATAGAGTTTATCAGCCGTATCAAAATCCGTGGATACCGTTTCTGGATTACAATTGATCATAATAGTTTCATAGCCACATTCAGCAGCTGCCAAAACACCATGTACACAACAGTAATCAAACTCTATCCCCTGACCGATACGATTGGGACCTGACCCCAAAACAACAATTTTTTCTCGGCCAGAATCGACACTTTCGTTAGCGACAAATTTTTCACCGCCTTTGATTTGGACTTCATCTTCAAAAGTCGAATAGTAGTAAGGCGTTTGCGCTTGAAACTCTGCAGCACAGGTATCGACGAGTTTGTAAACGCGCTTCACGCCCATTTCATTTCGCAATGTATAAACCTCACTTTCCAAACATTGCAACATATGTGCGATTTGTCGGTCTGCAAATCCCTTTTGTTTGGCTTCCAAGAGTAGTGGTTTTGGAATCTCTTTAATGTTGTATTCTGAAATCTTGAGTTCAAGGTTGTATAATTCTTCGTATTGGCGCAAGAACCACATATCAATTTTGGTGATTTCATGGATGCGATCCAAAGAAATACCCATTTGTATGGCATCATACAGCACAAACACACGATCCCAGGAAGCGTGTTTGAGTTTGGAAATGACCGTTTCATAGTTGGTATATCCTTTGCCGTCGGCACCTAAGCCATTGCGTTTGATTTCTAGGGATTGTGTTGCCTTGTGAAGTGCTTCTTGAAAAGACCTTCCAATTCCCATCACTTCTCCGACAGATTTCATTTGCAGACCCAACTCTCTTTCCGATCCCTCGAATTTGTCAAAATTCCAACGTGGAATTTTCACAATCACATAGTCTAGGGTTGGCTCAAACAAGGCCGAAGTTGACCCTGTAATCTGATTGCTCAATTCGTCCAAAGAGTAACCGATTGCGAGTTTGGCAGCGATTTTGGCAATGGGGTAACCCGTTGCCTTAGATGCCAAAGCAGAGGATCTGGAAACCCGCGGATTGATTTCAATGGCAATAATCTCTTCTTTTTCGTCAGGGCTAACCGCAAACTGTACGTTACAACCTCCAGCAAAATCTCCGATGCTTCGCATCATTTTGATGGCCATGTCGCGCATACGCTGAAAAGCTGTATCGGAAAGAGTCATAGCAGGTGCAACGGTGATGGAATCTCCTGTGTGAATCCCCATCGGATCCATATTCTCAATGGTACATATAATGACAACATTGTCATTTTTGTCACGGAGCAACTCCAACTCATATTCTTTCCAACCCAAAAGGGCTTTATCGATCAAAACCTCATGAATCGGAGAGGCCTCTAACCCTCTCGTGAGTAAGGTTTCAAATTGATCCGCAGAATGAACAAAAGACGCACCAGTACCACCAAGGGTAAAGGATGGACGAATCACAAGGGGAAAACCAAACTCTTGTGCAATTTCTTTTCCTTTTAAGAAGGAAGTCGCCGTCTTGGCTGGAGCGACAGGAACGTCAATGGTTTTTAATAATTTTTTGAATTGATCTCGGTCTTCTGTGATGTTTATCGCATCAATATCAACCCCAATAATTTCAACCCCAAATTCTTCCCAAACCCCTTTTTCGTCGGTTTCTATACAAAGATTTAAAGCCGTTTGACCGCCCATCGTGGGCAAAACAGCATCGACTTTGTGCTTTTTAAGAATCTCGCGAATGGAATTGGTGGTGAGAGGTTTTAGGTAAATGTGATCCGCCATAGAGGGGTCGGTCATAATCGTCGCCGGATTGGAGTTGATCAGGATCGTTTCGATTCCATCTTCTCGCAATGAGCGAAGGGCTTGACTCCCCGCATAATCGAATTCACATGCTTGACCTATGATGATGGGGCCTGAACCTATTATAAGAATAGAGTTTATTTCAGGACGCTTTGGCATGAGTTGTGTGGTGTGTTAATTTTGGTGGAAATATATATAAAAAAAAGGTGTTACTACTAATAGAAACACCTTTGTTTTTCAACGATTTATTCACTTATTTTTTATGTCTTGGTTCAGAGGATACAGACAGCTTTTTTCGGCCTTTCGCACGACGTGCAGCCAATACTTTTTGTCCACCAACAGAAGACATTCTTTCCATGAAGCCATGCTTGTTGCGGCGCTTTCTTTTAGAGGGTTGAAATGTTCTTTTCATAATATATTGTGTATCTCTTACTCAAACGGCTGCAAATATACAATTTAAAACCACGATTTCAAGAAGCATTCCATAAGAATTATTTATTTTTGACCAGCAAATCAATAAGATGTTTCCAAAATTTATCAAAATCGTTCTAGCCGTTCTCAGTTTGGGCTATGCTGTTTACCAATTTACAGAAGAATTTATTGGCAATGGCATTGCCTTGATCTTTCTCTCTGGAATGTTTGTTTTCCTGTATTATAAAAATGAAATTTTATTACTGGCTTTTCTCCGCATGCGAAAACAAGATTTTAAGGGTACCGAAAAGTGGCTGAACCGAATCAAGAAACCCGAAGCTGCACTCACCACCAAACAAGTGGGCTACTACAATTTTATCAGAGGGGTCATCACTTCGCAGTCCAATCTCACCCAAGCAGAGAAATATTTCCGAAAAGCGATTGCGCTCGGACTGAACATGAAACACGATATGGCCATGGCCAAACTCAGTCTCGCAGGAATTGCCATGCAAAAAAGAAGAAAGCGAGAAGCAACCGCACTACTCAAAGAAGCAAAGAAACTCGACAAGCAAGGTATGATGGGCGAGCAAATCAGAATGATGCAGCAACAACTCAAGCGCATTTAGTCTACCAACACCCTGATTTCATATTCTGTATTGTTCCGATTGGAAAGCTGATATCCCTTGATCCAAGGGTTCATTTCTCGCAGATCTGCATAGCTCATATTCTGAGATTGCGCAAAGGCAACCCAATCGATTGGAGATGTGCTCACTTTTACCAATTTGGTTTTGGGAAATGGATAAGTTTGCGCTTTCGGAATCAAAAAACCATAGCTTTCTGGAGATTCAAAAATCAGTTTTGTTGCAAGCATGCGATACATATATCGACTGGTTTCTTCATTGAGAAATAAATCATAATAGGAGTTTGTTTGTTGTTCTTCCAAGGAAGTCTTGATTCGTTGCACACCCGCATTGTATGCCGCAGCAGCCAAAGTCCAATTTCCAAACTCCCCATAGGCATCCGTGAGATAAGCGGCGGCACTTTCCGTGGCCTTGATCAGGTGAAGTCGTTCGTCGATACCCCCATTGACTTCCAATCCATAATCTCTAGCCGTCTGTGGCATAAATTGCCAAAACCCCTCCGCTCCAGCGGGCGATGTGACATGTGTCAGGCCACTTTCGATAACTGCCAGATATTTAAAATCATCTGGTATGCCATTTTCTTGTAATATGGGTTCGATAATGGGGAAATATTTAGCGGCTCGCTTTAAAACCAATATGCTATTCGAATGCCAAAAGTTGTTGACCAACAACTCCCGATCAAGTCTCTCCAAAACATAGTGTTTGTCAAGAGGCACCACTTCGCCTGCAAAGGAAACGGACTGTGGCCACACTGGAATGATTTGTGTGTTTGTCTGTGTGGACGATGTAGAGTTGACCGTTGTGCATTGCGAAAAAAGACCAAAGGCGATAAAAAAGTAGTATAATTTGAGTGTGTTCATAGCGTGCATTTTATTTTGAAATGAGATCCGGCAGGTGTTGATTTAGCCAAGGTGCTTTGATTAAAATCAGGGCATGGGTTCCACCTGGTACTGAAATGTAATTTTTGAGATTAAATACTGGAATCAGAGCGTCTAGTGAACCGTGGATGTGGATCACCTCTGGATCAGCCTCTTCCCTTTCCCACTGAAAAAAATGATGCAAAGCCCAATCCAAATAATTTTTGTCCCGAACAGAAAGATAATATTTGTGAAGTTTCATTCTCTTGCGCAATGCTGGACCAAAGACAAAACCGATAAAATCCTCTGTTTTATCAACCCATTGGGTCGGAAAATATTTATACGCCTTTGACTTACGTCCCAGTAAAATATGGATCGGGAATTCTTTGTAAGACTTCACACTGGAAATGATGACAACCTTTTTACAAGAAATGATTCTGCTCATCTCCTGAACGATAATTCCCCCAAAAGAAACCCCAATCAGCACAGGGTTGTTGTGTGTGATTTTTTCGCAAAGACGACTGGCGTATGACTGTAAACTTTCATTTTGCTTTGGGTCGATCCAATCCAAAAGATGAATCACATAGGGCTTTGGCAAGCGGATGTGCTCAAAAATTTTAGAATTTGCTGCCATTCCTGGCATACAATACACATGGATTTCTTCGTTCATGACACTACAAAACTACAGTCTTTTTTATTTTGCTTAAATTTGCAGAAAATTAGACTATATGGAAATTACAGATAATTCCTTTTTGCGTCAATTTGAAACCGAAACAGGCGATGGTTTAGCCAAGATTGAGTATGCTCAGCAAGAGAGAAAGATTTTTCTGACCAAGCTGATCCTACCTCAAAATCACGATGACGCATCTTTTAAGGAGGAATTTATCAAAGAAGTGCTTTCCATTATCGAAGACCGCAATGTCAGTATGATGCCGACTAGCCCTGAAATCGTCAGCTTTATCAGAAAAAACAAGAGGTATCGCAGTATGCTTCCTGTTGGCGTTCGAATCTAAACCAAAACACTTTTCGCAAGTCTCACCATTCCCTTCTGGTCAATCTCAGCTAGGGTTGCACTTCGCGTCTGATTTTGAAGGGCAGGGTCCCAAGGCATTCTAACTTTGACATAATTTTCTGTAAACCCTTGGATGTATCCTTCCTTGTTCTCCGCTTCAAAAAGGATGGTTTTTGTTTTTTGAAGTTGGCTCTCGTAAAAGGCATGCCGCTTTTTGGCAGACAAGGCACGCAACATCTTGGATCGCTTGTTTTTTATCGTCTTTGAAACCTGGTTTTTCATCTCAGCAGCTGGTGTATTGGGTCGTTCGGAATAGGAAAAAACGTGAAGGTAAGATACTGGCAGGTCAACTAAAAACGCATAGGTGTCTAAAAAGTGTTGATCTGATTCTCCAGGAAAACCAACAATGACATCCACTCCAATACAAGCGTCAGGCATCAAGCGTTTGATTTGATTGACCCGATCGACATACAATTCGCGCTGGTAACGCCGACGCATTTGCCCCAAAATTTCGTTATTCCCACTTTGCAGTGGAATGTGAAAGTGGGGGACAAATCGCTTTGAATGCGCAACAAACTCGATTAACTCTTCTGTCAATAGGTTCGGCTCGATAGATGAAATTCGAAAACGCTCGATTCCTTCAACCTCATCAAGGGCTTGGACCAATTCAAAAAAAGTGTGCTCGTGCTTTTTATTGCCAAACTCTCCTTTACCATAATCCCCAATATTGACCCCTGTCAATACAATTTCCTTGATACCCTGATCGACAATCTCTTTTGCTTGGCGAATCACATTATCTAAGGTGTCACTACGTGAAATTCCACGAGCTTGCGGGATTGTGCAATAGGTGCATTTATAATCGCAGCCATCTTGCACCTTTAAAAAGGCGCGTGTACGCTCTCCAATCGCATAACTCCCAACATAGGTATCTGTTTCTTCAATGGCGCAGGCGTGAACTTGCGTTTGTTCGGGTCTTGACAAATCACTTAAATACGAAATGATATCAAACTTTTCTTTTGCACCCAATACCAAATCAACGCTGTCCTCTTTGGCGAGCTCTTCTGGTTGGAGTTGCGCATAACACCCAACTGCAATCAAAAAAGCATCCGGATTACGCTGGCGTGTTTGACGGGCAAGGGTGGTAAATTTTTTATCTGCATTCTCTGTAACTGAGCAGGTATTAATAACATATACATCTGCCTTCATCTCAAAAGGAACGCGCTCATAGCCCGCTGACACAAACTTACGTGCCAAAGTAGAGGTCTCTGAAAAATTGAGTTTACAGCCCAAGGTTTGAAAAGCAACAGTCGCAGATGTCAAAACTTATGTTGAATTGGTTTATTTTTATCGTGCAAATATACTATCCTTGAAAAGGAACAAAAAATATCACTTGATTTTGATTGGATCTATTTCCATTCTCATCGGTCTGTTGGCTGGTTGTTCCTCCGACGTGAAGGTGGATTCCCAAAAAGTATTCCGCCTCAATGTCCATGAAAATATCAATACCCTAGACCCTGCCTACGCCCGCGATTTACGAAGTATTTGGGCGATGAATCAAATTTTCAACGGGCTTGTACGTCTCGATCATAAGCTTACTATTCAACCCGATATCGCTACACATTGGGAGATTTCTGAAGATGCCAAAACCTACGTCTTTTACCTACGTGATGATGCCTATTTTCATGAGTCCGAAATCTTTGGAGATCAACAAACAAGAACGGTAACCGCAAGTGACTTTGTGTATAGCTTTGATCGGATTCGAGACAAATCCATCGCATCACCAGGCCTGTGGACCCTCGAAAGCGTAAAAAGCTATGAAGCCATAGACGACCATACGCTAAAAATCGAGCTGACAAATCCGTTTAGTCCATTTTTGGGGATTCTCAGCATGAAATACCTCAGCGTACTCCCAAAAGAACTTGGAAACGACCCCCAAAGCACCATCGGCGTTCAACCCATCGGTACAGGGCCTTTTTATGTAAAGGCATGGATGCAAAACCTCAAAATGGTGCTGCGAAAACATCCCTTGTATTTCGAAACAAATCAGAACGGAGATCGCCTACCACACCTCGAATCAGTGGCGATCACTTTTGTACCCGATAAGCAAAGTGAATTTCTATTGTTTATCCAAGGGAAACTGGATATGATCAACTCTCTCGATGCATCTTATAAAGATGAACTCCTAGATAAAAAAGGACAACTGCATGCAAAATACGTCGACAAGGTCAAACTTCTTCGTTCCCCCTACCTCAACACGGAGTACATCGGCATTTATTTGGATGCTGAGCTCCCCGAAATTCAATTCCTTGCCCTTCGTAAAGCACTAAACTATGGTCTCGATCGCGAGGAGATGATTCGATTTTTAAAGAATAATATCGGACGTCCTGCAAACAAAGGCTTTATCCCTGATGGGCTCAATGATAATCTCAATGTAAAGGGATATGCCTATGAGCCCGAAAAAGCAAAAGAATTGGTCGAGCAGTTTCGAAATGACACGGGTATCCAGACGCCCACACTGACCTTGGCGACTGACGCCAACTACGTTGATTTGTGTACATACCTTCAAAATGTTTACCAACAAATCGGGATTACCATCAAAATCGAAGTGATGCCCCCAGCAGCCTTACGGGAAGCCAAGTCAAATGGGAAATTGGAGCTGTTTCGCGCAAGTTGGGTTGCCGATTACCCCGACCCCGAAAATTATCTTCTCCCCTATCAGTCGGATAATTTTTCACCCAATGGCCCAAACTATACCCACTTTAAAAGCAACGCTTTTGACCAAGGATACAAAGCGGTTGCTGAGGAGTTAGATCCGGATCGCCGCAATGCGTTGATTTCACGTTTAGACCAACAACTCGTCGATCAAGCACCTTTTATCCTATTGTATTATGATGAGGTTCTTCGGTTTGTCCACCCAAATGTGGAAGGAATGATTCCCAATCCAGTGAATATGCTTGATCTAAGGCGGGTGAGAAAAGGAGAACCGAATTAATTTCGAAAGCTGGCAGTCTTTTGAAAAATATCTTGTAAGCGGTCGTGATCAGCAGAAGTAAAATCAACGCCTCTCCGTTTCTTCATTGCTTTTGCAGTTTCGATGACTTTATCCAATCGGTTTTCGGAAAACCCCTGTGCGCCACCTCTTGAAAAACTGGAGATAAACTGACGTGGAAATCCATGACCAAATAAGTTACAACCAATCCCCACAACCGTAGCCGTATTAAAAGTAGTTTGAATTGCGCATTGAGAGTGATCGCCCATCAAAAGTCCACAAAACTGTAAGTCTGTTTTGGCGAAATTGCCACTTGCATAATCCCAAACCCGTACTAGTCCATAATCATTTTTCAAATTGGAAGCATCGGTTCCTGCGCCGATATTGCACCACTCCCCGATCACTGCATTGCCCAAAAAGCCATCATGCCCTTTGTTGCTATTTCCAAAAAAGACCACATTGTTGATTTCACCACCGACTTTAACACTTGGACCAATGGAGCAGTTCGCATAAACCTTGGTGCCCATTTTAA
>Ga0213865_10001404_pt1 | contig 15723 bp, 15 predicted proteins | sample PICome_6_FD_160100 | JGI IMG/M metagenome (GOLD analysis project Ga0213865, IMG submission 160100) | Coastal seawater microbial communities near Pivers Island, North Carolina, United States - PICO282 | ecosystem: Environmental > Aquatic > Marine > Coastal | place: USA: North Carolina...
ATATTCTAAAGCAACTGGAACTTTAATTACTTCTGTAGCACCTAACAACAACGATTGGAACTTAAGAAATGGTAATGGTTTTGGTCGTATAAGAAACTTTGGTATTAGAGATGATATGCTTAAGGCAGCTATGCCTACTGCTATACAAGAGAAATATGCTACATATTTAAAAGCCTATGATGAAGTTTATAATCCCTGGTGGAACGATTATCAAGACCTTCTTAATGTAGACTTTCTTGCTGGCTTTAAGATGCCAGAGATTAAAGAAACAAAAGTTGTAGATCAAACTATTACGGGTAATGAAGGTCAAACAGGTACAGGTACTACAGGTACAGGAACGGACACAACAACTGATACTGGAACCAGTACAACTACCTATGATGTTGGAGAGACTACTTACAAAACTGACCCAGGTACTACAACTACCTATCAAAGTGGCACTGGAACAGATACTACTAATTTGGGTGGTACAGGAACTAACACTTACGAACAAGCTGCTATTACAGGTACTTTTCAACAACCAGTTCAAACTGCAGGATTATCTGCCGTACCAGATCAAGTTACTGTAAGAGACAACTACACTGGCACTAATATGGCCAACCTTACTTCCCAATCTCAAGCAGGTTTTGGGGGACAAGCTCAGTATACAAACCAATTTGGGCAGTCTGTAACTGTTACTGAAGATGCCTCTGGTAAACCTTTGACATACGTACCTCCAGGATTTAGTAAGGCTGCTGCACAAGGTGGTGTAATAGCTATGGCAGAAGGTGGTGATGTACAACTTGCTAGAAAGTTCTTAGGGTTCCAAGGTCCAGCAGATCAGCTTACTAACTTTTTATCTGCTAACCCTGCTGCTGCTGCCCGTATGGGTAAGTACCAACAGGCAATGTCTGGTATGGCTAGAGTAAGACCAGGTGCACAAGAAGGTACCACAGGATTAAGTCTTGAAGACTTCCAAAAAATGCAGCAAAATCTTGTTTCGCAAACCATGCAACCTATTCAATCTGCCACAAATCAGATACAAACCGATGAAGCAGACTTTATAGGTCAAAATGCAGGTAAGACTACTGACCTAGCAAATATGGCTGAAGCTTCTACAGTGGGTACTGTTGCTCAAGTAGGGATGCCTGTGACTTCAAAAACATCTACTATGACTCCTGAAACTATAGCTGCAGATGTTAAAAAAGAAACTGGAGAAGTTACAGCACAAACTGGCACAGTTACAAAAGATGTGACAGGTCAAACACAAGACAGTACTATGGTCTCTGGCTTACAAGGTCAAACAGGTCAATCTATAGATGTTGCAGGTGCTCCTACTCGTACTTTACAAACAGGACCACAGGGTGAGCTTATCCAAGGCACTGGTGTTAATCAAGCTCAAGTAGATGCAGCATTTGGTACTGGTGAAGTAGCTGCTGCTTCTGTACAAGATGAGCTAGCAGGACTGATGCAACAGTTTGAAGGTGGTGATACACCTGCATGGGCTGCTGGATCAATGCGTAAAGCTACACAGATGCTTGCTGCTCGTGGTCTTGGTGCTTCGTCTCTTGCAGGTCAAGCTGTTATTCAAGCTGCTATGGAAGCTGCACTACCTATTGCTCAGATTGATGCTGGTAACAAACAGCAGATGGCTTTGTTTAAAGCAGAGCAAAGATCTAAGTTCTTGGGAATGGAATTTGACCAAGCATTCCAAGCTAAAGTTATGAATGCAGCTAAAGTCTCTGAGATTGCAAACATGAACTTTACTGCTGAACAGCAGGTTGCTCTTGAAAACTCTCGTGCAGCTAATACAATGGAGCTGCAAAACCTGAATAACAAGCAAGCTATAATTATGGCAGAGGCTGCTGCTTTGTCGCAGTTAGATATAGCTAACCTAAACAACCGTCAACAAGCTGCTGTAGTGAATGCACAGAACTTCTTGCAGATGGATATGGCTAACTTGTCTAATGAACAGCAGACAGAGTTGTTTAAGTCTCAGCAAAACATTCAAGCACTACTTACTGACCAAGCTGCTGAGAATGCTGCTGCACAGTTTAATGCTACAAGTGAGAATCAAACAGATCAGTTCTTTGCAAACCTAACTGCAAACGTAGGTCAGTTCAACGCCTCTCAAGCAAATGCTATGGATCAGTTCAACGTAAACACTGTAAATGCTTTGAGACAGTTTAATGCAGAAGTACAAAACCAAAGAGACATGTTTAATGCTCAGAATGGTCTTGTCGTAGCACAGGCTAATGCTCAGTGGAGACAGAACATTGCTACACTAAATAATGCTGCAATGAACGAAAGTAATATGGACTTTGCAAAAACCATTAATGCTTTGACCTCTAAGAACTTAGATGAGATCTGGCAACGTGAACGTGATAATATGAGCTTTGCATTTACTTCTAGTGAGTCAGCAATGGACAGAGCTTTGCAGATTGTTCTTGCAGATAAAGAACTAGAGTCAGTTAGAACACAACTTGCAGCAGAAGAAGATGCTGCTTCTACTTCACTGATGTTCAGATTCTTGTTTGGTACAAGTAATAAAGGTTTACTTGGTGGTATTATTTAAAAGGTAATAAGATGAGTATCTACAGAAAAGACACATTAGATATGTACCGTAAAGGTTTGGATGCTGGTGGTACAGCTCTATATGAAATGCGTAAAGCTGAGATAGCAGGGCTTGGTGCTCGTAGGGGTAAGATTAGTAAAAGAGTTGGTGGTAACATCGGAGAAACCCCTGCCAGAATGTTCAAAGCTTTTGAAGATATTAACCAGATAGCTGCTGAACGTAAAGTACGTCTAGCTGCTGCAGGAATGGATGAAGATGGTTACTTAGATATTTCTCCTAGTGCAGAAGCTGGAGACCAAGTTCATGTAAATAAAAAGACTAGTTCCCTTATTCCCAAATATCCTGAAGGTTTGACAAGTAAAAAGATAGAAGGTATCATTAGACGAGAAGCCAAGCTTCGTAACATGGACCCTGAGATTGCTATTAAAGTATACAGATCTGAAGGTGCGGGGGCATACCAGTCAAAGATTAGAAGTGGTAGCCAGAAAAAAGAAAGTGGCCAAGAAGCATCTTACGGACCTTTCCAACTATACACAGGTGGTGGTCTAGGTAATCAATACGAAAAAGAAACAGGAAGAATCCTTGCTGAGGACAATACTCTAGAAGGTATTACAACACAAATTCAATTTGCTTTAGACATGGCAATTGATAAAGGGTGGTCACCTTGGTACGGAAGTAAGTCTGCAGGTGTTGGTGCTAGAGATGGTCTAGACGGTGCAACAGCAGTTTATAATTGGAGATCTGAAGATGAAGACACTTGAGAGGCCAATTCCAGGTCAATCACTAACAGCTGAACCAAGAAGTCAGGCGTATGAAAGACCTCCAGAAGTATCCGATCCTATTGAAGCATTAGATATGCACCTAGATAATCTTTCAGAGCCAGGTGCAATGGAAGATGCATTACACTTTTTAGATTATGGACTTGATCTTGTAACTCTTGTCGAAGGTATTCTTCGTAGTGCTGTGATGGAAGGTGTACACAGCATTGATGTTAGCCTTATCATTGCCCCTGCTCTTCACGAGTTTATTAAGAACTTTGCTGATGAGGCTGGAGTAGACTACGATGAGGGCTTTACAAATGAACGTGAAGAGAAAGCTCTATCCTACAGACGTGATGTAGAAGCTGCAAGAAAGATGCTTGCTGAAGCAAAAGAAGAAGAAGAGCCTAAACGAGATCCACTTCCAGTAATGATGGAAGAAGAACAAGAACCAGTACAAGAAGAAGAACCAGCTAAAACTGGACTAATGGCGAGGATGTAACTATGGGGTTAAGTGCAGTAGGCATAATGGACTGGGTCGAAGCTAACGACAAAGAGACGGCCCGTAGGGAAGAATTAACCACTAAGTTAATTGAGATGGATCTCAGATGGGGTGGAAGCAGTGGCTCTGGTCGTGGTGGCAGCAGTGAAAACGTAGCTACTAAAGCTGCAGTGTTAAAAAAGATACAGGCAAGACTTCCAGAAGATAGTAAGATAGCTCCACAGCTTGTTGGTGCTGATTTAGAAACTCTAGAATTATTTGATAAGGGTCAAACAACATTAGAAGATTTTTATTCAGGGAATAGTCTACCTTATACTCCAGAGCAAGCTGAGGCAGATGTAACTAGTTTTTATAGAGAAGTTGTAAAATCAGGTGGTAAAGTAGATGTAGAAGATATCTATGCTATGCTTGGTATAGATGAAGATATGGTAGACGAAGTTGCCTACGGTGATAAAACCTACGGAGATCTTGCAAGAAGTATTGCAGAGGGTAAAGAAGAAGTTGGATTAGCATTTAGCTTCAGAGAACCTGTCAAACCTCTGTCAGGTTCTGAACAAGAAAAAATCAGAGACTTGTTTATCTCTAACCTAAGACCTACCATTAGAGCTGAACTAACGATTATTAATGATAAACAATCTGAAGGTACTGCCACTGCTGAAGATGAAGCAAGGGCTTTAGAACTAGACAGAGCAATGGAAAATCTAGATAATAAAGATTACATTGCAGCATCCAGAATAGCTGGACCAGAAGCAGCAATTAAGCTAATGGAGACTAACCCAAGGTATAAACCTTATAACTACTTGATCAATCAGAACTTAGGATTCCAAAACAAAAATGACATAGCAAGAGCTATCAAAGTTGGATTGATTGAAAAGGGAACTCGTATATTCTATAACGGATCTTCTTATACGATTACTGAAGAAGATGTCCAAAGAGCTATAGGTTAATAATGGCAGGTTCTATCTTTGACTCTGATTGGAGTCCTGAAACAACGCAGGAAACAGCTAAGACTAGTATCTTTGATGAAGATTGGTCTCCTGATCCTGTAGAAGAAGCTGAAGAAACTACCGTGGCCCCAGAGCAAAGCTTTGAGGCTTACAACATTATTCGTGAGCTTGACGGTATTGAACAAGACTCACTTACCGAAACAGCTATCCTTGAAAATAAAAACCTTGTTGAAGGTATCCGTAACATCATGAAAGCTCGTTACAGTGAAGAGACTCGTAACAAGTTTAGTTTTGATGAGAGATACGATAGAGATATGTCTGATGAGGATCTAATTCAAGAGTGGCAGAACTGGATGAGATCACTTACTGGTGGTCAGACCGTAACGACAGGTAATGACGTTGCGTGGTTTGCTATGGCTGATGATGAACAAAGAGCTTTGATGGGTGCTTCTTTTGAAATCATGGATAAGATGCCAGGGATATTTAATGATAATGTTACTTGGGGAGAAACTCTTGACGGCATAAGAGATTATGCTAGAGCAGGTATATGGGATCCCACTACTGTCTTAGGTCTCGGCATTGGTCGTCTATTTACAAAAGTCAGCAGTAAGTCTGCAGGTTTTGGTATGCGTAAAATAGCACAAGAAGCATATAAGAATGCCTTGAAAAGAGGTATGACCAAAGAACAAGCTAAGAAAGTAAGAAAAGATGTCATCAAGAAGGGCTTTAGAAAAGCTGGCATAAAAGAAAAACTACCTGCTGTAATTGCTGGTACATCTACTGATGCAGCTATTGCTGTAGGTACTGACCAACTGTATCAAGGACTACGTATCGGTAGTGGGGTACAAGATAGCAGAAGCTTGCCACAGTCTGTAGGAGCTGCGTTAGGTGTGATAGTAATGCCAGCCTTGACTGTAGGTACAAAGACAGTTGCCAAAGGCATGGGAGAGATTCTTAACTTCAAGACATACGTAGACATATCTTCTAAGTTTGCTGGACGTAGTGGAGAAGAAATTACCGAACAGGTGATGGAAAGAACAGACGTAAAGTTGATTGACACAAATCTTAGAAAGATGTTTTCTAATTTTAGTGAAAATGTTGATACATATCTGCCTTGGTCAAAAGCAAGGGATCAGGCTAAAGAAGCTGTAAAGAAGTCAGACATTGATGGGTCTTCTGCAGAGATGGAAGACTTATTTGAATCGGTCTTTTTGTTTGGTAAACCAGAAGAAGGTTTGACTGAAAAAGGCCTGATCTATAGCATGGCCGAGGCTGGCTTTGTGTATGTGCCAAGAGGTAAAGATGATAACATCTCTAACTTTATTGGAGATGCCATTAAGTATTTACCTGATGAAACTGTAAAATCAATTTTGACTTCGTTTAGAAAGCAGTTTAACCTAAAAGGTACAAAGCTAAACAAAATTAAAACTGGTGCACAGTTATCCGATTGGTTTAAAAACAGATCAAGCTTTGCAGGTAAAACCTTATTCAACAGAAAAGCTGCACAGGATATTTTAAATAAAGACATCGACAATATAACACTTGAAGATATGCTCAATCTGCACAAGATTGATAAGCCTACAGAGAAAGCCTTGGCAAGTCCTGCTGATCGTGTGAAGTATATACAGTCCCTATGGAAACGTGCACTTACTTCTCACCCAAGTACAACTGGTCTTAACATCAAAGGTTGGGGGTATACAACAAGTCTAAACAATATCTCTGACGTTGTGCTTGCAGCAGTGCTAGGGTTACAAGGTAGGGGACAAGAAGCAAAAGGATCTGTCCTTGGTGCAGCTCGTCGTGGTTTTAATGTGTTAGACTATGATGCCACAATTGAACAGGGTTTGAACTATCTGAAGTTTAGACCTGAAGTTGGTGAAGAACTTTTGTCTGAAGTATCTGGTGGTGTTGAAAGTAGAAACGTACTTGAGAGACTTAACTTAGACCCTAAGTCTAAGATAAACCAGGCTACAGAAAAAACTATTAGTGGTATTCAAGCAGCAACTGGTGTTAAGCTTCAAGATGAAGTTACTAAAATGATTTCGTTTATGAGTGCTATGGACCAAAATATTATGAAGGTCTATGGTGTAAACTACAACCAGTTTATGAAACGTAAGGATGCATTTGTTGAGATGCACACCAGAAAGTTTCTAGACGAGGTGCAGACACCAGCTATCGACAGAGCTAAAAAAGAAACTTATTCTTTCTCTTGGTTGAGTAAAAAAGAAGGTGGACTATTCCTTGGTATTGCTAAGAACGTAGAAAGGTTCTCTAACTCTGCAGGTGGTGGTTTCCTAATTCCATTTGGTAGGTTCTTTAACACTGCCACAGCAATGTTTGGTGACTACAGTGGGTTCAATGCATTGAAGCATGTGACAAGTAGGGTATACAAACTAGACAATCCTTTTGATGATGAAGGACAGGTTCTTTTGTCTAAAGGTATTGTAGGTGCAGGTGTAATCTTCGGACCTAGACTTTCTACAGGTGGCTCTTCAGAGTATGAAGCTGCAAAAGAAAGAGTTAGAAATGGTGAGGCTTGGAACTTTGATATACTACCTGATGGTTCTCGTAGAGACTATACATACGATGCTCCACAGAACTACCCCAGAATTATAGCTCAGGCTTTAGCTCACAGACAAATTGATGGTCGTATACCAGACCCACTCAAAGAAGAAATGTTTGAGTTATTTGTCGGTCAAACCTTCCGTCAAACTGGTGAGGTCTACGACACATTTAAAGACTACTTCTCTACTGTGCTTGACTCAGACTTAGAAGATTCTTTCATGGCCAGTGTAGAACTACTCAGTGGTGCATTTTCAAGGATTGCCTCTGGTAGTACTAGATTCTTAGAACCTATCAACACCTTTGCAATGTATGCCACAGGTGACTTTGCTTCCCCTGATCGTAGACAAGGTAACAAAGTTTTAAATGAGTCTATCAGATACATCGACAAGATTCCTGAGATGTTTGGTGTAGAGATGACTGATCAACCAGATCGCAAGATAGCTACCAGAGATAGAGGAAACTTTGATGCAGGTCGTGTAGCACTTGGTGCCAGAGGTGATAGAGGTGCATCCCCTGCAGAACGTGTAGCTGCATCTGTAGGCAAAGCCTCATGGAAAGCAGTGATGTTTGATGGGGAGCCTGAACTTAAAAACAGACTCGATGATTTTGTACAGGAAGTGTTTAACCTGGAAGCATCTAAGCTCATTGAAGATGGATTCCTAGAACTTCCACTATCAAAAAGAGAAAACAAATATAAAGAATTGGTCACAAAAATTAAAACAAGAGCTAAAGCAATCCTAGCTGGAAGCCCTAAAAAAGATGATCAAATGTTGAAGTTAGAACAAGAGGTTTTGAGTAAACCAAAACGACTAAGAGAAGATGCCCTAGAGCAACTGGGATATGATGGAGAAATAACAGATTTAAAAAGTGAGGAGGGTGGTGAAGAAAAACTTCAGTTTTTACTTTACCTAATGAAATACGCAGACGAAATAATGTATGCAGACTAAATAAAAGGGGGCACTTGGCCCCCTATTTTTTTGATTGCTGTTGGATAAGTGCTTCGAGATACCAACGAGCTTTCTTTAGATCTTCGACACCGTTCTTGTAACGCCATCGGTGTAGATACTTTGCGATGTTACCTCGAAAGTAACCTGCAAGTTCATCATCACTGAGAAAGTCTTTGATATAATCAATGCACTCAATAGACCCCTGACCGTAGTGTTGGGGGTTATTTACATTGTCATTCATAGTTCTACCAGTTCTGCCTTTGTGTAAGGAATGTGGAAGAAAGTTTCGCCACGCCAAATGTTCCTACCTTTAGCTTCTTTGATTGTATCATCAGTCATCAACGTGTCCTTGATACGCCAAGCCTTAGTCAGATCTTTGTTAAAGACATAGAAGTTAAGAACCCCATTCTCGTCTTTGTACTTTTCGACTAGCCTACGTTTACGTGCAGGAATACGAATCTCATGCCAGTGTGTTGGCCAATCTCCGTCCCATGCTACCTTGACCTCAGCTTCATTGAAGTATGTAAAGTCATTCTTCTTTGAAACAACGTCAACGTTGTAGTCCTCTTTGTCATTCATAATCGAATGACCTTTGCCTTGGAGATAGCTGACTAGCTTTTCCTTAGCCTTCTGGTCGTAAGCCTCATACAAAGATTTACTGAAGGGTCTGTTAGTTCTTTTCATTTACCTTGTCCCCTGTAAGGTTTGGTGGATCTACGTTTATGTTTATTCATAGACCCAAGTTTCATTGAAGCAATCCTCTTAGACTGTGAGGTTTTCTTCTTTATAGGCTGATGTGAGTTAGCTGATGCACCCACGATCTGAACCTTAGCCATGTTCCTTTCTCCATTTTAATTCATACAACAATTTATTTTGTTCGTACTCAGACATAATACACCAATCACGTATCTCGTCAAGAGTTCTTTTACACCCCACGCAAAGATTGTCCTCACCTATTCGACAGATCTTCACGCAGGGTGATGGGACTTGCCCTAACTTTTGTCTACGTTGCCTACTCACACTGACGTAAGCCTGTAGCAGGATCGAAGTAGCAAGCACCGCCTTCATCTACAAAGTCTTGTGTTTCTTCCACTGGAGCTTCTTCTACGATATCCTCTGATGCAGAAGCATTAAGAATGCCATACCGTTTACCTGCTGCACGGAATGTTGTACAGCCAGAAGCACCACCGTCATATGCATCCATGTAGACTTGCTTGAACTCTTCCCATGTTACGTCAGAACCAACGTTACAGGTCTTTGAACAAGCTGAGTCAACAAAACGAGAAGCAACGTTCAACACTTTGACATGATCAAACACGGACAACTCATCAGCAGTTTTACCTTTGACACCGAACACACGGTAGCCATAATCCTCTACTCGTTCTGTTCTTGGACCGTCGAAGGTTTGGATAGTACGGTCGTAGTAATGTGAGAAGACTGGTTCAATTCCTGAAGAGACGTTGTCGGCTGACAAGCTGATCGTTCCTGTTGGAGCAACTGATAGAAGATGACTGTTGCGAATACCATGATCAGCAATGAGGTTACGGATATCATCAGGAAGAGTTTTAGCAAAATCAGATTCCAGATATTGATTATCGTAGAGGGGGAAGGCACCCTTCTCAATAGCCAGTTCCACAGATGTACGATATGAGACATTCCTAATCACTCCCATGATTTCTTCAAGGGTCTGTAAGAATCTCTCACTACCGTACTCAAACCCTAGTGCTTCGATAGCATTAGCTACCCCAGTAACACCAAGGCCCATACGTCTTTTACTCTTGGCTTCCTCTTCCTGTTCTTTCAGTGGATACGTTGCTCTGTCTACGACATTATCCATAGCACGAACGACATGTGGGATATCGTTACGTAGTTGGTTCATGTTGAAGACATACTTATCTTCGTGTTTTACTACATACTTAGTCAGGTTGAATGAACCTAGTAGACATGCACCGTTGGGTGGCAGTGGTTGCTCACCACATGGGTTAGTTGCAGCAATCTTCTCTGCGTACCACAGGTTATTCTTTTTGTTGATACGGTCTATGAACAAGATGCCTGGCTCTGCCCAATCCCACGTAGAACGTAAGATGTTATCCCACAATGCACGGGCACTCACAGTTTTGTGAACACGTCCCTTAAACTTCAAGTTGAAGTCTAAGTCTTCTTTCACAGCTTTCATAAACTCATCCGTCACGCCTACAGAAATGTTGAACTGTGTTAGTGTGTCAGAGTTGTTCTTTGCTGTAATAAACTCTTCGATGTCTGGATGATCAACACGAAGGACACCCATCTGTGCTCCACGTCTGTGACCTGCTGATGCAATGGTACGACAGACAGCATCAAAGATACCCATAAACGATAGAGGACCAGAGGACTTAGAATCAAGTGACTTGATCAGTGTGCCTCGTGGACGTAGGGTAGAGAAGTCGTAACCAATACCACCACCTAGACGCATAGTCTCTGCTGCACGTCGAGCAGCTTCCATGATACCGTCCATGCTATCATCAATCGTAACAGAAACAAAACAGTTGTAAGGTGTCACACGTCGAGGTGCACCCATAGCTGACTGTACACGTCCTGCAGGTAGGAACCGTTGATTGTACAGGATATTACGGAAGTTATGGAAATGAGCTTCATTGTCTTTCAATGCCTCAGCTACACGAGTCATAGCTTCTTTGAAAGTCTCGCCTTTACTGCGGTACTTCATAGCATGAATCTCTTCCGAGATTGGAAGTGTTGGTCCGTATTCTAATTCAATATTTGGAATGTTCATCTATTGTCCCCCGATCCTGATAATGTTCCACGTTGCTGCCTACTATGCAGCTTCTTTAAATTATTATCTGCAACCATGCTAAGATCTACATTAAGATCTCGACAGATAGCAGCAATATACCAGAGACAATCTCCAACTTCATCAGCAATAGCTTCACGATTGAATGTACCATCTCGCATAATCTTTTTAACTTTATTAGCTACCTCACCAGCCTCTGCAGCTAGTCCAAGTGCTGGGTAGATCACTGCATGTTCCTGCTTGTAAATAGCAGTTGAAGCTGCAGCTCTTTGGTAGTCATCTAACTGACCTGAATCAAAGAAATTCCAAGATTCCATCTCAGTATTATTTGTCATATTTTACCTCACATTCTTCCACAATTATATCATCAATGTCATACAGGCTTGCCTGTACTAGCTCTGACACCACCTCAGTGTTGTCCCCAAATGTCTCCAAGAAGTTGGCATCTGGGTCAACTTTTATAGTTATATTTAGTTCGAACCTCATGAGCAAGAACCCCTAGTTATACCCAGGACCATCAGGCATGTCAACGATAATAGGTTCGATGCTTTTCATAAAATGCTTTTTCCATTCGTAAGCATCATCGAAGTCTTCGAACCAAAAGTTATCATCATTGATCTCACCGTCAATCTCTGTTCGACAAACCATAAAATACTTAGAACCTTCTGGGGCATACTCAAGGTCTTCTTCACTCACCTCGTCAATGCCTATTGGACCTTCGGTAACTGCCCATATCTTTACTTCCATTTCTTTAACAACTCCATGTAATGGTCAAGGCTGACCATAGTTATCCACTCTTTTCTATCTGCCCGAAAGAATACAACTGGCTCTCCCTTACCATGCTTACGGGCTTGCTCAATATAATCGTAGGCCATCTTCATTCCAGACTTTCTACGTTTGACTTCAATAGTAATAGGAATCTTTTTTCTAGCTGCAGGGGACAGCTGGATATCTTCTCCAGTGTCCCCCATAGTAGTGGACTTAACGTCATCAGGTTCAAGATCAGGAAAGGATTGTAATATCTTGTCCCTAATTTCGTTCTGTCCAGTTCGACCCTTGGCTTTAGCTGCCCGTGTCATCGAACACCTCTTCAACCTTGGGTTCCTTTTCTACGTGAACGAGGTACTCAATACCATACGAGTACTTGAACATACGTAGGTTAGGCCAGCAAACTTTCTTGTACTCGCAGAACTGACAAGACTTGTCCAACTTTGTATTAGGACTTGCCTTGCTTGCAGGTACAGGCTGAATACGATCCGCAGGTAGGTCACCTGCTACCAGATCTTTAGCCGCAAGCATCTCTTGCTCTTTTGTCTCAAGATCTTTTGTGAAGTCATGGATGTCTAAGCAGATCTCACCACTGACTTTATCAATGGCAAGAAATGCCCCATGTGTTTTGTCAGTTACAAGTGGGTCATCTTTACCTGCATAGACATAAGAACTAAGTTGGCTGATGTAGCCAAAGGCATCGTTCTCACGTAGTGTACCCTCTTTAAACTTCTTGAAAGCATATGGACTACAGGACTTAACATCTACAGTCATACCGTCGATCACACAGTCACGGTGACCACGTATGCCATGAACGTTGAGTCTGTCCTGAGAACCTTTCATACTGTGCCCTGATGCTACAACCATCGACAGTATCAATTCTTCAATCATATCTCCGTAAAAGAAACGAAGTAATAGATTAGCACTGAGTGGCTCACCAAAGCCTGGCTTGTTTACCTTGTACCAAAGCTTACGTTTACACGGTGTGCCAATAGACGAAAGAGATAGATACCCACGAGGCTCCTGCGGCTTACTAAATCTTTTGTTGGCAGACATCGCAATGTTGTTGCCTAGCATAGAACCTATTGTGCCGTTCCAGCCGCCTTGACCGTAGATCACGGACTCAAGGTCTTCAACTAATGTATCAATCTTTTTCATGTTATCTCCTTAAAGGGTAGCCCCCCGAAGGGGGCCACTAGTTGTTTTGTGGAGGAGGTTAAAACAACACTTCGCCTTCTTGTTTAGCTGCAGTGGGTGGCGAAGCAGTTTCCCCTGCAGTATCTCGGATGTACTCAACATGGTCGAGTACGGTAACTTTGTCAAGACGTGTGCCAACAATATTTGGTCGGCTTGTGTCATAGACAGACAGCTCTACTTCTACAGTAGACCCATTACCAATGGGGCCGTCAGAACTGAAATCCCAATCAGAACCATCAGACTTTTTAACAATAGGTGCGCCACTATCCCAATCCCTTCCTGTGTCAAATTTACGGATGAACTTCACTTTTGTACCACGTCCTTGTGGGTCAGGTGAACCTCGTTTCATAGAACGTGAAGCCTTGAGTGCAGCAAGGTTGTCCTCGTCCATAATAAGATCAATAGTACAAGCACCATTGTGATCTTTATACACACCATCGAAACCTTCCATGTCACGATTCTGTGTGAATACTTTTGCCCATTCAGCAATACCAGATAATTTTACTTTACGTGTAGCCATTTGGCCCTCCTTAGTTAGTGTACGTCACTATATCGTTGACCATACTGGATGTCTATACCAAGGTCAACATTTAATTTAAGTTCTTGATTAAGTTTTTCAATAGCCCAAGTCAAAGAATTTGAATGCTCGTTCTGTTCTCCAACCTTAACCAAGTTGATTGATTCGTCATGAAACTGACCGATGATGTTGGGTCTCCTAGTTCTATACAAAGCAACCCATTTGTCAAAACAATATGCACCAGTCGATTGATTTAATGTTGAGAAGACATCTTTCTCATAACGAAGTGAATGCCAGAAACCACTGACAGGGTTTTGAACCCACATCTCACCATTGATCTTACGTATCTTCTGAGCCTCAGCAAATGCTTTGACTGACCAGTTACGTTCCCAATATGCATCCAAGATGGATTGAGCATGTGGGATTGTCATACCAGTGGTACGAGATAACTTAGCTGCACCTACGCCATAGGTTGCGGAGTAATTGACAACCTTGTAGTTCTTGCGAAGTGCTTTCAGCTCTGGACGTTGACCTTGATTGTAAGCATCAATGTCAGACTGTTTTACAGCACCTGCATGTTTAGCCAAGTCTAAGTGTGGGTCAAAACCTTTTTGAGACATCTCATGTACATAGTCGGGATCGTATGGAAACATGTAATGTCTTTTAGTCGTATCTTCAAGGGATACCATATCAGCACCGCAAAGAACGTAACCCTCTGGAGCAATTAAGCAGCCACGTATCTCTTTACCCCACGGTCTGTCTACCCCAGGCAGATTGACTAAAGGTTTCTTGTGTTTGAAACGTAGAGTGTTGGTAAGTCCATCTATCTCAGCTTTGACATAACCATCCTTCTCTGTTTCGAGAAAGCCTTTGAATATGCCAAGTCTGTGCTGGAGCATTGCAAGATCCACTAGTACTTTCACTGCAGGATTATTTTCTGCCAGTGCCTCTACAGACTTAGTAAGCTCACCATCCCAACGGACTTGAGGTATTCTACGTTCTGATCCGTCATCCTCCTTTGCAAATTTAAATGTACATGGTTCCCAACCAAGAGAGAACAACCAGTCTTTTACTTGAGGGTCTGATTTTGGATTGGGATCTTCCCAACCTTTAATGACTTCTACTTCCCCATCGTAATGAGCTGGTAGTCCTTTCTCTTTCAACAGATCAAACCAACGTTGACCATGAGCTGATGCAGAACCATCTTTCTTAAAACAAACTTTAGGCTTAGACTTTTTAACCGTCAGTTTGCGTTTAGGCATTACAGCTATCAACTCTGCTTGTTGATCAGAGATCAGCTGTGTCAAATCATCAAAGCACTTTTGTGCTAAGTCCTTGTCAAGCTTCCAACCTACCTTCTCGGCCATGTAAGCACAGTCCATCTTGAACTGAAGGTATCTGAAGAACCTGTCCAGATTCGATTTGTCTTTGTATATGAACATAAATCTTTTTAGAAGATTTTGCCATAAGCACCAGTTTATCTTTACATCTTCCGTACATCTGTGAGCATACTCCTCTTTTGTAAGGTTGACCCAGTCTTCAATCTCAGGCTTGGGAATACCGAAGTCTTCACCAAAAGATTGTAGACCATGTTTGTTCTTGGGGCGGTCATAGTTAATGACCCAAGACATAGGCAGTGTGTCAAAGAGACGTGCTGTCACCTTGATACCCAAGATCTTTTCTATAAGTGGTACATCATATCTAATAATATTGTGACCAACCAACCCAGGCTGACTGAGTATAAGGTCACGCATATCAGAATAATCAAACAGAGTTTTATAATCTTTACCGTCATGGGTATAGGATAGGCAGTGTATCTTTGTAGCTTCATCTAACAGACCGTCAGCTTCCACATCAAATACAATCATGCTGCTATCTCACTCCTCTCGTAAGGTACATCTTCACTCAGGATCGTTGTCTCTGGATCGTAGTAGACTGAACCTGCTCTGCCCAATCTAGCAAATGGACGATTCTTGTCAACAATAAAATCAGTGGTGTTCTGAATTATTTCATCCTCGGACTCGGTGTCCCGTTCGATCTTGACACAAATGATAGCCTCTTCCTCAAGGGATGCAGCATACTTGGTACGCCCATCGTCATTGACCTGAGAGATAAATACTACACCGATGTTTAGCTCTTTGGCAAGTTGTGCCATGCGTGAGCCAAGGGTAGTCAGTGTA
>Ga0213865_10001406_pt1 | contig 15712 bp, 17 predicted proteins | sample PICome_6_FD_160100 | JGI IMG/M metagenome (GOLD analysis project Ga0213865, IMG submission 160100) | Coastal seawater microbial communities near Pivers Island, North Carolina, United States - PICO282 | ecosystem: Environmental > Aquatic > Marine > Coastal | place: USA: North Carolina...
GTTGCACCCTTTGAAACCTCCAGTTTCAATTCGCCCTTGTCACTAGCGAAATTTCGACTCTTTGTTAGAACAGCTGATCTCGCACTATCGCCTGTATGACCTAACCTAATAGATTTGTCTGGCCCAGTGTCCGTGTTATCATCAGTTGCAACCGAAAGCGCAACATCAGGTGCGTCCGTACCGATACCCAGATTACCGTCTTGGGTAAACACGAAACGGTCTGTAGCGGTCCCACTAACGTCACGAATCTTCAGATCGCCGTTGACCAGGTCAAAGTAGTTGACGTCACTCGAATGGTACATCTGCAGGTCGTTACTGGTTCCAAGTTGAAGTTGGTGTCCATCCTGGAACTCAAGACCAGCGTCTGGGGTCCATTGGATTCTTATGGCGTTACCGTTCGCGCCATCTCTCCAGCGCCAAGTGCCAGAGTCCAAATCCATATAAGCGTCGGTGCCGTTGTATTGGAAAGCCCAGTCACTTCCAGTTCCGAAACGAAGTTCCTTGGAATCTAATATTTTAAAGGCAGCATTTGACGTAAGTAGGTTCTCTTCTATTGTGAAATATGTGGTCAACCCGAACGCAACGCCACTTGTCAGGCCAGACCCGACTTGAAACTCCATTGCGCCGCCCGTGGTAGAATCAGTGTTGACGCGTATACGGCCCGCGTTACCGGTCTGTTCAGGTGTTTGCGCCCTGTGGTTAAATGTCACACTCGCGTTACCACCGCCGTCGTTTGTAGTAAGCGATACACCACCACTGCCAAGTCCGGCAGTAAAATACCCTGTGGTTGCGTATTCCCCCGTACCCGAGGTTTTGTCAGTTAGGTCATCAAATGACAGTCCAAGACCAGTTAGCTGTACTTCAGTACCGGCCTCATCAGTATGATAAAGCTGATCGGTCTTAAAGTAAAGGCGAAGAAAGTCTGAACTATCAGAAGCTCGTGGACTGACCCCAGATCCCACATTGGGGAGCTGGAGTCCAGAGGCAAACCTATCGAATGACATATGTTATTACGTACCCATGATTATACACTTGAGTCCCGTGAGAGAAACAAGTGAAGTGATTGTAAGTGAGTTAACGTTGACCGAGTCGACGTCAACACTGACCGAAGAACCACTCGAGTCACACACACGAATCGTAAAGAAGTCCTTGTCAGTGAGAGCAAGGTTGTGTGAGATCGTAGCAGCAACATTAGCAGTTACGCTGAATGAGCCGTTAGTATAGATCTTCGCTTCTGAACGACTATGCAGTTCGTTGACCGCTCCCGCAAGAGTTGTTGCAGTCGTATCGAGTGATGTACCAGTTCCTGTGAATGTTTCCAACGAAGTGATATCAGTCGCGTTCGTCGAGATGTTACCAGTGTTTGTCGAAATGTTACCGGTGTTGGTAGATATGTTCGACGTATTTGTATTTATCTCACCATGTAACTCGTTAACAGCATCGGCAAGTGACGTAGCAGTCGTGTCGAGTGTTGTACCAATGTCAGTAAAGGTTTCCAACGAAGTGATATCAGTCGCGTTCGTCGAGATGTTCGACTGGGCAGTTGAGATGTCACTGGCGTTAGTTGAAATGTTACCGGTGTTTGTTGATATATTTGAGGCGTTGGTATTGATTTCACCGTGCAGTTCGTTGACAGCATCAGCAAGTGAAGTTGCTGTTGTATCAAGACCTGTACCAATGTCAGTAAACGTCTCAAGTGCAGTAATGTCAGTCGCGTTTGTACTGATGTTACCAGTGTTCGTACTAATGTTACCGGTATTTGTACTAATGTTACCAGCGTTTGTACTGATGTTACTGGTGTTCGTAGAGATGTTACCAGCATTTGTACCGATCTCGGTATGGAGTTCGTTGACAGCATCAGCAAGCGAAGTTGCTGTGGTGTCGAGTGTTGTACCAATGTCAGTAAAGGTTTCCAACGAAGTGATATCAGATGCGTTTGTACTGATGTTCCCCGCGTTGGTCGATACACCAGAAGCGTTAGTCGAAATGTCAGTAAGGACGTCAGACAAAGACGCAGGTGTTACTGCCAACCCAGTCGCCGAACCAGCGTTGGTTTCAGCGGTAGTTGCCAACTCAACCTGACCTTTTTTGGAGGTCGTCGCATCTTCGATATTTCTCTGAAGGACCGTAGCTTCAGTGGCAGAAGTAAAGAGAACCATGTCTCCGACTTCAACAACCGCACTAGGTGAGAAGGTGATGCCAGTTTTGGATAGGGTACCAGCAGTATCAACTACGTACTGATAGCCTTGAACTGCTTCAACTGAAGCAGTGTCATCGTTAGTTGGGTTAATAACGCCTTTGAAGACTAGGTCCCCAGTTACGTCGGCGGAGACCCTGTTAAACGCGGAACCGTCCCAGAGATACATCTCCGAGTCATCGGTGTCGTATACGACCAAGCCCTTGTTGCCAGTTCCAAGGGCAGCCGCTAACGTAGATCTCTCTGCATTAGTGACGTTCTTAAAACGTGCATCGACGAGCTGACCAACCTTAACAAGATCTATATCGTGATAGAATTGTTTTTCAGCCATTTAAGTTATTTCCTCTTGGTGTTATCAAGCTGCTCATAGATTAGTAGTGAATGACATGAAGGGTCTTTCCTGTCATGTCTATATTTGAAGTTATTATAAGATCAGTACTATTTATCTGTGCACCAATCTCAACAATATCACCCGTAGTATCATCGCTGATATAGTGATTAACGTAGTTGCCAATACCCTCAGTCGCAAAGTTGACCGTCAATGCTGTACCCGAAAGGACAAACGAGTTGGTCGGTGCTGCGACTGAATATAATAAACGAAGAGTGTGACCAGTAAGGTCGATATTAGAAGTGAGTTCAACACCCGTACCAGTGATAGTAAGAGGAATTGAAATCACCTCATCCGTCGTATCATTAACTACGTAATGTGATACGTACGAAAAGGTTGTGGTAGAAGGATTTGCGGCATAAAGCGTACCTGACAGTGGGAAGTCAACCGCCTGAATAAGACCACCGGTAACGCTACTACCATCACCGCCGCCACCTGTAATATCGTGACGGTCAAGTAGACTTTGGAATGTCTCGGTTTGATACTTTTTGGTGTCAGTATCAAATACGAGGAGAGAGTCATCATTAATGTCGTTAAGACGCTTACGCTGAACATCGTCGTTGTCCATGATACGGACAGAGCCACCTGATGAGGCCATACCCGTACCTGGAGCTCTTACGTTTCTCAGGGCCGCTTCTATATTAGCTCGTTGTGTCTCGTAGTCTTTAAGAAGTTTGGCCTCGAGCTCTTGACGTATTTTTTCGATAAGTGGATCAACATTAGGTGTCTCACCATCTTTACCGTCTTTACCATCTTGACCATCTTTACCAGCTGGACCTTCCGGACCCTGAGGTCCAGGTTCACCTTGGATACCTTGTGGACCTGGTTCGCCCGGAAGACCTTGCTCACCGATAAGACCTTGCTTACCACGTTGTCCTCGTTGGCCTCTAGGACCCTCTGGACCTGGTTCACCCTGTTCACCGATAAGACCTTGAGGTCCCTGTTCACCTTGGATACCAGGGTCGCCGGGCTCACCTTGGATACCCTGTGGACCTTCAATGAGTACTTCCTCAACGCCGGTCGACTCAACAATATACCACTTACGGTCGTTACCGAAGAAGACTGTACCCTCATCGAGCATCTCACCTTGAGCTGGGTCGATACCACGAAGGTACTTATTAGTGGATTCACTTAACTCTTGGACCTGTTCACGGATAAAAGCGTTGCGTGCTTCAGAGGCTTCTAAGAGAGCCGCCTGCTTCTGGCGTTCTCTAGCATCCTCAAGCGCAATACGTCTTGCCTCGGATAGATCAAACTTCTTCATTACCAGAGTCTCTTTTGAGCTGGAGTTAAAAACTGCCAAAGCTCAGGATCGATGCCTTCCGGTATTACTTCTTTGATTTGCGTCTCTTCGTGCACCGGAAATGCTTCAGCATGAACTTCACCTCTGACGACGATTTTATTCTCAAAGACCTTTGAGGTGTTGATGTCATCGACGTCGGTTGAGGATGATAAGTATATGATAGGCGTATATTCTGTACCGCTCATCGTGTATGCATCAGTGCATTCTTTGAGGAATCGATACTCTTTTAGCTGAAGACCAATACCATATTCGGTCTGAACAAGACCAACGCTAGATGCACTTAATGTTTCTGTGTTCGGACGGTATTGGTGCCAGTCGCACGGGCCTTCAGTCGACTTGACTGGAAGGTAGAACTCTTCGTAGCAATTCTGGATACCACACTGACGTGCGTATTCACGAAGTTCCTTGCTACATTTTTTACTCACGGGTCGATACACAGCGAGAGGTGCATCTTTTTTAAATATGGTCGCCATTACAACAGGTCCTTGAACTTGGATACCTTAACCTTTTCAACCTGCATCGCGTAATGCTCAGCAAGGGTCTGTGACCGTGGAACATAGTGGTCTTTGAACTGTACCTGATCACGGTTGAATGGGTTAAGTCTTTGGAGTACACCGAACTTCTTATCGTCTTTATATCGGTCTTTTTTAGATAGTGAAGCAAGAGAGTCAAGATCGCGTGATGATACATCACGTACAGTCTTAACGTCAAATGAACGCCACGCCTTTTTGACCAAGTCGAAGACCGGAATAACAGTCGGTGGACCGTTGTACCCATTACCTGCCGCGAGTGATCCCTCACCTGCCACTTTGGTAATTATCTCAGGATTACGAGTGCAGACCATATGGCGTTGGCGGCCATTGGTCTTTTTGATAAAGTTGATGATTACCACTCCACGCAAATCGCGTTGAAAGTCATCAAGTGATTTCGTCACCTCCATGATCAGTTCAAGTGGCTGGTCAGTATTTTGCTCAGTCAGTTGAATAATCATAAATGCCTCGAGTGGATTTTTGCGCCAATGAATTCATTATAGTACTCGTCTGAGAATAAGACCTCACGGTCTACTTGCTCTTTTAGTTCGTAATAGCTCATCTCACCCTTCTTCTTACAAAGTCGAAGAATGTCTCTTTTGTATTTATCAGTTCCACGATCTGTAACTGACTCCTGAAGTGAAACAGAAGACCCAAAATAGTCTCTCCAGTTAGAGTCTACGTAAAAGGTCTTACGTCTTTTGTTTCCGTTCTTGAGCGTTACAGTTCTTTTTGTTGGCTTGTGGAACAACTTCTTGCCAACGTACTTCTTACCGGTTTCAAGCTCAGTTATGAGATATACAAACCCAACGTAGTCAGTACGTTCAGGTGTGTCGTTATATACTTTGTCTTTATAAAACCAGGTCATAAAGACTATTTATACAACTAGACACGGACCTTCAGTTGGTCAAATCCTCCTACGTATTCACCGTCACTGGTTTCGATCTGTGGAAAGGTTTTGGCCTGTGGGAACCGTTCAAACAGTTCATCACGTGTAAAGTCAGTCTCGTACTTCAGTTCCTCGTATGAGATACCCTTCTGTTCGAGTAGCTGTTTGGACATCGTACAGAATTTACAATTGTCCTTTGAATAGATTCGATACATTTTCTCTCCTTGCTATATTATATTTTTATTATACACCATATCGGTGTCGTTGTACACAGTTTATAGCTTAAAGTCTGAAAGAATATCAAGGTTATCTGCTTCGATACCGCCGCCGTCGATGTATTCTTCGATCTCGGTTTCTTGTGGTGCAACCTGAACTGCTCCACCTGAGATCCAGTCCTCGGTCCACGGTAATGGGTTTGAACCGCCTGGAGAATATGGTGACTCAACACCGACAGCTCTCATTCTCTTGGTACCAATCCATTCGGCATAGGACTCGAGCATTGCGGCGTTCAGACCAATCATCGAACCATCTCTAAAGAGGTACTGTGCCCACTTCTTTTCTTGTTCTATAGCATCGATAAAGATCTGCTGAACCTCGTCCTTACACTCTTCCTTGATCTGTATAAAGTCAGGATCGTCTTTCGGAAGTTGCTTGAGTATAGCAGTCGAGATGGCAAGGTGGATGTTCTCGTCACGTGCAATGAGCTTGATGATCTTGGCGTTACCTTCCATCTTCTTAAGCTCAGCAAATGCCCATGAGCAAGCGAACGACACGTAGAACCGGATACCCTCAAGAGCGTTGACCGAGTTCATACACAACCATAAGGACTTCTTATCCTCATAGGTCATCAAGTCGTCATAGTACTTTGAGATGTCTTCAGCACATTCGATAATCTCAGGAATATCCAGCATGGTATCAAATACCTTACTTGGATCTGAGTATACGTTTCTTATGATGTGCGTGTACGATCTGGAATGTATCGTCTCGAAGAACTCCCAAGTGACGAAGCAAGTCTCAAGCTCGGGTAACGATGTGAGTGGACCGAACGCGGCCACAGGTCCTCGTCCCTGGACAGAGTCGAGGAGGATCTGTCGTTTGAGGTTAGATGTGAATATGTGTCTTTCATGATCAGTTAGTCCTTCAAAATCGATACGGTCCTTTTCTAGATTGACCTCTTCAGGTCTCCAGAACAGACTCAACATCTTGTCATTCTGTTTTTCAAATTGTGGATACTTTACCTTATCGTACCGGGCCACATCGACGGGTTCGTCGAAGAACATCTTACGCTTCAGGTGTGATACTTCGGCTTTTCTAAATACGGAATATGTCATATAACGCAGCTCTCGCACTCTTCCTCGTCTGATTCAGGACCATCGTCCTGGTTGTCTGTCGTGTCTTTGTCTACTTTAGTTGGTGCTGGGTTGGCGTAATACAATGTTTTGAGTCCATACTTATAGGCAAACATAACATCGTGTGCCAATACGGACAGTGGTATTTTCCCACCCCATATTTCTGGGTTGTGGCTAGTGTTAAACGAACCGGCTTGGTCCATGAACTTTTGCATCACCGCAGCAACCGAAAGGTATGCAGTAACACTTTGGTTCCAACGTAGGTCATATGTGTTTTTCAACCGTTGGATCTCAGGAACAACCTGAGCGAGAGTACCATGCTTTGACTTCTTTTTTGTCACAAGCTCTGGTGGTGGCTCGAAGCCATTTGTTGCATTGGCAATCTGAGCTGAGGTCTCAGCTGGCATCAAAGCCATAAGTGTTGAGTTACGTACACCATGTTCCTGGACGTCAGTACGAAGTTGATCCCAGTCCATATTGTACACTGGCTTGACCAACTCATCAACCTCTTTCTTATAGGTATCGATAGGCATAACACCATCGGCATACTTGGTCTCGTCAAACAGTGGGCAACGGCCCTTCTCTTTGGCCAGTTCCATCGAGGCTTTGATCAGATAATAGGACCAGGCCTCGGCATACTCATGGACAGTCTCAAGGGCTTCGTTGTCATACTTGAGTCCACGTTTTGCAAGGAAGTACGCAAAGTTAATAACACCAATACCCAATGGACGACGGTTCATGGTCGACGTTTCGGCCATCGGAAGTGGATAGTTCTGATAATCAAGAAGTGCATCAAGACCACGGACTGCTAACTCGCATACCTCTTCGAAGTCCTCAACTCGGTTGATGACACCCCAATTGATAGCACTCAACGTACACAATGCGATCTCGCCTTCATCAACACTTGCGTTACTAAATGGTTGAGTAGGTAACGTGATCTCGGTACATAGGTTTGTCATCTTGACAGGAACCTTAAAGGACGAGTGGTCGTTGACGTTGTCAGCAAAGAAAATGTAGATACGACCGGTCTGTTGACGCTCGGTCAGGATTGTCTTATAAAAATCCTCAGCATTGATACGTTTCTTTTTGAGTGACCGAGACCGTTCGTACTTCTCATATAACTCAGCGAACTGGTCTGAGTCAGAGTAGAATGCTTCGTATAGGTCTGGAACCTCATGGGGCGAGAACAATGTGATGTGCTTCTTCTCAAGGACCCGTTGAAGAAAGAACTTGTTGAGGTGAATACAGTAATCCAGGTCACGGATACGGTTCTCAAAAGTACCCTTGGCATTCTTAAGAACCAAAAGGTCTTCGGCTTCAAGGTGCCAAAACGGATAGTTGATAGTGGCTGAGGCACCACGGATACCACCCTGTGAACAGGACTTTAACGCACCTCTAAAGAAACGCCAATACGGAATGACACCGGTGTGAACGATCTCGCCGTTACCGACCTTTGAGCCTTGGGCTCGGATGGCACCACCGTTGATACCGATACCGGCACGTTTGGCCGCGTACTGCCCTACCGCAGTACCAGTAGCGAAGATAGAATCAAGTGAGTCACCGGATTCGATCAGTACACATGACGAGAACTGACGAGTACTCGTACGGGCACCAGCCATAATCGGGGTCGGTAATGAGATCTTAAATGTTGAGATGGCGTCATAGTAACTCTTGACCCAACCCATACGTGTCTCAACCGGATATTCCGAGAACAATGTCATAGCAACGAGCATGTAAAGTACCTGAGGTGTCTCATAGTACTTACCTGTTGAACGGTCTTGCACAAGGTACTTACCTCGGAACTGTTCCATACCCGCATACGCAAATGTGTTATCACGCGCGTGACGGATAGCACGTTCGGCAGCTTCCCACTCTTCATCGTCATATATGTCAAGTACCGTCGGGTCATATACACCAGCGGCTACGTTATCCTCAACGATAGTACGGATATGTGGAGGGTCGTATTCACCATAGACCAACTTACGTAGCTTATAGTTTATCAGTCGTGCTGCTACGTATTGGTAATTTGGGGTGTCTTCAGATATCAGTTCTGCAGCAGACTTGATAAGTAACTCATGAATATCATCGGCTGGGATACCGTCATAGAGTTGTATGTTTGCACGTAATTCGATTTCTGATATTGACACTCCTGTAATGTTTTCGCAAGCCCACTCGAGTACTTTATGGATCTTTTCAAGTGAGAGGGACTCAGTCTCACCGGATCTCTTTGTTACGCGCAAGTCGTTCATTCTCAACCTCATCAGATAAAAAAGAGCGCTTCCGGAGAAGCGCTCCATTATATTTATATTAACACATGTCTGTACGAATGTACATATGTGAATTATATTATTTTTGAAGTATTTTTTGGAAGTCCGGAAAGGAAGCAACCAGTTCGCCTGCGCCTGGCAGGTCCTTGTTGCGGATTTGTTGCCATATTTTCTGTTGGAGTTTTTGACCTGCGTCCCTATAGGCCAGCCACTCATCAGTGGATTTTGTGGCGTCTTTAAATCGAGACAATTTACCGTCTCTCGACATATTTGGGCCTTCGGCGCCTTGATATTGCTTATACAGGCCTCTGACTTTTTTGATTTCACCGGCATATTTCTTAAGAATATACGCTTTGGTTTCTTCAGGAGTCGTTGGCTTTTTACCGAAGAGACCGAAGAATTCGTTTATTTCACCAACGTAGACTGCAGTTTTTGGTCCAGTCATCTTCAGCTTCCCTGCTTTGACGAGTTCAGCGGCATTGTCTTTATTGAGGTGATCAGACCTGCCATTAGGAAGATTAACCTTAACCATATCTGTCTTTGCAAGTGACCGTTCGAGATCGAACGCTTCGTAAAGTTCTTCAGGACCAAAGCCGTTGATAGCAGCATTGACTGCCATCTTAAGCAGCATGGCCGAGATGCCTTCTTCTCGTGCGACATCAGTTACTGGGCCTCTGAGGTAAGCTTTGATTTCATCTTTATCGTTGACATCACCTTGAAATCCCTTGTACAGATCACGGACGATTGCAGCTTTATCGTCGCCAGCCATTTCTGTCTGTATCTCAGGATCATAAGAAGAGGACAAGTTAGCAACAGCTCGGGCAAGCCTAGCGCTAGGCTTTCCGTTCTTTGCAAAGCTGACAGCCATGGCTTTTTTCGTGTCAGGATCTAATACAGGCTTCGATGTTGACCGGTATGTACCTTCGTCATCTTTTTCCATCTCACCACTGGCGACCTTTTTGTCCAACCACTTTTGAAATATATCCTCTGAGAGTTCAGCAGATTCTGACTTTGGTTGGTATCCACCCTTAGCAAATGTATAAGCAGCAGTAAGGTAAACACGCAATTGGGCTGGAGTAATTCCTTCAGTTTTCATCTCGTCAGCTACACTTGCGAGCCAATCTTTCATATGTTCACCCACAGGGAATGTTTCAAAGCCGAACTTATCTTTGTAGTCCATGGCCAGAGCATACAAGGTATCGGCTTGGCGATCGGAGTGTTTTCCAGGCATACCAAACGCTTCATTTTGCTCTTCAGCGCCGTCCGCATCACCAGTATAAGATGGCTCAAGACCACCCGACGGTATATCCATCATCCTCGTCGCTATCTTATCAAGATCAATGCCAGCTTTTTTGAACGTCTGCTTGACCTGATCGCCAGAAATCAAGAGCGAATATAAAGAGTCATATAATCTATCTGCCTTTTGCTGGAGCTCTGAGTCCAGTGAAAACAAGCGGCCACGTATTTTGCCGTCTGCACCGCGGCTGCGTCCTTCGACCTGCGTAGATTCGTTAAGTGATTGCGAAGCTTTATCAGCGCCATTAACAGCGTTCAATGCTTCCATCAGAGCAATCATCTGCTTTGTATTACTAGTCATTTTTATTTCTTTCAGCATTACGACGCTTGGCGTCTTCGTTGAGGATGATAATGTTATTTATAGTCTTTCGACATTGTAGATATGACTCCCATAGAGGAAGCACAAACCGTTCATTATAGTCAGTCTCGGTTTTAAGTTCTGACTGATTTACCTTTGGAGCCCTAGGGCAACGTTCGAGTATTTCGTCAGGAATAACTACGTACACAGGAACCTTCTGCACGCGGTCAATCTTTGGTGGGGTCGTAGCACACGCACCCAATGCAAGAAGTAGAGCTACTGTCAAATAACGCATTAGTCTTCTTCCTTTAGGCTATCAAGGAAGAGACGTGTCGTAGGACTTAACTCTTCTCGTATTTTACCTTCTTGAGTCGACTCAACCTCAGCCTGTACTTCACGGATCTCAGTAACCACACGGTCACGGAACTCAACGCGTTCGATCACCTCAGGTTCAAAACCGTCAATGATCTGTTTCAGGACTTGATTACGACTTTCTAGGTCTTCGTTTTTGGCTTTCTCAAATGCGAGTTCTTCTTCAAGCTGTGTGGTATTACACTCAAGGGCGACTTCAGCCTTGATTGATTGTACCATACCGTTCCACGCGTGAATTGCCCAAATGGAGCCGATAGCCACAACAGCACCGACCCCAACTAAGGCCCACACCCGAGGATTCATAAAGCTGAACACTATTTGTTCTCCACTTTAAGTAATGCCACTTCGGTCTTGAGTTCAAGGATCTGGCCCTGAAGCTCTAATATCTTTTCTTGGAGACGAATATTTTCTTCTCTGAGGTGAGCGTTGTCAGCCCCGAGACGATCGATCTCTTTATATAGGTCGTCACGCAACTCTCTACGCTGCTCCCTTTGTTGATTCTTCTCTTCTCGGTTAAACCGCTTCATTGCCATCCAACCACCGCTCACCGCAGTAATAAGTGATACTGCGACTGTAGCTAATACCTGAAAAACACTAATGTCCATTGGAATCTTCCCATACACGATAGGCAATTGTAGATGCCACAGCCAACATAAGCGGGTCTATCAACATTGCCAAAAGACTAAAGCCAGTCACTGACATAATTAAGTGTGCAATGTTAGAGGCTACGGCCAATACCATACACGTCGAAAGTTCTTCGATATATTCTTCTACTGCAAAATCAGTGGTGAATATTGCCCGAGCTATGACAATAAAAGATGCTAGTGTCAATAAGCTCGGTAATACGATAAGAAGAAACGTCATCTGCTACCTCTGAAATGGATTAAGCTTTTCAAGTGAAACGTAACGGTAAGAAGTAGACTCTTGCTGCGGCTTCTTTTTACGCTTTACGACTGGACCAGGACCGGCATCGTGACCTGGGACATTACCACCCATGTTAGATACAGACATACCAGCAACATCTTCTTCCTGGACTTCTGTGCTGACGAGTTCTACAGCTTTTCTGTAATCAAGTCTTGGCTGTGAAATATAATCTACTTCTTCGCCATCTTTCATAACTTTAATGCCTACGCCATCATTGACAATTACATAGCCATTCCCACAATCGTAGGAAGTATATCCAGCTTTTTTAACAGCTTTACATTGAGTAATCCCAGCTTTACGTAAAGCTTTAGGTAAAAGGTGATCAATGTAAACTTGAGTATTCGAGGTAGATTCTGTGGCCATACCTTCGTCGTACTGCTGTGCATCTTCGTAGTCTTCATAGTCTACGATCGGAGCATCACCTGGTTCCATATCAGGCATCTCTTCGGTCTGCATCAATGGGATGGCTCTCATGATTAATCGTAGAGATTCGCTCATTTTAAGAAGGTCAGGACGTGGTAACTGAGCGATACCGATAAGGCGTTCGATCTCGTCCTTGAGTGGACCATCATCGACCTTCGTTATCAGTGCCTGCAGGGCACCTTCAATTGTACCAAGGCGAGTGGCTAGATCTTTGTCATCGTGCTCATCAATAGGATACTGATTTTCTTGGTCGACATCTTGGACGTTCAATTCACCTTCAGCAGGTTCAAATGGCTCGTCTTGAAAGTCAGGACGGTCGATCTTTGCACCCTTTGGTTTATTATCTTCCATCTCTTCGGAGATCTCTCCTTTGTCTTGGATGATATCACGCATAACAGCTTTAAAGCTCTCAGGATCAAAACCTTTATCCTTTGCGTATTTTGGTACACTGTCACGCATAAAGGCTGCAACTGCTTTAGGGAGTTGATTCTTAACGTCGGCTGGAGCAGATTTATATAGCGCTACGGCCAGACGTTCCATTTCTGCTTCGTCAGTTGCCATTCTTTTATAGGCACCTTCCATAGGGATACCGTCATCCATTTCAGGATCGGTCTCTGGAATGTCGTCGAAGCTGTCAACCGGATCAGCTTCAAGCTCTGGACCTTCAGGGTCTTGGTCAACATTAGAAGGTGTTGGAACCTGTGCCATAGAGTCAAAGGTAACTTTCATCTCTTCGTCGTTTGGAATACGAAGGGCAACAGCAAATGATCCACCTTGGACCAGTGAGTTACACGTGAATATACCACCTTCAGCACCGGTGAATGCGACCATAAGATCAAGTTCGCCATTCTCGCGACGAATCTTCAGGTCAAACGCATTTGAGTTAAACGCTTTGTTAAGGGCCTTACAGAGGTCAGCGGCTCTACCATCGACACGATCGTATACCCGTTCAATGACATCAGCACCTGGGGTCATTTTGATACAACGATAAGGACCGTCGATACCGTGGCTGTGAATGTCGAACGAGTCAGGATCGGCGACAAATGGGGATGTTAGATCATGCCAAAAGGACATGACTATGTTTGAGAGGTTAGCAGAAAGTTTATCGCCGGTCAACTGTTCGTTGAGACCATAAAAGTCTTTGACTGCCTCGAGTGGTTTTAAATCGTGAGTCTTCATATTCTTTCCAAGATCCTTGTAACAATGCGGTCCGCTTGTATATCTATGTACTCATCTGGTGTACTATATTCCAGAAATAACAAACACGCTTTAACTGCGGGCCAATGTTCCCTTTCTACCTTATATTCCAGTAAATGCTTTAACGCACTAATTCCGAATAAGTTTTGTAACACAATAATATGATTCAAGATCAGGCGCTCACTAAATACACCAGACTCTTTATAACGATTGAGCAGCTTCTTCAGGTACTTAAACCGTTTGAGATCACTGTGGAATTCATCCAAGTCCACGCATTGTGGGTTGTTGTAGTTCTCGTACGCATAGTGCGTGAAGTTGGATGAATCAATAAACATATCACAGTTATTTATTACGCTTTCAGGAAGCGGTCCATAATACGTACGGACTCGTTAATATTTTCGGAGACTTCGTCTTCTTTAAGATCACGCTCGTTACCGACTGGTTCACCAAGTGCACCGATAAATTCGTCACGTGCGCCTTCGTCGTCAAAAGCTTCAACCGCAAGCATCGCCTCTTGGATCTGTTCAACGGTGTACAGATCATCAAGTTCAGCTTGACGTAGGTTCTCAGCAAGTCTTTGCTTTGGCTTTGGCTCAGCCGCACGTGAGATCCCTTTGGTCAGCTCTGGCTCTTCTTGTTCTACGTCGTCCTCAGCATCCTTAATAGCATCTTGTGCCATCGCGATAGCTTCTTCTTCACCTTTAGAGAGGTCCTTACCGTATGGCTTATCGGTCTGCTTACCACCGTCGATGGTCTTGCAGTTAGGGTTCTCAGCAGGATCTGCATCAGCCTTTGGTGCCGCAGGAGCTTTGGTCATTTTTTCGTATGCAGCAGCTTCCATAAGGCGTGCCTGCAAGTTAACTAGTTGTGGGACTATTGGGGTCTTTGCAGACGTATAATAGTCGACAGTCATTACGTTACCAGTCCGTACCGCTTCACAGTAGTGAGCGAGACCAGGAGTAAACTGTGTTCGATTAGTGATAGGTTTCATAGGAATTCCCGTGTGTGTTACAGAACGTTCTGTACTATTTATACATTTAGAGTTTTATAATATCGCGTGGCCAGTACCTTTTTTCTTGACCGTCAATGTTAACAACTACGAAGTTGGCACCAACACTGGCAATAACCCCTTCGTCTAATTCTTTTGTGGCTACTCGTTCACCGACCTCAAACATACCTGAGTAGAACTCTTCACGCGTATGTGTTTTCTCAAGGATGACAGGTGGTCGTTTTGGTAGGTCATGAGCTACCCGAATAGCTTCAAACAACTCACGAGCTGGGTCGATCGGTGTATTAGATGGGAGATGTTTGACAAACTCCTCGAGGTTAGACTCTTGAGCAATACGGATCATCTCAGCTGAGGACGTGACCTGAGTCGATGGGTTTTCCGGATCTCGTACACCTGATGAGTATACGTCAAACGTCTCTTTCAGTTGAGTAGGATCCATACGGTGTGGAGAGCCAATGTACACAACTCTTTCGAAGTGTAGATCAAGGAAGTCGGAGAACGCTCTATTGCTGACACGTTTCTCAGTAATATACTTCTTATATCGTGGAAAGATGGCTTCGATAAACTTCTTACGCTGGGTACACGTAAGAATATTGTCCTTACGGTCCTCGACAAAGATTCGAAGTGGAAGGTTTGAAGCGTTTGCAAGTCTTGCAGCTTCGTTGAATACCGTCTCATGACCGGCCGCTGGCGGGTCAAAGTTACCTACGACTGCCACGATACCAGGTCGCTTAATTGGATTATTCTTAAGAAATTTCGAAAATCTACTCATGTCTCACGTCATCTATCTATAATGTAATATTATTTATATACTTGTCAGGAAGCCTTCTGGCGCGCTGAAAGTTGCTCAATATACTGCAAAAGGTTATTGATCTCAAACGAGGAGAGAGTAATTTTATCAAATGTAGCTCTAGCATTAGCCAGACGTGTTATCACCTCATTGGCATCAGCATCGAACTCCCACTCTGGATAATAGTCATCATCCATAGCTCCAGCCATTTCTCTCATAGTCTGAAGTAGGTCATCTTTGGTAACAAGTAAGGCACGAAGTCCTTCATCCATTACACTGATAGCCTCACCCGGATCCCAATCGAGTACAGTAGTCTCAGCCATAATGTCGTTAAACGTATACACCATGAGACGAAGTGTTGCAATATCGATAGGTCCCTTGACCCTACCTGACGCTAGGATGGTTAAATATGCAGCACGAATAGCAATTGCTGCATGGTTCTCAGTAGCTGTTAGGTGCCGGGCCACTGAACGGTTAGTC
>Ga0213865_10001407_pt1 | contig 15710 bp, 9 predicted proteins | sample PICome_6_FD_160100 | JGI IMG/M metagenome (GOLD analysis project Ga0213865, IMG submission 160100) | Coastal seawater microbial communities near Pivers Island, North Carolina, United States - PICO282 | ecosystem: Environmental > Aquatic > Marine > Coastal | place: USA: North Carolina | collected...
AAGCGGCGTCAAAATAGCAATTATTGTGGGCCGTTGGCACAGTTATATTGTTGATCGCTTGTTACAGGGTGCCTTAGACACGGCTAACAATAGCGGTATTGCAGATGCAAATATTGACGTTATTCAGGCACCTGGCGCCTATGAGATGCCGTTAGTGGCCAAGGCACTTGCTAAACGCAATGCTTATGGTGCGTTAGTTACGCTGGCTGTAGTTATCAAGGGCGATACACCGCATTTCGATTTTGTTGCAGGTGAGTGCGCGCGTGGTTTATCCGATGTATCGCGCGGTTTCGATCTGCCCATTGGGTTTGGCGTGTTAACGGTTAACAATGTTGAGCAGGCCATGGCTAGAGCAGCTGATGGCGAGGCAAATAAAGGGCGTGAGGCAATGCTAGCTGCGCTTGAAGTGGCTAGCCTACTTAAAACATTTGATTAGTCTAATGGCAGTCACACTAAGCGAACGAAAGAGCGATAACTAATGAGTAGTAAAAAAGTGAGCGATGAGCTGCACAACAAGCGCAAGCTTTCTAGCGAAAGGCACAAAGCGCGGCATTTTGCTATGCAGGGTTTATATCAATGGCAGCTTAATGCGACTACGGCAAGCGATATTGAAGCGCAGTTTCGCGTTGATTTTAATATGAAAGGTACGGATTTCGAATACTTTCGCGAGTTACTTGCCGGTGTGCAGCGTGAGGTCGAAGAAATCGACGAGCTTCTCATACCCATTGCTGATGCGAGAGAGCTTAGCGAGTGCGACCCCGTTACCAAGGCACTGCTGCGTATAGGTATCTATGAATTAAAAAATCGTATTGATGTGCCTTATAAAGTCGCAATCAATGAAGCGGTCAGTCTGGCTAAGAAATTTGGTCCTGAGGATGCGCATAAATTTGTTAATGGCTTGCTTGATCGAGCAGCAAAAAGTTTACGCGCCGTTGAGGTTAAGGCTCAGCGATCTGATTCGGCCTCGTCATGATTTTTAGTGCTGACATTAAGCGCTAATTTGGAATCAATTCCATGGCTTCTGAGTTCGAAATTATCGAGCAGTATTTTTCTTTTTCTAATAATAATGTGCTTGCCTCAGCGCCTGCCAGCTCAATAGTCGTGGGCGTCGGTGACGACGCTGCGTGGCTGAAATTAGGTAGTGAGCATTTGCTTGTTGCTACTGACACACTGGTTAGTGCCGTGCATTTTCCTGCTGATGCTGAACCTGCTGATGTTGCTAGTCGTGCGCTTAACGTGAACCTTAGCGATTTTGCTGCTATGGGGGCAGTGCCCCAGTGGCTTACGTTGGCCTTAACTCTGCCCGATAATGATGAGCAGTGGCTCAGTAAATTCTCGGCTAGCTTGGCGCGTGGATGCGCCAAATATGGCGTCTCCTTAGTTGGTGGCGATACCACGCGAGGGCCACTTACTGTGACATTTACGGTGATGGGTGTTCCGGCAACCGCGCGCACTTCAGTAGCCAGTGATGATCCGTCTTTTACTGTGCCGTCCTTAGATGGTGCGCATTGTTTGTGCCGCAGCGGTGCACAAACAGGTGATGAGGTTTGGGTCAGCGGGTCGCTTGGTAAGGGCGCAGCGGCATTGCAAATGATTACACAAAATCATTCTGCACGGGCCGCCTGGCCATTAACCGACCGCCAGCGTGAAAATCTGCATGCTGCATTCTATGCGCCTGTCCCACAACTGGGATTGGGCAAGGCATTAGTGGGTGTGGCTAATGCAGCTATTGACGTGTCTGATGGCCTCTTGGCCGATGCCGGTCACCTTGCATCCCAAAGTAAGGTCATGCTCGAGCTTAATGGCGATGCGCTGCCGATGCATCCGGCGCTGGCGTCGTTGTCTGATGTTGCGCTGGCTAGAGAATGGATGTTATCTGGCGGTGATGACTACGAATTACTTTTTACCGTACCAAAAAAAGACCATGACAAAGTTGTTATGTTAGCTAGGACAGCCGGAGTAGCATGTACCTTAATTGGTAAGGTTGTCGATTGTGCTGAGTATGATGAAAAACATGGCGAGAGCGTTATATTGAATGGCGATGGCTGGGAAAAACCAAGCGCTTCAGGATTTAAGCATTTCTAGTAGACACTTTGTCATCAATAGGTAGCTGGTTTCATGAGTAAATCTCCCGATATTAATTTTATGCTGCAGCATCCGGCGCATATTTTTGCCCTTGGTTTAGGCAGTGGTTTGGCTCCGCGCGCGCCGGGTACATTCGGTACGTTAGCGGCCATTCCATTTTGGCTGTTGATGGCTCCGCTGCCCTTTTTCGCTAAAGTATTGATTATTTTTGCTTCCTTTATCATTGGTATTTGGTTGTGCGAAAAAACCAGCAATAGTTTAGGCGTGCACGATCATGGGAGTATTGTCTGGGATGAGTTTGTTGGCTTTTGGTTAACGATGTTGTTTGCACCAGCCGGTTTGATTTGGCTATTAGCGGGCTTTGGTCTGTTTCGTTTTTTTGATATTGTGAAGCCGTGGCCTATTAAGCTACTCGATCAAAAAGTGCATGGTGGCTTTGGCATTATGATTGACGATATATTAGCAGGCTTATTTGCTGGGCTGAGCCTTTTAGCTATTAGTGCCTGGGTATAAAATAATTCTGTATGACTGACTATAAAAATATTGTTGTGTTAACCGGTGCGGGTGTTTCGGCGGAATCGGGTTTGCAAACGTTTCGCGATAACGGGGGGTTATGGGAGGGTCAACGGGTTGAGGACGTTGCAACGCCAGAGGCATTTGCAGCTAATCCGGCTTTCGTACAAAAATTCTATAACTTGCGTCGACAGCAACTATTAACACCGTCGGTTACTTGCAATGCAGCGCACGATGCATTGGCAGCGTTTGAACAATCCTTTCTAGGTGAGTTTACGCTTGTCACTCAAAATGTAGACAACTTGCATCAGCAAGCGGGCAGCAAAAATATTTTTCCTATGCACGGTGAGCTACTTAAAGCGCGCTGTGTTAGCTGTGATTCTGTGTGTGAGTGGTCTGACGATATTCTTGCTGAAAGTGCTTGTGGTCATTGTGGCTGTCGGGCGAGCTTGCGCCCGCACATTGTTTGGTTTGGCGAAATGCCGTTATATATGTCGGGTATCGAAGAGGCTTTGGAGCGTTGCGACCTATTTGTGTCGATTGGTACATCGAGTGTTGTTTATCCTGCGGCGGGCTTTGCGCAGGTAGCGCATTATAACGGCGCCACAACAGTTGAGCTTAATCTTGAGCCCAGCGCTCACGGGTCAAAATTTGATAAAGCATATTATGGTTTGGCGACCCAGGTAGTGCCGAATTTTTTTGCCAAGCTATAGGGTCTTTATAGCCGAGTCGGCGCTCCGAACAGGCTTTATTTTATTGCCTATCAGGCCCATTACTATCGCGCATTCTTTAGTAGTTTGGTGCTAATTATGTATGGCGCTATGCTAAAATAGTGCTCTTTTATAGACTCTCAGGGGCTTTGTTGATAGTAAGTTCCGCTGGTGAGCGAAACTACAAGCCTTGACCGATAATCTTTTTGATGACCCCATGACCGAATCTAGCCACCCAATTATCGAAAAAAATCAAAGCCCTAGCAATAGCAGCTGTAGTTTTGATGCCATCGCCAGTACCGCTCATTTGCCTGAAGGGTATACCGGTTCGCCGGAAGATATTGTTAAGCGCCATTTATATGAACCGCCTGTTACGGCCTTTAATCAGGCTGAATATGATGCGGCACTAAAAAAAATTCAACCGCTGCTTGAGCGGCACAATGCGATTATTGTGGCGCATTATTATACTGATCCGGCCATTCAACATTTGGCTGAAGCTACCGGCGGCATTGTTTCAGACTCGCTGGAAATGGCGCGCTACGGCGCTCACAACGAGGCTCAAACGCTCGTTGTGGCTGGAGTAAAGTTTATGGGCGAGACGGCGAAAATTCTCAGCCCAGAAAAACGAGTGTTAATGCCTACTCTCGAAGCTACCTGTTCACTCGATCTGGGCTGCCCCATTGATGAGTTTGCGGCGTTTTGTGATGCTCACCCCGAGCGTACGGTAGTGGTTTACGCTAATACCTCGGCGGCAGTGAAAGCGCGAGCCGATTGGGTGGTGACTTCTAGTATTGCGTTGGATGTGGTTGAGCATCTCGATGCGCAGGGCAAGAAAATTTTATGGGCGCCAGATAAACATTTAGGTAGTTATGTCCAGAAGCAAACGGGTGCCGACATGTTGTTGTGGGATGGCGCTTGTATCGTACATGACGAGTTTAAGGCCAAAGGCATTCTGGAGATGAAGTCGGTTTATCCAGACGCAGCCGTGCTGGCTCACCCAGAGTCTCCTGCATCTGTATTGGCTCTGGCCGATCACGTGGGCTCAACCTCGCAAATCATACAGGCCGCACGCGAATTGCCGCAGCAGCGTTTCATTGTTGCTACCGATCAGGGAATTTTTTATAAGCTTTGCCAAGCGGTCCCTGACAAAGAAATCTTTATAGCGCCTACTGGCGGCTCCGGAGCAACGTGCCGCAGTTGTGCAAACTGCCCTTGGATGGCCATGAATGCTCTAGATAACTTAGCCCAGGCACTTGAGCAAGGTAGTAACGAAGTGATGGTCAACCCGACTTTAGCTAATCGCGCATTGCTTCCTTTGCAGCGCATGCTCGACTTTAAAAATTCAGCGGGCGCGTAAAACAATTAAAGCTGTTCGGTGATTTGTCGGATGCGCTCCGTGTCGAGTAAGCGCTGTTTGATGCGAGCGGAAACTTTAAAATCGTTACCGGCAATTTTTAATGCATAATTGAGTTGTTTGCGCGCCTGCAAAAAATTTCCTCGCAGTAAAAAAAACTCAGCTCGTGATAAATGCAGATTGAGAATGTCACCCGCGAGTCCCTGAGTTTCCGCTAGTAAATACCAAACATCGGCCTGCTTGTGCCTCACTTTACTGAGTTTTTCCAGCACTTGCTGGGCGGTCACATAATTCTTGTTTTTTAATAGTGTGTCGGCTAGCAGCATGCTAATGGCGTAATTATTGGGTGTTATTGCATACAGGTCACGCAGACGTTTCTCGGCTAATTCAAGTTTACCTGCGGTTAAGTCAATTTCTATGTCCATCAGCGAATAGGCTATCCGTCCAGGCAATTGTTGTAACAAGGGCTGAAGTGTGGCTCGGGCTTTTTTCCATTGGCCATTTTTGTTGTAAGCCATAGCCAGCCCGTAACGGTCGGCATTCAGGCGTGCTTGCACAGTTGCTCTATTTTTATGAGAGTCAGCGAAAGGCTTGGTACTGTTAGTGGTTTTATTTATGCCGCTATTGGACTGATGTGTCACCGACTGTTCTAGTGCAAATTTAAATTTTTTGATGAGTTGCTTGGGCTCCTTGCCGCTTAAAACCGTAACGCGCGCGCGTATTATTTGATAATCAATATCACTGATAGGGTTAACTGCCCCAGCGGTGCGGGCACGATTTTCAGCGTCGGCAATACGCGATTCAGTCACCGGATGCGTGCGTAAGAATTCGGGTATGCCTTCGCCATACAGACGCGACGCGTCCTGCATCTGCCTAAACATATTAGCGGCCGCGTTGGCGGGGTAACCACCGTTGACGAGAGTTTGCATACCAATCCGATCAGCTTCGCGCTCATGGATGCGGCTGTAGCGCAGGCGTGAATCAATGGCCACGGCTTGAGAGGTGGCTATGGCTGCGGTGGCTGCATCGCCGCCTGCAGTGGCGGCCAATATAATCCCGGCTAGCATGCCGGCAATACTAGCAACATTAGCTCGTTTGGCTGCCTCCACACTACGCGCAAAATGCCGCTGAGATAAATGCGCAAGCTCATGAGCAAGTACCGAGGCAAGCTGTGCTTCTGTTTGGGCGCTGGTGATCAGCCCTGTGTGCACTCCCACTACTCCGCCGGGTACTGCGAATGCGTTAATAGTCGGGTTATCAACTAGCACCAGATCAAGTCGGGGGTTGTCTATTTCACTCTGGCTTGCGAGTTGGAAGAGCAAATGTTCAAGATATTCAAATATCAACGGATCGCTATTGAGAGGAACGCCTGCACGAAACGAGCGCAACCATGCTTGCCCAAGTGCGCGCTCCTCGGCCGAGGACATTAGCCCTGCGCCACTATCACCCAGCACGGGTAGCGCAATGTCTTCAACTGCCAGTGCGAGTGAGCAGTTCAGTATGATCGTTAAAAGCACACCATAAAACATGTGGCGTGCGCCTCGTAGCCAAAGGGAGCAGCGGATTTTACTGAGCCTAGCCTTGGGGCGCGAGTGGTTGCTTGTCTTGAGTGTCTTAGTCATTCAATTTCCAGAGATGAAGCCACGCAGTGAGTAGTACGCCGGTTATATTGTATGAGCGCTGCGAAGTGGGTGCAGGCTCTAGCTTTTCAGATCTTAGGTTCTTAGAATTTAGGTTCTTAGAATTCAGGATCTCAATTTCCAGGGTTTTAGATTTTACGATCTTAGGTTTTGTGAGTGCTTTTCATTACATCGTGGCGACTCATTGTGTTGCGCTAAGCTGGCATGAATGAGAAATCACTTCGAGTTATACCCAATAAATTTGCCTGTAAATTGGATAGTGGTGGCGAAAAATCACCCCAGTATTTACTGGTTATTGGCGGTCGTGGGTGTCAGCATTATAAGCTAAGGTGATGACTGGCCCCGGCGAAGAACATGTTTAAACCATTATAATTGCCATTAGCATTTTTTTTGATCGTTTACGGTGCCATCAAGTTCCGTCAATTGTTACACTTTTAGGGCGTTAGCCCCATTTTTTGAATGGGTGCAGCGCTCTATACTTAAGGTATCGCACCAACGCCCACGTGCTAAGCTAAAGACGTGTGTCAGCAGTGTTGAAGCAAAGGTCTGCGTTAACACTTGTGATGTCTAAGTAGTAGTCGATCAAAGCTTCGGGCAGCTTTTATAGCACCGGCCAATCGCAGTAATTATTAGTTGAGAGTGAGTCTTATGTCCAGCGTTTTCAGAAAGTGGTACGAGCGCCGTTTTCATGATGAAGAAGCGATTTTATTGCTGATTATTATTAGTATTGGTGTGGCGCTTATATTATTTGTGGGTGAGATTTTTACACCGGTTATTGCTGCATTGGTGTTGGCTTTTTTGCTGCAAGGTATGGTGAGTCAGCTGGTCGCGAGAAAGATACCGCATATTTTCTCTGTTTTAATCGCCTTTATATTGCTGTTAGTTCTTGAGGTGACATCTGTTGGTGTGCTCTCAACATTAGTCTTTGTGCAGCTCGACAATTTCACTGAAGAACTGCCGAAGTTTTTAGCTTTGCTACAAGAGCTTTTATTTACCTTGCCAGAAAAATATCCTGCACTGATCTCTCAATCCCAAGTCGATGAGTGGCTTGCCACACTCAATAGAGAAATTGCCGGCTTCGGCCAGTGGGTTGTAACGTTTTCGCAGTCAAAGATCCCTAATTTAATTAACTTTTTGGTGTACCTAGTGCTGGTGCCCGTACTGGTTTTTTTCTTCTTAAAAGACAAGGAAAAAATACTCGGTTGGTTTGGCCGTTTGTTACCTAATGAGCGGCCGTTGCTTCAGCAAGTATGGAGCGATATGAACGACCAAATGGCCAACTATGTGCGTGGAAAATTTATCGAAATTTTTGTTGTGGGCGTTATTTCCTATGCTGTATTTGCATGGTTTGAGCTCCGCTATTCCGCGCTGTTGGCCATTTTGGTCGGCCTATCCGTTATCGTGCCGTATGTAGGTGCGTTTTTAGTGACAATTCCTGTGGCTTTGGTGGCTTATTTGCAATGGGGTTGGGGGCCGGAATTCATTCAGTTGATGATTGCCTACTTGGTGGTTCAGGTGCTCGATGGTAACGTGTTGGTGCCTTGGCTTTTTTCTGAAGCCGTTAATCTGCATCCGGTAGCCATTTTATTGGCCATCATGTTCTTCGGTGGGATTTGGGGTTTGTGGGGCGTGTTTTTTGCGATTCCATTAGCGACTCTTATTAATGCAGTACTTACGGTATGGCCCACCCTGCGTGTCAATACCGATTTGCCCGATGAACATCAAGCCTAAGCGACCAGTATTTTTCTTGTTGCCGTTCTTAAACAATAGTTAATATATGTTGCTGTCTTAGGTGGCAGCCGCGCTTACTTTTCTTTTTTTAAATTAATTTTTTCTTAGCTTATTTGATTGTAGGGCGTAATGTTGAATCAAGGTTTTGTTCGTGCATTAGTTTTAGCAGTGTTGTTGCAAGGCGTCGCGGGTTGTACAGCCTTATTTGACCATTTTCCAGGTGGTGCTGGTGTAACAATAAAGCAAAGCATTAGTGATGATCGTTCGTTTCGATACATCACGTTGTCCAATCAACTTAAAGTGTTGTTAATTAGTGATGCTGAAGCTGAACGTGCAGCAGCGTCACTAGATGTTCATGTGGGAAGTCGTGACGAACCCAATGGTTACGAAGGGTTGGCGCATTTTTTAGAGCATATGCTGTTTTTAGGTACGGCTCGATATCCCAGCCCAGATGAATATCAGCAATTTATTAGTCAGCATGGTGGCAGTCGCAATGCCTACACCAGCTTTGAACATACCAATTATTTTTTTGAAGTGAACAATGCAGCTTTCGAAGCGGCACTTGATCGCTTTGCGGATTTTTTTATTGCACCTACCTTCGACGCAGCTTACATCGAGCGTGAAACGAAAGCGGTTGACTCTGAATATTCGGCTAGTTTAGATAATGAAAAACGCCGTATATTGGATGCTACCCGACAAATCATTAATCCAGCGCATCCCTATGCAAAATTTAGCGGTGGCAATTTGCAAACGCTATCACGCCCTGATATTCGTCAAGCGTTACTCGATTTTTATGACACCTATTATTCAGCAAGTCGCATGAGTTTGGCAGTGACTGGCGCCTATTCACTCGATGCGCTTGAACAAATGGTGCGCGGACGATTTTCCGCCATAAAGAATAATAACTCTCAGACGCAATCTATCAGTCAGCCATTTTTTAGTGAAACGTCAGCGATTCAGCTTCCTGCAGTATTGGCGGTAAAAACTAAAAAGCCATTACGGCAGTTACACATGTCATTCCCTTTGCCAGACATCAAGCCTTACGAAGCGGCTAAGCCATTACATTACATCGGCAATATTCTTGGTCATGAAGGTCAAAACAGCTTGTTGTCGGCGCTTAAAAAAGCAGGGCTTGCAGAATCGTTAAGCACGGGGGTGGGTATTGAATACAGCGGTGGCGCGCTGTATCAGGTTAATCTTGTGTTAAGTGATAAAGGCATGAGTAATATCGATCAAGTGGCCGCTGCTTTATTTCAAACGATTGCAGCCATCCGCAATGAGTTAGTTGACAATTTAAGCGCAGCGCAAGAACGTTTTTCCGAGCAAAAGCAATTAGCTGATATTGGCTTTCGATTTTATGAGCACCGCGCTGCAACCAGTGCAGTGATTTCGGCGAGTTCCAATTTGCAGTACTACCCTCCCAAGGATGTATTGTTTGCGCCGTATAATTTTTCGCGGTTTGATGCCGAGCTAATTGATGCGTTGTTGCAACTGCTTAATCCCGACAATATTTTACTCACTATAGCTTCTAACCAGATTCCTGAGGCTATGCCGCCGGTGAATAAAACCCGCTGGTATGAGGTTGACTATAGCGTGCAGGCGGTAATACCTCAGTGGCAAGCTAGTTGGTGGCGTGCGGTAAATGGTGAAGCGTTAGATGGCATGCAGCCGGTATTGATGCCGGCGCCCAATCAATTTATTGCTGATGACTTTACGCTATATAACAGTCAATCTAAGGTTGATGAGCCGCCAGCGCTGATAACTCGGGTCCCAGGATTTGAGCTGTGGAGTAAAACAGACGATAAGTTTGAATTGCCGCGGCTGGATTTGCGCGTGGCTTATTTATCAGACTATGCAGCCGGATCGCCCCGTCGCCAAGCAATGGCCAGCCTTTATGCCTCAGTAGTAGGCGAGCAGCTCAAAGAATTTATTTATCCCGCTTATTTGGCGGGCATGCAGGCTTCGTTTTATCCAACGTTACGCGGGTTTTCACTGAACGTGAGTGGCTATAACGACAGCGTGTCTCCGTTGCTGGGCAGCATGCTGCAATCGCTGGAGGCGTTGACAATTAGTGAGTCGCGTTTTGATGAACTGCGTGCTGAGCTTAAGCGCAAATGGCAGCTCGCTATGCAGGTTACGCCTTATCATCGTTTGGGCGCTTACTTAGGCACGCAGTTGTACTCACAAAGTAGTGATTACCCCGCGTTGATTCAAGCAGTAGGGGCGCTGAGTTACGACGAACTACAAACGTATGTTAATGAGTTTTGGCCTACGACTTATGTGCAAGCTTTGCTGCATGGCAATACCGATGCTAAGCAAACTGGCGAGGTGCTGCGATTATTATCTGATGGCGGCTTGCCGCGTTGTAGCTGCGAGTCAGATGTGGCGCAGCAAGTGCAAATAAAGCATTTGGCCGCTGGTGCGGCCAGCGTTCCCATAGCTTTGCCTCATAGCGACAAGGCCATTATTTGGTATTTCCAGTCGCCCGACAATTCGTTGCAGTCTACGGCGCTGGCCATGTTGAGTGCTGCCATTGTTAAGCCCACATTGTTTAATGAGCTGCGCACCGAACAACAGCTGGGCTACATTGTCGATACCAGTTACTACCCATTGCATACATGGCCGGGTATAAGCGTCACAGTACAGTCACCGCAATTTACCGAGGCCGAGTTAGCTGCTGCCATCGAACAATTTTTTGCAGAGTTTATTCAGCAATCGGTATCTATTGACGAGTTTGAGCGTCATCGTAATGCGCTGCTTGATCAGTTGGTGCAAGACGATCGCAATTTGAGTGCTCGCACCGGGCGTTATTGGAGTGTATTGATGCGCAATCATGAGCAGTTTGATTATCGCCAGCAGCTTGCTAGTGTTCTGTCTCAAATCGACTTGCCTACTTGGCAGGCTCATTTGGCTACGCTGGTGGGTGAGGGGCGTCACTCCCTGCAGGTCACGACCCAGCAGCGTTAGTGCGCTGCCTCGCCAATTTTGGCTTATGCGCCAAGCTCAAGTTAGTTTGTAAGTTGGATGCTGGCAGTGGGCTATTGCCCGATTATGTGGCAAACAGCCCTCTTATAGAGTGGTAGCGAGCTGTATTTGACTGTTCTCTATTACGGCCAAAAACGTCCATTTTTTGTCGAAAATTTGTACAATCTAGTGTTTTTTTCTAGGTTAAAAATAATAAAAATAAATAAAAACAGCATGTTATGGCATTGGTTTAATTCTTGCACTGTTTACTTATTGATCGCCCGCGAAAGGCAAGATTAACCCTTGCGGGTTTGATGCATGCGTCTGTTGCGGGTAGGGCGGGTAAATTTGAGAAGCAATATGAACGACTCATTAACAACAAAGCGACTACGACGGGGGCTGGCTCTTTTGCTGCTGTGCTTGCTTGTATTTGCTATCCCTGTCGTTGATGGTTTTATTGGTGATGATGAGGTCGCACAGAATAGCCAAGGGCGGATTGTACCAGCGCACGATGTAAAACCGGGCGTTGGGCAAGCATCGATAAACACTAATACAGTCGTGGGCGCCTATTCTTACCAGGGCACCCCAGAAAGCACCGAACAAAGCGAAGAGAGCTTTTTCTTATTTGACGATGAGCAATCAACCAATGATTTGAGCCTCAACGGTCAACCAGTTGGAGGTTTCGCCGATGATGATTCAATGGGTGTTGATGACGGTTTTATGTTGGCCAGCCTGGCTAGCGGCGGCGCTGGGTACGACAAAGGAGGTGTTAGCACCTTTGCTGAAGAAGTCTTTGCCGACTCGGTAGAGTCGATAACTGGCGGCGAACAATGCGGTGGATTTTACTGTAGTACTGGCAACAGGCCGCAGCGGCAAGTGGCGAGCGTTGCTTCCAGCACATCACCAGAAGACCCTATCAACGATGGTGAGGGCGACCCAATAATCGACGGACCAATACCAATACTCGACGATGAAATAGTGGTTAGCGTGCCAGAACCCTCCAGTGTTTTGTTGGTGGGTTTTGGTTTAGTCATGTTACTGCTAACCCGAAAAAAGAAGCTACGCATCGCTCAAGGCTAATGCTGGGTTAACTGGAACTCAAAAATTTAACCGAGCTACAAAAAACATGAGTTATAAAAAAACCGGCCAAGCGATCAAGCGAGGCCGGTTTTTTTTAACTCATTTTTATAGGCTACGATTGTTTTATTAAACTCGTAACCGCAGTCATAAAAGAGCCTTAGTTCATTATGTCGTACGAAACAGTCACACCATAGGTTCTAGGCTGGTTGCGGTAGCCAAAGTAACCACCGGTGTCGCCTACAGATGGGAATGCGGTAGTAACACTTTCGTGGTCGGTGACGTTACGGCCCCACACCGAAAAAGCCAAGCCGGCTTCGGTGCTGATGCCCGCACTCAAGCTAAGGTTTTTAAGGTCTTCAGTAGCCACAGATTTAGGTACGTTATCGTTAGTTTGTACTTCATCTTCATACTGGTAATCGCCGCGCACATAGCCGTCTAAGCCGTTAGACAAAGTAAAGCTATAGGTGGCCGATGCAGACAGGCTAACTTCATGAATGCCGGCAGGTGTTTCGCCGGTGAGCGAGCCTACGTTATCTAAGACGCCATCGTTGGCATCAAGAGCGCTGCCAGGTGGCACAGCCGCACCTTCAAACTCGTCATACTCAGGATCTAAAAGGGTTCCGGCTAAGGTTAAGCGCAGTGCATCTACTGGATAGTAAGCTAAATCAAACTCAATACCTCTAGAGGATTGCTCTCCAGCATTGACTAGATTGAAGCCTGTGCCAAGAAAGACGTTTGATTGAAAACCTTTTATGCTTTGATCGAAAATTGCTACGTTGAGCGAGCCTCGGTCAAAATTAGCCTTCAAGCCCAATTCATAAGCCTTAGCATCTTCTGGTCCCGCGAATCGCGTGCCCGGAGTGACATTGTTTACCGCATCAGCACCCAATGCAGCGATTGTTGCCGCCGAAGGTCGAGAATCACGGCTTAAGTTCCAAGACGTTGCTTTAAAGCCCGTTGAGACACTGGCGTATACGTTGACGGTATCGTTCACCTCAGCAGCTAAACGAAACGCATAGGTAAGTTTGTCATCCTGACTTTTGCCATCTTCTTCTGCATTAGGATAGTTTTGCAATGGGTTTAAAAACTGCAAAGCTGAAAAGTCGGAAAATGCACCGCCAGTGAAGTCGTTGGCAGGATTTGCTGGACAACCTACCGCGGCCTCTAAGCATAAAGATGAAAACAAATCGGTATTCGCTTGCACTAATGTGGCTTCTTTTTCATCGTCGGTGTAGTTAAGGCCAAGTGAAGCGGTTAAACGATCACTAATATTCCAATCAGCTTGCCCAAAAAATGAATAAGCTTGGTTATCTAGCGTGCTTACTTCATTAACAAGGCCACCAGCAGGAAAAAAAACTGCTCCTGGAATAAAGCCTTCCAAAGTCGCTATCGCGGCTATTGGACTAAGCCCGCCTGATAAGTCACCTCTTTGGTTTACGATTGCTGCATAGAGCTCATTTGGAAGCGGTGTTCCAGGTGGTCCGGTAACAGTGTCACTAGGAATTAAACCCGCATTCAGCGCATCTAAAACTGCACTGTAGCCTGCTGCCCATGCCAAATTATCAATGAATGCTCGAAAATCGTCGCCATACTCCAATCGATTTTCATAGTCGATTTTCTCATCGAAGTAAAAGCCGCCAATCATCCAATCAATTGCGTTATCACCGGTTGACGTTAAGCGTATTTCTTGGGTGAAGGTTTCAATGTCGGTTGCGATGGGGTTGTTAATAACATTGGCCGTTGTGAAGTCAGCATCAATAGAGGATTTTGAATCGACCTTGCGAAACGAAGTAATCGATGTGAGTGCGAAGCTATCAAAATTTTGGTCCAGCTGCACCGACACACCTTTGGTAGTAATTTCATTCGAAGGGTCGGAATTGTGCTGAACACTTAATGCCAAAGGCTGGTTGGCATTAACCTGTGCACCCGTCCCGGTAGGCATAGGATCAAATCCACCGTAAAAGGCACTCAATCCATCTAGGGCGGTAAAAGGATTCTCATTGAGCAATGATTCTGCTTCCGATTGAAAAATATTATTAACGCCACAACATAGCTCATCAATCTTATCGTAATCGGCAATAACACGAATGCGCGTATCATCGCTGGGGTTAAATACTAATTGGCCGCGAAGAGACATACGATCGCGATCATTCAGATCAGATCCTGTGGCTTCGTTTTTAATGTAGCCATTGCGGTTGTTAAAGCTACCCGATAAGTCAAATGCGATGTTGTCGGTGAGCCCGCCTTCCACCTGTGCTTTAAAAACGGTTTGATCGTAGTTGCCTACGGTGGCGGAGATTTTACCGCGTGACTCGCCATCGGGCGCACGGGTTACCACACTAATAACACCGGCTGAAGCATTCTTGCCAAACAAGGTGCTTTGCGGGCCGCGCAATACTTCTACGCGTTCTAGATTGGGTAAATCGCCAATTTGTGCGGCTGAGCGTGAACGATAAACGCCATCAATAAATACACCCACCGAAGGCTCAATACCTGGGTTGTTAGCGCCATTACCAAAACCGCGAATAATAAAGTTGGTATTGGCAGAGTTTTGCAGGGTATTGATACGCAGCGAAGGCACGATGCTTTGCAGATCACTAAGATCTAAAATTTGCGCCTTTTCGATAGCATCGCCAGAAATGACTGATACGGCTACCGGTATTTCTTGCAGTGTTTGTTCTTTTTTAGCTGCGGTAACGGTGACTTCTTCAATAGTTCGATTTTGCGCGTGGGATACCCCGGCAATGACTAGGCACATGGCCGAGGCAGCAAGGGTACTTATGTGTTTTTTGTTTAACATTTTCTTGTTCTCCGTTGCTTTAAATTAACTGCTGCTATGAGTATAGAATCGGTTCCCTGTTTTTGCCGTGTATCTGCATGTATTTATTACAAAAAACATCAAATTACCATTTTTAAATATGGCCTAAATCGCTTGGCTATTTGAAGGGTGATGGTGGATGATTATTGCTCTAATAATGGGTTGATGGGTAAAGCTAAGAGGCAAATTGCGCCGAGCTGTTTTTATGCCATTGGCCCATGTTAGGTTGGGGCTTACTGCGCGGCTTTACGCGTTACTGTGGCTTGCTATATCAACAGGTTAGGGCGTTGGACGGCCACCCCGACCTTGTATATAAAATGTACATTCAGGCCGTTTATTTTGAAATTTAATCATTATTAGAGTTGGAGATACCCTTGCATTACTTACCCTGCCCCGATAAGCAAACGGTTATAAAAATGTTGAAGTTAGAGCCGCACCTAGAGGGCGGTTACTTTCGACGTACTTTTCAGGCTGATCATCGGGATAAGCTCGATTTACCCATAGGCGAGCGCTTTTGTTTGACCTCTATCTTTTACATGCTCACGGCCGAAGCTAATATTGGCCACTGGCATTGCAATTGCTCCGACATCATTCATTATTTTCACATGGGCGCGCCCATTAACTACTTTATGTTGCACCCTGATGGCAGTTTGCAAACAGTAACGTTGGGGCCAGATTTAGCTAAAGGGCAGCAATTGCAGTTAATAGTTAAGGGCGGGGTTTGGAAGGCATCACACCTGCCGGCAGGAGGCTACGGCTTAATTAGTGAGGCGGTTGCGCCGGGGTTTGATTACAACGATATGACGCTAGCTAAG
>Ga0213865_10001412_pt1 | contig 15700 bp, 8 predicted proteins | sample PICome_6_FD_160100 | JGI IMG/M metagenome (GOLD analysis project Ga0213865, IMG submission 160100) | Coastal seawater microbial communities near Pivers Island, North Carolina, United States - PICO282 | ecosystem: Environmental > Aquatic > Marine > Coastal | place: USA: North Carolina | collected...
AAACTTGTATTTGCTGATAATTTATTTGCCGATAAAGTGCCATCTACAATTACTGAGCCATCAAAAGTTTCTACAACTAAAGCACTAAAATCAGAGGCTTGTAAAGAAGATGCAGATGTAACTCTACTTCCTGTATATACTCTTGTACCTGCTTTATTTGCTGAATTATCTGTAACAGTTATTCTATCATTTGAAACTAAATCATTATCTTCTGAAGCTGCAATTACAGCTGTGCCTATTGCTACTGCATCTGCGTTTGAAAAATTACTATCTGCAAAGTTAGAAGCATTTGTTGCACTGATTGCTGAGGTAGTACTTTCTTCAAAAGTAAAGATACTTCCACCTCTTTGTCCAAATGTTCCATCAGCTCCCGCAGTTGTTTTTGTTAAAGATATAATTTGAGTTGTAAGTAAAGTATCATCTGAGTTATCGTAAATAGGTACTGCTATACTTCCTTCTTCATTTCCAGCTCCCGTACCTGAAAGGATACTAGAACTTCCTGTGATTGTAATTACTCCACTGCTTGAAACGGCTGAAACTACATTTGTATCTGTTAGAGTTCCATATCTGAAAGTATTATCTCCATATGGAGCAGTGCCGTCATAAGTAAATGTTGTAGTTCCCTCTCTTATATCAAATTCACATGAAAAACTAGTTGCACTTGCGGCTCCTGTAGAGTCTCCTACAAAGTTATGAGTACCATTTGTTGGTACAATAGATAGTCCATCTGCTCCTACAACACCGTCTGTTACTACAGCGAAATGTTGGAATCTTGTTAATATGATTGTTGATCCTACTCCATTTTTTACTGTAATTGTATAGGTTATAACAGGAGTATCCGTGAGTGCATCATCATGATCGCCAAAACGAACAATTGTAGGATTACTATTTGCATCATTTATAATTGTTGAAGTTCCTGCTGTTATATTTGACGCAACAGCTGATACTCTAAAAGTATTATTTGCTTGTGCCCCATCTTGATCAGCAGTAAGTACAGTTTCTCCTAATAAAACTTGAATGTCTGTTCCTGAGCCAGTATAGTTAATAGTTCCTGCAGAAGTTTCCTGCAGAGTCATACTTGGATTTGTAATAGTAACTGTTATTGCTGCCGCCTGTAAGGCTGTACCCGCCACTCCTCCAGTTGCGCTTGAAGGAAAGAAAGCTGAAAATATATTTCCTTTTGATTTTGATTTTCTTTTTCTTATAAGTCTTTTATGTCGAATCCAATAATATTTAGCGGCTTCTGCTCCAATTGAATGAGAAAACGTTGTTTCGTCATCGGCTTCACCTACTTTTACAGCACTAGAATCTAATCGATCATTTACGTCTGATGCCCATATTTCTGTACAATCAGTAGCTTCTACAAAAGTACTTGCTCTTGTCCAATTTAGTACTGTTGTTCCAAACTTATCTGTACTTGCAGTTAGTGCTGTTGGTGCTCCTGGTGATCCTGTTAGTGCTGTTCCAGGTATTTCAGTATTAGTAACTCCTGTTTTTCTCGCATTAGAAATAATGTACATGTCATCATTATACTCTACTGCTGATATTTTTACTAAACAATCTGGTTGTATATCTAAGTCTACAATTCGGAATAATTTATCATTCCAGCCAAACCTATCATAATCACATTTTAAAATTTGTCCTGCTTTCATTAGTATACCTTTTGGCATAGTTGTAAAGCTTATCTGTAGTGGAAATCTTGATTCTCTTAAGAATTTTTCTGCGTTTATTCTACCATTCCAGTAGTTAGTTATTCCACTAAATTTAATATTACCTGTTTTTACTATATTTCTATCTGCTTTTACAAAGTTTGAATTATAAAAAGAGACAGAAGTATTTGACCATTTATTTCCTGGGTCACTTACACTTGCATTAATAGTGTTAAAACTTTTTCTACTAGGATCATCTGTTACGTTTAAATTGCCAATAATATCTGCTTGTGTTATATGGTACGCTCCATTATCTGCAGGCGTGTCTTCTTGAGCTTCTATTTCTAATTCATATTTGCCATTTGAGTATGAAAGCATACCATTATAGTGTTCTAACATACTAGTTGTATTTTCAAATAAAGAGCTAGTGGTTTCTATAACAGAATTCATTTGATGACGAGTCACCCATCTTTGATTGTCGTGTGCCCACCCAAGCCATCTCCAGTATTTAACAAAGTCAGCATTATAAAGTGAATGCTTTTGAACATACTTTTTATAAAAACTTGTTAAAGTTGTTCCTGTCGCTCCTGCTTTATAAAAGGTTACATTATTTATATAAGTAGTTCCTTGGGGCTCTGAATTAGTAGGCTTTGTTCCAATATATCCTGCTGACGTAACTCTAAATATATTTCCATCTCCCTCTGTAAATATAATGTCTCCTACTTCATAGTAAGACCAGTTACTCCAAAGTCGTTGAAATTGTCCATGCACATCTTCCAAAACTACATCATAGTGAGTGCTTGTTGCTGTTACTGATTTTACTGTTCCTCTTGCGAGTACAGCCCCAGAAGCCGAGCCATCAACAGTATGAAGATATTCATCTCCTACTGTTGGACTTGTTGTTGTAGATATTGTTATTTCTGATCGTGCATCACAAGTTCTTGCTGCATTATTGAATGTTTCTAATGATAAATCAGTAAGTGATAACCCTTTACCATAAGTTTTTGCAGTAAGGTAGTCTAAAGTATGCATTGCTGGATTATTACCTGAACGTAAATCTTTACCTCTACCTGAAATATTATATTCGCTTGAAGAATTTGGATGATGTATAAAGTTAGAACGCAGTGTTGCTACTTTTGTTGTTCCATTGTAATCAAGAATTGTTCTTTCTTCGTCTACACCTGTGCCTGAAGTTACCTTGATTATTTGGTTATTATAGAAATTATCACTACTTGAAGCGGAACTCGGAAGCTTTATAGTACGACTTTCAATCACTCTTCCAGATGAAATTGTATCGCTACCAGTCAACGCACTTAATGTAACATCTAATGTAATAACCTGATTCGAATAGGTTCCTGTAATAGTACTTTCTTCAATATTTGCTAATTGTCCATTTCCTGTTCCAAGTATTTTAAATTCAGTTACTCCACTCAATGCTGTGTCCGCTACTGTTATTTTTAATTTTCTTGAAGTATCATCTCGTGAAATAGAACTAATACTAGAACCTTGATCGGGTAGTGTAGCAGTTAGATCTGTATGATTAAAAGTAAGCATATGCCAAGTATTATTACTAGCATCTTTTGCATAAAATTGTGTATGAGTAGGGACATCGTCTACATAAGGAAAGTTTGTAGAATGAAAAGGTTTATCTCCAAAACGGATTACATCCATCATGTCTCCTGTCTCTGGATTTGCTATTTTATACACATCTTTTACTTTAGTTGTGTTTAGTGCGGTGTCATCACTTGTTCTGTAAAAAGTTACGGATTCTCCTACAATAAAATTAGAGGCAGATTCGCTTGAGTATGAAAGATCATCATGTCTATATTTATAGTCATAATTATAATTTTCATATATCTTTCCTTTTACAACAAACTCTAGTTCTGGTATATCAGGAGCTTCCTCTGTAACTGTAATTTCTGCCACTACATAAGCTGTGTCTAATAGTCTGTGATCTGGTGACCAATATTCTTCATTGCTTGAAAAATAATCTAGTTGTCTTTTGAATTTACTACCTTCAGCAACAGTGATTAGTTGAGAATTTGCTAATTGATCAAATCTGCCTGAATGAAACCATAGTTTTATATTTTGAGGAGTTGTAAGTTGAAATTGTTGATTATTACGAATACCTACATCATTAGTATTTCCACCTGAGATGGAAACTCTTGCTGCTAAGTTTTGATAAGACCCCGATACTTGTGAGTACTCACGCAACCCTACAGGTCTATGATCGCCTGTTTCTCCACTATCTTCGAAATCTTCGCCAGAAAAGTCTGCATTTGGTCCGGGATTATAAATACTAAAGCCGCCGCCTATGGCTGGGGAACCTGATAAAGTTTCTCCTCTGTCTGCTCGACCTGCACATACTACAGGACTGCTTGGTTCGGATACAGAAGTATTTCTGTCGTCAAAATCTGGTTTGTTTAAACATATAAGAGGCTGTCCATCTATATAAATATCATATAGTGCTTCTATTTCTCCTTCACAAATTGCATAAACAATATAAATAGTATCTGGATCATTTGAAGGTGTATCTGCAAAGACAGGAATACCTGGGACTTTACGAACACCATAAACAACAGGTAAGTATTTTGCAGACATTTCGATAGCAAGTTTTACATCTCTATCACGAAATTTTTCTTCCATTGACATTTGAACTTTCTTTTTAATTCCAAAAAGTCCATGACTTGATGTTTTTAGTTTTGGTTCAAGATACTTTTCTTGATAAGTTGCTAATACATTTACACTTGTGTCTCCATGCATGAATCCCATGTCATATGCATAGTCTGGTTTTAGTGCTGCGTCTTTTTGTGGTGTTCCTTCTGTGGTCAGTGCTCGGTGTGTTTCATCAGAAGTCATTCGACCTTGTAATCTACTGAAGTCTGCCCAATGACTGTTTAATGTCCATGTTACTCTACTAGATTTTGAAGGATCTTCATTTATGTTTGTTTTTGTAATGAGCCCTTTAAAAATAAGAATACTTGCATTTCCTTTGATTTCTCCAGTTTCTGGATCGATAAATACTTTATGTACTTCTACATTTTTATTAAGAAAGCTAGGATTTGCTAAGTCAGTGCCCCTAGCAGTAAGAGGGCCTTTTAATTCTTCGGATTCTAGTGATAAAGTATATAGCTCTCCTGTTGAATTACTAGTAAAAGCATCATCTAAAGTTTCGATTGTTATGTTTTGATTTGAACTTGTGAATCCTGTAATTAAAAATATTTTATTATGATTTGAACCAGAGCCATTATTTGCCTCAAGTTTTATTTTGTCTCCCTCTTTGAATCCTTCTTCTACAAAATCAATATTAGTAGAACAAGTAATAGTACTTCCAGAGAAAGTTAAGGTACCAGACACAGAAGTTCCTAATGTTTCTGCTGCTATTGTTAAAGTCATGCTTGTAGCTTTTGCTTGCATACTTTCTTTATATCCAGTTACTTTTAGTAATTTATTTGCTCTATATATTTGAGAACCGTTTGCACTTCCAGAATCATTTGTTGATCCATCGTTAAAACTTATATCTCTTGCTCCATCAGTAAGATATACAAATTTATTTGCATTTGTAGAAAAAGTATTATTTGCAGTGGGAAGTTGTGGGCGTTCAAATTTTACAAGATGTGCGTATTCAAACGCTTCATTATTTATTAGCGTTGTACGAATTGTAGAATTGACGGAACGTTCAGTAGGCATTAGGGTTGAGCCTCCTCTAAGTTAAGTGAAAAAGTATATAGGTTATTTGTGCCTAAGGAGTACTCCCTAACATCAGAGGATTGGATAACTCTTACAAGTGGAGTAACAAAATTAAGTGTGCTATTGTCTGCTACACTATATACTAAATTTGGTTGACAATATATTCTGTATTGATCTGCTGAAGGTTGTGATTCTCCTGAGTAGTAATCTGAATTTGTCTGTACTCTTGTAACTGTATAAAGTTTTGTATGGTTACTGTTTGCACTATCAGTAATTGTAAAAGTATCTCCTCTTTTTGGAGTACCTGTTAACGAAGAATGATCTGCTAAAAAGTTATCTACTCCAGCAACATAAGGCCCGTCAACAGTAATACTTCCAGAAAAAGTAGAATCTTGAGCATCTGCATATTGTGGTAAAGAAACAAAGAAAGGTTTTAATCTACCTTTTTTCTCTGTTAAAAAAGAATAAACTGGTTCAAACTGAGCACGAGTAAGTGGATTATATGTAATTGCTATTTTTAATGTTTCTCCTACTAAACTACGAGTAACAACTCTTCCACTATTTGTTCGAGACATCATAGTAGGTTGCTCTTTTTCAAATCGTACAGAAGCAAAGCCTGGTCCGTAATTAGCTGCTGAATTTACATTTTGTCCTGCTTCATCTATTCCATAAGCAGGATCTGGTAATCTATTTGCAAAATTGCTAAATAATGCCATTATCCATCTCCTCCATACCCGACATTTACATCAGGTAAAAAATCTTGTCCATAGGAGTTAGCAGCGTCTCTTATTGCTGCCACTACTGCTCCTTGATTATTTGTTAATACTTCTTGTACACTTGCTCCGTCTAATGCGCTTACATTGAAAGTTAGGTTCATGCTTTTATTCCCGCCGAGTTCATAGTTAGGTATAATTTCTTCTTTTGTTACAACTTCAGGTCCTCGTTCTCCAACTAACATTCCGCCGTCTGCGTAACCTTTTCTTCCCATTGCTCCACCTATAAAGTCATTTGCATTGGATCCTACTCCTGAGCCTCCTCGTAAATATGCAGTTTCTCCTGCTGAAGCTTGTTGTGAAACGTCTACTCTATTACTTCGTTGTCCGCCTATATTTAATGCTGTATTGGTTGCTCCTGCTTCGCTTTCTCCACCGCCTGTAAATTGCATCTTTTTAATCATGGCGATTTGTGCAGCTCCCATTGCACCTATCATAGCTGCTAAAGGTGGTCCAAATATTCCTGCTTGAGCCAATACTAAAGTTATAGCTGTTGCTGTATTAATGATTGCAGAAGCTATCTTCATTTTCTTTTCTTGTTCAAAAGCTTTTTTCTGAATTTCTAGTTTTTTAGCTTCCATTTTCTTTATTTTGGCAAGAGAACCGGCACTTACACCATCAAGTTTTTTCTCTGCAGCTATTTGTTGATCGATTATTGTTACTCTATTTTGAGCAAGTCCTTGTTGTGCGGCTCCAAAAGCCTGCATAGCAGTATTTGCAATATTTGCAACAACTAAACCTTTTCCTAAATCAGCAGCCATCCCTTTAAAAGGACTATCTTCTCCTGATAGAAGATCTGTTAAAGTTGCTATAGTCTCACCCATATTTGAAATTTGCTCTACCATTGAAACTATTAAACCAATTGATCTGCCAAGTTCTGCATTTACGGAACTCATTTCTTTGCCCATCATACTAAAAGCTGACATTGTCAATGCGGTTGCTTGATTTGATTCCTTTTGCTTCTCAGTAAGATTGTTAAAAGCTTCAGCTACAACAAATATGTCGTCGCTTACCAGTGCACCTGATATTAAATCTTGTACAGGAGCACTTGCCGCATTCGTTTTGGCTGCAAATAATTCATTTGTTTTTCTAATTTCTTCTTCTAGTCTCTTTATAGTTGCCCTTCTTGCTTCTATATCTTCTTTACGTAAAGGTCCTATGAAACTTTCGAATGATGCTGCTTGTATTTGTCTTTGTAATTCAAGCACTGCTTGTTTTCTTTGTGTTTCTAAAATCTCCTTTTGCCTGTTGCTCATTTCTTTTGCCTGGGCTACTTGTTGTTTAAATATAGAGAGTTCTCCTTGTGCAAAACCTTTCATTGCTTTTCTAAATTTCATGCTTGATTGTGCTGCTGTTGCATTTAAATTTGCAATTTGTTGTTCTGTTTGTAAATCTTTTAATTTTAAACTAAGTGAAGTTTGTTGAATTATTAATAGTCGTTCTGCTTTACTTACTTGTGTGCTTTGTAGAGAAAGAATTTTAGCTTGTAGTCCTTCTATTTGAGCATCGATTGCAGCTCTTTTTTCCAAAGGAACCTGTAATCCTTGTAAAGTTGTTATTTGTAGTTGATTTGCATCTATTTCTTTTTGTATTCTTTCGTCTTGTAATTGTAAAGATCGTGCTGCTCCTTCTACACTTAGTTTTTCGAATTTCTTTGCTACTTTTATTCCTGCATCTAATTTTTTTAAGGTATTTTGTAAATTGATTGCATTTGATTGTAATTTTGCAAATCCTTCTATTAAATCTGGTAAAACTTTTGCAGCATTTTCTGCAGTTAAACCAAACTTTTCTGCTTGTGCTCCCATGTCTTCAAGTATATTTGCAACCTCTTCTGCTTTTCCTGCATCGTTTAGTTTAGTAATTGTATTATTTAAAGCAGTAAAGCTAGCAAGAGAGTCATCGAATTCAGTTTTCTTTTCAAATTTTTGGAAGAATTTACCAAAGACTCGTTCATTATCAGATACTTGTTTTTGTAAACTTACAAGTTCACCATTTATATCTGCTACAGATTTTGAAGCATTATTTAGTATTTTTGTAATTAATGTAGCATTTGCTGCAGTTTCTCCAGTAGCACTAATTGCAACTCCAACTCCCTCTTTTGCAAGATCATTTGCTGCTTTTATTATTTCTTCTCTAAGTAGTTTTGATTCTTCACTATCATCTTGAAATGTTTTTCTAAGAGTTGCTTGTAGTTGTTTTGTTGCTTTTTTATTAAACTTAGCTCTAATACCTGCTTCTTCTTCTGGACTTAATGCTTCTCGTGCTATACCAGAAAGGTCTCCTGCTCTTTGTCGTGCCTCATTAACTTTTTTAATTTGTGAATCAGCTAAATCTTCTGTTTCTTTTCTTGCTAAATTTGCGGCACTTGCCAATTCTTGTAAAATACCTGCAGTTACTTTATATGTTTTTATACCTATCTCACCCGCACTTATTCCTGCCTTGCTTGTAGCTGCAGCTAATTGTTCAAACTTTTCTGGCATACTTTCAGTTATTGCTTTTAGATCCTCTAAAGACTTTATAGGTGGATTTATTTTATTTTTAAGAAAATTAAAAGCTGTAGAAAGTAGTCCAAGTGCAAATATTAATTGTCCAATAAATGGTATCATGTTCAGTAACGCTGACCCAAAGAATTTAATTCCAACTGAAGCAATTTTTGCTGTTTTACCCAAGCCTCCAATACTAATCCCTAGTACTTTTGTTCGAACGCCTGTAAAGTCTGCATTTTTTCTAAAATCTGCCAATTGATTATTAGCTTCTTTAAATCCAGCCACAGGTCCAGCTTGATTAATTGCAGATAAACCTAAAGAAGTTCTTCCTTGTCTATCTTCTCTTCCTGCTGCCTCTGCTAATTGTCCTCCTACGTTTTGTCGTAGTTCAGGAGAATTGACAAAAGCTAAATATTCTTTTTCTTTGTCTATTTTTGCTTGAATACTCGCAAGTTCTTTTTTATTTTCTGCAGTTTTTTTCTGACTATATATTGTTTCTGCTTTTGATCGTTCTCTGCGTAATTTTGCTAGTCTATTTTCTGTTAATCTTCTTTGTTCCCCAAAAGCTTTATCGTCTGCCATACCATCTTTTAACGCTTTTCTAAAATCTTTTTGTGATTTTATTCCGCCCTTTCTTGACATAAACTCAGCTTGAGCTGCTATAGCAGATTGATCTGTTGACTCTACAAGAGCTTCTGATAACATTCTAGCTTCACTCGCACTTTCTGCTGCTCGTTGTGACATTTGTCCAAGTGCAGGAATCATTTGAGTAACAAGAGTACTTCCAAAAAGCACAAGCCCACCTACCATTACACTAGATGACCCTGCAAATAGTTCTGCGATTGGAATAAGAACTGTATTAATACTAGTTAGACCTGCTTTTGTAAGATCTGTAAAAGCAGCCGCTAATCTATCGTAGGGGTTTACATCAATTGCATCTGCAATATCACCATATTTTTTAGCACCTTGCTCATTAATTGCGTTTAAAAATGCTTGTTGTCTTTCGAATTGTGTTAATTGATTTGCGCCTTTGTTTAAGCTATTTGCATAAGCATCTACTGCATCATCCAAACGAACCATAATACCTAATTCATCCAATATTTCTGGTTCTAGTTTAATAGCACCTCGTGTTAATCTATCAAATGCATCATTGAGATTTCTACCAAGAGCTAATGAAGCTCCTCTCGCTACTTTTGCAAGTCCTTCTAAGTCTGCAGATGAAAAACCTGCTGATAAAGCTAATGAAGCTCCTTGTAAGGCTTCTTGAGTTGAGAGTGCTTCTCCTGTTATTTCTTTTAGCCTTTCAACAACAATACTTGTAGTTCTACCTGACTCATTTGCCATAAAAGTAAAACCTTCAACAAGTTGTTCGAAAGCCGCAGCTTGCCTAAAGGCATTGAACGCTGCCGTTGCGGCAAAAACGTTAGCTGCTAATGTTGCGTATGCTCCAACTAATCCGCTAGAGCCTCCGCCGATTGTTTGTGAAAGTTTAGAAAAGTTTTTTGTACCGTTTGCTGTTTGAATTAATCCTTGTTTTTGGCGTCCGTAGTTCTTCTCTTGAGTTTTATCAAGTTGTTTTGTAGACTTGTTCGTTTTATCAATCTGATCAGCAAGACCTTTTTGTTTTTTCTGAACAATATCAAAGCCATCAGCAGTTGCTATAACTTTAAATTTAATATCGTTTGATGCCATTAACTTTTTCTTTTCATTCGGTCATACTCAGCTTTTAGTTTTTTCTGAGATATTTCGATTGCTCTACTGTCTAACCACAGTAATAATTCAAATACAAATTCTTTATTGTGTTCTTTGATTCCATAATGTTTTAATAGAAATTCAAAGTTTGTATAGTCTTTACCAATATATCCTATTTCTGGGTAGACTCGATCTCCCATACTATTAAATATATTCATTGTTATGATGACTATATCAGGAAAATCCTCCCAGTCAGGAGGACATTTTTCCCAGTCGGGTTCTTCCCCCATTTGTTCCATCATTTCCAAGTATTGATCCTTGGACATGCCTATATCTTTATTGTCTAAAAATAGTTTAAGCTTCTTTAATAGTTTTTGTTTTGCTTTTACTACGAAAGTTTTCTAAATCAAAGACTACCTCATTGAGCCAGTTATCAAACTCACTTGAATTTTCTACTAATACTTGAGCATTAGACTCTGAAAATTCCATTTCTTTTGTAGAATCTTGTCCTTCTAAGTCTACAAGTAGTAAGTCTTGCAAATATTCTAATTTCAAGCCTTTCCAGTTTTTAACTGTTGCTTTTGTAAATTCTTCAACAAATTTTTCATCATTTAATTCATCTTCAAATTGACGAGTTTTACGATTAAATTTATTAATTGTACATTTTTTACGTAAGTTTGTTAATTCTTTTCTTGATAAATTTGCAAGTTCTACTTCAAATCCATTTAATCCTGGGAATTCTACCCAAGTTGTTTTACTATCTACTAGTAATGATTTTAATTCCATGTTGTTATATTCTCCTAATATGTTATAACGGTTGATAAATTTGCAGGATTGCCTACCAAACGATAGTCAAAAGCCTGCGTAAAAGCTTCTGCAGGGCTGGTTCTTTTAGTAAACATACAGTTTGCTAAATTTGCATCTAAAAAGGTGCTACCATTTACTACAGTTTTAACACGAACAGTTGTATCTGTGTTAAAAGTTTGCACTGTACTTGAATTATTGCTAGTAACATATTGTACTATGTTTCCAGAAACGACTCTTCTTCCAAGAGTATACTCAGAAGGGTACATTACATTTGAAGCACTAGTAACTGAGAGACTGCTTTGTAATGTTTCATAGGGTGTCCATTCTATTTCATTTTGAACACTTAATGTAGCGGATATAATGTTTGAAACATCAGATCCACCAACTTCAACATCAATAAGCGATAAGGTGGGAGTTCTTGTTGAACTAGCACTCACCAGTGAACCTGGGAGTGAATATGGAGTTAGACCTTCTGAGGGGTCGTATCCATGTCCTACTCTTTCTAACTTAGTAGCCTGTCCTGAGACAGTTAAAGTTAGAACTGAACCTTTTGCTAAATTAAAATCTCCGTTAATAATAACGCAGCTACTTAATTTAAAAGTGCTTTCTCCAGTTACAATATATAAATCAAAGTTTTTTATATTTGATCCTGTGCTATCATAATCTGTCAAAAGACTCTTTACAATTGTTTCATCTTTTTCTGTTGTTAATGAAACAGTAAAACTAAAGTCCGCAGGATTAGCTTTTGTTACGCTTGTTCCCTGAAACATTTTTGTTTGATCGTGCAAAGTCTTTACTTCGTATGCATCTTCCGCAAATGTCTGTGAGAACGATACGTTAGGAGTCGTTTTTAATAAGTAACGACTCCCTCCGTATACGAGGTGTACATTACTTTCTCGTAGAAAGTTGTACGCTGTCATTGTTATACAGTATAGTCTGTTGAATATTGACTGTCTGAGTGACTTGTTGAACCTACATAGGTAACAGTCATTTCGTCTCCTGTTAAGAGATCGGATCCATGAGCCGAGAACTCTACAGAAGTTGAAATTAGATCAGCAACTTCGATTGTTGGAATTTGTAAATGAGCTTTTGGCAAGGCAAAAGTTACTAAAGGAGAAGCTCCACTAGCACCACCCATTAAAAGGCTCATATTGAATTCGTTTGTTACTAGACTTGTAGCAGCTGCTAAATCAGTTAATAGTTGATTTGAGCCGTCAGTCTTAGTATCTAGGTACATGGTTAATGACCCAGAGATTTGTCTAGCTCCTGTAAAGGAACCAATTGGTTTATCCACAAGTCCAAGAGTTTCTGGAGTTACATAAGTAACATTATTAGCAATGGTAATTGAACCACCAGTAATATTAATATCATATGTAGTTGTAGAATCACTTGCAGTTGGATCTAATATTCCATTTGAGTTCTTGGTTGCGCTTAGTGACAATGTTGAGAGTTTATTTCTCAAGTAGTCAGCATCGTCAGGACCTGAACAATCTGCATAGTTATATCCTTCTACATAAGTTACTGTAGTTACAGAAGTATCTGTTCCAGAAGGTTTTGCATGTAAAGATTTTGAAGGATCTTCAATCGCAGTATCAACTTGGTCAATTGTTGTTGCATTTCCAGACCATGTTAACTGGGCAATTCCATCAATTGAGAAGTCAATCTCACACTGATTTACTTGAGCCTCATTTAAGCGATATGTTGTATTTTCAAGAGCAAAATATATTGAAAGTTTCAATAATTCATGATGCTCTGATCTTTCAAATGTTACATCTGCATTTGAAGAATCAACAGTAATTGCTGATTGAGAAGTACCAGTAAGCGCTCCTCCTGTAATGTCCTTACCTGAGATAGAAGCCCATAATATATTTTCAACCATATCATGAGTTCCTGAACTTCTCCAGCTGTTAGAACCGTGTTTGTACGGTCTTACATAAGTCCCGAAAGACCATTCTGCTGGTGGTAAAGAGTCATTAAATCTTTTTGAACCACGGTTGGGTGTAGCACCTGCTTCGTTAATAGTAACGTCAGTTGCTTCACTTCCTTGTGAAAAGCTATATCCATCTAACACACCTAATCTAAAAGTATTAGCATCTGTGCCGTTTCCTTTAAATAGTCCTAGACCTGCTCTTGAGTTATCTGTAGTTGTTGTGCCTGTTACGCCATTTACAACTGCAGCAAAACCTGTTCCAGAGCCGGTGGTTGCTGATTGATCAACAGTGTCGTCATCTGCATATCCAGTTCCTCGAAAGTTATTTGGAATATATACTTCAGTTACAGCTCCAGCAGATACAGCGGCAACAATACATTTTGCTCCACTTCCTGAACCGTCAGTTGTACCCAAAGTAATTACATCTCCTACTGCGTGTCCACTACCTCCAGTGAATCCATCTAAAGTTGAGATAGATCCTCCGCTGGCGTGTACTCCGTTTACAGAGCTGACAAATACTTTCGTATTTCTCGATAAATTTAAAGCCATTTTGCTTTCTCCGTTTACTTTGGAAAGGGTTTGGCTACATTTTTATGTGCCTTACCTGTTTCCTAATATCGTACGGTGATTGCGATTTCTCCTATACCTAGAGGAGCAATTACTCCTTCGTCGGTAGTTATTGAGTCAATAACCATCTCAGTTAAACTAAGAGGTGGACTAACCGTATCATCGTATATTAAGGTATCATTGTTATCCAAGACAGTTTCTATATCCTCTAACAATAATGCCAATTCTTCTTGAGCATCATTTTCATTTTTAACGTATGCTCGTATTCCTATATTTAAAAATCTCCACTTAAATTCATTTGGTTGATATTCTCTAGTTTCATTTCCTGCGATTACACAAACTTTTGGATATGATTCTATTTCATCTAAGAATACCATTTTTCCTGCTACATTGCTATATACATTTGTATTATAAGGGTAATTTCCATTTATTAATTTTAATTGTTCAACGAGAGCTTCTACTACTTTTTTTCGTTTTGTTCTTGCTACCATTATACTCTCCTAAGTACGAATTTTGTTTCTAGTTGTCTTGTTGCCAACTCTCTAATACTTTTTTCTATAATCTGTCGAGGATCAAAAGCACTTGGGTATCCGTACCCTCCTTCAAATACTTGATAAGGATCTTTTTGGTAAGTGTAATCAATTTGATTTAAACCTACTCTTGTTGGTATTACAGCAAGTACTTGTGCTGAGTTTGCAAACCTACCTGAATCACTTCTTAAGGCGGGTCGTCCCATATTTCTTTCTACTTGTTGTCCTAAATCTTTATTTAGTTGTCCTAGTAGTACTCCTGGGTCTACTGCTCTTTTTGTTTCTAAATTTTTCTTTTTATATTTATTTTTTGCAGTAATTCTTTTTATAGAATTATTTAGTAGTGCTCCAGATCCAAGAATTGCTATAGGAGTAAGTCTTTCTTTTCTTTTTACTTTTGCAGTTTTTCTACTACCTCTGGCATTTAATTTTGTATTTTTACCTTTAAAATTTAAAAGGACATTCTTATTTCCTTTAAATCTCTTACTAAAGTACAATCTAAGAGCATTCTCATACGCTTGTCTTTGACTTGGAGAACCTTCTGCGTCTACATCCTCAGCTAAACGTTTTAATTCGTCTATTGCTTCATCCGCTAACATTCCTTCTAAAGCTGATTGAGCTCCTTGGTTTTCAGTTTGTAATTCTAAAGAAAGGATTGGTATAAATTCATTTATATAGGTGCCGTCATCTTTAATGATCATCTTATGATCAACTTTTATACCTGCTTTTCCTTGTAATTGTTCAACTATATCATCTAGTAGTTGAACTTCTTCAGATGTTAATGCTTTGCCAGCATCTGTATTCATGGCTCTTTCTTTGGATCTTCTTATATCTACCTGTGAAGTAGATACTCCAAACTGACCGTGTCCGACTTGCCAAAAAGTACCTGCTTTTTTGTACTTTACATCATCTTTTCTTTTCTTTTCAAATTTTATGTAAAAATCTTCTAATAAAGTATCTAAATTAGCTTTTCCAGTATTCTTTTTTAGTCCAGCAGCTGCAGAATAGTTTGTTAATCCAGCTATTAAATCAGTAGATTTAATCTTTTTTAATTCAGCAATCTTTCCAGTTTTAATTCCTGTCCAATTTCGGTCTCTAATTCTTTTGATTGTAGCTAGTACTTCTCTTTTTGCATCTTCGTCTTCTGCTGTAAAAGGTGGTAAAGCTTCTTTTATTCTTACTTTTGCTTGTTTCCACAATTCTTTTAGTTCAGAGTTACTGGTAACTCTTTTTCCATAATTATATGTTTCGTATTGTGATAATCCTTTAGCAAAATCTCTAAAAGTAACAACTAAAATTTGCCCTCTTTTTCTTGTAAATTCGGCTCTTCCTCTTTGTTGTTTGCCGGGTGGTTTTACTCCTGCTTTTTTTGCATTCTCTATTTGTTTACTAGAAATTGTGTCTGCTTCATAATTTTTAACTATTTTTGTAGCAACCTTTCCTAAGTTTGTAGCTCCCATTACTTATGGACTTTATAGAAATCTAATATTCTCTTAATGTGATCTGGAAATCCTATATTTTCTCTTAGACTTGTAGATACATTATTTTGTATAGAAGCTCCCGCAATTTGTAGTCT
>Ga0213865_10001413_pt1 | contig 15699 bp, 19 predicted proteins | sample PICome_6_FD_160100 | JGI IMG/M metagenome (GOLD analysis project Ga0213865, IMG submission 160100) | Coastal seawater microbial communities near Pivers Island, North Carolina, United States - PICO282 | ecosystem: Environmental > Aquatic > Marine > Coastal | place: USA: North Carolina...
ATATGCAGCTGAACTATATAAAATGATGGATAAATACGATCAAGGTGGAGAAGTAGATTTCCCACACTGGTGGCAAGGTAAAGTTATCAAGGCAAGAGATTATATGGTAGCTGCTAAACACTATTTAGATGGTGAAGAAAAAGTAGACCAAATCGATGCTATGTTAGGTGAAAGAATCGACTACGATGAAGCTTTAACCTTAAGAGGTATGAAAGCTGAAATAGAAGATGAAATTGCTCAATTATATAGAGATATGGAGCAAGAAGCTGAACCAGAAGGTGGAGAAAGAGCTGATTATTATGGTGGTGAATTAATGAAATTAGAAGATCGTTTATATAAAATTAATAAACAACTTCGTGATTATGATATGAATGAATCACAAGACGATAAGGAAAAAGAAAAACCAGCTAATTTATCCCAATCTTCATCATTAATTGGCAGATTAGGTGATAAAGTCTTAAAAGAAAAATTATCACCAGAAGATCATTTACAAATTGTTAGAGCTATGCTTGTAAAAGCTGAAAAGGATGGAGATGATGACTTGAAAAGAAGAGCTTTAGCTGATATGGAAACCGTTAAGAAAGCATATAATTTAAAAGAAGCAATTGATGGTGGTCAATTATTTGACTTCTTTGCTAAACAAGGATATGATGTAAAGGAACGTAGCGCAGATGGTGGAAAACCTGGATTCGTAGGATACCAAGTAACTAGAGGGAGTAATAGATACCCTCAATCGGTAATATTCCAATATAATAAAGATACTAATCAATTTACTATTAGTAGAATGAGCGGCTATAGAATTGATAAAGATGAGGCAATTAAAGCTGGAATGAGAGAAGAAGGCCGTTCAGGAGCAGTTGGTATGGATTCTTGGATGACAGATGGGAACTGGACACCAGTAAATATAGATGCTGAAGGCTTAAAAGATATTGTTGATCATGTAATGACTGGTATAGAAAGAGAATCTAAAGCACAAACAGACTTTGCAATTGCTAGAGGACGTACTTCAGGTACTATAGATGAAGAAAAAGGTCAATCGTTTTTTGATATGACAAGAGCCGAATTAATAGATTTTCTTAATACCACTGAAGATGAAGTAGAAGACATGTCTTATAAAGAATTAAGAGATGCTGCTATTGAAAAAAATTATGATCTTAAGGAAGAAAAAATCGAAGTAGATGCTGATACAAAATTTGAGTTACCTTTAAAACACCTTATCCAAAAACACGTTAAAGAGGTAATGGATAGCAGAAAGAAAAAAGGATTTGAAGTAGGAGATGAAGTAAAATACCTAGGAAAAGATGCTGTAATTACTGCAGTTAATAAAGAAATGACTGGTGCTACTACCTATAATGTATCATATGGCAAAAAAGACCCAAAAACGGGTAAAATTAAAAATAGAACTAAAGCATCAAACATCTATAATAAAGGTGGTGAAATAAAAGCCGTATAACATGACAGCATCAGAACTTAAAGAAAAAATAAAAAGACTTGCTATTAAAGTCTATCAAGAAAAAACTAAAGGAGAAGATGCTGCTATAGCATATGATGAATTAGTTAAATTTCCTGAACTTAAAGCAGTTATTATAGATTTGCTCACAGCAGATTTTGATAGTTTTTTAGAATCTGTTGATTGGGTATCACCTCGCCCTTCTGCTTTCCGTATAAATTTGTTGAATGGGCAAAATTTTATGCTTACATTTGATCCTAGAAGCTGGATAGCACAAATAGAAGGTAAAAAATATTATTTACTTAACTTAGATGAAGAAGAAATGGCTGCTAAAGCTGTTTCCCGTATATTAGCTTATGGTCCTGCAAGCGGGGCAACTGTTGAAGGTGATAATGACACTGTAGAAACAGAAGAAGAAATAGAAGTTGATGAAGAATAAATGGATATACTCGATAAAATATTAAAAGAACACAGTTGGAAATTTACTAAAGGATATCCGGACATGAATGATAAAGAGGACAAAGATCTTCTTCAATCTATTGTTAACGGGTATTTAACAGAAGCAGAAGAAGATATTGAACTTTCGGATGATAGAGAAGTTTTAAATGTTAAAACTGGAGAAGTTAAAGACCCATCTGGCGGTTCTCAATCTTATAATGACACTATTAGATTTGCTTTATATGGTAAAGATTGGCAAGGGAAACCAATACCAAGACCTAAGAAAAAATACCCATACCAACAAAATACATTTACAATTAATGTTGATTCATTAGATCAACAAATGTTTGATAAACTTTACCCAGTAAAACCCCCTAAAGTAGGAAAAGAAATAGGTAGTGCCGGTTCTCTAGGAGTAGGAAATGGTGAAATCGCCTTGTATTGGCTATACCAATTTTCAGAAAGCGCTAAAGTAGATGAAGGTAGGGAAAGCGATGATCCCGATTTATTTTTTAATGGTCAAGGAGTTGAGGTTAAGTCTTGGGGTAAGCATGAAGGAATGCATGGTTTAGGTAGATTTGGCGCTGACAAAGAAAATTTATCATTACTTTCTATTATATTTGGATTTAATGCTCTAGCAACCGTATTTGGTGAAGGAGAAAAAGTTCCTAAAACTATAAACCCAACAAATTTTAAAGGGTCTGATTTAGTTACTGCTATGGAAAAAGTTAGTGAATTCAAAAGTATTATAGATGCAAATGAAACCTTAGCTGCAAACTATCCTTTATTTAAAAGCATTAAAGAAAATACTGATAGAGTTTATAGACAATTAAAACTAACAGGAAGTGATTCTCCCGAAGAAATGGCTACAAAAATGGCTATTAAATTACTTGAACCAAAATTAAGTAGAAAACCTGGAGAAGGTAACCATTTAGCTAATGTAAAAGATGATGGGAATATTAAATTTTTCCAAATTCAATTTGCTAAATTAAAAGATAGTGAAGATTTATTAAGCGATTTTGTTGTTAAACAAAGTGCAATAGGAATTAATTTTAATAAAATTTGGGGATAATATGTGCGACTGCGGATGTAATACTTGTGAAACAAAAGGACCTTTATTAACAGAAGGTAAAGTTAAGTCTTTACTATCAGAAGGACTTCAATATCATATAGATAAAAAAATACCTTTATTTGAAACAGTATACCGTATTGGTTCAGATAAACATTTAGCTTTAATTAAAGAAGCTAGAAAAATGTATTCTAGAAATGTAATCGATTTATGTGAAGAAGATGAAGCATTAATTGGTACACATTTAGGTGAATTTGGAATATATGAAGGTGAATCTGTACCTTTAGATTTACCTATGTTAGAACAAACTTATAGTGGTTTTTTAAGAAACCCAGAAGACCCAGATTCTGAAAAATTTGAACCAACTGGATCAGTAGCCCAATTTAAAGAAGATTTAAGAGCATTATTTGGTAAATTTAAAGGTGATTTAAAAAATCCTGAATTTATAAAAGGAATAGCTCAAATAATGGTTAATTGGAAATCACTTTTAAGAAGTCAAATGGATGAAGCTGAATTTAAAGGTAAAGACGTTCCACTAAACAAACCAAAACGTGGTGGTTCAAAAGCATATTATGTTTATGTAAGAGATCCTAAAACCAAAAAGATTAAAAAAGTATCATTTGGTTCAGGTGGTTTAAGAGCTAAAATTAAAAACAAAGAAGCTAGAAACGCATTTGCTAAACGTCATAGATGTAAAGATAAAAAAGACAGAACAAAAGCAGGATATTGGTCTTGCAACCTACCCAGATATGCTTCAGCATTAGGTTTAGGTGCAAATATGAATACTTTTTGGTAAAATGAACCCATATTCAAATAAAGGTAATATAAGAACGTTTTCGAAAGATGTAGATAAACTAGAACTAGTTTGGCATCAAGATGCTGAAGATAGAGAAATTGAAGTATTAGAAGGCAAAGGATGGGAATTACAAATGGACAACGAATTACCCTTTGAATTAGTAAAGGGAGATCGTATATTTATAACAGAAGGTAGAATACACCGAATATTAAAAGGTACAACTGATTTAAAAATAAAAATAAATGGATAATTTTGATTTAAAAAAATATTTAGCTGAAGGTAAATTAAAAGAAAATCGCCCACATCCAACAGAAGTCTTTTCTGATGAAGAATTAGATTATATTGGGGATATGCTAGTAGCAATGTATGAAAAATTAGGATTGGCTGCAGGAGGAGGAGAAACTGATGTGGTAAAAGCAAATGCCCTAATGGATAGAATTGAAGGATTTTTTGAAACATTAAATTAAAATGAAATGTAATTGTAAAATATGTAATTGCGGAGCATCATGTGATTGTACATGCTGCAATTGCTAAATAAAAACATATAGACTGATTCATAGCCAGTCGATTTAATTAAAAAATATTATGGAGCTGTGGCCCATCCTTTGGATGGGTCACTTTTAGTTCGTATATTAACGTGTTAAAAATAAAAGTATAGATGAATATAGATAAAGAATTCTACTTAGTAAGAAAAAGTGAAGGTAATTCATTTCAAAGATTAATGGTGTTTTTTTTAGAACAAAATAAAAAACATGGTGCTAGTTTTGGAATAGCAGGAATGTATAATACTTTAAATAGATTTTATGGCGAGTAAAAACGTAGTAATGATTGGAGCAGGTGTAGCAAATGTAAACGCTGCTACTAAGCTAGTTGACAATGGGTTTAAAGGTAAAATCACTATTATTGATATGGGCAAAGACCCATATTTAAGACCTTATGAAGAGGTAATGACGGGCTTTTTAGGAGCAGGAGGTTGGTCTGATGGTAAATTAACTTATCACACTTCAATTGGAGGACAATTATCTAAATATTGTGGTGAAGAAAAAGCAATGGAATTATTTGATCAGGTGATAGATAATTTTAAACGTTTCCACCCTAAACCTGAAGAAGTACAATGTTCAAATCCTATTGCAGAACCAGATTTTATTAAACCATATTTTGGTTTGCGTTTATTCCCTGTATGGCACGTTGGTACAGATTATCTACATGAAATAGGTAAAAATTGGTATGATTATTTAGTTCAAGGTGGTGTTGAATTTATTTGGGAAACTAAAGTTACAGATATTGATTTTGATAATAATGAATTATACTGTGATTGGAATACTCCAAAAGAAACAATAAAATATGATACACTTATTTTTGGTGTAGGAAAATCAGGTATTGATTTTGGTAAACAATTAGCTGAAAAATATGATTTACCAACTGAACCAAAACCAGTACAAATAGGTGTTAGATTTGAAGCACCACAAAAACACTTTCAAAAATTAATTGATATAAGTTATGATTTTAAATTATATAGAAAATTTGAGGAAGCAGGAGTATCACTTCGTTCCTTTTGTACTAATAACAATGCAGCTTATGTAGCTGTAGAAGAAACATATGGTGATCATTCATATAATGGACATGCTAAAAAAGATGAATCATTTAGAAATGATATGACTAATTTTGGTATTCTAATGGAAGTTAGAGGCATAGATAAACCATTTGAATGGTCTAGAGATGTAGTAAATAAATTACAAAAAGATGGAACTGGGTTATATTATAGTCCAACTAGAGAACCATCAACTACATCAGAAGGTGTAGATGTATCAGCAATTAAAGTAGATACAATGCATGAAATAACTAAAGCAATGCAACCATATTTTTGGTATATATTAGATTTTATTGAAGACATGAAAAAAGTATTCCCTACACTTAAAGATGATTGGGGTATTTATGTGCCTGAAGTAAAATATCTTTCACCTGAGCCGCTTGTCGATTATACCAATTTAGCACTAACTAAGTACCCTAACGTACATTTCGTAGGCGATGCTTTATCAGCTAGAGGTATAACGGTAAGCGGTGCACAAGGAACATATGTTGCTGAATCACTTTTGGAAAATTAAAATATTTTTCGTATATTAATAACAAATAAAAAATAATATTATGGGCATAGAAACGGGACAAACATACCCAAAATCAAGAAAATTAGTAAAAACAGATGGTACTATTGCTTATACATGGGATGGTAAATTACATAATTGGGATGGCCCCGCTTTATTACCTGAAGGTAATGAAAAAAAAGCAGAATATTATCTTTATGGGATGCAAAAAACAACTGAAGAATGGAAAGAAATGAGACGCCAACGAGAAGGTATTCCATTTTATAAAAACCAATCAATGAAATCACAATTATCAGACTATAGAAATTAAGATATGAAAATAGGTTTATGTGGTACAATGAGTGTAGGTAAAACTACGTTAGTAAATGCTTTAAAAGAAACTCCTCAATTTAAAGATTATATGTTTAGAACAGAACGTTCTAAATATCTAATGGAACAAGGTATCCCACTCAATACAGATTCAACATTAAAGGGTCAAACAGTATTTTTAGCTGAACGTTGTGCCGAATTAATCCAAACAGATATTATTACAGATAGAACAGTAATTGATGTTATGGCTTTTACTATGAATGCTAAATCAATACCATACCAAGATAAGGAAGCATTTGAAACTTACGCTAGTGAATTTATTAGAGAATATGATTATATATTTTATATTTCCCCTCATGGTATTCCTATTGAAGATAATGGAGTACGTGAAACAAATACATATTATAGAGATTTAATTGATTTTACTATTACTACACTTATTAAAAGATATGGTCATAGATGCCCTAAAATAGAAGAAATATCAGGATCTACAGATGAACGAATTCAACAAATATTAAATATTACAGGCCTTTAACATATTTATAATAAAACCTATTATAATGAAAAAATCTGAATTATCATCTTTTATTAAAGAAGAAATTAAATCAACCCTTAGTACTGAAGGTATATGGAAAAAAGGCCACCCTTCATTAATCCAAGATTTTCTTGATGAATTAGATACATTAAAGGAAAAATACTATAATGTTGTAGGAAGTGATGATGTATTTAATGGGTTAGACCAAGCTGAAAGAGCAGCAAGTGAATTACTTACTATGGCAGAAGCAACAATTGAAACATCACCAGAAGATTTAGCTAAAGTTAAAAAATCAGCGGATAAAGATGATATAATTAAAGTTACAAAAGAAGATGCTACACCAAAAGGTGAAGACTTTTTTTATGATTATTTAGACATTGGTATGTCTTATTTAGATGGATTCGGTAAAAAACATTCTTTGGATGATACTCAGTTAGAAAAACTAGGTAAAAAAATAGTAGACCAATTATATAAGGTGATGTTGGTAAAGCATATGATGCTATTGTTAAAAGAGGTGCAATGAATGAGGATACTGTTGAAGTAACAGAAGAAGATGATAAAGAAGAAAAAAATGCACCTGCAGGTGATGCTGAAGTAGAAAAAAAAGCTTCTAAACGAGATATTATTACTCAAAATTATCTTGATAAACAAAGAGATTTAAAACGATATCTTAAATCATATATAGAGGCTAAGGGTGAAGAAGATAAAAATGCTGCATTAAAAATGATGAAAAAAATATCCCAAAGCCCTGAATATTTAGACGCTAAAGCTAAATATAAGAAGTTACAACAAATTGAATTATAAGTTATGTTTAAATGGTTAAAAAAGAACTATCAATTATTCGTAATTATAGGGGCTTGCATCTTAGTCTTTAGATTTTTAGATGATAAAGAAAGTTATGTAAGTGAATATAATGATAAAATTATTGCACTAGAACAAAAAGTTGATTCTTTACATCATATAAATGATGAGTTAACTTTTAAAATTGACACCCTAAATGTTCAGATTGGCAAATTAGATCAACAATTAGATTTAAAAGATAACAAGATAAATAATTTAAGATATGAAATTAGCACAAAAGTTGATGCTGTTGATTCTTTTAATGACGATGAGCTCGAAAGGTTTTTCACAGAGCGTTACGGACAGTACATCGATTCAATTGAAAAAACCAATAGCAAAACTAGTAATTAAGGATTTAATTACTGGGGATGGAGCTAAAAATGAATTAGCTATTACTATAGATAAAATTAAACTGTTTGAACAAAAAATAGTTTTAAAAGATAGTGTTATTTTAAATTTAAATAATAAAATAAATAATTTTGATTCTATACTTTTAACAAAATCTGACCAACTATTATTATCTCAAGAATTATCTAAAAGGCTAGAACAAGATTTGAAAAGACAAAAATTAAAAAATAAATTAACTATGGGAGCGGGTATACTAGGAATAGTAGCTGTTGCTATACTAGTAAAATAGTATGTCTGATTTAAAAAAGGTAATACGTCAAGAATATCTAAAATGTGCTAAAGACCCCGTACATTTTATGCGTAAATACTGTTATATACAGCATCCCCAACGTGGGCGTATACAATTCAATTTATACCCATTTCAAGAAAAAGTATTAACGTTAATGCGTGATAATCCATATTCGATTATCTTAAAATCTAGACAGTTAGGTATATCAACATTATCAGCCGGTTACTCTTTATGGTTAATGATATTTCATAAAGATAAAAATATACTTTGTATTGCAACTAAGCAGGAAACTGCTAAAAACATGGTTACAAAAGTAAAATTCATGTATGAAAATTTACCTTCATGGTTAAAAATTGATGCTGATGAAAATAATAAGCTAACACTTAGATTAGCAAATGGGTCTCAAATTAAAGCAACATCAGCCTCAAGTGATGCTGGTAGATCAGAAGCAGTATCTTTGCTACTAATTGACGAGGCAGCTTTTATTGATAATATTGGTGAAATATGGGCCTCAGCACAACAAACATTAGCAACTGGAGGTGGTTGTATAGCATTAAGTACACCCTATGGTACTGGAAATTGGTTTCATCAAACTTGGGCAAGAGCAGAATCGGCAGAAAATGAATTTTTACCTATTAAATTACCTTGGTATGTTCACCCAGAACGAGATCAAGTATGGAGAGATAGGCAGGATGAATTATTAGGTGATCCTAGAATGGCAGCCCAAGAATGTGATTGTGATTTTAGCACATCAGGTGATATTGTATTTTATCCTGAATATATAGATTTTTACGAAAAAACTTATATTAAAGATCCTTTAGAAAAAAGAGGAGCAGATCAAAATTTATGGGTATGGGAATCTCCGGATTATTCTAGAGATTATATAGTTGTAGCAGATGTATCTAGAGGTGATGGAAAAGACTATTCAGCATGTCATGTAATTGATGTAGCAAATAATGTGCAAGTTGCGGAATACAAAGGTCAAATTGGTACAAAAGAATATGGTCATTTATTAGTTGGTTTAGCTACTGAATATAATGAAGCAATGTTAGTAATAGAGAACGCTAATATTGGATGGGCAACTATACAAGTTGCTATAGATAGAGTATATCCTAACCTTTATTATTCACAAAGGAGTGACTCCCCAAATGCCAATTCGTATTTTGATAAATATCAAGATCACTCCAAAATGGTAGCTGGTTTTACTATGTCCTCTAGAACAAGACCTATGGTAATAGGCAAATTTCAAGAGTATATTAGTGATAAAGGAGTAACGATACAATCTAAAAGATTAATAGAAGAAATGAAAGTATTTATTTGGCGTAACGGAAGAGCAGAAGCTCAAAGCGGGTATAACGATGATTTAGTTATGTCGTTTGGTATTGCCATGTATATAAGAGATACGGCATTAAAAATGAGACAACGTGGTTTAGATGCAACCCGAAATGCATTAAATAATATAACAGTAAATAGAACACAATACCAAGGTGGTTATTTTTCTAGTGGAGCTGATAATCCTTATCATATTGATACCCAAAATGGTAATAAGGAAGATATTAGCTGGCTTCTTAAGTAATATTTATAATAATAAAAATATACAATGGCAGATAAAGGCTTATTTAGTAGATTAAGAAGATTATTTTCAACAGATGTAATTATACGAAATGTTGGGGGTGATCAAATTAGTGTAATTGATAGTAGTACTATCCAACAGAATGGAGAATTACAAACAAATTCTTTAATTGATAGATATAATAGATTATATTCAACTAATCCTTCATCTTTGTATGGAGCCCAATTTAATTTTAATTATCAATATCTAAGACCCCAATTATACTCAGAATATGATGTAATGGATCAAGATGCAATTATTGCTTCTGCCCTAGATATTATAGCTGATGAATGTACATTAAAAAATGATATGGGTGAAGTATTATCTATTCGTTCTAGTAATGAATCTGTTCAAAAAATATTATATAATTTATTTTATGATGTATTAAATATTGAATTTAATTTATGGGCTTGGTCTCGACAAATGGCTAAATTTGGGGATTTTTTCTTAAAACTAGAAATATCAGAAAAGTTTGGTATATACAATGTTATTCCTTATACTGCTTATCACATTAGTAGAGAAGAAGGATTTAACCCTGAAAACCCATCTGACGTAAGATTTAGATACGATCCTAATGGCTTAGTCAACCCAAGTTCAGGGATGTATTCTACCCCTAATAATAATTCTCAAACAGAAAATGGTATTTTCTTTGACAATTATGAAATGGCTCACTTTAGATTAATTGGTGATACTAATTATCTTCCATATGGTCGTTCTTATATTGAACCCGCCAGAAAATTATTTAAACAATATACATTAATGGAGGATGCAATGTTAATTCATAGAATTTCACGTGCTCCTGAAAAACGTATTTTTTATATGAATGTTGGTTCTATTCCACCTAATGAAATAGATGCATTTATGCAAAAAACTATTTCAAATATGAAACGTACTCCCCATGTAGATCAAAAGACTGGAGAATACAATTTGAAATATAATATGCAGAACATGATGGAGGATTTTTACATCCCAATTCGCGGTAATGATACTACAACAAAAATTGATACTACAAAAGGTTTAGATTATGATGGTATTCAAGATGTTGAATATTTAAGAGATAAATTATTTGCTGCACTTAAAGTACCAAAAGCTTTTTTAGGGTATGATGAAAATATAGAAGGTAAAGCAACATTAGCTGCTGAAGATATTAGATTTGCTCGTACAATTGAAAGAATCCAAAGAATATTAGTTTCTGAACTTAATAAAATTGCACTTATACATTTATATTCTCAAGGATATAGAGACGAAGCATTAACTAACTTTGAGTTATCAATGCAAACTCCATCAATTATTTTTGAACAAGAAAAAATTGAGTTAATGAAGTCAAAAACTGAATTAGCAACTTCTTTATTAGAAAATAATTTACTTCCAACAGATTGGATATATGATAATATATTTCATTTGTCTGAAGACCAATATGATGAATATAGAGATTTAAATAGAGAAGATGCTAAACGTAAATTTAGATTAGCACAAATAGAAGCAGAAGGAAATGACCCAGTTGAAACTGGTAAATCATATGGTACCCCACATGACCTAGCTTCATTATATGGTAAAGGCAGAATGTACTCAGATCCTGGAAATGTACCTGATGGTTATAATACAGACTCAGATTTAGGCCGTCCTAAAGATAGTATTACTAATGTTGGAAAACAAGATAATAATTTTGGAAAAGATCGATTAGGAGTTAAACGTATGAAAGATACTGATAAAAATGATTCTTCAGATAGTAGAACAGATACTAATAAATCGGGGTTAGCTTTAGAAAATGCTCAAGTAACTTTATTAAAGAATAAAAATATGTTTAAAAAAATGAATAAAAAACAACTAGTTTTTGAGCAAGATAAAGATAATACATCACTATTAGATGAAAACCAATTGAAGAAATAAAAAACTTCACATATTTATAAATAAATATATTTTTTGATGAAAATAAAACATTCCAAGTATAAAAATACAGGCATACTGTTTGAACTATTGGTACGTCAAATAACGGCAGACACATTAAAAGGTGGAGACTCTCCAGCTATTGATATACTAAAAGAATATTTTGTAAAAACTTCTTTAGGCCGTGAATATAAGTTATATGAATCTATATTAAAGTCTAATGTTTTAAATGAGGGAAGAGCAAATATGGTAATTTCTACTATATTAGAATCTTCTTCTAAATTTAACCGTACCTCATTAAGAAAACAAAAATATAATTTAATTAATGAAATTAAAAAACATTATAATTTAGATGTTTTTTTTGGTGCCAAAATAAAAAATTATAAAGAATTAGCTTCATTGTATACTCTAATTGAGGGTTATAACTCAGAAGAGGCTAGTAATTCCCAACAATTAATAGATAATAAAATAACTTTATTAGAACATTTAACTAAACAAGAAATTAATACTAAAGAAGTTAAAGAAGATGTTTTAAAAGAATTTCAAACATATGATAAAGATTTAAGAATTCTTACTTATAAAGTATTATTAGAAAAGTTTAATTCTAAATATGAAAACTTATCTACGGAGCAAAAACAAGTCCTTAAAGAATTTATAAATTCAGTAGATTCAACTCCAGGATTAAGAGAATTTTATAACACTAAAGTTTTAGAATTAAAAGCTGCTTTAAATGAAGAAGCTAAAATTATTAAAGATAAAGCTACCCAAATTAAAATTACGGAAGTAACTAAATACTTAACTGAATTAGATAAAACGGCTAAAGTTGATAATGATAACTTAGTTGACTTGTTACAATATTACGAACTAGTAAAAGAAATTAAAGTAGCAAATGGCGTACAAGTATAAACTTAAAGAAGCACCTGGCCCTAATTTAGCTGCCCAAGTTGGAGCTAAAATTGGGGATGTGTCTTATTCTAAAGATGGAGATACTAAATTTGTAGTTAATTCTATAGATAAAGAAACAGGCCAAATAGGATGGAAAGTAATTGAACTCCCAGCATTTGATAAATTAAATGATGATGTTGACAGTTTAGTTTCTACAGCTAAAGGAGTTTATACTAAAACTAAGGATGATGAAGAGTTTAGAAAAATATATGAAGAAGCTAGACTTTTAAGAAATAAAATTAGAAAACATCTTCGTAGCGAATACCCAGATGAGTATAAAAGAATGACTATGGAAGGGGAAATTGAAGAAGCTACAGGAATAAATGGGGATGTAATAGATCTAAATCCAAGCAATAAAACAAAATTATCTAATTACGTTAAATTACCCCATCATTTAGCAGCAGCTTTACTAGATGTAGCAGATGAAATGATGGAAAAAGAAGCGGATACAATAAAAAGTCAACCACAAATAAAACAAGCTCTTACACTATTAAAAAAGGCAGCTGAAAAAGCTATGACAGGAGAAAAAGAAGTTGAAGAAATGTCTACTTCTAGTGGTGCTGGGTCTTACTTAACTAAATATGCCTATAAAAAACCTAAAAAACAGGAAAAATTACCTGAAGGTATGGGAGCAACGTTAGGACCGGGCCCTAAAGCTTTTGAAGATGGAGTAAAAGATAATTATTATGTTAAAAAATTTAAATATCAACTAGTACCTAAGGACAAAAATGGGAATTATGTCCAAAAAGGTAGTGGTTTAGAAGTAAAAAACTTTTAATATGTATAATTATAAATTAGTAGAACAAGACGATAAAGTAAAAAAATTTCATGAAGAAAGAATCATGGCGTTTGATGCTTTAGAAGCTCGTTTAGAAAATATAAAAAAATTATTACGTCAAGGTAAAATTGAAACAATAAAATACTACAGAGAAAACCCAAAAAGTTATGCTGTGGATAAACCAACAGATTTAATTGGCGATTATATAAATGATATTGAAACATTATTAAAATCAGAAGAATGAAAAAAGCAGAAAAATTATTTAAGGAATTAATTAATGAAAATTATATTGACCTTAAACCCATTAATAAAATAGAAGCTACACCAAAAACAAATTTTGAAAATAAATTTGCAGAATATTTAGCTGAGGAAGCCAAGGCAATAGAAAAAAAACCTTCAAAAGAAGTAGAAGAAGTAGCAGAACATAATTTTGATTATTCAGATATTAAAAACCTTGATAATCAAATTGGTCAAGAAGTACTTAATGGAATTTATTTTGAAGCAAAGCAAAACCCAGATAAAACTTTAGATCAAATTAGAGAAATTGTATCTAAAAATTTAGCTAAAGATGGACAATATTATATAAATAATGCTATGTTTGGAATTGAAGGTTTAAAAGCTGAAACAATGAAAAATGAAGAAGTTTCTGGTAAACATGCTGCTAGTGGGTATTCTGATAAAATTAAAGAAGTAGTAAAAGAATCTTTAGGAGGTGTGGTGACAGGAGGTCACCCTAATTCTTTCGCTTCTATGTCAGGTCAAGTTATTAAACAAATGATGGCTGAAAAAGAAGAAGTAGAAGAAAGTTATGATGAATTTCAACGTGATGATAAAGGTGCTAAAGGTGTAGATAAAAGAAATAAAGGTGAAGAAGATGCATTTGGTGCTGGAGTAGCTAAAGGTGAAAAAATTGAAAAGAAAAAAGCTAAAAAAGCTAAAAAAGAATCAATTGATACTAAATTAGCAGAAATTGGTAAAGAAGCAGAAGCTGTTAAATTAGAAGCTCAATTAGATTTCTTACATGATCATATTGCTGAAAAATTAGAAAGAGTTAATTCAATTAATGAAGATGAAAATCTTAAAGAATTAATTGATAAAACTAAAATGAAGCAAATGCAAAAAGAAATTAAAGAGCTAGAAAAGAAAAAAGCTAAAATGGAAAAAATCTACGAAAAATCTTGTGGTAAAAAATACCAAAAAGAAGAAATTGTAGATGAAATAGAAGTAAATGGAATTGAAGTAGAAGAAGTATCTTTAGACCATGAATAGATCTCTATTAATAGAAACTCATACATTTAAAACTAACCCTGTTACTTTAACTGAAAATGTTAATAAAGAAACAGGAAATTTAATAGTTGAAGGTGTCCTAGCTACTGCTGAAGTAAAAAATGGCAATGGTAGATATTATTCTAAAGAATTATGGGATAGAGAAATGGATAAGTATAGTGAACTTATTAAAGAAAGACGCTCAATGGGCGAATTAGACCACCCAGAATCTTCAGTTATAAATTTACAAAACGTATCTCATATAATTTCAGAATATTGGTGGGATGGAGATAATGTAATGGGTAAAATAGAAATTTTACCAACCCCTTCAGGAAATATACTTAAAGAAATCATCAAAGCAGGTGTAACAGTAGGTGTTTCATCTCGTGGTATGGGATCATTAGAACAAAACGGTAATGTAATGGAAGTACAAGATGACTTCGAATTACTATGTTGGGATTTTGTTTCTACACCTTCTAACCCAGGCTCTTATATGCATACTATAAATGAAGGTAAAGGAGCTGTTACCTATGATTATACTAAAATAAACAATATTGTACGAGAAATCCTTTGCTCTAAAGGTTCCTGTCCAGTTTGTTAATTTTTCTAAATATTCATATACGTATAACCGTAATACACCATCTCTTATATGGTGTCGATAAATAAATTATTCCCTATTACGGTTCCTAATAACCGTATTTCACAAATTTAAATTTTGCGATTATGTCAAACAACAGAGATTTGCTCAAAGAAGCAATTGCTGATGCTAAAGCGGTAAAAGAAACTGCCATAGCAAACGCTAAAGCTGCTTTAGAAGAAGCATTTACTCCTCATTTGAAATCTATGTTAGCCGCTAAATTGGAAGAAATGGACAAAGACGAAGACATCGACGAAGGATACGATAAGTATGAAGAAGACGATGTAACGAAAGAAGAAATTTCTACTGAATTAGACGAAGCTAAAAAAGAAGAAAAGGAAGAAGTAAAAGAAGCTGAAGAAGTAGAAGAAGCTAAAAAAGAAGAGATTGACGAAGAA
>Ga0213865_10001415_pt1 | contig 15692 bp, 10 predicted proteins | sample PICome_6_FD_160100 | JGI IMG/M metagenome (GOLD analysis project Ga0213865, IMG submission 160100) | Coastal seawater microbial communities near Pivers Island, North Carolina, United States - PICO282 | ecosystem: Environmental > Aquatic > Marine > Coastal | place: USA: North Carolina...
TATTAAGATTGTTGACGATCATGCAAATATAAAAAATGTAGAAATATACAAGGATACTTTTCTTGACTATTCCTCCATCAAAATACCATTTGATGCAAATAAAATAAGTAATATTTTAGGTATTTCTAATGATAAAAAGTATTTTGAAGAGTATTTAGTAAAGTTAGGTTTTGAGATTATAGATAACACAATTATCGTACCTTCATATAGGAATGATGTAAAAAATTTAAATGACATAGCTGAAGAAATTGGAAGAGTTATAGGGTATAACAACATTCCAGCTACATCTTTTCAAATGTTTCCTGCAAATGCAGTTACTGATATAAAAATACTTGAACAAAATGTAAAAGATTTTTTGATAAAGAATGGTTTTTTTGAGGTAGTAAACAACCCTTTTGTAAATGTTGAAGAAGATTACTCGATTAAAGTTGATAATCCTCTTGATTCTAATAGACAATTCATTAGAACAAATCTAGAAAAGTCTCTTACAGAAAACCTTTTATATAACGAAAGGAGGCAGCAAGACTCTATTAAATTATTTGAAATTTCTGATATTTATTCTATTGATAGTGACTTAAAGTTAAAGAATAAAAAAGTTCTTGGAATAATTTGTAGCGGCAGGATTGGTAAAAATTATTTAGATTTCTCAAAAAAAATTAATATTAAATATATTAGAAATCTTATAAAAGAGCTATTGCCGGCAACAAATATAAATCCCATTAATATTGATAGAAAAAACCTTAATACAAAACTAAACAACGAGATAATTTACCTTGAATTAGAACTTAATTCATTAAATGATCTCAGCGCAGACTTAATAAGCAATCAAAAAAGGCATTCAAAAGACCATAATTTTATCAAATATAGCCCAGTTTCAGAATTTCCATCGTCTTCCAGAGATCTCTCTTTTTCAATAAAAAATATTGATAAATATTATGAAATTCAAGAATATCTTTTGGCTTATAAAAGCAATTTAATTAAAGAAATATTTATATTTGATTTCTATAATAATCAAAAAAATAATGAAATTAAGCTGGGCTTTAGATTTATTTTTCAGTCAAACACATCAACCATTACTGAGAGTGAAATAAATAAAATCATGGAGGACATTATCAAATCAAGTCTATCTATAGGCTCAGTTTCAATTCCTGGTTATAATCTTTGAAATTATCATTGAAGAACATTATGATTATTTTTCATATATAATTCAGTAACTTAAAAAAATGGTAAAAATTTTAAAGATGTCTAGAGTATATTTATTTTTAATTATTGCATTTTCGTTAAGTATATCTGCTCAAAATCAACAAGCTATTAGTCAAGACTATCTTGATAGCCTTCCTGAGGATATAAAAGAAGATGTCATGCTAAGAATGAATGAAAAAAATAGTGTTGAAAAAAAGGTATACAGAAGTATAGATAGCTCATCTGACTTAAAAAAAGACGAGGCTATTGATGAAGATATTTCTGAGATTTTTGGAAGTGATTTCTTTGATACTATCCAAACTTCTTTTATGCCTATAAATAGTCCAAATATGGATGACTCATATATTGTTGACTTTGGAGATGTGCTAAAAATTCAATTAACTGGACAAAATAGTTCAATTGATTCATATCAGATTGAAAGGGATGGCTCTATTAATTTGTCTGAAATTGGAAAGCTATACGTATCGGGACTATCTTTGTCTAAAGTATCTGATTTAGTTTCATTAAAAGTAAGCCAATCATATATTGGAACAGAAGCGTATGTATCTCTTGAAAATATTAGAGACATAAGTATTTTGGTTTCTGGCGAAGCATTTAATCCTGGTATATACACACTAAATGGTAATTCAAATATGCTCCATGCCCTTCATGTGGCCGGTGGCATAAGTGATTATGGTACTTACAGAGACATAAGACTTATTAGAGATAAAAAAATTATAGACAATCTTGATATCTATGACATTTTGACTTCTGGTGGTGCTGGTTCAAACATTAGATTAAGAACAGGTGATGTTGTATTTGTTGGTTCTAGGGGTAATGTGGTTAATCTTGAAGGTGCATTTAAAAGAATTCATAGATATGAGCTTCTACCAAATGAATTCTTATCAGATGCAGTTAGATATGCAAATGGGACATCATATGATGCAGATTTCTCAACTATTTACCTTAATAGGCTACTGGATGGTAAATATGAGGATATTCCTATTACAAATATTTCTCAATTTAAGAATATTAAGCCTTATGATCAAGACAGAATTTTTATAAGAAGACATAGTTTTAGAAATGTACAAATTACAGGTTCTGTTATAAGGCCTGGCTCATATAAAATGGTAGAAGGAGAAACTATTCATAATCTGATTGATAGGGCTGGAGGTTATACTGAAAATGCCTATCCTGAAGGCGCTATTTATAACAATATTAGTTCTAAAGAAGTTAATACTATGGCTAATGAAAGATTGTATAGAGAGTTTATAAATAGACTGCTAGAAATAATGCAATTAAATAACAATCCATCAAGTGATTTTTCATCTTTGTCTATTCTTGCAGATGAATTAAGAAATACAGAACCAAATGGAAGAATTATTATAGATTTATTTGATAAATCAACCCCTGTTTTTGTACAAGATAATGATACTCTTTTTATTCCAGAAAAAAGCAATAGTGTTTACATTTTTGGTGAAATCATTAATCCAGGTTCTTTAATTTATAAAGCTAATGGCGATTTAGATTTTTATTTAAATGAAGCATCTGGTCTTAAAGATAGTGCTGATGACGATTCAATTTTTATTTTGTTGCCAAATGGAAGAACTAGTCAATTTTCAAGAAAAAGAAATATTTTTGTTAATCAATCAAAAAGTATTAATATACCGCCAGGTTCTGTTATCTTTGTACCCAGAAAGATTACTAATTCCAATGCCTCGAGATTACTTGTTGCTCAGGCATATGCTACTATTTTAGGAAATCTTGGCCTAAGCGTAGCCTCGATTAATGCAATAAAAAATAATTAATTACAGAGTATGCATCTTCATAGCTTAGCTGCATATTCAAGCAAGAAAATTCTTATTAGATTTAAGATAATATCTATATTTTTATTCTTCAGTATTTTTTCATCATCTGCAATTGCAGACAGTTATAATTTTAATTCATATAACAATCATGGTGTTCTAGGCATTATTAATATGCCCTCAGCTAGATTTTACGAAGAGTCTGTGCATGGCATTACACTTTACAAGGGAACTCCAGATCAAAAAATAACTCTTACTTCAAGCCCCTTTAGTTGGATGGAAGCATCCTTTTTTTATACAAATATTGAAAATCAAAATTATTGCGGAGTAGCTTCTGATCCTGTTTGTAATCAAGATAATAAAGATAAAGGTTTTAACTTTAAAATAAGATTAAAAGAAGAAGGTTTTTTTCCTGCAATTGCGATTGGTATAAATGATGCTGCTGGAACAGGCTATTACAGCTCCGAATATATTGTTAGTAGCTATGGCATTAATGATATTGACATACATTTTGGTCTTGGCTGGGGAACATTAAATGGCAGCAAGAATAAAGTTAAAAATCCTTTTGGATACTTAAATAATCAATTTAAAGAGAGACCATTAATTTCAGGAAATGATTCTGGAGGTCAATTTCATCCATCAAGATATTTTTCTGGAAAAGAAGTTTCACCTTTTATGGGTATTTCTTATGTTTTTTCCAATAATCTTCTTTTAAAATTAGAGAGAGATTCAACGTCTGCTCCTGGTAAAGTTGGTTATGAAAAAGCGAGCAGTGATTATTCTATTGGCTTAGACTATTTTTTAAATAAAAACCTAACGATTGGTTTATCAAAAGAAATAAATAACTTTTTTTCATTTAAATTTATTTATAAAAATAATCCCAAGGAATTTGTTAAAAAATATGAATATAAAAAGTCAGATAATATTAACATTGCAGACAATAATTATAATAAATTAATAAAAAATCTTGAAAACAATGGAATTGGAGTGAATAGAATATCAGAAACATCTAGCTCTATTGGACTTGAATTAACTCAATTTATTCATCAAGATATTGGACTAATTGAAGAAATTATTTACGCATCAGCAAGAGACGCTGGAATAAATAAAAATATCAAAAAAGATATTAAAATAGCTGATTTGAAAGCTATATCAGAAATTGATAATAGTTTTGAAAAAAACTCAACACTAATATACGAGAGAAAAAAAACTGCAAATTTTAATACTAATACTGGTATTAAATTTAGACCTTTTATAGCATCAAGAGAAGAATTTTTTAAAGGAGCTCTTCTTCTTGAAAATGATAGTGAGTTCATAATAAGAGATAATTTATTACTAAACACCAATCTAAAATATTCTTTAGCAGATAATTTTGATGATTTAATATATCCTCCAAAAAATACCTTTCCAGCTCAAGTTAGATCTGACATCAAGGATTATTTAAAAAATATGAATAAACAAGGTATATTAATTGGAAGAGTTCAATTAGATTATTATGTAACACCAAAACGTAATCATCATTTGATGATTTCTGCCGGAATTCTAGAGGATATGTTTTCCGGTTATGGTTTTGAATATCTTTATTTCAAACCAAATACTAATTATGCGATGGGTTTTGAGTTATTTGAAGTCCAAAAAAGAGACTATAAATGGGGATTCGGCTTATTGGACTATAAAAATTTAACTGGATCATTAAATTTTTATTATAGAAACTATGGCTCAATTCCTTTTGATATGAAATTATCTCATGGTGAGTATCTAGCAGGGGATTTTGGTACTACAATTGAATTTTCTCGATCTTTTGAAAATGGAACAAAGTTTGGTGTTTTTGCCACATTTACAGATGTTACTTCAGAGGAGTTTGGTGAAGGCTTATTTGATAAAGGAATTTTCTTTAATATACCCATTTATGGCAATTTTATTAATTATACTTGGAAACCTTTAACAAAAGATCCCGGTGCAAAACTTAACAGAAGAAATTCACTGCATGATTTGCTTGTGAAGTTCAGGCCCATTAATTAATGATCAAATTATTATTTAAATGTATAAAAAAAACTACTATTATTATTGATTTGGATGTAGAATCTCCAAAAGAGGACAATTTTTAGATATATTTATTAATTAATGCTATTATCATATAGCCTTAGTAATAGGGAAAAGTCATGAGAAAAAATTTTTATTTAACACTATTATCACTAGTTTTTATTTCTTCTTCAGCATTGATACAAGCTGAACAAGCTGAATATGAATTTACAATTGAGCAAAGACAGTTAATAGATTCTATGAATATCGAGGAGCTTAAGGATAGAAAGCTTTTTATTGAAGGAAAAATTGCTGAACTTGAAGATGATGCAGAAAAAAAAGAAGACTCATCAACTATAACTAATTCCATTCAGGCACTAAATGCTGAGTTGGTATATATTGTTGCCCTTCTTGTTGGTGCTGGTGCAATACTTTCTGATGGTGGTGAAATAGATGATGATCCTGTAGTGAGAGACTTCACCCCACCTGTAATAACAATTAATGGTGATAACCCTGCAACAGTTGAGCTCGGTGGTACATACACAGATGCAGGCGCTACTGCTAGTGATGATAGTGGTTCTGCCTCCCTTGTAACATCTGGAACAGTCGACACTAATACTGTTGGTGCATATCAAATTAGCTATGTCGCAACGGATGCTACAGTCAATATCTCTCAAGCATTTAGAACAGTTAACGTTGTCGATACTACAGCTCCTGTAATCACAGTTACTGGTGATAATCCAGCAACGGTCGAACTTGGCGACACCTATACAGATGCAGGCGCTACTGCCACAGATGCTTCAGGTGATGTTACTGTTGTTACAACAGGTACTGTTGATACAGATACTGTTGGCGAATATACAATTACATATACGTCGACAGATGATAGTGATAACTCAGCAACAAAAACTAGAACAGTTAACGTTGTCGATACTACAGCTCCTGTATTCACATCCTCAGCTAATTTTACTGCTGCAGAGAATCAAACTTCAATTGGAACAGTAACTGCAACAGATGTAACATCTGTAACATTTACAGTTTCAGGAACAGAGTTAGCTATTACATCATCAGGTGTATTAAGTTTTGTCACTGCGCCTGACTATGAAACAAAAACAACATATACAGCCACTGTCACTGCTACTGATGCTAATTCAAACTCCTCTACTCAGGATATTACTGTTACTGTGACTAACGATGAATCAGATGACGATAGTGGAACAGACACAGGTACTGGAACAAGCACTGGAACTGGAACAAGTGATGACGATTCAGACACAGGCACTGGAACAGGTACTGGAACTGGAACAAGTGATGACGATTCAGACACAGGCACTGGAACAGGTACTGGAACTGGAACAAGCACTGGAACTGGAACAAGCACTGGAACTGGAACAAGCACTGGAACTGGAACAAGCACTGGAACTGGGACTGGAACAAGCACTGGAACTGGAACAAGCACTGGAACTGGGACTGGAACAGGTACTGGAACTGGAACAAGCACTGGAACTGGGACTGGAACTGGGACTGGAACTTAGTTTATTGATTTAAATTAAACAATGAGCTTTGGAAGAAAAAATATATATAACAATATTTCTTTCAAAGCTCAAATTTCTATAGATAATAGTAGAGAGTTTTTTGAATCTTTCTTGAATTTAGTTACTACAAATTCTAAAAATAAAGTTGTTAAAATATCAAATTTTGGCACTTTCTATTATAAAAACACTCCTCAAAGATTGGGGAGAAACCCAAAAACAAAAGAAGAATTTTTTATTTTAAAAAGTTTTAAATTATTTTTTAAACCCTCGAATAAAATTAGAGGTATCATCAACTAAATTCATTGTATTGGTCGGGATGGCCGGATTTGAACCGACGACCACTACACCCCCAGTGTAGTGCGCTACCAGACTGCGCTACATCCCGAATATGAGGTATTATATTCTTAATTTATAATTAAACTATGAGATATTTATTCACACTAGTAACAGTTATTTTTTTGACTCCATTAATTGCAGGCGGAAGTGGTTATAAAATACAAACAACTTCTGGAATTTCTCATGGATACTTAAACAAAGGTGTAGTAAATTGGGATGATATTCCATATGCAAAACCACCAATTGGAGACCTGAGGTGGAGAGCTCCTGTAAAGCTAGACACATCTGCATACCTAAATTTAATTAATCCTCAAGAGAATAATTTTTGTGTCCAAGAACCATCTGGATTGGGTGGATCAGACGGTAATAGTTTTTTTTCTGGATCAGAAGATTGCTTATATTTAGATGTAAAAAAACCTGAGAAGAGTGTTAAAGGACCTTTGCCTGTAATGCTTTGGATTCATGGTGGGGGCAATACAAGTGGTTTGAAGGATTTATATGATTTTTCACCTATGGTAAAAAAACATAATGTTATAGTTGTGACAATTAATTATAGACTGGGTCCGTTTGGGTGGTTTACTCATCCATCAATACAAAATTTGCAATCGGGTTTAGATAAGACATCTAATTTTGGAACCTTGGACATAATTGCTGCACTCGAATGGATTCAATCAAATATATCTTTATTTAATGGCGATCCAAATAATGTAACTATTTTTGGAGAATCAGCAGGAGGACATAACGTTCTATCACTATTAATTGCTAAACAAGCAAAAGGTCTTTTTCATAAAGCTATTTCTCAATCAGGCTACACAACCACTTATTCAAAAAAAGATGCTTATAAACAAATAAATGAATCTTCAACTTCAAAACATACAAGTTGGAATATTGTTAATAAAATCATTAAAGATAAGTCCATTGATATTATTCAAGAGGACAATGATATTAAGATTAGAAAACTTTTAAAGAGCTTGACAGCTGAAGAGCTTTTTAAATATTACGCAAAAAGACCATCATATGAGAATTTAACTATTCTGACTGCTGACGGAATTGTGATACCAGAAATAGGCCTAACTAGGGCTTTGTCAATGAAAGAATATGTTAATCATGTACCTACAATAGCAGGATCAAATAAAGATGAGGTGAAGTTATGGCTTGCGTCAGCAAAATATTTTGTAGATTTAGATTATTCTTTTTTTGGATCAATTTTTGGAGTTCCAAAAGTAGTTTTAAATGATAAAGATGCATTCAATCTTTTTAACTTATATAGAAGCAGGGCATGGAAAATAAGAGGAGTGGATGACCCGCTTAGAAGTATTTATAGATCAGGAAATAAGAATCTATATGCATACAGATTCGACTGGGACGATCATAGAAGATTTATTATTGCTGATTTCAAAGAATTAATAGGTGCTGCTCATGCTACAGAAATACCTTTATTAACAGGAAATAATAAATTGGTTGGAGAATATGGCTTTTTAATTTATCCAAACGGCCCATCTAAAAGATTTACATCTAAAAATATGATGCAATTTTGGACCAATTTTGCAAAAACTGGAAAACCTGGAATATCTACCAATAGAGTTGAGTGGAAAAAATATAATGGACAAGAAAATAGATCATCAAGTTATATGGTTTTAGATAACAGAAAGAATCTAAGGATGAGTAAAGATAAGTTTTCTTTTTCTTCACTTGCTAAAGATTTATACAAAGAAAATGCATTAACAAATTTAGAAAAATGTGTTGTATTGCTTCAAATGCTTACATATGTTGGAGATGATCTATATGATGAATATGTCGATGACTACCCTGGTAAGTGCAATAGATCTAAGTCTGAACAGTTTTTAATAGACAATGCTAGTTTTATAAATTATTAATTAGCTAAATTTTATTCTTTGTTGCATCCTTAATTTTTAATACTTCAATATCTTTAATCTTTATTAAATCAGCAATTCTTCTAATTAGCCTTTCCTCACTTACTTCCAGAATTTTATCGGCATATGCCACTTCATATAAAAATCGAATCAGGGAGTGCTTATCATCTTTAGTGTAATCTTTATTTATATCATTTATAAATTCATAAAACGAAACACTATTTTTACTATACTCTTCTATAATTTTAAAAATCTTTTCTGTATTTTTATTAACTTTTTTACTTATTTTTTCAACTTCACTATAAAGTAAAGAAAGCTCTGATTCTGAAATATCACCATCAGATCTTGCAATTTCATATGCCAATATTGACGCTGTTAGCTCAATATCAAAGTTGTTAGATGTATTCTTAACTCCATTTTGTTTTTTTTGAAAAAATTTTTTAAATATCATGTTTTTGAATTTGAAAATATGTTGATTTTTAACACATTTATCTTATAGCTAACTTATAATGTATATTAATTTATAAAAGTATAATATATCAATGAATAAAGTTAACATCTATATGAAAGCTTTACCAAAACCTATTAAGGTTTTGCTTGTTGCTATTACAGATTTTATTCTAGCCTTTACTTTTTGGTATACCTTAAGTTACTCAAGACAAGGCATAAAAATATTTATTGTAAGTCTTGGAACAACTAGTGGAGAATTTTTAGATCCAGGCTCTGTACCGAGTTTCTTGGCGGCATACCTTTTGACTTTTATTTATCTTTTTTATTCAGGGTTTTATAGGTCTACAATTGCCTCATATGAATCTAAGTTAACTCTTCTAAGATCTATAAATGGTTCATTAATATTTGGTATTTTGTATTGTTTATGCCTTATATATATAGATGGCATTAATGAGTTGCCGTTTTTTATATACTTAATTATAGCTTTAGGAAATTTTATTGTTTTATATTCTATTCTTAATATAGTTAGAGACTTAGCATCATATTTGCTTTATACAAAATCTCAAAAAAAAGATAGTAAAAATATTTTAATATATGGTGCAGGAGCTGCCGGGCTTCAATTACTGAATACTATAAAGAATGATGCAAACATAAACATAGTTGGGTTATTTGATGATGCAAAAAAAATCAGTGGATCTGAGATATCTGGATACAGAGTTTATGGAAAAATAACTCACTTAAAAAAATTAAAACAATCTTTTCCAAATCTTACTGTTTATATAGCTATACCAAGTATAGATTCAAATTATCGACAAAACATTATAACAAGATTAGAAAAATTAAAGCTCGCAGTTAAAACTATACCAGGCTTACATGAATTGGTGTCAGATGATAAAAAGTTAGCAAAAATTCAAGATTTATCTTTAGAAGACATATTGCCAAGAGAGTCAGCAAACAATAAAAAATTTAATTTTTCTAATCGAAACATTTTAATTACTGGTGCTGGTGGTTCAATAGGTTCTGAGATATCAAGACAAACATTGATGGGGCAACCCAATAGCATTGTACTTTTTGATATTTCAGAATTTAATTTATATAAAATTCACCAAGAGTTAGAAAATATCATTGCCCACAATAAGTTAAAGATAAAAATCATGCCAATTTTAGGAGATGTAAAAAATGAGAAAAGACTTAAAGAAATTATTTTAAAATTTAATATTGATCTCATATATCACTCGGCTGCATACAAACATGTACCAATAGTTGAGTATTCTGAGAACATCTTTGAAGGAATTAATAATAATATTTTTGGAACCAAGTCCATATGCCAGGCAGCAATTGATACAAATGTATCTAGTGTTGTTTTAATTTCTACAGATAAGGCTGTAAGGCCAACTAACGTTATGGGAGCAACAAAACGAATTGCTGAAATGGTAGCTCAATCCTATGACAATGAAGATAATAATTCAAAATTTTGTATGGTTAGATTTGGAAATGTTCTAAATTCATCTGGTTCTGTAATACCTTTATTTAAAGAACAAATTAATAATGGTGGACCTGTAACAATAACTCATAGGGATGTAACAAGATTTTTTATGACAATCCCAGAGGCCGCAAATTTAGTAATGCAGGCTGGGGAATTATCAAAGGGTGGAGAGGTTTTTATTCTTAATATGGGTAATCAGGTAAGGATTTATGATCTGGCTGTAAGACTAATTCATCTTTCAGGAAGAAATGTTGCAGTTAATGATGATGAAGATGGAATAAAAATTAAAGAAGTTGGTTTAAGACCGGGTGAAAAGTTATATGAAGAGTTATTAATATCTGGAAATGAAGATATTACAAAAAACGAAAAAATTTTCATATCAAAAGAAAACTTCCTTAATAGGGAAGATCTCACAGTAATACTAAATGAATTAAAACAAGCGTGCGATGATAATAATTTAGATAAAGCTGTAAATGTTTTGAAAGAAACTGTTGAAGGATATAAGTAAAATATCTACTTTTAAATTTTTGAAAGTTATAGATATTTTTTAAAATGCTATATTATAGTTTATGGTTATTCAAAATCTAAAAAAAGAATTAGCTATTGCAAAAAAAGCTGCTAAAAAAGCTGGCGACTTTTTGACAAAAAGATCCTCCACTTTAAAGACGGAATTATTATCAACAGATAAAGATATAAAATTAAAGGCTGATATTTTTGCCGAAAATTATATTAAAGATATTCTTACTAAAGAATCTGATTTTTCGATTTTAGCAGAGGAAAGTTCAATGAATTTTAAATTGAAAAATGAAACTTTTTGGGTTGTAGACCCACTTGATGGAACTGCTAATTATTCAAGGGATATACCAATATGTTGCGTTTCAATAGCTTTAGTATCTAATTTGATTCCAATCCTTGGAGTAATATATGATTTTAATCAAAATCATTTATACGAAGGGTCACAAGAAACTAAAGCATTTTTAAATAACAAAGAAATAAAGGTATCCAAAATAGAAAATTCTTCTGAGGGAATTTTATTAACTGGTTTACCCAATGATACCGATTATTCTGATAAGGCCCTTCTTGAAATGATTAAAAATTTTCAAAATTGGCGAAAAGTAAGAATGATTGGCTCAGCTGCACTAGCTTCAGCATTTGTAGCATCTGGAAAAGCTGATCTCTATATAGAAAATAAATCATATTTATGGGACATAGCAGCTGGCGCAGCTATTGTAAATGCTGCTGGCGGCAGGGCTTCAATTTTAAATCAGAATGAAAAATTTCAAGTCGATGTCCGTTTTTCAAATTCTTTAATAAAGGCGTAATCAGGTTCTATGGAAGTCCTAGTATGGTTTAGAAGTGATTTGCGACTTGAAGATAATCCTGCTCTAAGAAATGCATTCAAAGAATCAAAAAAGATACATGCCATATATATTTTTTCAAACAAGCAATTCCAAAAACATAATGAGGCCAACGTTAAAATAGATTTCATAATAAAAAACTTATTTATTCTTGAAAAAGAACTAACCAAACTCAATGTCCCATTAACAATAATCGAAAGTGATGGATTTGAAAATGATGCCTCTTTGATAGGAAAATTTATAGAAAAGAAAAATATTGATAAAGCTTTCTGGAATAACCAATTTGGTGAGGATGAGACAACTAGAGACAAGCTGGTTCAAAATCACTTAGAAAGCATAAATATAAAAGTTAGTACTTTTAATGATCATACTATATATGAACCGGGCTTCTTAAAAACAGGACAGGGCCTTCCTTACTCAGTTTTTACCCCCTTTAAAAGAAAGTGGATAGAAAATTTTGAAATGGACTTTTTAGATATCGAATATCAATATGAACCAAGAGAAAGCCTCAATTATTCCTCTAATATAAGAAATTTCGATTTTAATTTTGAATCTATTCATCAAGTTAACATGGATTTATGGCCAGCTGGAGAAGAGGAGGCAGAAGGAAGACTGCTAAAATTTCTTAATGAGAAAGCAAAAGATTACTCAAAAAATAGAAATGATCCAATTTTAGATGGTACTAGTAGAATTTCACCATATTTGGCATCAGGAATTATTTCATCAAGAAAGTGTATTTTAAAAGCATTAAAAATTAATAATTTTGAATTTAGCTCAGGGCATATTGGTGTAACCAAATGGATGGACGAAATTGTATGGAGGGAGTTTTATAAAAATATAATGTTTTCTTTCCCAAAAGTAAGTAAGGGTCAACCTTTTCAAGATTATTCTAAGGCTATCAAGTGGAGATATGATAAAAATGAATTTATTGCATGGAAGGAAGGCAAAACTGGATTTCCAATTGTGGATGCTGCTATGAGGCAACTCCTACATGAAGGCTGGATGCATAATCGATTAAGAATGGTTGTAGCAATGTTTTTCACAAAAAATATGCTTCATGATTGGAGGCTTGGAGAGGCATATTTCATGCAAAATTTAATTGATGGAGATTTTTCTTCAAACAATGGCGGGTGGCAATGGAGTAGCTCAACAGGAACTGATGCAGCTCCATACTTTAGAATTTTTAACCCCATTACTCAATCAACTAATTTTGATAAAAATGGAGAATTTATTAAAAAATATGTCCCAGAATTAAAAGATTTAGATAAATCAGAAATACATAATCCACCAAAGGAGCATAGGAAGTATTGCAAATACCCTGAGCCAATTCTAGATCTTAAAGAGTCTAGATTAAGAGCAATAGAGGCATTTAAACAAGCCAAAGCATAGCTTAAAAACAATAGTTTCCTTAATTAATCTCATATATACTTTTTGCTATTAATTTATTAACAAAACGGAGAGCCCACAAGCATGCATAAAACTGATTTAGAAATCGCTAACAATGCATCAAAAAAGCACATTAAGGATATTGCTGAATCTTTAAATATTCCTGAGCATGGGTTAATTGTTTATGGAAATGATAAAGCTAAAATTTCTTATGATCATATTGATTCATTGAATAATAAAAAAGATGGTAAATTAATTTTAGTTACTGCAATTTCTCCTACCCCAGCTGGAGAAGGTAAAACTACAACTAGTGTCGGGCTAGTTGACGGTTTATGTCATATAGGCAAGAAGGCAATGATTTGCTTAAGAGAGCCAAGTCTAGGACCGTGCTTTGGAATGAAAGGTGGAGCTGCTGGTGGAGGTTATGCACAAGTTGTACCTATGACAGATATCAATCTGCACTTTACTGGTGACTTTCATGCTATTGGTGCTGCTCATAATTTATTATCAGCTATAGTTGATAACCATATTCACTGGGAAAACATCCTTAATATTGATCCAAGAAGAATTACTTGGAGGAGGGTTGTTGATATGAATGATAGGTCATTAAGAGAAATAACATCTGGTTTGGGTGGAACAGGTAATGGTATACCTCGTCAGAGTGGTTATGATATAACTGTTGCTTCTGAAATTATGGCTGTTTTTTGTTTGGCAACTGATTTAGATGACTTGCAAAAAAGAGTTGGAAATATTGTTGTTGGTTATACAAGAAATCAAGAGCCTATAAAAGTATCTCAGCTTAATGCACAAGGAGCAATTACAGCATTGTTGAGAGATGCCTTTCAACCAAATTTAGTCCAAACGCTTGAGAATAACCCAGCTTTTATGCATGGAGGTCCATTCGCAAATATTGCACATGGTTGTAACTCAGTCATGGCTACTAAAAGCGCTTTAAAAATGGCAGATTATGTTGTAACTGAAGCAGGGTTTGGTGCTGATTTAGGAGCTGAGAAATTTTTTGATATTAAATGCCGTAAAGCGGGCCTATCGCCAGATGTTGTAGTTCTTGTAGCAACAACAAAAGCTTTAAAGATGCATGGTGGAGTTTCAAAAGAAAATTTAAAAGATGAAAATGTTGATGCTGTAATAGCCGGATGTAAAAATTTAGAGAGACATATTAATAATATAAGCAAATTTGGTGTTCCTGTTGCGGTTGCTATTAATGAATTTTATACCGACACTAAAAATGAACACCAGGCTATTATAGATTTTTGTAAAAACCATGGAGTTGGATGCAAAATATCATCTCATTGGTCTGATGGCGGAAAAGGAGCAGCTGATTTAGCTCAACATGTTGCTGAACTAGCAGACAGTAACCAATCTTCATTTAAAACACTATACAATGATGAGCTAAGCTTATGGGAAAAAACAAAACATATCGCAACTAGTATTTATGGTGCTGAAGATATTATTGCAGATAAAAAAGTAAGAAATAAATTTAAAAAGTTAGAAGAAGATGGTTATGGAAACTATCCGATATGTATGGCAAAAACCCAATATAGTTTTTCAACAGATCCTTTATTAATGGGTGCTCCCTCTGGTCATGAAGTACCAATTAGAGAAGTTAGATTATGTGCTGGAGCTGAATTTATAGTTGTTATATGTGGGGAAATAATGACTATGCCTGGTTTGCCAAGAAAACCAGCTTCAGAAAATATTGGAGTAGACGAGAATAAGAATATAACGGGGTTATTTTAATAATTTTGTATAATTATTTAATAAATATTTGAGGTTTGATATGAAAGATAAATTAGATTTTTATATTAATGGTTCTTGGGTGGAATCAGAATCAACAGAAAAAATCGAAGTAATAAATCCAGCAAATGAAGAATTAATTGGTCATATAACTGCTGGAACAAAGGGTGATATTAATACAGCAGTTAAAGCTGCTTGTGAAGCTTTTAAAACTTATCAATACACAACTAAGGAAGAAAGAATTGAGCTGCTAAATAACATCATTGCAGAATATGACAATAGATATGATGATTTTGTGGAGACAATTAGTGAAGAAATGGGTGCGCCAATATGGTTGTCAGAAAAAGCTCAAGCTTCAACAGGTATAAAGAATTTACATGAAACACTTGATGCTCTTAAAGATTATCAGTTTGAGAAACCTGAGGGTGACTATACTTTAATTAAGGAACCTATTGGTGTTATAGGTATGATAACGCCATGGAATTGGCCTATGAACCAGATAA
>Ga0213865_10001416_pt1 | contig 15681 bp, 13 predicted proteins | sample PICome_6_FD_160100 | JGI IMG/M metagenome (GOLD analysis project Ga0213865, IMG submission 160100) | Coastal seawater microbial communities near Pivers Island, North Carolina, United States - PICO282 | ecosystem: Environmental > Aquatic > Marine > Coastal | place: USA: North Carolina...
ATAATCCGTTAATAACTCATTACTGTCTCTTTGTAAGTCGTTAAACCGTGACTGGTTATTAATATCCTCTTCAGAAGCCATTCAGTGTTGTTTTCATATAAATATCAAGAGGCACCGCCTTTGCGGTGCCTCTCTTTATACGCGTTGCCCGGGTTTTATGTCAGGAGGTGGTTTAGTGAAGTCAATTTGTCGAGTTGTGCCTCCTGCAGTTTGTTGGGCAGCACTTTGTTGAGCTTCGTTTTGTTCCTTGGTAAATGACGCTATTCTATTGTAAGTAAAGCGCCTTAACCAAATAGGCATGTTATATATTGTCTCCCAATCGAAACCGCCATTACCATGATATACTATATCATGGATCATAGCAAACATGCTTATTCTATATTCACGCGTCAGGCCAAAAAAACGTAACCCCGATAGGGATCTTAACATCTTCCTGAGAATCACCCCCATCTTCGGGATAAAAATCAAATGTTAAGTCCATATCGGGCTGGATCTCCTTGATATGCTCTCTTAATGCTCTAGAATCACGAGCTAAGAGATAGGTGTCTACAAATTCTCTAACGGCTTTACGACTATCATCCCCATTTACTGAAAGGATCATTTGTTTTAATCTCATTGATAGTTCTGGGGATGCTAATTTGTTGATTTTTTTAGCTCCTTTAATTTCACCTTCAATCATCTTTTCATCTTTATTATTAAGAATCTTAAATGTTATAGGTGTTTCAGTATGAGGTAAAGTATAATGAAACTCATTAGTATTAGGTTCTACTAAATCTTCTTCTTTAATCCATTTAGGTTCAATTTCAGATAAATCAACTGTAACTTCTTGTCCTTCATATTCAAAGGTATAATCTTTACCATAACCTAGAATACGAGAAGCAACCATTATAGCGTTTTTATCGCCTACTACAAGGTCATCATAATTACACTTCGACACAATCAGCGATTGCATTAACTTATCAAGAACAACGCCTTGTCTAATGTAATTTTGGTTAGTTAAAATGTCCTCTTCCTTAGCGGTCATGTACTTCATTTCAATTTTGCCAGAAGATAGGGGATTGTCTTTAGGGTAAAGTAAACCTTTCGAAGGCAACTCTACAATTTCCGTGGGGAATTTAAATTTTTTTTCTTCACTCATTTAAAATAACTTTTATGTTTGATATAAATATATCGAGAGATAAAAAGAGCGCACTTTCGTGCGCTCCTTTTTGGATTTTACCCGATTGATTAGTAATTTAATACGCAGTAATCTGGGGCAAGAGTCATTGTAATAGTTTGGGCGGCGTTTTCATTGTCCCAGCTATACTCACCGAAGTTAGCATCTACAATAAAGCATCCTTTCAATACCCACTCAGAAACAATATCACCAACAGGACCTAAGATGTTTAATGTTACGTCCTTCTTATAGAAGTCAGAGTAACCATCTCTACCTGTTACTGATTCGTGGTGTAATCTTACCCATTCCATAATGGTTTGTGTTCCAGAAGGTGAGATAGGATCGTGAAGGGTTAAAGCTACGTTACCCCATGTGGTCTTACCTTTTACTTTTCTGTAGACGTTAATGTGGTTAAGAGTTACTTCTCCTTGTGTTAATGTAATTGCTCCTACACCTTTGATGAAGTACGAAGGTACGCCGTCAACAAGCATAAGAAATCTATTTTGCTGTTTGGGTTCAAACGCTGTGAAAAATATTTCGTTTGGATCTAATACTGCCATGATCGTTATTTTAAAGTTAGTTATAAATTAAAACCCTTATTGGGTTACTTATAAATATTTAAAGAAAAAAGAGGTCGGATAAATCCGACCCCTTTCTTTTTGTTATTAAGAATCTATTATGAAGGGAATTCAGCTCCTGTTGGTAGGAGGTTAAAGTCAAGTATAATAAATTCTGCTGTCTTAACAGGTTGCAAATAAATAGCTCCTCTTAATTCATTTCTATCTATTACATCAGGACCGTTATTTGAATCATCCATCACTACTTTAAATGAATATAGACCTTGGTTTTGTTGAACACTTTCTAAGTATGGATTAACAACACTTAAGAAGCTGTTTCTAGTTTGTAATGAATTAGGTTCAAATACAAGGTTTTGAGAAACATTACCAATAAAGTCTTTAAGAGTAATCATTAATCTTCTAACATTTACCCTGTCAAGTGCAGTTGCTAAGGATTGTAATGTTTTCTGACCGTATACTACAACACCTGTACCTGGGAAGGTAGCAATTGGGTTAATTTTAGCGTTGTATAAATTATCTCTAACAGAGCGTGGTAATGTTTTTTCAGGTGCTACTACATTTGGCATAGTACCTCTTGTAAATCCAGCAGGTGCAAACCATGCTTCAGATGTGTTGTCATTATAAACATATACTGAAGGGATAATTGTTGAGGCTGGTACCCATACGTTAGCCTTTGTATCTTCCTCATTAACTAGTAACCAAGGCCAGTATGCAGCAGCATAGTTAGTGTTTACTTGGTTTGCTTGAGAAATTACTTCTGCCGAACTTGACCCATAATTTACTAAATCAAGGGGCAAAATGCTGTCACCTCTAGTAGTAGTATTATTAATAAGAGTATCAAGGGTAGTATTGTGGTCACTGTAATATAATCCAGGAACACTAATTACATTAAAGGAGTATTGGTCTTTATTTTTCAAAAGATTTAATACATCTGTGTAATCTTCTTCTGTTAAACCTTGAGTATTTTCATCTGTAATTGCACTATAAAAATTAGTAGCTCCAGTTCCCCCGTTAGGGAATAATTCACCTACTCCACTTTCAAATGCACCTTCTTGAGCTATGGGCATTGAAGCAGTGTAAGCAGCATTAGGGGTTCCAGCACCATCAAGGTAGTCTGGCATAGGGTTATTAACTGCACTTACAATTACATACTTAGATCTATTGGGGTATTCACCATCAACTTCAACAAATGATTCACCACTATCTGTACCTATTGAAAATTGTTGATTACCAATTACTTTAGCAATGTAATCATCTCTTTTGGGATCAAGCGATACACCTCTCCAAGATTCAAGGATAGTTTTATCAGCTGTTCTGTCATTACCTTGTCTAATGTTGAGAGTAAAGATACCTGCGTTTATATCTACATTTGTAATTTCCCATCTTAGGTTATCTTTTGAACCTGAAGGTAAAGCACCTCCAGTAGTTACTCCTCCTCCAGAAGAACCAGTACTATTTTGGTTAGCTCCAACTGATATTGTTTGTAATTGGAATACATTTGCATTACTAGGAGTACCACCACTATCACTACCAGTTATAACATCAGTAGAAACTGATGCTGTAAAGTCTTCTGATCCACTAGCTACTCTAGTAACTAATAAACTAGTACCTCCTTGTTTGAAGTAATTTTGTGCTGAGATTGATGTAAAGTAAGAGTATTCTATACCTCCACTTACTACAGTACTACCAAATTTTTGTTTATAATCAGTGTACGTAGTGCAAATGGTAGGAATACCCATAGGACCTTTAACTGTAGGTCCCACGATAGCAGCCCCTATAGGAGCTGCTGCCGCTTCAAGTGCCACCGGAACATTTTCATTCTGGAATACACCTGGGGAGATTATTTGTTCTGCCATGTTAAAATTCGAATTTATAAGTTAATTAATTGTCTTGTTGATAAATATATAGAATCTATTATGAAGGGAATTCAGCTCCTGTTGGTAGGAGGTTAAAGTCAAGTATAATAAATTCTGCGGCTTTGACGGGTTGTAAATAGATAGCACCTCTCAGTTCGTTCCTGTCTATTACATCAGGACCGTTATTTGAGTCATCCATTACAACTTTAAACGCATACAAACCTTGGTTTTGTTGAACACTTTCTAAGTATGGGTTGACAACACTTAAGAAGCTGTTTCTAGTTTGTAATGAATTAGGTTCAAATACAAGATTTTGAGAAACATTACCAATAAAGTCTTTAAGGGCAATCATTAATCTTCTAACATTTACTCTATCAGTTGCAGTAGCAAGGGATTGAAGTGTCTTTTGACCATACACTACAACACCTGTGCCCGGGAAGGTAGCAATTGGGTTAACTTTTGCATTATAAAGAAGATCCCTTAAACCACGTGGTAATGTTTTTTCAGGTGCTACTACATTTGGCATAGTACCTCTTGTAAATCCAGCAGGTGCAAACCATGCTTCAGATGTATTATCATTGTAAACGTATACTGAAGGGATAATTGTTGAGGCAGGAACCCATATATTAGCTGATGTGTCTTCATCTTTAGTTAACAACCAAGGCCAGTATGCAACAGCATAATTAGTGTTTAAATTTGCTGCGGATCCAGTAACTGCCCCTACATTTGATCCATAAGCTACTAAATCAAGAGGTAAAAGGCTATCACCTCTAGTAGTTGTAGTATTGATAAGGGTATTTAAAGAACCACTGTGGTTATCAAATGAATAGATTAAACCAGGTGCTGAAATTACATTGTATTTATATTGATCTTTATTTCTTAAAAGATTAAATGAAGATGTGTAATCGTCTGATATTAAACCTTGTGAGTTGACATTTGTGATGTTTTTGTAGTATTTAGTACCACCTGCTGATCCAAAAAAGATACTACCTACAGCATTACCAAATACTCCATTTAAATTTGAAGATGAAGGGATAGAAGCTGTAAATTCGGTTTTTGCAGTTCCGGCACCATCTAAATAATAAGGGGTTGGATTATTAACTGATTTTACAATTACATATTTAGACTTGTTAGGATATTCACCTGTTACACTTACATAGGCATCAGTTCCATCTGTCCCCACATTAAATACTTGGTTACCAATTACTTTAGCAATGTAATCATCTCGGGTAGGATCCATTGAAACACCTCTCCAAGATTCAAGGATAGTTTTATCAGATGTTCTGTCATTACCTTGTCTAATGTTGAGAGTAAAGATACCAGATCCGGTATTTACATTAGTAATTTCAAATCTTAAATTATCAGCAGTACCATTAGGTAAAGCACCTGCTGTTGTAGGTGTAGAATCACTATTTTGGTTTGCTCCTTCAGAAATGGTTTGAAGAGTAAAAGCATTTGTTACACTAGCATCACTTCCTGCAATATCTGAGGAAGTAGCAGGGGTAAATGAATTACTTCCACTAGCTACTCTAGTAACTAATAAACTAGTACCTCCTTGTTTGAAGTAATTTTGTGCTGAGATTGATGTGAAAAAAGATTGTTGGGTTCCGCCACTAACAAATGCTCCACCAAATTTTTGTTTAAATTCAGTGTAAGTTGTTACAGTAGTAGGAATACCTATAGGACCCTTAAGTGTAGGCCCCACGATAGCAGCTCCTATGGGGGCTGCTGCTGCCTCTAAAGCTACAGGAACATTTTCATTTTGAAATACCCCTGGAGAGATTATTTGTTCTGCCATGTTAAAATTCGAATTTATAAGTTTAAAAATTAATTAATTTCTTTATTGATAAATATGGTAAATTTTATTAAAAAAATGTTTTAGTTTTGAAATACTCCTTTTTCAACATCAATAGTACCATTACCATACTTAGTAGATAACTTATTAGCTAAATTTTGTTCTTCAGTTTTATATTTTTCTAACTGTTCAACTAGCTTTTCTTTTTGTAATTCAAGAGTTTGGATTTGAAACTCTAATTCTCCAAAACTATTTAAAAGTTTTTCTTGGGTTTGTTGTGTTGCTTTAATTTCTGAAATTTCTTCAGGGGTAAGATTTTGGTCTGCCATTTTAGTCTAAATTTGTATTAATTCCTTCTATAAATTGATTGCCCCTATCCCTAGTTAAACTTTCAATAGTTTCTTGAGTAATAATAACTTTAGAATCACTTGAAAATTTCTTAAGAGCATCAAGGTCTTTTTGTATAACATTTGGTATAATATAACCATTTAATTTAATATCAAAGTTACCTTTTACAGTACGTTCTTGCCCTACATTTAATTCTGTGATGGTTTGGTACCCATTTATCATAGCTCTAAATTTAAAACGTTGAGGATCACCCCAATAAGTATCTGCGGCATAGTTTATAGCTTCGATTATTTGGTTTAATTGTTCCATATAATAAGTATAAATTACACACGAATAAGTAAAAGTAACAAAATCAGGAATTACAATAGCTTGATAAGTTTTAATGGGTTTGGCCCCATTTAATACACTTAAGTTATTGTAATGGTTCTTTTTTGTATACTGTTGTTGGAATACAGCATAGTTTTGAGGAAAGTTAGCGTCTATTTTATTTGTAATTCCTCTATTTCTATCTATGTTGGTTCGCTTATACATAATAAGCGGAGCCATTATTTTGCCTTTTTTATCCCTATAATAACCATCACGTTGTACTGATTTCCATCTTTCGGGGGAACCGTATATAGTAGGTACTGCTATTCTATTACCATTTTGTACTACAGAAGGTTGGATTACATTATCAAAATAATATTTAATAGCTTCATCTAAATCCTTAATACCAATTGTAAAAGGTTTCCAACTATCCTCCTTTTGGGATATTCTAGAAGCTCTAGCAGGTTGAACACTTTGATTATTAGCTCTAGCATCTGCTAAAGAAGGAAAATATTTAGTAACATTATTAGGATCATTCCCCGGAATAGTAGGTTCATTTAGCCCTGTAGCTATTTCTCTTTGGGATTTAGGGATTGGGGTTTTGCCTTGTTCTGCCATTAAAATCTTTCTTTAGTAATGCCGAATTTATCAGCAGGTTCATAATGTGTTTTAACTATGTAAGATAAATTACCTCCAAAATCACTTAAGCCTGGGTTAAGGGGGTTGGGTTCATTAGGATAATTAGGATCTTTACCTACAAAATATTGGTTAGAAATAACATCATCGACTTGATAATAACCATCATTGTATAAAATAATATCTCCTACTTCTGGTTGCATACCAGCATTTAATATATCTTCCCTAAGGAATTTAAATATTGTACTCCAATTAAAATCTACACCTAAATCGCTTTCAGGATATTCTTGATCATTTCTATCTACTAAACAATTAAATATAATAGGACCATCATAAAATTTTCCTCCTGCTGCTTCCCCATATAAATTAAATGTAGTTTCTTCTAATCTTATTTTATAAAAAGAACATTGCTGGGTAATAACATCCCCTAACAATTCACGATTAATTGTTTTTATTAAATTTACATCTCTAGTTCTTCCAAATAATGCCATTAGCCAATATAAATTGTGTAAGGTACTTTATTTAAGTCTTTTTGTAAAAACTCAGCTTCATTAGCCTTTTTTTCTAATAATTTTGCTCTTGAAGTTTCATCTAAATAACCCCTTAATCTTTCTAATAGTGCAATTTTTTCGGCTGTTGCTGCTGTTATTAAGTCTCCATGATTTAAAGTAGTTTCAGCTCCAGGTATAGGAATTGTTGTATATTTACCTCTAATATATCCTAACATTTCTTTAGCTAAAGCTAGAGTATATTCAAATATCCATTGTCTACCTATAGAATTAATATATTTGTAAGTAGGATTTACATAAGGAACTGTAGAAATGTCAGTTACTACTCCTTGTCCTATGCTTCCTGAAACTACAGGATTATTTCTGTCTGATTTAAGGATATAGTGGAAAAATAGTTTTTCGTCTTTTAAGGGAATAGGAAATATCCTAATTTTGTTATTTACTAGTTCGAAACTATAATTAGATTTTCTAATAGTATCATTAAATTCAATAGCTTGTAGTTTTGCTATATCGTAATTTATAGGCATCATCATAAAATTAATGCCTGGGGACATTCCTCCGAAGCCGAATTGGTCCATAAAACTTCCAAAATCCGATGTTCCTACTCCTGCATAAGGATCAAAAAAACGGACAATTGCAGGTCTAGCTTCATAAAATACTTTTTTAACTTCTATGTTATTTTTACTTTCACTTATAGAATTAGCAAAATTTTGTAAATCATATACTTGGGTTCCCTTTGTCATTTCAATGCTTCCCGTTCTATATTCAACATTGCCTCCTACACCTGCTTCTACTCCATAAGATTCAGCAATCCTAATTTCAGCCCCTAAGTTGGGTTGAGTAAGTTTATAATTTAAATTTGAACCTGTGGTTGACCCTTCTAATGAAAGGTAATTTTCACTTGCTTTATAAGCAAATACTTCATTACCATAAGTTGTTACTGCTTCTTCAAAAGCAGTATAAAAGTTAATATCTTGTAATTCTACGTCAGCTAAAGGGTATCCTAAACGACGAGCACAAAATACAGATACTTTATCTGCATCACATTGGAAATCTATATCATTATCATAAAACCCAAAAGGAGTCTCTCCTGGGAAGAATGAACTAGATCCGGGCCATATTGGGGTGTTGGGCATGTTGTTTGTTTATAAATATTGTAAATTTCAACAAAACTAAATTTAAGTAATACCATTTATAGAATCAATATCTCCCCAAACAGTATTATTCCAATTATTTATATCAGCGGTAGCTATCCCATTCACTTCGGCAACCCCTGCTGGTCCTCCACCTCCACCTGTTAAGGTATAATCTAAGTATATATCTGAAGAAGTAGTTGCGTCTAATCCAAATATATTACTTACTGCAGTTGCTGGGGCTGAATCACTAAAGTCATGGTCATATTCTATAAGGGCACAAATAAAATAGTCATCAGTTTGCATGTCAGATAATGCCGTAGCTTTTAGAGTAAAGACATTATTAGAACTTGTATTCCACCCATTAACATTATTATTGTAATTAGTATTAAAGCTTAAAGCGCTATAATCACTTCCTGCTATAGCACTTTGTCCATCTCCACCAAAAGCAGTACTTGGTACCAGTATTCTTCTACCTCCACCACTACTATAACCTAAAACATTTACAGAAGCAGCACTAACTGTTCCTGTAATTGCTGTAGTATCAAAATAAAGGAAAGTTCTATATATGCTGTATGATAAGCCCCTTCCTCCACTAGCCGCTACATAAGAAAAAGCATTAGCTGCTTGACCTGTAATGTTTGTAGATTGACCTGATGCAGCCCCTCTAGCAGCAGCATGGCTTGGTTGGGTTACTACTCTAGAATAGGCAGCTGTTGAAACATTTATTGTAGGCATATTATGCTTTCTTAATATAATCTGGGGATGGGTTAAAATAAACTACATTAGTAGATATTTGATACCCCATTATTCTAACAATTTTTCCTGATCCCGGTTGAGTTGATGTTAATCTCCCTACTGCTGTTGATAAATAAACAGGTTCTCCAGCACTACCCCCAGGGTCAGTAGCCATATACACTACTCCTTCTAAAAGCATACCATCTGATGGGTCACCAGATGCTGCTGCTGCTGTTGCTACTGCCATCAATCCTTTAGATGTAGATTCGTTATCGGCATCAGCACTACCCCATGCCGCACTATTATAATAATAAACATATCCTGCATTAATAGGATCAGGGAGGGCAGTGGAGAGATAAAGTATACGAGAACCAGGACCATATGCACCTGCTGAAGAAGCACCTTGAGAGGTTATTTTAATAGTGTTAGCTCTTAAAATGCCTGATAGGATAGCGTCAGTTCCATCAAAAGTAAAATTAGTTTCTCCATTTAAAGTACCATTACCTACAGCTGTTACTATTCTATTATTTGAATCATTAGCTATTGTGGGAGACGTACCTGAGGAACCTGAAGTGCCGTTAGCACCATCTGTACCTGAGGAACCTGAGGTACCATTAGCACCGTCTGTACCTGAGGAACCTGAGGTACCGTCTGCACCTGAGGAACCACTAGATCCTGAAGTACCGTCTGCACCTGAAGAGCCTGATGAACCTGAGGTACCGTCTGCACCTGAAGAGCCTGATGAACCTGAGGTACCGTCTGCACCTGAAGAGCCTGATGAACCTGAGGTACCATCTGCACCTGAAGAGCCTGAGGAACCTGAGGTACCATCTGCACCTGAAGAGCCTGATGAACCTGAGGTACCATCTGCACCTGAAGAGCCTGAGGAACCTGAGGTACCATCTGCACCTGAAGAGCCTGAGGAACCTGAAGTACCATCTGCACCTGAAGAGCCTGATGAACCTGAGGTACCATCTGCACCTGAGGAACCACTAGAACCTGAGGTACCATCTGCACCTGAAGAGCCTGATGAGCCTGAAGTACCATCTGCACCTGAGGAACCTGAGGAACCTGAGGTACCATCTGCACCTGAGGAACCTGAGGAACCTGAGGTACCATCTGCACCTGAGGAACCTGAGGAACCTGAGGTGCCATTTTCTCCGTATTTACTAAAATTTGTTAGAAAAACTATATCACCGCTACTAAAGGAATTTGATGCCCCCTGTACAAAGCTACCATCAAAATCCCAGGGAGTATACCCATTTGTCCGTTGAGTAATTTCAAATTGTAATACTACAGATGCTGATTGAAAGGTAACTATCCCCCACCCATCACTCTTTAATGTAGTAGTATTATCAGTCCATGTTTCAACCCAATTAGATAAAATATTACCGTCTGCATCAGTAGTATAAAACTGTATCTCCCCTAAGGCATCAAACGCAACTTCACCATTCTCATCTGCTGTTGTTCTTACAATATATCTATTACCTGCTAATTTACCGGAGGAACCTGAGGTACCTGAACTACCTGATGAGCCTGAGGTACCTGAGCTACCTGAGGAACCTGAGGTACCATCTGCACCTGAAGAGCCTGAGGAACCTGAGGTACCATCTGCACCTGAAGAGCCTGATGAGCCTGAGGTACCATCTGCACCTGAGGAACCACTAGAACCTGAGGTACCATCTGCACCTGAAGAGCCTGATGAGCCTGAAGTACCATCTGCACCTGAGGAACCTGATGAACCTGAGGTACCATCTGCACCTGAGGAACCTGATGAACCTGAGGTACCTGAACTACCTGATGAGCCTGAAGTACCTGAAGAACCTGAGCTACCTGAAGTACCTGAGGAACCTGATGATCCTGAAGTACCTGAACTACCTGACGAGCCTGAAGTACCTGAGGAACCTGATGATCCTGAAGTACCTGAAGAACCTGAGCTGCCTGAAGTACCTGAGGAACCTGATGAGCCTGAGGTACCTGAAGAACCACTTGAACCTGAAGTACCTGAGGAACCTGATGATCCTGAAGTACCTGAAGAACCTGAGCTGCCTGAAGTACCTGAAGAACCTGATGATCCTGAGGTACCTGAAGAACCACTTGAACCTGAAGTACCTGAGCTACCTGAGCTACCTGAGGTACCTGAGGAACCTGATGAGCCTGAGGTACCTGAGGAACCTGATGAGCCTGAGGTACCTGAAGAACCTGATGATCCTGAGGTACCTGAGGAACCTGATGAGCCTGAGGTACCTGAAGAACCTGATGAGCCTGAGGTACCTGAGGAACCTGATGATCCTGAGGTACCTGAGGAACCACTAGACCCTGAAGTACCATCTCCTCCTGAGGTAGCTGTTTTTACATTACCACTACCATCTACTGTAAGGAAGGTGGTTTCACTGCCTGCAGGGATATCTAATAACTTAAGATGAGATCCTGTAATTGATCCTGTTAAAAATAAACTACCCGTTATAGTAAAACTTCCACTACTTAAAGTAACTTCTCTCCACCCTGCATTAGAACCTGAATTAGCAGAATCTGTTAATACATAATATTTTTGAGTATCTGCTTGGTAAACTGTTAAACCATCAAATACATTAAGATAACCAAAATTAAATCTAGCAGTTTCATTAGCAACTACAAATCTTCCATCAACTGGGGCGTTGTTACCTATTACTAAACCGTCTGCAAATGAAAATGGCATATTATTAAGTGTATAAAGTTATATTAAACGGGCTTGCTGCTTGTGCTTGTGGAGATGTAGTTACATAAAATCTATAATCAGTAGTGGTTCCAGTTGTAAAAGCTCCTATTTGGTTTTGGGTTCCAATAAATAATTCACTTAATGTGTATGCATCATCCATCACAATATAAATATTTTTAGTTCCAGTCCACGCTACACTAAAGGCTTCATTATTAGGATTTACTGTTTGGAAATCAATTGTTCCTCCATTAGATGTCCAATCTAGTATATCTAATAATTCTGAGTTGGTTGGAGATAAATCTGTAGTAAAATGATTTACTGGGAAAGCAGCATATCTTAAACTTGTTATTCTACTAAATGCTTTACTATTAGTAGTTTGGTTTGTAGTAGGATTTCCTAAACCGTTAGACGACCAATTAGCAGTTAAACTTAAACTACTAACAGCACCTGTTGCTGTAATAATTCTATTACTAGGAGTACCACTAGTAGGAGAAACTGATGTTTTAGTCCATCCATTACTAGTAGCTCCTGCTGTAGCATACCAATCAATGTCTCCTGTTACACCTTTTTCAATCGTTGAAGTTGATGTACTAGTAGTACCCGTGTTAGTAGCATATGAACTATACCCAGCACTATCAAAAGTCCATGTAGCATTAATTCCAGGGTTAGCTGCATTACCTTTTGATAAGTTGGTATTTGAAGCATCACCTGATTCTACACTTATGTCTGATCCATCAGCTAGTTCAACATTTAACCCAGCTTTAAATGTATGGGAACCTGAATGGAAATAAGTTACATAATCTTGTATGTCAAATGTTATAGGAGAACTATCTACAGATATTACATCAATTTGGGTTTCAACTCCATCAATATCTGCTAATAATGAAGCTGAATTAAATGTGTTAGTGGGATCTAAAGTATAATTAAAAGTAAAGGTATAGTTATCATCTATTACATAATTACCTGCACCTGGGCCACTAAATCTATTTTGGTTAAAGTCATTTACTGTAAATGATCCTAAAGTTGGTAGTGCAGGAACTCCAAATTGTAATATTAATTCTGTTCCACTAGCTGTTACAAATACATTATTATCAAAGTCTTTAATCCTTAACGTAGTTAATGTTTCTAATATACTTGAACCAGTTTGGAATTGTACTATTGTTGAAGAACCTGATGATCCTGAGGTACCTGAAGAACCTGAACTACCTGAAGTGCCATTACTTCCTGAAGAACCACTTGTTCCTGAAGAACCAGATGAGCCTGAAGTACCACTTGAGCCTGATGATCCTGATGTTCCTGAGCTTCCAGATGAACCTGAAGTGCCTGATGATCCTGATGAACCACTAGTACCTGAGCTGCCTGATGAACCACTAGTCCCAGATGAACCTGAGGAACCAGAGGTTCCACTTGAACCACTAGATCCAGAAGTACCTGAAGATCCTGAACTGCCAGATGTTCCACTACTACCAGATGAGCCCGAAGTGCCTGATGATCCTGATGAACCACTAGTTCCTGAAGAACCACTACTACCACTAGTCCCACTAGATCCTGAAGACCCTGAGGTACCAGATGATCCACTTGAACCACTGGTTCCACTTGAACCACTAGATCCTGAAGTGCCTGAACTTCCTGAAGAACCACTTGTCCCACTAGAGCCTGATGAACCTGAAGTACCTGATGAACCACTGCTGCCAGACGTTCCTGAAGAACCAGATGAACCACTCGTACCAGATGATCCTGAAGAACCTGAAGTTCCCGATGAACCTGATGAGCCACTAGTACCGGATGAACCGCTTGAGCCAGATGTTCCTGATGAGCCGGATGACCCACTTGTTCCACTACTTCCAGAAGAACCACTTGTGCCCGAAGAACCTGATGATCCAGAGGTACCAGATGATCCACTTGAACCAGATGTTCCTGAAGAGCCACTAGAACCTGAAGTACCGCTTGATCCTGATGATCCTGAGGTACCTGAGGAACCTGATGATCCTGAAGTACCTGAAGAACCGCTTGAACCCGAGGTACCTGAACTTCCTGATGAACCTGAAGTACCACTGCTTCCACTAGATCCAGAAGTTCCTGATGAACCACTACTTCCACTTGTTCCACTAGAACCCGAGCTGCCAGATGTTCCTGAACTTCCGGACGAACCACTTGTTCCTGATGAACCTGATGAACCTGATGTTCCGCTGCTTCCAGAGCTTCCTGAAGTACCTGAAGATCCACTGCTTCCACTAGTTCCTGAACTTCCCGAAGAACCACTTGTTCCTGAACTACCAGAACTACCTGAAGTACCGCTAGAGCCAGAACTTCCACTGGTTCCTGATGAACCACTACTTCCAGAAGTTCCACTACTACCTGAAGAGCCACTTGTACCTGAGCTACCTGATGAGCCTGAAGTTCCACTGCTTCCTGAACTTCCACTAGTCCCACTACTTCCACTTGAACCTGAAGTACCTGATGACCCCGATGAACCTGAGGTGCCTGAAGAACCACTACTTCCACTTGTTCCTGAGCTACCACTTGAACCTGATGTTCCCGATGAACCACTACTACCCGATGTTCCACTGCTTCCAGAACTCCCTGAAGTACCAGAACTACCACTACTTCCACTTGTGCCACTTGAACCTGATGAGCCTGAAGTTCCTGAGCTTCCAGATGATCCACTTGTTCCTGAACTACCTGAAGAACCTGAAGTGCCAGAGCTACCTGAAGATCCTGAAGTACCTGATGAACCACTGGAACCTGAAGTACCACTAGAACCTGATGAGCCTGAGGTGCCTGACGATCCAGAAGAACCTGATGTACCTGAAGAACCAGAACTTCCACTAGTTCCACTAGAACCTGATGAACCTGAAGTACCAGATGATCCACTACTTCCAGAAGTACCAGAACTTCCTGATGACCCAGATGTACCACTTGAGCCTGATGAACCACTAGTTCCGGACGAGCCACTGGATCCTGAAGTGCCTGAGCTACCTGATGAACCTGAGGTACCTGATGATCCACTAGATCCTGAAGTACCTGAGCTACCTGAGCTACCTGAGGTACCTGAGGAACCTGATGATCCTGAGGTACCTGAGCTACCTGAGCTACCTGAGGTGCCTGAGGAACCTGATGATCCTGAAGTACCTGAGCTACCTGAGCTACCTGAGGTACCTGAGGAACCTGATGATCCTGAAGTACCTGAGCTACCTGAGCTACCTGAGGTACCTGAGGAACCTGATGATCCTGAGGTACCTGAGCTACCTGAGCTACCTGAGGTACCTGAGGAACCTGATGATCCTGAGGTACCTGAGCTACCTGAGCTACCTGAGGTACCTGAGGAACCACTTGAACCTGAAGTACCTGAGCTACCTGATGAACCTGAGGTACCTGATGATCCACTGGATCCTGAAGTACCGGATGAACCTGAACTACCTGAGGTACCTGAGGAACCACTTGAACCTGAAGTACCTGAGCTACCTGATGAACCTGAGGTACCTGATGATCCACTAGATCCTGAGGTACCTGAGCTACCTGATGAACCTGAGGTACCTGATGATCCACTGGATCCTGAAGTACCGGATGAACCTGAGCTACCTGAGGTACCTGAGGAACCACTTGAACCTGAAGTACCTGAGCTACCTGAGCTACCTGAGGTACCGGATGAACCTGAACTACCTGAAGTACCTGAAGAACCTGATGAACCGCTTGTACCACTTGAACCACTAGAGCCTGAAGTACCGCTTGAGCCTGATGAGCCACTAGTTCCTGAAGAGCCTGATGACCCACTCGTACCTGATGATCCACTAGATCCGGAAGTGCCACTACTACCAGATGAACCACTTGTACCTGATGATCCTGATGAACCTGAAGTGCCTGAAGAACCTGATGAGCCGCTTGTACCACTTGAGCCCGATGATCCAGAAGTACCTGAACTTCCTGA
>Ga0213865_10001418_pt1 | contig 15662 bp, 18 predicted proteins | sample PICome_6_FD_160100 | JGI IMG/M metagenome (GOLD analysis project Ga0213865, IMG submission 160100) | Coastal seawater microbial communities near Pivers Island, North Carolina, United States - PICO282 | ecosystem: Environmental > Aquatic > Marine > Coastal | place: USA: North Carolina...
AGGAAAGAATGTCTCTGATTGATGTGGTATTATAAGAATTCAGAGAATTAGCGCTATCAAAAATGTAACCATTGATGTTAGCTGAACCTATAACTTCATGATTATTAACTTGCAACAAGTCTCCGTTAATATCATGTGTCGAAAACTCGTTTGTTGTAATAACAGAAAATTTACCTCTATCGATAGAATCATCTTCACCGATAGCTCTAGTAACAATAACTTCAGAATTTGCTGAATACCCATATCCAGAGACACCTCTCAAGAAAAAGGTGCCAAAAAACCTTTCAGTATCTAAAACTGAGGCTTTTAGTTCTTTACCAAATTCTGTTGTCAGAGCTGTAAATGTTGTTCCTAGAGGAATACTATCAGAACCAGTTTCAACAATAATATCATTTACTGGTCCAACCACCTTTGGTGCAGTGGCAATTTCAAGCAAACTAGAAAGTCTAGAAGATACTATTTTATCTCCCGTAACAAATTTACCAGAAATATTATCCAATTCAATGTATATTGATTCTTTCTGGCCGACTCTTTTCTTGAAGTAGTTACTGACAATAGCAGAAGATCCAGATTTAGATCCAAAAATCTGCGTACCCAACAACACCTCTAAATCAGAAAAGTCATTACCATTAGAAAGAAAAATTTCAATCAAGTCTGGCCTTCTAAAGATGGAATCAGAAGGTCTAAAGAGAAAGTTTCCGGGAACAAAAATTTCAGGAGAATCGTTAAAGGAAAGTCTAAAAAATAACTTAATCCCTCTAGGTGTTCCTTTAGACCTATAAAGATCTTTAATATGTTTAATTATGAATCTAAGATCACCAGTAATGACTGCTGGAAGCTCTTTAATTGCTCTACCAGAACCAAAGGTATACTTATTGTTGAATCTAATTAAGTTTGCATTGGATGTCGTATCGATATCACCCTGAAACTGTAGATCTCTTATCTTATTACCAATATTATCTGAAAAATGGCGATAATATTGATCGATAAAATTTACAATTCCCTCACCTTCATCAAGAAAAAAATCAGGGAACTGAGATTTTACAAAATGCTTAGTAGATTTCTCACTCTTATTAAAACGATCAGTCATCTGTGGTCTGTCCAGTTACTGTTACGTTTGTGTTTAAAGTTTGAATTAAAATAATTTGGTCTTGCTCTACCAAAATATCTGGTGTTACACTTTCAGCATAAATCTGAACCCTATCACCAAAAGCAATTCTAGCTCTAGAAAAATATCCGCCGATAGAGAAGTCTTTAAGATTAACTTCTCCAGTTTGATAATTTATTGTTCCAGCATCAAAGTCTAAAACTTCTTTGCTTCCTCTGGAGGAAGAAACAACCTGTATCTTTCCATTATTATCTTCAAGAGATACTTCAAAATTAACACCATTAATAGTTTTTCTGAAGAGAGAGGACTTTAAAGTGCCTTTAACAATCTCGTTAACGTAATCTAAAAAGAAATCTGTTCGTGTATTTACAAATGGTGATATCTCTTTCACCATTTTTACTTTAGTGTCATTCGAAAGAATACTTGTGTCAGTGCCATCAATAGCTGTCGTAAGTTTACTGAATCTAAAATCTTTATCAAATTCAGAAAGATTATTTGTACCAAAATTAGATATTGTGTTTATGACTTCTGTTTTTATTTCTTCTTCTGATCTAGTCGTCTGTGTCGAATTAAATCTAACCGATGAATTAATGTCTAAGATAATGAACTTAGGATCTGCAGTTACAATTTCTGTGCTTACGGATGCCTTATCTCCCAAGAAATCAACAATAGAGTCCTTCAAAGATTGGCTTGCTACCGTAGCATTAAAAGGCTTTGGAATAACAACAACTTTACCGAATCTTGGTGGGTTAAGTTTTTCTCCACCAATAACATTAAGAGTCTCGATTGTCGGAAACTTATTTTTAATCAGAGATTTGTAATCTTCCTGTGTTACTGCTCTATCCTGTGTCGAGAAAACTCTAGGTGCATTAAAACGAATAGAATCTACAGACTCTCTTTCGGACCCTAAAGAAGATCTAGAAACAGTAGTTGCAGTGAGTTGTCCATCATCTGGTGTAAATGTTCTAGCGTTGTTACCTTCTTCTCCCAAGGTCTCTCTGTACCTCAGACGAATTATATTTCCGGGTATCAGTCTTCTACCAGTTACATCATTTCCGAACTCGATCTCATATTTGTCTTGCCCAAACCCTTGAACAAAAAATACTGGAGACGTTGGTGTTAAGTTGAAAAGATTTTCAGCTTTAGTGTAAATGGTGTTTGCAAGATCCGAAAGACTATTCTGCACAACAACTTCAACACTATCGATATCAACATTAGAAGAAGCAATTACAATTTTTGTATTAGAAGAATCTACATCAAAAAACTCAGTTATGATGGTCCCTTCGAAAAGGTTCACATTATTTGCCACGAATGTTCCTGTGCCATCATTTACGGCTGTAATATCCCTATTTGTAGAAAATACAAGAGTATTGGCCCCCAAAGTAGTTGTAAAAGTCGAGAACTTGTTGATAGTTCTCGTTCCTTCGTCCACGTTGCCAGTAGCAGATAAGTTGACAACTGCTCTAGAAGAGTTTCTAGATCTCGGAACATAGTTCAATTCTTTAGCATGTGAAACGACCGACTCTTTAAGTTTAGCCGTGTCCAAAAAGGATTCTGTCCCAATCTGGTTTAGGTAAAAGGCATTAATGTGAGTGTTGTATGTCAAAAGATCTAAAATAATGGACAGGTTTGATCCATCAAAATTATAGTCCTTGTATTGATTTTGATTCAAAAGAAATTTTCTAAATTCATCTTTGAGAGAGTCAAAATCCAATTCAGAAGTTGATAGATAGTTATCTGCCATTATCTTGCTCTTTCTAATACTACGTTTAACGTGGCTACTTGTTGACTATTTATCGGAGAAAATTCAATGGTCACATTAAGTTCATTACTATCTATTTGCTCAGATGTATTTGTTACAGCGACAGTTAATATGTCAATTCTGGGTTCGAAATTCAAAAGCTGTGTTTCAATTTCATCCTGAAGAGCAATTCTCAAAAGATCACTGTCTGGTTCAAACAAAAGTGCTCTGACGTTAGATCCAAAATCTGGATTTAGCGGTCTCTCCCCCTTATTGGTACTAATGATATTTCTAACAGATCTTTTAATAGATTCGAAGTTTTTAATAGAAACAACATCATCACTTATAGGATTTTGTGTGAATTGTGTATCTAAGTCTGAGAAATATATTTCTTTAACAACAGGACTTTCCATTAGTCTCTCCCTACTCTACCAATAATACCTCTTTTCTTTTCATTGACAGAAATCATGAGTGTTGGTCTTTCGTATTTTTTCAAAGTCTTATCTACCAAAAGCCTATCAAACAAAGAAAATTCAGTTATAAACTGCAACGAACGATCAAATAATACGTTGTCTTCATCATTTTTAAAATTAAGAACAACAGCATTTCCCTGCAACTGATCAGCAAAAAAAGAATCCATGTCCACACCGGAAAGATTGCTTCTAAAAAGAAGAGCATTTTCAATAAAAGGTCTCTTACCGTTCAACTCAGTTACTGGATCCAAAACTTCCATACAAAGTCTTTGAAGATTGTTGTATAAAAATTCTATAGAGTAATGATGAGGATCAAAATTTTCAACATAGTTTTCTTCGGTTAGAAAAGGTGCTGTTCTTCTTTCTTCATCACTCAAAGGTCTACCAATTAAATTTTCATCAAAGAAAAAATTTGACAGTTTAATTGGTGTAGAATTCAAAATAGAGGTTGTTTTTGATGGAAATCGATTAATTTTTAATTTTTCTGGAACCTTTATAAATTTATTTCTTTTTACCAAATTTATTTCATAAGATTCAAATAAATTTATAACTCCAAATGATTTTTTAGATACTTCTAATTGCATTCTTACTATGCCTTATACGTGATTTCGAATGAATCTGCTTCATCCTGAGCAGCAACAGGATCGACAGGAGCATATTCTGGATTGGGAAGCTCGTTACCTTTAACGTCGATTATACCAGCTACATCCATATTCCCATCATTAGAAATACCATCTGTGATCTTCAGGCTCCCGTTTATGATAACATTTCCCTCCAAACGAATAGTTCCTGCTGAAAGGTAAATTCGAGCAGCGTTGTGTAGTGCTATTCCCTCTGTCTTATTCAAGTAAGACTTTTGATTATCCAACCTTGAATCTGAATTAAGATTAAGATTATCTCGAACATCTATGTCGTAGTTGCCATTAATTTCATCTAAACGATTGCCCTCTTCTTGAATAATTTCAATGTTACCATCAGCGAAAAATGTAAGTCTGGTTAAATCATTACCATGCTGAATGTTGATATATTCTTCTCCGGGTGTTGTATTGAATTCTATTTTACTACCATTCACATACTTAGTAACTTTATTATAAAGATACGTTATGCCGGGAACTGGAGAAATTCTCGGCTTTATTGGATCTAAAGCTGGCGGAAATTCTTGTGCATGAATTTCCTTTGGAAGATCTGGCTTTCCGGGAGAACTGTTTGGTGGTGTTAGTGGTGTAAACTTGGTAGCCATCTATAAGATCCTCGACGTAAAATCAGTAATATTAAATCCTAAGTTTGATACTCTATCAAAACTATTATCAACTTCAAGTTCTTTAAACTTTGTTTTGAATGTACTTCTATCAAATGTCTTAAATGCCTTTGATAATGTCTTCATCTGATTGTAGTTGTACATGGAGGGAACAGAACTACTATTGTCTTTGTTGTATCTGCTGCTTTGTAAGCAAAACACAATTTCAAACTCATCTCCAGATTCAGGATAGAAGAATGTATTATCATTCATCTCAACATCAGTTAACAGTAGACCTTGGAAGTCGATGAAAAAATTAAAAGAATTTTTTATTGACGCTACATCTAAATCTAAAAGAACTTCAGAAAAACTTTTGACTTTTCTTCTGTCCGTATCAGGATACGAAAAAGCACTCACATTAAAGACTGTCTTTTTAGTCTTTTCGAGATTGTACAAGATTTCATTTTTGAGTTGTAACGGATCAACAATAAGTCGATTTTTCTTATACGTTTTAATTCCGAGATCAAAATTGAAGGACTCAACTATCATTCTGGCGACCCCCCAACAGAGAAACCAACTCCTCTTGTTTCACCCGTAAGACCGGGTGCATCACCACCCTCTGCAGGAAGTGCAATAGCAGCCGATGCATTGACGGCTACGTTTCTTAATTCTGGCGGTTCTATTCCCGGAAGAGCACCAATAATACATGGATGCTGTTTATGTTGATCCAACCAAAAACCAACTACCATAGATCCAACCTCAATACCAACGGTTCCACCTGTATCGTAAATACTTGCTTGGTCGTTAGGCATCAAAACCGTAGCAAGAACACATTGCTCTACAGTCGCAGCAGTTTCGTGGAGACCCCATATACGTATGGCAACACGATGCAAATGATCAGCACCCCTATTATCTTCAGCATCATGGACTTCTTCAACAAAGGCCAAAAACCAAGCCATTTGATTTCCATAAAAATCTGAACCAAATCCATTAATGTTATACTCTTCTCTCAATGTACCTCTCCACGTTACTCGCCATCTTTAGCGATTTCTAATTTTGAATAGACTTCACCATTAGTCGTAACACTGTGCTGAATAGCTAAAACCAAATATTTCCCAGTAATTGTTTCATCCGATCCTCTAGCTGGATCTGCTGTTGTTGTTGGAAGATATAATTCGACAACATCACCAGCAGCTACAGCCATACATCCCCAAGAAGTAATTGTCTGTCTCTGGTTCATCATACCAGCAGAAGTCATTCCACGTTTAGCAAAAGCAAATTCAAGTCTAGGATCTACGTAATAACTTGCATCACCATTATGAGGCTGGTATCTTGTTCTTCCATAATGTCCTGCTGTGGTGTGAGTGGAGATATTATTTCTAATTTCTTCCATTGGCATTTTACCGATAGCAGGTTCTGTCAAACTCTCCTGAAAATGTTCATAAGTTTTGTTAACATAATCTAATTTAACAAATCCTTGTGTATGAAAACCCATCTGCAGGGCATTTCTAACATTGAACAAAGAATCTGATTGATAGTTTATCACTTTAGAAATATTTGCTCCACCCACATATTTTTTATCAATTGCATGTGGATCATCATTTTCACCGATTTGCGTCTCATGGACATAGTAATTCCACTTAGAATCTTGCCTTGCCATTCTCGAAACTTCATCGATAACAGTCATGGGCTTTCCACCCTCAAGCTTTTCATAAAATACGAATGAATTGTTTACACCCACAGAACCAGCCCTAGCCAAACACATAGAAATAGCTTGAAGTGGTGATTGTCTAACAATATCAATATATTGCTCTGGTCCCGCTGTTTGGTTTTGTACGATCTCAACACCTAAAAATTCTCGTGCCATCCTATCAATCAAACTCGACATAGACACAGGATCATCTCTTTTGTCAAAAATAACAGCTTTATTGTTGGAATTATTCAGATGTGCTGGTGTAAACCCGGTAAACTCTACAGCCTGTGCTTTTCTATTATTTGTCAAAGCTTTGCTTAAAGAGTTGATATGATACTTAGCTGATGCTGATCTATTAGATCCATCTGTTATAGAAATAATCAAAGCCTTTTCACCATTCATCTCAGCGTCTGCTAAAATTGCATTCTCGTCACTGATAGTACAGGACATTGACATGAAAGGATCTTCAATCGAAGAATACATAGATGCAGAAGATACATACTGAGTTATGTCTGTTTTATCGCCACCAAAAAGACCTGTAAGTTCAACTTTGAAATTGCCTTTTGCGGGTTCTAAGTACCTAGCCATTAAAAAGATTCTCCACCTCTGATCTAATTTGATCGAGGAATATTGGATCTATTATTTTTATATTTCTCAAATTGTCATTTCTTTCTTCATGATATTCAAAGGCTGTTACTGGTTCCCATCCAGTTCGTTCAACAGAAATAGTTGCGTCAACAAAATCAGTATTAGCATATCTCGACTGTGTAGCTTGATTGATAGTAAACCCGTATTTTTTATTTTTATAGTGTAAAATAGTCTCTTTCGCTGCTGGTACAGATCCATATTTTTGAATATAGAAATCTGTCATCTGCTTGTATGTTTTGGGCCATTCATTATACACATCAACAATCTTATTTGCGTACAAAACAAGCCAAGAGTAAAATATACTACCATAAGCTAGAAATGCAATTTCTTCCGGCGACTCATCATCTTTTATTGTATAGTTAAAAAATGCATTCGGGATGTTGAAAACATCATCAACAACTTTTGTCGAAACCATAAGATTACGAGAAATCTTTCCATCATATCTAATAATAGGTAAATTTTTAAATAATCCTTTAGACATTAAGAGTACCCGCTTGGATTAGACGCAAAGTCTCCAGCAGTTCTGCTGTTGATTTCGGTCAGTGAAAGTGAAAGAGCTATCGATACTGGTGCTCCTGACTTAAAGAAAAATGGTGCTCCAGAGGCTGAATAATCAACAGTTATGTCTGTGATAACACATGGAAATATTGGAAAAATAATTAATCCATTTGGACCACGAACATCAAATCTAGAAAGTACTGAAGGATATCTAACAATGTTCAAAAAAGGATCAACTACTTCTGGGTGAGAAGCTTGTTTTAAAGTATCTATTAATTGAAATATTGCCTGAGATCCAGACTGAGAGCTTGCCCAAAGTTTCCATCTAAAATTAAAAGATCTTGGCATAACTCCAGAAAATTGCTGGACCATGCTGTTATTAAAAGCTACGTTGAATCCCGAAACCCCAGCCATATTACCAACAGCACCCACAACATTCATAAGGGCATTTGGATCAGCATAAAAGTTTTTTGCATCATTGATAGTGGATCCCAAATTATCCATCATTCTTTGAGCTTCGTTTGAATCTCCTCCAAATGATGCCTTCAAACCAGCAGCAACAGCATTCATTACAGCATTCTGAATCTGAGCACCGCCACCTTGGTTTTTACTCTCGTAACTAAGATTCATGTTTTCTTGGAGATTGTCTGGCGTGGGCAATCCACCTGTTGCAGAAACAGAAGATACAGAACCTCCTCCGCCTCCTCCTCCGCCACCACCAGCAGACCTACCAGAAACACCACCGAATCCTGTCCCAGACAGTGCCGAAGTAACATTTCTAACAACACCACGATCTATATTTGTGCCACCAGTTTCAAAAGAATAAGCTGTTTGTGCTCTCACAATATTAGTAGAAAACTGACTTCTTGATTTTTCTAGTCTCGCCAAAATATTATCAACTCTCTGAGATCCATCATCACTATCTGACGTATTAGTTTCCTGCACTGTAAAAATTACATCGCCAGTTCTTTCACGATCAACCAAATTTCTTGCATCAATGACTTTTTGTGGTGATCTTCTTTTCTTTTTCGAGTTGTTTAAAAGATCTGTTGGATTTCGTGAACCTGATCTTATCTCCGACAAAGACCTTGTTCTAAGAAGACCACCAGATTCTGTCGTTCCAATGAATCTGGCCCCATCTCTTATTGCAGTAGCAAGCCTTACAGATCTAGGGTCTTGAGCATCAAACTCATTTATCTCTCTGTCTCTGGCTATAAAATCGACCATCTAAATTCCTACTAAATAATGATATGGCTGCTAAAAAAGGTTACTTTAAACCCAAAAACTACAAAAAATATAAAGGTGATCCAACTAAGATTATTTATAGGAGTAGTTGGGAAAAGATGTTTATGGGTTACTTGGACAACAATCCAAATGTGGTTGAATGGTCATCAGAAGAATTTTTCATACCATACAAAAGTCCTGTCGATGGAAAGATCCGAAGATATTTTCCAGATTTTTATGTTAAAAAGAAGAACAAGCAGGGTGGTGTTGATATTTTAGTTGTTGAAATAAAACCAAAATATCAAACAGAAAAACCTGAAAAATCTAAAAAAATTACAAAGCAATACGTAAATAAGGTTAAGACTTACGCTATCAATGAATCTAAGTGGAAAGCTGCAGAAAGCTTTTGCAAAGATAGAAAGTGGAAGTTTCAGATTTTGACCGAAAACGAGCTAGGACTTTAAATGGCTATCACACTCAATTCTTTCAGAGAAACCGTGGAAAGGGTTGTCGGAAAGAAGCCTAAAGATGTATTTCATTCTATTCTTCTGGAAGGTTTAGAACAAGAACTTGTTCCTGCTCGAACCAAGAAAGCAAGACAATACTATCGTGGTTTTGGAGCAATGGCTCTTGAGACATCTAGAGACCAAATTCTTAAAAACAAAGATAGAATTTCAAAAATACCAACAATTGGTAAAATGTTTTTTTTCCAATACTATCCCAAGATGGTAAGAGAGTTACCTTATCACGATAGACTACCAATGATATTCCCGATAGACGTGATAAATAATGGAATAATGGGCATCAATCTTCATTATTTGCCTCTAGAGCCTAGAGCAGTTTTGATGGATGCACTTTACACTTTATCGAGTGATAATACTTATGATGATAAAACTAGGTTGAGGATAAGTTATCAAATTCTAAAAGCTGCTACAAAATTCAGCATTTTTAAACCTTGTGTTAAAAAATATTTGTTTAGTCAGCTTCAGTCACCTTTCTTTGAGGTGAGATCTTATGAATGGGATATAGCTCTATTCTTGCCTGTTGAAATGTTTGCTATTGGCGCTGCTTCTCCCAATCCGGGTGTTGCAGGTATTGCTCAAAAAGACTCTTTAGGTAGGATTTAAAATGGGTTTTAACATAGAAGAATTTAAAGGAAGATTCAAACGTGATTTTGCTAAGGCTGCATTGTTTGAAGTTTTCTTCTCAAATTTCCCTGATCTGAGATTTCAAGCATCTTCAGCAGTTCTTCCGGGGTCTAGCGTAGTAACAGACACTTTCAGCAATGGCCCCTACAGACCCATCGAAAGACCAATATCAAGATCTTACTCAGGTGCAGGGTTTACATTCATGTTAGACAATGAAGGCCGTTGTCTTTCTGCACTCAACAATATGATTGATTCTAGTGTTGACCCAAGTGGCTTTGTGGGACAAGGAGCAGGGACTTCAGTTTCAATTACACACTACAATCAATCTGGCGGTGTTGTTACTCGTTACAATCTCAATGAAGCATTTATTGGATCGATTTCAGATGTTGCTCTTGATTGGGCTAACGGTGATGCAGTTGCTACTGTAGGATGCTTCGTAAGATTTAGATCTTATTCCATGGGTTCTTTTGGTGGAGGCTCTACTCCTACCGCTACGTTTGGCGAACCCACATTTACCAATAAAATTCCTATGCCTGATTCAGGTGTTGAGTTTGTTGATACCGAAAGATTTGGTGGGCCTACTGTTTAAAATAATGATTAGAGGATGATACATGTTACCTAAATTAGACACTGCAGTTTTTAAAGTGGTGGTTCCTTCTCTGCAAAGAGAAATATTGATGAGACCCTTTCTTGTAAGGGAAGAAAAAATTCTTTTGATGGCTAAGCAGTCTGGTGAGAAAGATCAAATATTCTTAGCAATCAAACAAGTAATACAAAACTGCATCGTTGATGAAATGATTGACGTATCAAAACTTCCTTATTTTGATATTGAATATCTTTTTATTAATCTTCGAATTAACTCTGTTGGAGACTTCATTGAAGTTGAAATCACAGATCCAGAAACCGGAAACAAAAATCAAGCAACAGTAAACCTTAACGATATTGCTATTATTAAGACTGAAGTATCAAACAAAGTTGTTCTTGGCGAAAACACAGCACTTGTTATGAAACATCCGACACTTGACGAAATTTCTAAAGTAACTACTGACAGTGATGTTCAAGCATTTTTTGACACATTAAAATATTCAATCGAATCTGTCTTTCACAATGATCAGTCTTATGAATTCAGCAACTATTCGGATCAAGAGAAAGATGAATTTATTGACTCTTTATCGGTAGACAATATTACAAAGTGTAAAGATTTTATTGCTGCGATGCCATCTGTTGAAGTCGAAGCAAAGTGGAAAACTGGAAAAACTGATAAATCTATGAAGTTGAAAGGAATCAACAGTTTTTTTTAATATTGTTGGGTCATAATAACCTTAAAAATTACTTCAAACTAATTTTTAATATGGCTCAGCATCACGGCTATAGTATTGCAGAACTAGAAAACATGATTCCTTTTGAATTGGAAATATATTCTTCAATGTTGATAGACTATTTGGACCAAAAGAAAAACGAACAGGAAGCGGCTAGAAGATAATGGCAGACGATAATGTAAAACCACCATTACCAAAAATTAGAGACGATGGTTATACTGAGCTTTTATCCAAAAAAGGAGAAAAGGATTATCGACCATTTTTCACGCCATCAGAATCTAATTCTCCCATATTTGATAATGAGGGTGCAAGTTCTATGGCTAAGGAGAATGCCCCTGAAAATATGAAAAATACTCTTGCTCTTTTAGATAAACTACAAGATAAATTTTACAAAAAACATAAAATAAAAATTGTAGTTAATGATGCCATTGCAAAAGAAGGAACATCAAGAGAAAAGAAAACACCGGGAAGTGAACACTTTTCCGGAAAAGCATTAGACTTAAGCACATCTAATTTATCAGAAGAACAAAAAGACGACCTAGCCTACTTTTCTTTAGAAGTAGGATTTAAAGGTTTAGGTTTTGGTTCAAGTATACTCCATGTCGATACTGGCAAACAAAGAGCATGGAAATATTCAAGCGAAACTTTTGGAACCAAAAGTGCAAATGAATGGATATCAATAGCAAAAACATATGATCATTCAGTTAGCAAAAGCAGAGATGGAAAAGGTAAGTCAACAAATGAAGATCAAGATTATCCTGTATTAACTGAAAGGACTGAACAACTGAAAGGAGAAGTGGCAGGTGGATTCGTTAACCTTGCTGCAAACATGTTTCCCGATTTTGCTGCTGCTAGTATTGTTTCTCAGCTTCCTGAGTCTATTAGAGACTTACCACAAGCTTCTAGGATTGCATCAGAAATTGTACAATCTATTCAGACTGGACAAGGTGTTCAAACCTTTACATCTGCTGTTGAGAAAATTGCTTCGGCGGAAAGAGGTACAGACAGAATACAAGCAATAGGTAGTATTGCTACTGAAAATGAGCAACTAATAAAGGCATTAGTTCCCTCTTTAGAGCAAATTGACTTCGCAGAAGCAGTGTCATTTTTAGAGGGGTTTGACGAAAAAAGTCCATCACAAAGACTTGTTTCAGGTCTTCGAATGATGGAGACAATGGAACCTGACAAATTAATGACAGTTGGTGATGTTTTAGGATTAGGCACTGTTTTTATTGAAAGATACTATAATGTCGAAAATTTTAAAGATCAACCATTAAGCACTTTGTTTGATGTTAATAAATTGAGTGAACAAGGAAAGACAACCTTTGCGCCATACAAAAATATTCCAATATCAACCTTTGAGGCTAACCCAGAAAGCCCTACTGCTAAATTAGGCTTATTGGGAAAAGCTTTATACGGCACAAAGGAAGATCAAGCCAAAGCTTTAGAATATCTAACTAAAGGACAACTGCCTGATATTCCCGGTCTTGAAGAATCTTTACCAACACTTTTTTCTGGGTCTTTAGAGGACATAGCTCAAACATCACTTGTAACAGAACAGATTGGCAGTTTGCCCGGAAGAATTCTTACTGCAGAAAGACCAAGAGAAATTGAAACTGCACTGACAAGATTTGCTGGTGACATAATTTACGAAGAGTCTGACGAAAAGATAGGTAGAGACACTTCTAAAACACTTCTTGCTGGTGGCACAGAAGAAGAAGCCAAGCAGATGAGGCAAACAATTGGAGGAATGGCTTTAGATAGTTTTATCGAGTCCAATCCAACACTTGCTGGAATTATTAAGTGGTTTACTGAAAACAAAGAATTAGTCACTCTTCTTGGAACAGCAGGTTCTTTAGCAGGATTATCTGGGATCTTAGGTGGAGGAGCTTTGGGGGGATTTGCAGCAGGTGCTGGTGGTCTTGCTGGTGTTCGTATGGTTCTTGGAAAAGAAGGTTACGAAGAATTTCAAGGTATGATTAAAGAAGGTGCTGCTCCAGTATTCGACTTTTTGGGTGAGGCACTAGAATCTAGCGGATTGGGTGAAATTCCAATCATAGGAGACATTCTTAAGGGAACGGTTGGTATTGGACAAGAAAATCCACTAGCAGCTACCGCAGCACTCACTGGAAACTTTGCTATGGCTGCTGGTCTTATTGCTGGAGAAGAAGGGATAAATGTTTTAGAGGGTGAGTCTCAAGTTACCGATATGATCGAAAATCTTTCAAAGGTATTCGAAGTAGGAAACAGAAATACTCAAGTTACCCAAGACATTGCACAACAAGGTGATTCACCAAAACCAAACCTACCAACGCCTATGGGAAGTCCTGACGGACAAAGGGCTACTCAGCAAGGAAGTCCCGTAATCGGAAGTGCTTCAGGTTTAAATCCATTTAAACTCACAAACAACTTGATCGATTACGGGAGAACCGGAGTAGGAAATATTAGTGGCGTCCAATAACGCCGCTAATATTAGTCATCATCCATAAGGGACTTGAAGACCGAAAGATCGTCGTCATCGTCCGACACTTTGGTTTCCATGTCAAAAGGAATATCATCATCAAGATACTCTGAAGATGACTTTTCTTCTACAGGCTTGGGTGCAGGTGCAGCGACAGCCTCAGAGAGACCAAGCACCTTATTAAGCCGTTCCTTAAGAACATCATAAGATTTGAACTTATCCTCGGAAATGATTTCCTGAAGAGAATGCTGCTTATTCCAGATTGCTTCCAACTCATCATCATCCTCAGACAAAGGTGTCGGCGAATCGAATGCAGACTTATCGTAGTTCCAGTATCCGTCCACTTTACGAATTTTGATTCGGAAGTTTGCACCTTCCCAAAAATCAAAAGGATTTACTGGATCTTCATCATCGAAACGAGGGTTCATCTGATCGTTGATCATGTCAAAGATCTTTTTGCCATATTCGTAGAGAAAGACCTTTCCCTCATTTTGAGGGTTAGCAGGATCCTTGATGACCATGATGTTAGAATAAAACTTCAACCGTCTTTTCTGCTTACGAGCAATATCTTTGTCTTGCTCACGACCAGAATTCCAGAGTTTAGAATTATGTTCAGAAACAGGATCATCACGATTGAGTGTTGTCAGAGAGTTTTCAATGTACCAGCCACCCGGTCCTTGAAAACCGTGGTTCCAAAGTCGGACAACTGGATCTTCTTCACCTTTAGGCTCTGGTAGAAATCTGATAATAGCTTGACCGTTACCTGCCTTATCAACAGCAGGTTTCCACATCTTTTCGTCATCGCTACTTTGGGGGGCATTTCCATTGATCTGTCCCATCTTTTTTACGAGACTATCAATGCTAGATTTACGTTTCGATTTTAGTTCTTGTAAGCTCATTGTATTTCCTATGTGTCGTATGTCTTAGTGTCCACTGTAAATTTCATAGATATAGTTTTTGTATATTTCGGTTCGAATGCTGATAAAAGGTCGATACTTCACCAGCTTTCTATTTATGTCTTCCCAAAGAGGATCTTTGAGATGACTTCCCCAATATTTACAGCCGTCGATCAATTTATCGACTACCGACAGCGTGTCAAGGGATATCTTCCCAGAAAAATAATCTGAGATTATTTCGGGGTAGCCTTCTTTGACGATGATCGCTTGGTCGAAGTTTTTGTACTGCTTGATTTCTTCTTTGAAGCTGTAGTCGAAGCTTTGCTGGTACTTTTGCCACCTTTTGTGGATTTGCTCACCCCGTTCCGAGAGGATGTCAGTGACGAAGAAATTTGGATCATTTGCGAGTACAGAAACAAGCAGAGTGTGTACATTTGATCTAGAGGCCATTTTACTAAAGAGATAATTATCTCTCCGATTTTCAAAAGACTTTTCATTTGCCTTTACCTTTCCGTTATATTTAAAAAAATCATAGTCATCATTTGTGAAGTGTCGTTTGAGGGCTAAGTAGAGCTTGTAGCATTTAAATGGTGTCACAACAGAGCCGTGTTTGCATCCTTCTGGAGAAGATTATACTTTTGACTCTCAAGCTCCAGCTTAATTTTCAAAACTGGATTCTTCTTGATCATCTTATATATAATTTCTTCTTCTAGTTTCTCTTTTTTCATAATCTCCATGATAGCTTCCATGTAGGTTATGTCAGAGTCAAGTACCATATTCTCGACAGCAAGTCCAAAATTTCTGTATGTTTCTACTGAATTTTTCATAATTTTTAAATGAGGCCCAATTCATGTCTGGCTTCAAGATACTCCTTTACCAATCCACTACGAACAATGTCGTTAATGCCCATCTCAACATGAGTAAATGAAGGCATCAGTCGGATAATTTTAAATAGATTATTGATCCCACTTTCTTCGAGACCTTTTGTTGCAAAATCAGACTGTCTAAAATCACCACAAAGCAACATCCTTGATCCTTGACCCATACGAGTAATGACAGTTGATATCTCATGATCATTTAAGTTCTGAACTTCATCAACTATCACAACAGCATTTTCAAAAGTGATTCCACGCAAAAAAGAAGTAGGAGAAAAATCAATCATTTTTCTCATTTTTAGTTGTGTGTAAGCATCTTCTCGACCAAAAAGCTTTGAGCA
>Ga0213865_10001420_pt1 | contig 15654 bp, 13 predicted proteins | sample PICome_6_FD_160100 | JGI IMG/M metagenome (GOLD analysis project Ga0213865, IMG submission 160100) | Coastal seawater microbial communities near Pivers Island, North Carolina, United States - PICO282 | ecosystem: Environmental > Aquatic > Marine > Coastal | place: USA: North Carolina...
TGTTAATGACATTCTTGCAAAACATACAGGTCAATCAATAAAGAAAATAGAAAAAGATACTGATAGAGATAATTTTCTTGATGCACCTGCGGCAGTTAAATATGGCATAGTTGACAGCATTCTAGAAAGCAGAGATTTAAAAAATGGTAAGTAAGACATCTCAAGATAAACTAAGTTGCTCCTTTTGTGGCAAAAGTCAAGATGATGTAAAAAAACTTATAGCTGGTCCTAGTGTTTATATTTGTAACGAATGCGTAGACTTATGTAATGACATTATCGAAGAGGAAATTAAAAGTGAAGAAGATGCTTCATTGGAGGAATTACCATCTCCGCTAGAGATTTTTAATAAACTTGATGAGTATGTAATAGGTCAAGAAAAAGCTAAAAAGGTTCTTTCTGTAGCCGTTTATAATCATTATAAAAGGCTTAAGAAGAATGACTTAAAAGATTCTGTTGAACTTCAAAAAAGTAATGTGTTACTTCTAGGGCCCACTGGCAGTGGCAAAACGCTATTAGCTCAAACTTTGGCAAAAATCTTAAATGTTCCATTTACTATTGCTGATGCAACCACATTAACTGAGGCTGGATATGTTGGAGAGGATGTTGAAAACATTATACAAAAACTTCTACAAAAATCTGATTATGATCCTGAAAGAGCACAGCTTGGTATAGTTTATATTGATGAGATTGATAAGATTGCAAGAAAATCTGATAACCCATCTATTACAAGAGACGTTTCTGGAGAAGGAGTTCAGCAGGCACTCCTAAAATTAATTGAAGGTACTGTAGCTTCCATACCACCTCAAGGAGGTAGAAAACATCCTCAACAAGAATTTATCCAAATAGATACCTCTAATATATTATTTATCTGTGGTGGAGCTTTTTCTGGATTAGACAAAGTCATTGATCAAAGAACTAATAATATTGGGATTGGTTTCGGTGCTGAAGTCAACAATGCCTCAAATATTCAATCAATTTCAACTGATATTGATAATTTAGAACCTGAAGACTTGGTTAAGTATGGATTGATACCAGAGTTTGTTGGAAGATTGCCTGTAATTTCAAATCTACATGAACTTGATGAAAGCGCCCTTGTAAGAATTTTAAAAGAACCAAAAAATGCTTTAGTTAATCAATATAAGCATCTATTTGAAATTGATGATGTTGAATTAACATTTAGAGATGAAGCTCTTGTTGAAATTGCAAAACAAGCTATCAATAGAAAAACTGGCGCTAGAGGTCTTAGATCCATTATGGAGGATATATTAATGGAGACTATGTTTGAGCTTCCTAATGAAAACCTAGAAAAGGTTATTATAGATGAGAACACAGTGATTTCTAAAACAGAACCAATCAAGCTTTTAAAAACTGCTCCTAAAAAATCATCTGCTAATTGATATTTTATTTTCTATCCCTATATTGGGTATATGAATGAAATAAAATCAGACCTACCCGTAATTCCATTAAGAGATGTTGTAGTCTTTCCTGGAATTGTAACAACTCTCTTTGTTGGCAGACCTAAATCAATAGAAGCATTGAATGTTGCTATGTCTTCAAATAAAAAACTTGTGCTTGTTTGTCAAACAGATCCTGCAATTGATAATCCTGAGTTTAAGGATATTTATAAAAATGGATCTATTAGCAACTTATTACAGCTAATCAAATTACCAGATGGAACAATGAAGGTTCTTGTTGAAGGCCATAAAAGATGCTCTGTAGAAAAATTAATTGAAAAACAGGATTATGATTTAGCAAGAGTAAGTCCTATTGATGATATTCCATTAAAAGAGGCAGATGCATCAAATTTAGTTAGATTCATTAAAGCTAAATTTGAGGATTATATTGGTATTACTAAAAGAATTCCGCCTGAGATTGTCTCTACTGTTGATTCTTTAGATGATCTTTCAAAGTTAATAGACACGATTACAGGTCATTTGCCAATAGAGACTGCTAGAAAGCAGGAGATCTTGGCTATTGCTGATCTTAAAGATAGATCTGAAAAAGTATTAATGTTTATTGAATCCCAGTTAGATGTTGTTGATGTAGAAAAGAAAATTAGAGAACGTGTTAAAAAACAGATGGAAAAGTCTCAAAGAGAATATTATTTAAATGAACAAATCAAAGCCGCTCAAAAAGAACTTGGAGAGATTGGTGAAGAGGGTGATGAGCTTGATGCACTTGAAGAAAAAATTAATACAGTAGGAATGCCTAAGGATGCATTAAAAAAAGCAAAAAGTGAATTAGCTAAATTTAAGCATATGTCACCATCATCTGCAGAAGCATCAGTTGTTCGATCCTATTTAGATTGTTTGGTTGAGGTTCCGTGGAAGAAAAAATCCAAAGTAAAATCTGACATCCAAGCTTCACTTGATATCTTAGAAGAAGATCACTATGGACTCGAAGAGGTTAAAGAAAGAATTATTGAATACCTTGCTGTACAAAAAAGAGTTAAGTCAATGAAAGCACCTGTATTATGTCTTGTTGGGCCTCCTGGCGTTGGTAAAACCTCTCTTGGTGAATCGATTGCGAGAGCAACTAACAGAAAGTTTGTGAGAATGTCGCTTGGCGGGGTTAGAGATGAATCAGAAATTAGAGGACATAGAAGAACATACATAGGCTCAATGCCAGGGAAGATAATTCAAAAGCTATCAAAAGTTGGGGTTAAGAATCCTTTATTTTTATTGGATGAAATTGACAAAATTGGCATGGATCATAGAGGTGACCCTGCTTCTGCACTTCTTGAAGTTTTAGATCCTGAGCAAAATAATACATTTAGTGATCATTACCTCGAAGTAGATTATGACTTATCAGAGGTTATGTTCGTATGCACAGCAAATAGTTTAAATATCCCAACCCCACTCTTAGATAGAATGGAAATAATAAGAATTCCTGGATACATTGAAGATGAAAAAATTAATATTGCTTCAAAATACTTATTACCGAAACAAATGGAAAGAAATGGACTTAAAGAAAAAGAAATAAATTTAAACAAAGAAGTTATTCTCTCTCTCATTAGGTATTTCACAAGAGAGGCTGGAGTAAGAGGTCTTGAAAGGCAAATAGCTAAGATTCTTAGAAAAGTTGTAAAAGAACGCCTTCTATCTAAGCAAAATATTAACAAGCCTACAACCATAACGAACAAGAATCTTGAAAAATTTTCAGGTGTTAAGAAGTTTAAATATGGCATAGCTGAAAAAGATAATGCTGTTGGACAAGTTACAGGGCTTGCATGGACTGAAGTTGGTGGTGAATTGCTTACAATTGAAGCTTCACATATTGATGGAAAAGGAAGGATTATAAAAACTGGTTCATTGGGTGATGTAATGCAGGAATCAATTCAAGCTGCATTCACAGTGGTTAGATCAAGAGCCAATTCATTGGGCATAAAACCAAATTTTTATGAAAAATACGACGTCCATATTCATGTGCCAGAAGGTGCAACTCCGAAGGATGGACCTAGCGCAGGTGGGGCAATGGCTGTATCTTTGATATCAATTTTTACGGGGATACCCGTCAGGTCAGATACCGCTATGACTGGAGAAATTACTTTAAGAGGTCAAATTCTTAAGATTGGAGGCTTAAAAGAAAAACTTTTAGCTGCAAAACGAGGTGGAATTAAAAATGTAATCATTCCAAAAGAAAATGAACCAGATCTTCAAGAAATACCTGATCAAATTCTTAAATCTCTTAACATAATACCAGTGGAGTGGGTTGATGAAGTTATTTCTCATGCATTAGTAAAAGAACCAACTCCATTAAATAAGACTTCGTCTTCAGTTAAAACAAAGACTCAGAGAATTAAAAAAACAAAAACTGAAAACAACCAAGCTCATTAAAAACCCTTTATTTGCTTGACTTTTAGAGATAAAAAGCTTTTCATAGAAGAGTATTTATATAAATAAATTTTATACAGAGGAGTATTTAATATGAATAAATCAGATTTGATTGATGCAGTCGCAGGTGATGCTGATATTTCTAAGGCTTCAGCTGGAAGAGCTGTTGACGCAGTATTAGGTGGCATTGGTGATGCTTTAGGTAAAGGTGATTCAGTATCACTAGTAGGTTTCGGAACATTTTCAGTAAGGCACAGAGCTGCTAGAGAGGGTAGAAATCCTCAAACTGGCGCATCAATGCATATTGCTGCTTCTAAAGTTCCAGGTTTTAAAGCTGGTAAAGGCCTTAAAGATAAGGTTAAAAACGGCTAATATTTTTTAATTCAAAAAAGGGTGCTTGCGCACCCTTTTTTTATTTATAATGGCATCACTATGATGGAATCACTCAGAAATTTTTTAACAGGACCTAGGCTGTTTATAGTAGTTGCAGCATGCGCACTACCGTTTGTATTTTTAGGGACATCTTCACTTTCTTCAGTTTTTGGAGGATCTCTGGGAACAATAAATGGAGAATCTGTATCAGAACTAGACTTTCAAGTTGCATCCAACTCAACTATTCAAAAGTTTAAAAGCATCTATGGCGATGAGTTTGAATTTACTGATTTAGATGAATCTTTTCAAATGGATCAAATAAAACAAGAATTAATAATTCAAAAAGTTTTGCTGTCTGAATCAAAAAAACTTGGCCTTCATGGCAAAAACGCAGAGATACAAGCAAAAAAAAGTATTATCAGAAACCCATTGTTTCAAGTTGATGGAGTCTTTAATGAAAATGTTTTTGAGGCTCAAGCAAATGCAAATGGCTTCACAAAAGATAATTATATAAACATGTTAACTGACATGATGGCAACAGAGATTTATAGAAATTCTTTAGCTGTTTCAGGTTTCACAACTCCTGAAGAAGTTAAGCAGATTGCAGGATTGCTAGAACAATCAGCTGATTTTGATTTTATAAAAATTGATAATGAAGAACTAACAAATAGCATTATTAACACAGATGATGAGAGATTGAACTTTTATAATGATAATCAAGTATTATTTTATTCTGATGAAAAAAGATCATTTAAATATTTAATAGTTACTTCCGATAGCTATAAAGATAAAGTTCAAATTCCTGATGGATATCTTGAAGATGCATATAAAGAATATTTATCAAGTATTAAAGCTAATATTCAAACTAGGTTTTCTCATATCATGATAGAGAAAAATAACTATACATCTGATGAAGAGGCATATCAGCAGATTGTTGAAATTCAAAATTTAATTAGCGAAGGCCAGAGCTTTTCTGATTTAGCATTAAATTACAGTGATGATTTTGTTACTAAGGATATTGGTGGTGACTTAGAGTACTTTGATGCTGATATATATCCAGAAGAATTTGCTAATGCAATTAGCAGTCTAGAAATTAATGATACTAGTGAAATAGTTGAATTAGATGAAACTTTTCATATTTTAAAAATTACTGAAATAACACAGCCTGAAGTACTTCCATATGAAGAAATGGAAATAAAGCTAAAAAATAATCTCATAGATGCAGAAGCACTTGCATTAATGTCAGATGATTTTGGAGTTATGGATTCAATGATTATTTCTGGAGAATCAATAGAAATAATTGGTGAGTCATTAGACATTAATATTAAAACTAATGAATTGGTTTCACAGACGTCATATAACTTTCTGGATAAGAACGAGGCAATTAAAAGCTATATTTTTTCACCAGATTCTGAGTTGAATCTGCCATCAATTTTTGAATTGAATGACTCACTTGTTATAGTTTCATTAGATAAGATTGAATCACCATATCTAAAAAATTATGATGAGGTCAAAGAATCTGTAAATAAATCGCTTGCGATGAAAAAGGCAAGAGACAAACAGCAGCTTTTAATTTCTGAGATACTAAGCGCAAAACAAGATGGTAATTTAGAGTCTTTCATTGCTGCATATAGCTTCATAACATCTGATAATTTTATAGATGTAAAAAGATATTCATCATTATTGCCTCAAGATATTATTTCAAATATTTTTCAAAGCACTCCAGGTGATACTATAAACATGGACTCTGCAAATGGTGATAGTTATATTGTTGATCTCAAGAACTTTAACACCCCAAATGATGAAAGTGTTGCAGAGTTATTAGATCAATATAAAGCATTTTCCAATGACAAGATTTCTAAAAAATTATCAAGCATAATTAATGATAATATCTTTGATAATGCAAATATTAACTTAAATGAAAATGTATTTTAAAAACATGAAAAACCTATATCTTATTTCTTTCTTATTTTTATTTAGCTGCTCTTCAAGCTTAACACCCGTTGATGACGGTTTAGAAAATCAAATATTCCATTTTGGTAATGGCTCAGAGCCGCAAGGTATTGACCCTCATATTGTTACAGGTGTTCCTGAGCATCATATTCTTATATCTTTATGTGAAGGTCTTACAATTCCAAATCCTTTTGGTGATGGAAATCTTCCTGGAGCTGCTGAATCATGGTTAATCAGCGATGACGGAAAAGAATATATTTTCAATCTAAGAAAAGATGCTTTATGGTCCAATGGTTCAAAAGTCACAGCAAATGATTTTGTTTGGTCTTGGAAAAGAATATTAACTGCAAGTCTTGGTTCACAGTATCCTGATATGCTCTATTATCTAGAAGGCGCATATGAATATCACAATGGGCAAACAAATAACTTCGATGATGTTGGTGTTAAAGCTCTAGACGAATACACGCTTAAAGTTAACCTCAAAGAGCCTACACCTTTTTTTCTTGGGTTGTTAAGTCATTATAGTACTTGGCCAGTTCATAAAGATACAGTTTTAAAACATGGAACCATTGATGATAGAAATGGAGAGTGGACAAGACCAGGCAATTTTGTTTGTAATGGGCCATTTAATCTAAAAACTTGGGAGCTGAATAATAAGATTGTTGTAGAGAAAAGTCCAACTTACTGGGATGCAAAAACTGTTAAGTTGAATGAAATTCATTACTATCCTGTATCAAATGTAATGACTGAAGATAGGATGTTTAGAGCAGGGCAGCTTCATGTTACTAGCAGTCTGCCTTCTCAAAAATGTCCAATTTACCTTGAAGAGAATAATCCTGATTTAAGAATAGACCCATATATGGGAACTTATTTTTATAGATTAAACACTAGCAATCCTTATCTGAGTGATGTAAAAGTTAGAAAAGCGCTCGCTTATGCTATTGATAGAAAAGTGCTAGTTGAAAAAGTTATAAGATGCGGTCAAATTCCTGCGTATTCATTCACGCCTCCAGGGTCCAACGGTTATGAGCCAGATACCTCAATACCTTATAACCCAGATCTTGCAAAAGATTTGCTTAATGAAGCTGGGTTTAATGAAGATAATAAATTTCCTAAATTAGAAATTTTATTTAATACGAATGAGGATCATAGAAAGGTTGCACTTGCTATCCAACAAATGTGGCAACAAAACCTTGGAATTGAGGTTGAGCTAGTGAATCAAGATTGGAAAGTATATCTGAGCAGAGAGATGGTAGGTGATTTTCAAGTTTCGAGAGCTGGATGGATTGGGGACTATGAGGACCCAAATACATTTTTAGATTTAATGCGACCAAATAGAGGAAATAACAAGACTGGTTGGGAGGATTCTGAGTATGATTCATTAATCATGAAGGCAAACTCTACTACTGATCAAGAAGAAAGATATAAACTATTAAATCAAGCCGAAAATATTTTGATTGATAATATGCCAATAATTCCTCTTTATACATATGTTAGAAGCTATCAATTATCACCTGATGTTAAAGGATATAACCCACATATTTTAGATCATCATCATCCTAAATTTATATATTTAGAAAGAGACTAAATATAAATGTTAAGCATTTTTTTAAAACGGGTTCTGCTTGCGATTCCAGTTTTGTTAGCAGTTGCCAGTTTAACTTTTTTCTTAGTTAAGCTTGCACCAGGAGGACCATTTGACGCAGACAAAGCTGTTTCTCCTCAAGTTTTAAAAAATTTGAATGAAGCATATAACTTGGACGCATCTCAGTGGGAGCAATATGTTGACTATATGGGGGGAATAATACGTGGTGATTTTGGACCATCATTTCGTTATCCTGGAAGATCTGTTTCTGAGATGATCGCAACTGGTCTTCCTGTCACATTTGAACTAGCCTTTTATTCAATTTTAATTGCACTGTTAATCGGTATAACGTCTGGAGTTTTAGCTGCATTAAAAAGAAATACATATCTTGATTTTATACCAATGGCCATAGCAATGATTGGAATATGCGTACCAACCTTTTTAATGGGTCCCTTATTGGTATTGATATTTGGAATTAATCTAGAACTACTCCCAGTTTCTGGGTGGGGTCAGTTACCTGGCGACAAGATACTTCCTTCAATAACCCTTGGTTTTGCATATGCTGCATATATTGCAAGGCTTAGCAGAGGAGGCATGCTGGAAGTTCTGAACCAAGATTTTATAAGAACGGCCAGAGCAAAAGGTTTAACTGAAAAAAATGTAGTAATTAAGCATGCTATGCAAGGCGGTCTAATTCCTGTTGTATCTTTTTTAGGTCCAGCTATAGCTGGACTTTTAGCAGGATCATTTGTAGTTGAAACTATTTTTCAGATTCCAGGTCTTGGAAGGTTTTATGTAGAAGCTGCCTTTAATAGAGACTATACAATGATACTTGGAACCACGATCTTCTTTTCAGCAATGATTGTTTTCTTTAATTTATTATCTGATTTAGCTGCTATGTGGCTTAATCCAAGATCAAGAGATGCATAAATGAGTAAAAGTTCCACTCTTTGGTCTGACGCTATTTACAGACTTTCAAGAAATAAAGCTGCAATGTTTGGAGCATTTATATTATTCATTTTGATTATTTGTGCTGCTCTTGCGCCATGGATAGCTCCTTACTCCTATTCATTTCAAAACCTTGAAATTGGTGCATCACCACCTTCAGCACAACATTTATTAGGTACAGATGTTTTAGGAAGAGATCTGTTAAGTAGAATACTCTATGGAGCTAGAATCTCACTCCTTGTTGGATTTGTTGCAACTGGGGTTGCTTTGATTATTGGTGTTACTTGGGGGATTATTGCTGGTTATGTTGGCGGCAAAGTTGATTCAGTGATGATGAGAATTGTTGATGTCTTATATGGATTACCTTTCATTATTTTTATTATTTTACTGATGGTAATATTTGGAAGAAATTTATGGTTGCTTTTTGGTGCAATTGGAGCTGTGGAGTGGCTTACAATGGCAAGAATTGTGAGAGGTCAAGTCATTGGATTAAAGAACCAAGAGTTTGTTTTGGCTGCAAAAGCAATGGGTGTTTCAAATATTTCAATGTTTAGAAAACATCTTCTGCCTAATATACTTGGACCTATCGCAGTATATGCTACCTTAACCATTCCTCAGGTTATGCTTTTAGAGGGATTTTTAAGTTTTCTTGGTTTAGGCATTCAACCACCTATGAGTAGTTGGGGAACTCTAATTAAAGATGGCGTCGAGTCAATGGAGGAATATAGCTGGTTGTTAATTTATCCAGGACTTACTTTTACAATTACCTTATTTGCATTAAACTTTTTCGGTGATGGTCTAAGAGATGCTTTAGATCCCAAGACAACAGATAATTAAAAGGCTCTTATACTAACTTTAATTATTTGACCTGGCATTAAGTTTGTTGATTCAAAATTGTTAATTTTTTTAATACTTTCAACACTTACATCAAACATATCAGATATCTTATATAAATTATCACCTTGTTTAACAGAGTATAAGATTGTTCTTTTTTTTGATTCTATATTTCTATGGATGTTTTTATTCCCTATGCTGAGTTGCTGCCCTAAAGTTAAGTAAGAATCAACATCTATTGAATTCATTCTAGCAATTTCACTGACTGTAAGTTGATATTTTTCAGACAGACTCCAAAGAGTGTCACCTTCAGAAACAATATGCATTTCATAAGGTATAAAATTATTTGATTTAGAACTACTTAGTGGTATTAAAAGATTATCTCTAATGGACAAAACCTCATTATCTAGATAATTAATTTTTTTAATAATATTTACTTCAGTATCATATTTACGTGCTAACTTCCATAGGCTATCTCCTGCAACAACAACATGAGATATCCAGTTAATTTGATTCACATTTTCAAATGGACTATTTGGACTGTCTAAGAGATGTGTTTTCTCAATAGGCACATAAAAAATACTTTTATCTTTAGGTGCTGATGCCCATTTTGTATAGCCTGCATTAAGTTTATATATAAGCTCAGGCTTGATGTCGAGATATTCACTGAGTGTCAGGATTTCTACTTGACCAGGAATTTCAATTTTTTTAACAACAGACTCAACAGGAATATCTGGCAGTGTAATACCATATTTTTCATGATTAAATATAATTTCTCGGATAGCTACATACTTTGGTATGTATTCACTTACTTGTTTATTAAGACTAAGTGACCAAAAATCTGTTTCTTGCCCCCTTCTTTTATTTTTATTAATTTGCCTGTCTAGATAAGTTGGTCCAGCATTATAGGCAGCGAGGGCTAGATAAATATCATTATCAAATCTTTCAAATAAGTATTTGAAGTAACCTATTGCAGCATGGGTTGATCTGTATGGGTCATGCCTGTCTTCGCTCCACCATGATTTTTCTAGGTTATAAAGCCTGCCAGTTTTGGGCATAAATTGCCATAAGCCAACTGCACCAGAAGATGATATTGAAAATGGGTCATAGTTACTTTCAATAAATGGTATTAATGCTAATTCAGCAGGCAAATCAGCTGCTTCTAATTCCTGGATGACGTAATATATAAAGTAATAGGATTTTTGAAGATACTCATTAAAAGCATCTAAATCTTTAATATGATTAGTTATATAGAAAAGTGTTTTTTCATCTAATAGTATTGTTTTATCGTAAGTATTATTTTGAATCATATATTCCCATACATTTTTAGGTGTAGGAAATAATGGTTCTTGTTTGATATCAATCTCTTCAGCACACTCAATGCTGGATGAAGGTATATCACATTCAATAAGATTTTTAGAAATATTAGATGTTGTTTGGCAACTAGATATTATTATTAATAAAAAAACTTTTGATGCTAATAGCTGTCTTTCCATTGTCTTAGTGCTTTAAATATTTCTTTATCATCATTTTCAATATCAAATCTTTCAGTAATTATATTTTGTAATGTTTTTTTATCAGTTCTAAGATATGGATTTGTTTTAAGTTCTGTATATAGGGTTGAAGGAATAGTTGGAATTGATTTTTTTCTTAAATTTACAACCTCATTATATCTTGAATTTATATTTTCATTAAGCGGCTCTACATCTTTTGCAAACTTTAAGTTTGATTCGGTATATTCATGACCGCAGAAAATCTTAGTATTATCTGGAAGTTTTTTTAATTTTACTAATGAATCAAACATTTGTTCATAGGTTCCTTCAAATACTCTCCCACATCCTCCAGCAAACAATGTATCTCCGCAAAAAAGTATTGGCTCATCATTATTTCTTGAATAAAATGCGATGTGATCTAGTGTATGGCCAGGAATTTCTATAATCTCAAACTCAATTCCTATTAAATTTATTACGTCTCCTTCAGTAAGATTTTTAGTAATGGTATCTACACTATTACACGGACCATATACTTCAACAGGATACAAAGATTTTATATCTTTAATGCCACCGGTATGATCGAAGTGATGATGTGTTATCAAAATAGCTTCTAACTTTAGCTGATTATCATCAAGATAACTTAGTATATTATGGCTTTCTCCTGGATCAATTACGATCGACCCTTCATTAGTTGTTACTAACCAAATATAATTATCGCTAAATGCTTTAATTGGCTCTATATTAATCATATGCAAATTCTAATTTAAATTTATGAAAACAGTAAATATTTATACAGACGGAGCATGTAGAGGAAATCCTGGCAAAGGAGGATGGGGAGCACTAATAGAATATGGTGATTCTAAAAAAGAATATTATGGTGGAGAAATAGATACTACTAATAATCGCATGGAGCTTAAAGCTGCAATTGAGGCTTTGAGAGCACTAAAAGAGCCTTGCCAAGTTAATCTAACAACCGATTCTAAATATGTTATGCAAGGTATAACCCTATGGATAGAAAACTGGAAAAAAAATAATTGGAAAAGTGCATCAAAAAAAGATGTCAAAAATAAGGATTTATGGGTCCAATTAGATAAATATGCAACTATGCATGATGTAAAATGGTTTTGGATAAAGGGTCATTCAGGACATGAGCAAAATGAAATTGCTGATCAATTAGCAAACAAAGGTATAGATTCACTTTAGATAAATTATGGCAAAAAAATATATTATTTTAGATACAGAGACTACTGGTCTGGAGGTATCACAGGGTCACAGAGTTATCGAAATAGGAGCAGTTGTATTAAACGATAGAAAAAAATCTGAAGAACACTTTCATACATACTTAAATCCTTCAAGGTTAATTGATGAAGAAGCTTCAAAGGTTCATGGAATCATGAATGAAGATCTGCTTGATAAACCTTTTTTTGAAGACATAGCAGAGGAGTTTCTTGAATTCATAGATGGAGCTATATTAGTAATACACAATGCTGAATTTGATGTTGGTTTTTTAAATAATGAATTATTACTAACATCTTCAACATACCCAATGCTTGAGGATATTTGTAAAATTGAAGATTCTTTAGCTATCGCTAGAAAAAAATTTCCTGGACAAAGAGTTTCTTTGGATGCATTAGCGAATAGATTTGAAATTTCAGGATACGACAGAACATTTCATGGCGCATTACTAGATGCAAATATTCTTGCAGATGTATATATGTCTTTAACTGGAGGCCAAAGTAAATTTAAATTTGATACAAATGAGGGGCAGGTCGATTCTAACAGCGATACAAAACATAATAATATTTCAAAAGAAGATTTAAATTTAGTAACTATTGAGTCTTCCAAAAGTGATTTAGATGCTCATGAAGCTAGATTGATCGATATTGAAAAAAGAAATTCCATAGAAACAATTTGGAGAAAAATACATTGAAAAAAGTCATCACAAGGTTTGCGCCTAGTCCAACTGGTACTTTGCATATTGGAGGCGTCAGAACTGCATTATTTAATTATGTTTATGCAAAAAAATATAACGGCCTTTTCTTAGTAAGAATTGAAGACACAGATAAAGAGCGTTCTACAAAAGATTTTGAAAAAAATATTTTAGATAGTTTGCACTCCATAGGCTTGGTGCCTGATAGAGATCCTGTAAATCAATCTACTAGAGGCGATATTTATAAAAATGCTGTCCAAAAACTTATTGACTCGGACCAAGCCTATTATTGTGATTGTACTGTTGATAGATTAAATAGTTTAAGAGAAACACAGCAAGCCAATGGTCAGAAACCACAATATGATGGTAAGTGTAGAAACCTAAAATTAGAGAAATCAGATAGTACAGTTCTTAGATTAAAGACACCTCTTGACGGTAATGTTACTGTCAAAGATTTTGTTAGAGGAGAAATTACGTTTTCAAATTCTGAGCTTGATGATTTAATTATTTTAAGAAGCGATGGTACTCCTACCTATCACCTTTGTAATGTTGTTGATGATTATGAACAAGGCATTACAACTGTCATAAGAGGAGAGGACCATATTAGCAATACTCCCAGACAAATTCATATTCAAAAAGCTCTTGGCTATCCGGAGTTGGAATATGCACATCTGCCACTCGTGCTTGGATCAGACAAAAAAAGACTTTCGAAAAGACATGCAGCTACCAGTCTTGAAGAATACAAGAAATCTGGTTATCTTGATTCTGCTATTTTAAATACCTTGGCAAGACTTGGTTGGTCAAAAGGAGAGAAGGAAGTTTTTTATCTAGATGACCTAATTAAAGATTTTAACATTTCTGAAGTTCAAAAAGCCGGCGCAATATTTGATTTAACAAAATTAGATTTCCTAAATGCTCAGCATATGGCAAACCTTACCCATGAAGATTTTATAGGCATGCTTAAACCGTTTTTAAGTAATATTGAAATAGACTTAGACATGCATCCAAAAAAAGATCATTTGATTAAGTCCATGAAATCTTCAGCAAATACGTTAAAAGGAGTTGCTGAAAATCTTACTTGTTACTTCAAAGATATTACAAGCTATAACGAAAAAGCTATTGAAAAATTTATAGGATCATCCAATCAAATATTGATTGATTTAAGAGATAGAATTATTGATTTAGAAACATGGGATGAACAATCATTAGATAATTTATTAAAAGAATACAGAGAAGAGAATGAGCTTTCTGTGCCTAAAGTCAATCAGCCATTAAGAATAGCCATGACTGGATCAACAAATTCACCTTCACTAGGAATGACTTTATACCTTTTTGAAAAAGAAGAGGTAATAAAAAGAATAAATAATCTTATAGATTATATTCACAAAGATAATTAAAAAACTCATTACACTCATATCTTACAATGTCTTTTTTTATAGCACTTATTCTGTAAGTAAAATCTTTATCTAAAATTTTTGAGATTTTAACCTTAGTTAAATCTGCTTTATTTGCTGTATTGTCGTCAATTATTGAGATAGCCATCTCTTTGTTCACAATTGACAGCGCTGAGCTGTATGAATCAGTTTTAACAAAGGTATCCATATGTATTAAATTATTTTTTAAATAATTAGAGATACTTGATTCCTCATAAAATGAAAGTAAATTAGTTATTTCTATAAAAGGTAGGTGCGTCAAATCTTTTAAATAAAGTTCGTCAGCTAGTTGATATGTTATTGGAGATACAATACAAAGATTGCCTTCTTTTATAACAGCAGATTTCAAACTACTTGAATTATTTGAGTTGAAGCATATGGTTAGATCAATGTCAGGTTTATATCTATCTTCTATCAAATCAATACTGTTTAAGTTAATAAGATTAAACTTTATATCTGGATTGTATTTATTATATTTTTTAATTATTCCAGGAACTATGCCTTCTGCCAACGATGGAGTTGTTCCAATATTTATAAAATCTATTGATCTTGTTTTATATGTATTTGCAATAGCATTAAAGCTTTTAAGTTGACTATGGACAATTGATGCATGTTCAAATAAATCATCTGCTTCATGAGTAGGAACAAGCTTTTTACCTTTTCTTAAAAAGAGTTTAAAGTTCAAGTTCTTTTCAATAATGCCTAGAGTTTTACTAATAGCCGGTTGCGATATTTTAAGAGAATCAGCTGCAGCAGTCATTGAGGAATGTTTATACACCTCATAAAAAATTTCTATTTGTTTTGACGACAGCATTTAATATAACCTTGAGTTATATATATATTAATATATTAATAATTATTTTGGTAGACAAAAAAAGTTTTAGAGTGTTATATTAAGTTTTATCTATCTAATTTGAGGGGATTAAATATGTTTAAAAAATTATTTCTAATATTTCCATTAGTTATAACAACCTATGCATTTGCTCAGGATGAGCAAGCAAGTAGTGATGTTGAGGAGGTTGTAATTGTTGGATCGCAAATCAAGGGTGCAAAGATTACAGGTGTTCTGCCAGTGACTGTTATAAGTGCTGAAGACATTGAGGCTCTTGGAGTATCTGATGGAGATGAGCTTGTAGATAACCTTGTTGAGCAAGGTCTTAATTTCTTTAACGAGCAAGAACAAGCTTCAGGCGGTGTTAATGCAGCAAGGGGAGATACTGGTGCATATAACATAAGAAGTATGGGTGTGGGTAACACATTGACTCTTCTTAAT
>Ga0213865_10001423_pt1 | contig 15645 bp, 27 predicted proteins | sample PICome_6_FD_160100 | JGI IMG/M metagenome (GOLD analysis project Ga0213865, IMG submission 160100) | Coastal seawater microbial communities near Pivers Island, North Carolina, United States - PICO282 | ecosystem: Environmental > Aquatic > Marine > Coastal | place: USA: North Carolina...
GTATTTCAATAGCCATTCTGATGGATCACCTCCTATTTGAGCAGTACCTACGTGAGGCCCTAACTTTGATGCTTGTGTTGAAGCTGCGTAAGCTAACACTGTTGGTTTCATTTTTAGAGCTTGCGATAATATAATATCATTATTACTGTTACGCAAGTCTGGGTCAGGCATGAGTATTGTAAACCCCGGAACTCCAGAGGTATTCTTTATCATGCTTGCGAAAAGTGTTCTAGGAAGTGGATAACCACCGTAAGCCTCGACGATCTCTTCATCTATGTCGACGAGTACTATGTTTTGATTTTGAACTTCTGGCTGTGATTTCATAAGCCAATCGAATGATTGAAGTTCTAGTATTTTGAATGGGTAAGGGTTAAAAGCAAAAAGTGCTAAACAAGAAATTGCAATAAGTATTTTAATTTTCATAGTGTTCCTACTTTTGGACACTTGCCAGGATATTTTTCAACTTTCTTCAACACTCTGTAGTTATTGTATATTACTGCGGTTAGAAGCCAGTTGGAAATTTCTAACTCTCTATTTGTTGGAGGATATCTATTCCAGTCAGGATCGTATATTGGCCATAGTACAACTGTCTTGTGAACTACCATTCTAGCGAGACTAGGTCGTTTGCCTAAAAGAGGATTTGCTTCTTCTACACAAGAAAACTTTAATGCTCTATGAGTTGTGTAAATATCTGCTACGTTTAAGACTGTAAAAATAACCCACAGACTTTTGTCTGCGGGTTCAACAAACTCTAAATCAAAATTATATTTATTAGTATTGGAAAGTAGTTTAGAGTCTTGTTCTATTTGCTTCCAGTTAAATTCTTGAGGAATAGATAAGTCTAGCTCCTTTGCGAAACATAATGCAGGAAGCAGTAGCATAGTTGCTACAAATGTAATGTCTTTTACCACTTTACTTTATTTGCCCAATAAGCTGCGGACATCTTACCTTTAGCAATATTTCTTCTGTGTCTTGCTTTGAATGAAGCTCTTTTCTTTTTCATTCTGGTAGACTCGCCTTTCTTTGGCTTGCCTGCTGTCTTTGCACCTTGTTGGCCAAATCTAATAGTTTTGATTTTGTTTCCAACCTTTGCCACAACAATATGTGACTTTGTTCTATGTCCAGGAGTCCTCTTTGGTTTATTAAATCCTTTTACTCCTGCCCGTTTTAGTCGTGGGTCTCTTTTTCTGGGCATATCATTCTCCCTGGATTACACTAACTGTGCAACCTCCTACAGTATAACAGTTTTGTGTTAGACTATATGTTTGTGTAGTTGTTCCCAATTGTCTTAGGATTAGTTCTGTTCCGTAATCTCCATCAAGAGTGATAGTAGCATTGTGAGTTGCCCAAGCGCCTTTTTGTCTAAGTGTAACATCATTATCTGAATTATAGATAGTTAGTTCCATTTCTTTTACTCCATCAGACTGTTGTCTGCCTGATATAGTATTATCATCGCCTGCTAAATGAAAATTGAATTCATGTCCGTCAGTTGAGCCTTGATTTGTTTGGTGCCACTGTAGAGAGTTGTCGTTACCGTATAAGTCTATTTCAATATAGTGTCCTCCACCTTCGTAACCGTCGTAAGTATATGATCCATCTCCTTGCCATGCAACTCCTTGTCCAAGTTTAAGTGTATTTCCTGAGCCGTTCATTTCGTCAAAGATTATTTTATTTACACCATTTGTAAAATTGTATTGTACAATGTGCATGTCTAAGTTTGGTGCATTGTTGATAAAAGAGCCGCTGTCTAACATATCAATTTGATTATTAAGTCCAACTTGCTCTACTTCTAAAGAGAAGTTATCTCCGGATTGTTCAATATGTATCAAGTTATCGTCTGCTCTTAGCTCTGGTGAGAGTGCAAAAAGTGACCCCATAAATACAATTCCCAACATGCCAAGCTCTCCTAAACTTTTTAGAGTATTAGGAAACTTTTCATTTAGTTCTTCAAGCTCTCCATCCCAGTTTAGTTCTGTCATTGATTTTTGTTTGACTTTCTGGTTCTTGCCAAAAATTCTATCATAGTTATCATCAAACTTGTCTTTGTCTGTCGGTCTTTGTTTGCTGCCTTTGCCGCCATGCCATTTACTCATTACTGTCTCCAAGGGTAGCTCCAAGGAAGTACCCAATATTTAAAAAATAATTTCATTTTAAAAACTCTCCTATTATATACATGCAACCTAGCATGAAACCTAGTAAGCTTACTTGTAAGATAGATATTCCGATAATTATATTGCCTTGAATATCTGCCCAATACTTTAATTCACCGTTGATCCACTCTTTCTGTTCCTGCGGTGTACAGTCACGTGGTTTGTTAAAATTAAACTCTAATTGTTGATTCATTTAAAATACTACACTCTCACCGCATCCACAGCGATAAGTTTCATTTGGGTTAATAAATACGAAGGATTCATTTAATCCTTCAACTTTGTAATCTAGTGTCATACCATCTAGATAAGGTACGGAGTTGTAATCTATTCTGAACTTTACTTCACCCCAATCCAGGGTAACATCACTTGAATAATACTGATTGTTATAAGCAAAAACGTACTCCATACCACCGCAGCCACCCCCAGTAATACCAAGTCTAAAAACAAAGTTCTCCTTATCGCGCGCCTTTTGTAAGAGTTTAGCATAGGCTTCATTCGTTACCTCTATCATCTCTCTCCCATCTCCAACCTTCTTCGATAGAGTCTTGTACTCCTTGTATAAAATCTCTATCTTCTTCTGATAAAATTGACCAAAACTTGCTTACATTTAGTGTTTGATTGTATACTTCATCTGGATTTTTCAGATGATAGTTGCTATACATAAGCATTTCTATTTGATCTAATCTAGTTTGTATCTTTTCTTTTAAATTCATAAAGTTACCAGTTATGTATTACTCCAGCGATAATAAAAAAGCAAGTAATAAAATTAACTCCAACAATTATTGTTCGTAGTAATGCTATTTTATCTGCTTCTCGGTTACTCGCCCCTGTCTTCTCCCCCAGGCTTTTTGCCCATAGTCTCCACATATTTTACTCCTGCTCTTCTTGCATCTTGTAGTTTCGCTGCAGTTCTTATTTCTTTGCTCTTTTTAGCGATATGTTTGAGCATCCAGTTGTATTCGTTTTTTACTGTTTTCATATAAATAGTAGTCCTATTAAAAAGCCAACGTTTAAACCTAGTGAACAATATAACAAAAAGTCTTTAGGAAAGGAACGTTGCTCATATTCAATTACTCCTGAGTTATCACGATTAATGAGTCATCTCCACCATCTAAATCGATAATACCTTCGTATCCTTCTACGATGGTGTCGATCTTGACGCTACTGCCCAGTTGTACTTTTAATCTAATTACTCCCTGGACATCTCTATAAAAAACTATTCCGTCGTCTTCTACAAATATATTGTATTGACTGTCGTTATTCTTTCCTATGGTTGCTCCACGTAGTGTGAAGTCCCCGCTACCTTGTGCCTGTCTGTCTCCAAGTCTAGCCATTGTTTTATCTAAATCTTCTATAACATCTAGTAAGTCTCGTAGAAAGTCTGCCTCAAGAAAGTCGATGTCTAATTCTGAGTATTCTAAATTGACTTCCGTGTCTTTTAGTGCGTCCTGTTCTAATTCATTAAACTCTAGAAAATCTACATCAAGTAATCCTGAATCTATCTCTTGCTCTACACTTTCTTCAATGTCTTCTCTAACTTCTTTTGGCGGATTAACAATAAACATATTATCAATAATTCCTGGTGTAATATTATTTATTGTAACCGTTGCTGTAGGCGTACTGTCAAGTGAGGATACCATAGTCGCTGCATATGCTTGATCTAAGGTTACTTCTCCTGCATTGTTGCTTACAATAATTGTTCCTGATGGGTCGCCAAACTCGTCAGGAAGTAGTATTACTAAACTTCTACCTAATTCATCGATGGTAGTAGTAAAGTCAGTACCACGAACTGCAATCTGTGCTGTCGGTGTGGAAATGTCAATATTATTTTTATTTATTTGACCTGTCACACCACTTGCAAATCTTGCTGTACCAAAGGCAAATTTCATTACCATTTTGGATTTGTCGGGATTAGGGTCATAAATTACTTCATCGATAATGACCCTTGTATGCTCCGTTAATGCTAGTTCAGACTTATCTAAGAACTCAATTAGCATTCTGCCGTTTTTTGTTTCTGCTCTATCAAATAATTCCACACTAGGAATAGATGTAGAGGATACTTCAAATTCTTCTCCAGTTTGTCGGGTCAGGGAGGAGAGCCCTGTACTTTCTACTATGTCACCAATGGAGTCCGCATATGAGACTCCACTGATAACAAGTAAACTAAGAATCGTTAGCTGAATCTTTTTGGTTGATTTGAATTGTTGCATTGTCGCTATCCACTTCCATATCAATAATACCTGACGGCGTTGAGCATCCAGTTGTCTGGGATGCACATGTTCCTGAGATTTGGTTAATATCAATGTCAGCACTATCACCAACCAATACAAAAGTGATTTCAGCATCAGCTCCATCATTTTGCAATGTATTAATATTATTAGAATCTCCAGTTATATCAAAATTCCATGTAGCGTCATCCGCTTCAAAATCAAGATCAAAGATGTTGCTATTTCCTATTAAAGCGAGGTCTAAATCTAGTCTCTCTGCACTGGCTGCTGATCCTTGGTCAATATCCCAAGTATTAGAATCACCTGTAACTGCAATATTGTAGTTAGACGAGTCAGCTGAACCAGTAGAGCCAATGCTCCAGTCTAGTTCATTAGAGTCTCCTGTAAAGTTAATTGTATAACTTGAGGAGTCTGCGACTAAAGCACCAAAAAGTAAATTCTGGTTACCTATAAAGTCTAAATCAAATGTCAGTGAAGCACCTGTGATATCCATGTAATCTGCAGACCCTGAAAAGTCATCGGCTCCGATTTTGTTACCGAAACCAATTTGGTCAATGTACAAAGTAAGAGTGTCACCCACTTGATCAATCCAAATTTCATTGTCATCAGTTGCTTGTGCAAAAGTGAAAGAACTAAATAATAAACTTAGGCCTAAAAGTAATATTCTCATTCTTTTCTCCCTTCCAGTTCGTGTAGCTCATTCACACCGTTATGTTGATGTGGATGTCTATGTCCTGGCGTTATCTGCCAAAAGCCTCTGTCGTGACCTTGGTAGATTAGTTCGAGTACTGCAGCTTCAATAGCTGTTCGTACTGCATAAGTTACAGATTCATTTTTTCCAGTACCGTCCTCATATTCAATAAGTTGAGTACCTTGTTCAATGAATCTAAATATATCTCCTGATTCACCATACGACAGTATGGTCTTTTTTGTCTGTACATTCAGAAGAACTTCTCCTGTAAGTACAGATACTGCCCGGAGACTGACAGTTACTTGATCTTGTCTATATTGTTTAGTATATCCTATACCAAGAGTTCTGGCGCCTCTACCACCAGTTAGCATATTGCTGTCATAGCCAATAATACCACCTTCGATAATAATACCTGCGAAGAGTAGAGGACCAACATTTGGTGCCTGTTCTCCTAGAGCTTTAGCAGCTTCTTCCCTGCCTGAACGTATTATTTGTCTTTCTCTAACTAAATGGTCGATTCCCTGTCTTTCTACAACTCTAAACCACTTGTTGCCTCCAGCTGTTTTCAAAGCGTCAATAAGCATTTCTACTCCGCCTTGTGTTACAGCTGTACTGAAACTTGCAATATTTTGTACACTCTTTCTTTGGCCTGTTTTATCATTAAAAGAATATACTGCTACTACTGGCATTTTCTTTGCGGGAGGTAACTCCAGTAGCTTGATGTAAGAAGGTAGTGATACTACTTCGGGGTCGTTAACACAAATGTACTTTCGTGCAATCCCTTTTTTATACGCATTATGACCTTGTTTGACTACGGTCAATAAATCGTCATTGACATCACCATCATTATCAAAATCTTTATCCCAACCTTCTGCGTACTTACCAGCTTCGTCGTTACAGTCTTGGGGGTTATCACTCCATTGTGGTATACTTGCGCAACCAGAAAGAAGTAGCATTGATAGTGCAAGTGCGCGTACCATTATCCAAATGTACCTGTCCCGACAGGTATTTCAATTACTGTCTCACTGCCGTCAGTAGCTACGATAGTCATTCTAATAAATTCACTACCATCTGCATTTGTAATTACTTCATAAGTAACGACATTTCCCTCTAGTGTAAAACTTCCGAATCTTACTGATTCATCATTACTAAACATAGATTCTACTAGCTGCTTAGCCATTTGTGCGTAGATTCTACTTTCTAAGTTTCTTATAAATTTTGCAAGAGTGCTGTTATCCTCTTCTCTTTGAGCGGCCTTACGAGCAGCCTCGAGTGCGTCCTCGATTGCTTTCTTTCTTGCATGTTCTTGATTTTCGATTGTTAGATAGTGTGCTCCAGTACCAATACCACTAAAAGAAGGATTCTTAAACTTGTGTACTATTTCGTCACCATGGACGACAGGTACGAATAAGAATACAGCTCCTAAAATTAACAGTAGTGATAAACCTAATCTAAGTGTTTTTTCCATCATTGTTTTCCTTTTTGGTCTCATGACTTTGTACTTGTACGTCATTCTTTTTCTCGTTGTCTCTAATATGGAGAGCCGTGTTTACTTTTTCTTGTAAACGTATCATATCATTATCTAGCATCCTTACTTGATCAATGAGTCTGATAAGTGTCATGTGTAATTCTTCAATTGCGGGGTCGATATCTTCATTAATCGTATGCCATACAAAGTATACGAAATACGCTAAACCTGCCATAGCCACTACGGGAAATCCGTAGTCCTGAACAGCAGTTACTAAATCTTCCATTATTCTTCTTTATTTATCTTGGACTGAATCCAACGTGCACAAAAATAAATCGCCCCTGTTAGCATGCTAGTAATCATTAGTCTCTCCTCGTATCTATAGTTCCGTCTTCTACGAAGTTTTCTGCTCTAGCCATTCTATCGAGAGGTGGACTGACATTGATAATATTGCTTATAGTAGCGTCAATTTTTATCATATCGTTATTCATGGTTTTAACGCGAGTGGTCAAACCTTGTGCAAATATTTTAAGAGTGCCTAAATCATCTACAAGTCCGCCGAATATCTGTTTCATAATTACAAAGATAAAGATACCTGCAGCAACTCCTACTGCAATTGGAGTACCTAAATCAGCAACTATGTCTAGATATTCCATCATTCACTTGAGACAGGCTCTTTCAATAATTTCTTCATGAGTTCGCCGTAGTTGCCTTGTCCAAACGGGACTTCTCCGTTAACTTGTATATTGGTTTGATTCTTTATATTTGCTGCTTTCGCTTTTTCTAAATCTGTCTGAGCTTTCATTTCATCTATGCGCATTTTGTGGGCAAGCTGAACCAAGTCTGCCAAATCTTTATTTGTATAGATTTCTGATTCGTGTGCTTCCTCGAACTTTTTATCAATAATGTCATCTAGTAGTTCTGCCAGTTTAAAGCGGTTTCTATACCCCGTGTCCAAGTAGACTTGGTCGACATATTGTTTAATTTCTCGTTTAGCTAGAATTTCTGAGCACTCTCCCTCGTCAATAGCGAGTCGAGCGCACACTGCCGGAATGTTTCCCAGTTCTAGGTAGGCGTTTGCCACTTCTAATCCTTCTGGACTGATTCGTGTTGATATTTCCTTACTCATATTTGAATTATACCAAAAACAAGACCAGAAGTCAAGAAATATTTTTGCATGCATCATCATGATGCCGTGCTCAGCGTTTATTATCCTTTTCAAAATTTCTCAAAGTTGTACATGAACATGGGCAAAAATTTTTTCAAAAAATCAAGGTCTAATAACCCCTACCCTATATGTCAAGCCATGTCAACAAATTTATTTTCATTGATATGCTTGACACATGGGGTGGTTATACTGTAGGGATTTGCTCTCTAACATTGAGCAAATGTTTTGCTTTATTTGTTTAATTTGTTGTTTTTATTTGCTAAAATATAACCATAAACGAGGGAATATTATGAAACTAATTACAAATGAGAATCATTCTCAACAACAAAAACAATATCCATTTTTAAAGGATTATATTTATAAACTTTTTATTAAATGGAACGAGGGCGAATTCATGGCATTACAGACTAAGGATTCCCAATTCTGTTTAGATAAATACAGACGACTACAAGAACAAGGGCATTCGATAAGGATTGAATTTTATCAAATGTCAAAGGTTTCCTAAATGGGAAAAGAGGTTAAGGGGCTAACCTCTATCAATAGCCCCAAATCATAAGGAAAAATATTATGACTAAAGAAAAGAAAGCAAAGCCAATAACTAAGGTTGCTTTAATTGATATGTTGTTAAAGGCGAAAGCCGATAAGAACAAAACGGCATGGTTGGAACAATGGAACTATAACCGACTCAATAGGGGTTGGACTGTAGGGGCATTGGCTCTTGAACTAGAGGAGACTAACAATGACTAAATCAAAACAAACTATTGCTTGTGTTATTGATACTGAATGCTGTTATAAAAATGCCAAGCCATTCGATAAGGCGAATGGTTTGGTTTATCATTTCGGTGCTGTGTTCGGTAATCTCGAACAAACTCACTCATTCCATGTAAGAGAAATGGATTACTATGTTAAAGAGGTTATCCAAGACATAGAAAACTTTTTCTTTAAGACAAAGGACGGCTATCGTTATGGGGTGAATCAATCAATGGCTCTTGCCTACAAGGACGCTATTAATAATCCCCATAAGGTTAAGGCATGGAAAGATATTATCCGCGAATTTAATGAGAATATTAATTCAATGGGTGTTCAATACATAACCTCTTACAATTTCAATTTTGACATTGGCTCAGGGGATAAGGTGGGAACAATCCGAAAGACACATCAACAACTCACGGACAAGGTGTTCTATCTTCCAAGAGGTGTTGATACTCTTTGCCTTATGGATACTGTCGCCTGTTTAATGGCGAACAAGAATTTTTCGGCTTGGGTTAAATCCTTAACGGAAGATGATTTAAAGCAAATGACAACAGAAAAAGGGAATCTCTCTTATTCGGCTCAAACAATGCTTAGGTATGTCTCAAAGGATTTATTCTATACGGAACAACACACGGCATTGAGAGATTCGAGATTAGAATTTCGCTTGTTTATGGAATGTTGGAAAAATTGGGATAAGCTAATTAAAAAACATTTTGTAAATAACATTAAATCCGTTTCGTTTGCCGACTTTAACAATGGACTTCCTACAACTGCCAAACTCAAAAAGAGAGAGGAAAGAGGGAAGAAAACTAAAGGGAGAAAATCAGCATGAGACAACTTGCATTTAAACTTGATAATTCGACTAACGACCACGCACCCGATTTCGAAACTTGGTTTTATGAGAATTCGAAAGAGCGTAGAATGTGGGGCGAAAAGCCACACAATAGAGAGAAAGCAAAAGAGATTTATAATTCCCTTTTGAAAAATAACTTTTTTGGAGAGGACTAATTATGGAACTTGAATTAGCTTTATATTTTTTAATCGTGTTCATGGGATTACAGGGGCTTTACCGATTCAGCGAATCGGTATCCCTTGCCCTACTCACTACAGGAAACCTTTTGATTCTTGTTTATTCATTTACCAATAAGGAATGGGCATTGTTGCTTTTGACTGTAATGATGATGATTGCCCAATTAACTAGGGTATTGGGAGAAAAGAAAAGATGAACGGCTCAGAAATTTTTATATTCGATTTTGACGGCACGATTATCGATTCGGATCATAGGCAACTTTCAAACGCTGATGGCTCGATTAACCTCGACCATTGGCGAGAAAATTGCACTAGAGACAAGATTTTCCAAGACCAATTAATGCCCTTGTATGAATACGCAAGGCGACTATCAATCGCTGGTTTCGATTGTTATGGTTGCACGGCTAGGGTGTTATCCAAGCACGATTGGGAATTCTTTTTTATGGCTAACCTAGACAAGATATTCCGAAAAATAATCTCTCGCCCTCTTGGGTGCGAGACTAAAGATTCGGTTTTAAAATCTAGGCAACTACAACACTTTTTTAACTTTGCTCAATTTAAGGAAAGGGAAAAGGTGTTTATTGATGATAACGAGGACAATCGAATCGCCCTCGCAAAAATGGGGGCGACTGTTTATAACCCCTTAAATAGCGATTGGGTAGACTCGTTATCGGTTTAACTAACAAGGGGGTTGGTCTAATAAATCGCCCCCTTAATTTTTATGATAATAAAAGGACATTTTGACTACTGCACGGAAGAAAAATATATTTTAGAGGTGAAACGCCTATATAAAGAACAAGAGGAGAAAAAGAAAAATGAGAATATTCGAAAAAGAAAAATACATCGAGACTAAATACAAGCCGATTCACATTAAAAGATTGAACGAGGAAAAAATCCCCTATGTGATAAGAGAAAGGCGAAAAATTACATCTATTGCTCGACTTGTTTATTTTTGTTATTCGGTGGTGCTTGATGTGATTCTCGTTCTTGGGATTATTTGGGCAACAATGAATATAGATAAATGGTGGACATAATGAACGAACTCGAATTCCAACAAATTAGATTGAATGAAAAGGTAAAAGGCGACTTCGGAAAAATCGCTGTAATTTTAGAGGGGCGAGACACGGCAGGAAAAACGGGAACGATTCGAGAATTGACGCACTATCTCCCAACGTCAAAATACTCGATTCATTTATCCTCTAAGCCCTCGCCCTCTACCATGAAACATTGGCTCAGATTTTGGGGCAAGAAAATGCCGACTAATAATCAGATTATTTTTTATGATAGGTCGTGGTATTCGAGGGCATTGGTGCAAGAGGTGAATCGGTGGTGTTCTCGCAAACAATACGATTCATTTATGAGAAATGTTCAAAGGTGGGAAGATTCGAGAGATGTTCAATTCATTAAATTTTGGCTTTCGATTTCGGAAGATACACAAAGGGCATTGATAGAGAAACGAAAATCCTCGCCCCTTACCGATTGGAAATTCTCGCCAAATGATGAGAGGGCTTTAAGCTATTTCGACCAAATGACACTCTTAAAAGAAAAGGTAATCACGACCACTAAAAATTGGCACGTTATCGACTACAACGACAAACAACAAGGGCGACTCGACTTGATAACACGGCTCAACGATATTTTATAAATTGGGGGCTTTGGCACGATTTTTGCTTTAGCAAATTTCGTGCCATTTTTTTAACTTCCAAATGAGAATGATTCTCATTCGCATTTAGACCCAAATGAGAATGATTCTCATTCGCATTTCGCTTACTTCGTGCGCCGAGTGCCCCCCTGCACAAAAGTGCGAATGTTTACTTTAGCGCCAGTGCCCCCCTACTTGTCAAGGCCCAGGTCTACGTTTTAGGTCGACCCCGGGTCAAAAAAATTAAGCATGTCTTGTGCGAGCGAAGCGAGCCGGGTAGCGCCGAAGGCGCCCCAAATGAGAATGATTCTCATTTACAACATCGCGCCGATTTTACCACAAATTTGTTGCGCTGTCAAGAGAATTTTTAAAAAAATTTAAACTTTTTTAAACACCAGGTCTGCCCCTGACCCACCCTGGTATTTTAGCATAATTTATCGGGGTTGTCAACACTTTTTTTCAACTTTTTTTCCTAAACATTTGGCTAATGTTTAGCTTTACATTTGCTAAATGTTTGGGTTATAATGTTTATAACAAGGAGCAATTATGAAACACTTTTTATACATCTCAATCAGCATACACCCGGAAGAGGCCCGCACTTTTACTGTTGGCATAACTAAGGATATGAAAAGGCGCTCATATGAAAAGCATATGCAAATTATTTTTCACAAAGAATTTGCAACTAAGCGCGCCGCTAAAGAGGTAGAGGACAGGCTGTTAATTTGGGCTAAAGATAATTACCAGCTGGCGTATGTAAGGTATGGCGCATGGGAAATGCAAGAATACACAACTAATGGCCGCGGCTGGGAATGGTTTTATAATGAGGAAACCGGCGCGCCACTTGACGAACTCAAGGAGCTAATATGAAAAAGAAAATAAGCAAGGCGGAGCTAATCCGCCGAATCAAAAAAACCAAAAATCCGCATTTAAAAATGCGCCTTCTGAAACTGCTCCACGCCAAATGAGAATGATTCTCATTCTCAACAAGCGCGCCAGCGCGCCGGCGCAAGTGCCGAACTGAAAATTTTTGTGTCGCCTGCGCCAGTATACCAGTGCGCGAACGAAAAGTCAAGTCTTTTTTTAAAATTTTTTCACACTCCGGGTAATTTGTAAGTCTGTCCTGGACCCCAGTCCCACCCTGGTATTTTATCATACTTTGTCGGGCGTGTCAAGTCATTGGCGCAAAAAAATGGGGACAATTTTGTCCCCACCCGCCTAGCTAGAAATTAGACTTTTGACCCATGTTAGCGTGTCAATGTTTGCGCGCTCTAAACTTTTGACGATTTTTGGGTCTACCCCTGCTTCCATCAATTGCGCTACTAATACTTTTTTGCTAGGCTTTGCTACTTTTTTCTCTACTACTTTTTCCATATCGTTCTCCTTAATTTATGTATACTATTATACAGCGCGGATTGAGAATGTCAACACTTTTTTTCAACTTTTTTTGGCCATAGGCGGCCCGCGCCGATTATACCATAGCGGGGATGGCTTGTCAATACTTTTCTTCCGCCATGCACAAATTTTTTTAAGGACAGGTCTGTCTTCGGCGGGTGTACCTGATAATTTTAGGGGATTCGCACAACGCAAGCCCTTGATTTTAAAGGGTTTCAGAGACCCCGCGAAGCGCCCTGCGCCGCGCGAAGTGCAAAAACTAAGTGCAAAAGTTACATGAGCGGCGCAGCGCGCCGAAGTGCAAAAGCTAAGTGCTAAAATGAAGTACGCGCGCTTTGGCGGGTTCATAATAATGTTATTGTAAGTTTATCACACTTTGTCGGGTGTGTCAACAATTTTCGAAAGTTTTTTGCGCTTTTCGCAAGTTTTGACACGAAGTGGCGAGGTTTCGCGTCCGGCCCCCGAGAATTCCTCGGCGTTCTTTTATGATGCATCGCGTAAAATAATTCTTGACTTCATTTGAATGGCGCAGTATAATATATAGTATGAATTGAGAGGAGAATACCAAGTATGAAAATCACGCACGTATCCTTTGATATTGCAGATGGCAGTTTCAAATTCTACACACAACTAGAGTGGCACAATATGATTGGCGAGCTTCGTCAAGAGTTGGTCGAAGATGACGACTATTGGGCGGACGGCACTCTAGAACAAGTGCTAGAAGTATGCTTAGGCGATGAATTTTTTTGGGCAGAAGTAAAATAGTTCTTGACACGAAACCCTTATTTTAGTATAATATTTATATGAAATTGAGATTTAGACGCAAGGACATAACAGCTGAAGGCATCCTTATACTTGCGAATCTCGTGGCACTATCTGCCTTAACTATTTTAAGCATTGCATCAAATAGTTCTTGACAGGCAGTATGAAATAAGGGTATAATATACTTATTATGAAATGGATTAGAAAGATTTTTAAAAGAAGCACAAAGGAGGAAACAATGGCAACAGCTAAAAATTATTCAGAGAAAGACGTAGCTTTCATGCTCGAGGCTTACGAAAACGAACCAACTAGAGCAACAGTAGATATGCTTGCCGAGAAGTTAGGCAAGAATGCAAGGAGCGTAATCGCTAAACTATCAAGAGAAGGCGTTTACCAGTCTCAGCCAAGAGTAACCAAAAGAGGCGAGCCTGTAGTATTAAAGCAAGAATTTGTTGACAGAATTCACGCGGTGCTTGGTATTGAAATACCGACAATCGCTAAAGCAACAAAAGCTGACTTAGCTAAGCTTGCAGACCACCTAGAAGCACAGCAGTAATGTGCTTCGCCCTTCGGGGAGGAGTGAGAAAAATAGTTTAAAATTTTTCTTGACAAATCCCCAAAAGCGGTGTATAATATACTTATAAATTTGAAAAAGAACAGGGATTTCAGGAGTGGCGACACTAGAACCTAACTGCTAGTCCCTTATGAATAGATGGAGCCTACTGCCGATAAGTGTAGGAAGTCAGGCATGACGTAAAAGATAGCCGTTAGCTCGTTAGGTGTTGAGAGGACTCGTTAAGGAACGAACACCCGAATTTTGATAGTCGTATGCAGACATATTTTGCGGACAAAAAGTGAGTGCATATCCGATGAGCTTGTCGGTAAATGAGGAAGCTACTAGCCTTATCAGTAAGACCATACCCTCGCAAGAGTGGATTCAGGCAGTAAGCAGAGTAGGACGTAGCCCTTGAGCACTGTATCGACAGTATAAAATCTACTATTATATTGCGCTTTAGTAGTAAAATAAAAATCGCAAAGGTGATTGACGCCAGATACACCAAAATATCAGGTAGAGTGAGGAAACCACGCTGTTCTATCCCACACCACAACCGCGTTTCAGAGGTAGATGGAAGTAGAGCATAGACGAGTAGGAAACCATTTTATTTAGCATCAGTATGCGAGGCGAGATTCAGCTTTAGCTGTCAACCCCACCAAGTAATGTGAGCATATGCTAAATCGGCGGAAGGAATCAACGAGTTGGGATTCTACGTTAATGTGCGGAGAGGGGCACTTAACACTTTACTACTTATTAGCGACGCATATAACCCACAGGGAAATTGTAAGTCGCAACTGCAGACTTGGAGTCAGTATAAAAGCTAAGTTTTAATTGTCGTAGAGCAAGCCGTAGGTCGCGTAATTTAGCTAACTTATCCGTAGCCTCTGCTCCTCGGCGACTCGACAGGTGGAAGCAGTTTTGCGTAAACATAAGAACAATGCCGACTTCCCGAGTATAAAAACTAAGTAGGCAACACTATCGCAATCAGGTTGCGCGTAAATAAACCCGAGATAGTAACAGTATGCCCAGTCACCCAGCGTATACACTGATGAGTGGCGATGGTAAAAAACAAGTAGTTTTTTCGAGCAGGACGAAAGTGCCTGCTCTTTTTTTGCCCACCAAAAATAACATCAAAAATTTCAGCATAACATAAAATAGTTCTTGACATGACCTCATAAGCGTGATATAATATATCTATATTAAAATTTTGAGGTCGAAAGGAGGAAAAGATGGCACAAGTAAATACAGAATATCTCGCAGTAATGCAAATGGACAATGTCGAATTGTTGGCGCAACGCCACGAGTTGACACGCACAGGTAAGTTAATACGCAAGGAAATTATGCGTAGGAAGCAGTGCAATAATTACTGGAAGGGGCCACACCAAGTATGGGAACTAGGTAGCGAAGCTATACAAACTCCTTCTCGGGTAGGCACAGTAGTAACATATACCAAAGGGAGTAAGTAATGCGAAGATTTTGGGGAATCAGATGTGGCAAAGGCGGAGATGAGCCAGTACGCGATACTGACGATGGCAAGCTATACTTCCATACACACGACCTTTGGCAAGTGCTAGATGATGTAGAAAAGTTTTATGAGTGCGAAATCTATGGAGTTCTCGCAATGCAAGATACAGTAGAAAATCTACGCCACTATCTTGAGTTCTGCGAAACACAGAAGGACACCAAGTATTTCAAGATGCCAATAGATAATGTGCCAAAAGATTTAATACTAGAAGCACACAACTATGCTTGTCACAAAGTAACCCAGCATGATTATGATGAAATGTTGGATTGCATATCAGAGTA
>Ga0213865_10001424_pt1 | contig 15642 bp, 13 predicted proteins | sample PICome_6_FD_160100 | JGI IMG/M metagenome (GOLD analysis project Ga0213865, IMG submission 160100) | Coastal seawater microbial communities near Pivers Island, North Carolina, United States - PICO282 | ecosystem: Environmental > Aquatic > Marine > Coastal | place: USA: North Carolina...
TGGAAGCCACCAAACAAATTGGGCTCACCAGTTGATATAGATTGAATGTTGGCAGTCGAAAAACACAAACACAGTACATAAAAACTCTTTAGCAATAGGAACGAAGCGAGAGGTATAACCAGTAAGATCTAACAGGTTAACATACAAATAGTAGGTTAATCAGCAAGAACTAACTGGTTAGATGTCGACGTAGGTTGGGAAAGGTCAGAGCCCATTGTACTTTGTGTATAAACAAATAACCTACTTCCAAGTCTCGGCTGTGGCGAACTCACGTGAAGCTCAAGATTAGATGGAACCAGCGATTAGGTTCCGTCTGACTGAAACAATCTACGTGAAGCAATTACATTATTACTTCGTAATAATGCTTTAATTCATATCTATTACTTCAATCACGCATAATTAAATACGAAGTAAATAGTTTGAGCGTTAGCGAAAACTTTATTCGCGTAGCGAATAACATAAATACAACTAATAAAATTATTTTAAGGATAACTCACAAAATGCGTGTACAAGATATTATACTAGCCGAAACAAAAGCTGATCCAGACGTAGTGGAAAAATTTGCAAACGTAAGTGATAGCCAAAGATCATATTACATTATGAAATGGGCTGAAGAAAAAGGCATTGATACCGACGATGCTATGGAAATGGCAGGGTATGAAAAAGGATCGTATAGAGGTTACGGATCATATGATTGGCATTACAATCCGCCACGTGAAAGTGTAGCAAACGAAGCACCTGCTGGTATGTTAGGACAAATAGGTCGTAAGATAGGAGCAAAGGCACTTGGAGCTATAGGAGCTAAAGGAAAAGCCGCTGAACTAACTGGTAAGGCTGAAGTTGGTGACGAAGCAAATCAATTAAAAACGGCACTACGTGGGTACGCAGGCAAAGCTGGCATTAATATTAAACAATTACAAGGTCCGCAACTTGCAGCATTTTTAAAATCAAAAGGTTATCCTAATATGCATCTTAAAGGTGTACAAGGTATAATGACTCCAAAACAAATCGACCAAGCAGTTATGCAAGCAGCACAAGATGCTGCTAAAGCTGACGGAGATCCTAGCAAAGGTGCTAGTACTGCACCTGCACAGCCTAGTGCGCCCGCAGCTGGCGCTGCTCCAGGCACAAACGTTGCAGGGAAACCTGCGGCTCCACAAGTTGACAAAAACAAAGATGGCAAAGACGATGCTACTGGACAACCAATGGGTGCAGTTGACGCAAACAAAGATGGCAAAGACGATAACACAGGTAAAGTTATTCAAATGCCAAAAAGTATTCCACCTGAAATACAAAAACAATTAGATGCACTATCTCCAACAGAGAAAAAAGTATTGGCAGGAGCTCTATAATGAAACTTAACGAAGTAACAGGACTTAATTCACGCACAGCAACTATCCTTAACGAAGGATATCAAGATCTAACTGAACAACAAATACTTTATTTAGGCAAGTGGGAAAAAGAACTTTGGCCACTAGTTGAACAATATACAAAACTAGCAGAACAGGAACTTACTAAGCAACAAGTATTAGACATCTTTGGTGGTGCTGAACAAGTTGCTATGGATAGTGGTGATAACAAAACTATTGCAGGTAAAGTAGGCGCAGGTGCAGCAGCAGCCGCAAAACTTCCTATAGATATTGCTAAAAAAGTTGATGCAAAAATTAATGAACTAGGACGCCTAGCACAAAATGCAGGTCCAGTTAAAAATATGGATCAGAAGTTTGAAGATCTTAAAAAACAAATTACGGCAAACAATAGCGATAGTAAAATTGTACAAGGTATACAAAAAGTAAGTGATTGGGCAAAAGAAAATCCAGGAAAAGCAAGTATTGCAGTTGGTATCCTAACTACTATGGCAGCATTTGCAGGTGGTCCAGCAGGCGGTGCAGCAGCAGGTTTAGTTTTACGTGCTTCAAAAGATCTATTACAAGGCGAAAAACTTTCAACAGCAGCAGGCAAATCACTCAAAACAGCAGCATATGGTGCTCTTGCTGGTGCAGCAATTAACGGCTTAACTGACAATATGATTGATAACATTGCAGTAGGTAGTGAAGCAGAAGCTGATGCAATGCTAGATAGTTTTGAAAAAGCCAACTTTACGGCCGCTGTAGACAAAGCAGTAGCAGATGCAGGATTTGATTCAGGTGTGTTAGACGGTGCTATGAATTATTCAGCATCAGGTAATATTAACGCATTTACTTATAATTACGACTTTACAATGACTGCTGATCAAGTTTCAGAATATAAAAATTTGTTATCTGCAACGCAGAGTGCAAAGGTTTTTAGTCCAGAATACTACGAAGCAGCAGGTAAGTTACACGGTTTCTTATCAACAGCACAACAGGCAAATACAGACTTATCAGCACTTGCACAAACAATTAACGATATTCCAAAAGATATGTTAACAGGTGAACAAATGGATGCTGCTATTGCTGTACTTGATAATGCAGATGAAGCAATAAAAACACTTAGTGATGTAGGTGGTGCAGTAGGTGCAGCAGCACAAGGTGCTCTTGCAACTGTTGATGACAACAATAAAGAAATGCACAAGGTTAAGCCTATTGACCCTGAAGAGAAAAAGCAATTAGAGCTTAGTCTCAAAGGCGGAAGCGATGCAACTCCAGTAGATAAAAACTTTGACAAAAGTCAAAAGTTAAGTGACTTTGGTAAAGTTGGCGAAACATTGTCAATGGAAGAGCGTTTTGAATTATATCTATTAGAAGCAGATCCTGCACAAGGTGAACTACCATTAAACAATCCTAACACACTAGGCGCTAAAATGAAACGTGGCTTAGGCAAGGCTGCAAGTGCTGTAGGTGGTAAGATTAAACAAACTGCAAAAAATGTAGGTAATAAAGTTACTGCTGATAAACTTACCAAAGCCTGGAAAAAGGCAGGCGAACCATTAGACTCAGGCAGTATTGCAAATATATTAGCAGATGCAGGTATGAGCAACGATCAAATTAAATCTATTGGACAAACATCTAAAGTTGAACTAGAACCTACATCAGGTACGGATACAGCACAAAAAGGTACGGATTCGGAACAACCAACAGTAGATACAGATGGTGACGGTAAGCCAGATGCACCAGCAGCTAAAAAAGCACCAGGTGTTAAAGACGGACCAATTGCAAAAGGTACAGTAATCAATAAAGGTGGCAAAGACTATGAATGGGCCGGAGCTCTTTGGATAGATGCTGCAACTAAGAAGCCATTAGGTGTACAAGCAAGTTTTGATATGGGATTACCTAATCCTAAGTTTACAGCAATTATTAATGCTGCTAAGAAAGATCCTGAACTAGCAAAACTTATTAAAACACAACTAACTGCTAAAGGTGTAAAACCAGCAACAGCCGGAGCAGCTAAAGCAGCAACAGCAGGTGTAAAAGGAACTGAAAAACTTAAAACTGCTTAGAAGTAAGGCATTTGTGTTTTCTTAGTAACTTCGATATTTTCTTCAATTAATTTTGCTATTACTTCTCGTTCTTCAGGTCCGAGATAATACGCCTCTTCATAAGATAATGCACCTCTCATATGCCAACATAATTTTGTTAACTCGAACTTATGTTGCTTGCATTGTTCTTCAAGGACCTTAACTTCTTCGAGGATCTCTGGGACGGTCCACGTCAGGATCCTTATGCGAAAAAATTTGACTGATCAAACGTAACTGGCACTTCATAAGTTTCCGGTACGCCTTTTTCGATCTCTTCTGGAGTTGCTTGAGCTTTTAACGGTTGAATAGTAAACTTTAACTTTTGTTCCTCAAGGTGTTTTGAAATTGCTCCATAAAAACTTTTATCAGCATTTTTCATAAACTCGTCAATATGTTGTTTGTTATCAACACGAGTGTCGCCTATTTCAATTGCACTAATATGATTAGACATCATATCAACAGTTAGATCTGTTAGTTTTGCAAAACTATTTGTAAATGCTTGTAGTTTATCTTCATCTGATATTTGTTCATCATTTACAATGTTAAAGATTCTTTGTTGCTCAAATGTTTTTAATGCACTCTTAGTAAACTCTTTATAAGTTAACGGACGGATATAAACAGTCATATCACCACTTGTTACAACATCTTCAAACTCGATATTAGCAAAGCCATCTAAAATATCTCTTAAATTTACTGACATATCTTTTTCTTCACCAGTGACTGGAGTTTTAATACTCAGTGTCATTGTTTCGCCATATGTAGCAAGGCGTATTGCTATTAGAAGTGCATCAAGATCAATACTTGGCAGATTCCAAGGATCCTTAATGTTTGGGACACAGCTTTTAATAAGCTCAACTGTTGCCTGACCATTTAACAGTGCATCAGGAGTTTTCATCGTCAACTCGTCTTTAGCTGTCATTGAGTATATTGGATACTCCCCTGTTTCTGTAGTTTCAAGGGTACCAGCTGGATAAAATTTACCATTTGATGGTAAAGAAGCAAACAACTTAGGTTGACGAAAGTACTTACTAAGTGGATTCGCTTGTGGTTGTTGCATATTATTGTTAGACATATTTTTCTCCGTATAAATACATTATAAAAGTATGTATCTACTTTATTTATATACGTATATAACTAGGACTGATTAGAATGGCTGAAGAAGTAAAAATTGTTGATGTTGCTGGGGGACCAGCTGCTGAAGCCACATTACAAGAGTTATTAAAAGTAATGAAAGCCGGTGGTGGATCCGGTGGTGGCGGTGGAAAAAGTGCAGAATCAGCATCAAAAGCACAAGATCTATACACTACAGCAGTTACTCGAGGAACTAAGACTAGAAAAACAAATACAAAAGCAGTAGAATCATCTACAAGCGCACTAGGAAGAATGAATACCGTGTTAGGCGGTATTGGATCCGGAGTAGGAGCAGTATTTGGCGGATTAGTAGGTATAGCAAAAAACTTTGGTACAGCACTAACGCAAGCTACAACAATAGGCGGCGTACTAGAAGCAGTTCCAATTTTTGGTGGAGTATTAAGTCAGGCTACTGGATATTTCCAAAGCAGTGTAGAGTCATTTAGACAACTAAGTGAAGTTGGTGCAGGCTTTGGCAATGATATGATGGCAATACGTAGAGGAAGTGCAGAAGCAGGTCTTAGTTTAGAACAGTTCTCGTCAATGGTTGCAGGTAATTCAGAAAGACTAGGACTATTAGGATCAACGTCAGGTGAAGGCGCTGCTCGTATGGGAAGATTAACAAAACAATTGAGAAGTCAAGAAGCAGGATTACTAAGTTTAGGTTTTACTCAAGAAAGTGTAAACGAAGGCTTTGGAGAATATATTGAAATGATGGCTCAGTCTGGTAGACTAAGAGGAAGATCAGATGCATCATTAACTGCTGGCGCAACAGCATACTTAACAGAAATTGATAAACTTGCCAAAGTCACAGGCAAAAGTAGAAAAGAATTACAGGGCGAAATGAATGCAAGAATGGCCCAAGCAAATATAAACGTTATGGCATCGAGGCTAAGCGAACAAGGCGCTCTTAACTTTACAACTAATTTAGAACATACTTCAGCTCTGCTTGGTAAAGGTATGGCAGATGTAATGGGAGATCTAGGTGACGGCGTTGCACAGTCAGGCTTTGCACAAAAATTATCAGCAGCAGTGCCAGGAATTGCAGACTTAGCAGAGGCAAACGCAACCGGTAAAATAACACAAGAAGAATATCAAAAACGTATGGCAGAGCTTGCTCCTCAAATTGCAGCATTTGCAGATGATATGGGTGCCGCAGGTACAAGTGCGTTAATGCAAGAAGAAGGCTTTGCTGAGTTTATGGAAAGTGTATCAAACGCTAGAAAGTACGGTGAACGTATTGCGAACGCAAAAGATGCAGAAGCAGATCAACTTAAACGGTCGCCACTAACTGAAACATTTGCTAACTTTGAACAAACAATACAAAATGTAAAAAGTGCATTTGAAACAGCATTACTTGACAGTGACATTTTAAAAACTGTTGGTTCACTAATGGGAGATTTAGGTACAGGAATAACATCACTAGCAGAAAATGGTGTTGCTTGGCTCGATACATATCTTCAGAGTGAAAGTTTTCAATCTGCTTTAACAAATTTTAAAGATTCAGTTGAATCAATGAAAACAAAGATCACAACGTTTGTAGAAGATATAGGTAACGTAGGTTTTGCTCAAGCAATTAAAAATTTATTTGCAAGCGAAGACGGCAAAGGTATAGATATCGGCGGTATGTTTGGAGACTTTTTAAGTTCAGCATTTAGTAATATGTTACCAAGTTTAGACACTGTGCTTATAGGACTAGCAGCAGGAATTGGCGCAATGATAATGCTACCATTTGCAGGTATTGCCGCTGTATTTGTAGGCATCGGAGTTGGCATTGCCACAATGATTGGCTGGGAAAATATCAAACAATTTGCAGTTGACAGTTGGAATGCAATAACTGGAGTATTTACAGGTATAGTTGATTGGTTTGCCGGCATAGACATAATGACTCCTATTAATGATATGTGGGCTACTGTTAAAGGATGGTTTACGTTTGGAGAAGGTGAATCATTTAGTATAAGTGCAGTTGGAACAAAAATGTGGGAAACTGTTACTGGATGGTTTAGTATGGAAGGTACTGATTTTAGTATCTCTGCACTAGGAACTATGGCTTGGGAAGCTGTAACAGGTTGGTTTAACTTCTTAGATACTACTTTTAGTATCAGTGAAATAGCAACAAATATGTGGAACACCGTAACAGGATGGTTTGGATTTGGAGAAGGTGAAGCAGCATTTGGTATTAGTCAACTTGCAAAAGATGCGTGGGCAACTGTAACAGGTTGGTTTGGATTCGGAGAAGGCACAGGCGACTTTAGCATAAGCAATCTAGTAAATGGTGCTTGGGAAACAGTTACTGGATTCTTTAGCTTTGGTGATATGGAAATGCCAAGTATTTCAGGCTTATTCCAAGGAATTATTGACAAAGTAAAAGGATTCTTTAGTTTCGACTTTGAAATGCCTAACTTTAAACAATACTTGCCAAAGTGGTTAGGTGGAGAAGGTAAATCATTATTTGGTGGCGGTGGTGACGAACCAGGTACTACAGCAACATCGGCAGTTACTAATCCAGAACCTATGCCTGATGTATCAACTCCGGGTAATGTTGCTGCTCTTGGAACATTAGACTACGGATATCAATTAGATCAAGCAAAATTATTAAAAGCAGAACTTGCAGATATTAGTGCAATGTCAACATTTAACGACGAATTGGAAAGAATGCAATTAGGACTTGACAATTCAGGAGTAGAAGCGTATAATAAGAGTATGGAGAAGTTGGTTGATACTTTAGATGCTCTAAACAAAGTACTTTCAGAAGATAATAAAGGAATGCTTGGCGGCGGAACAGGCGTAAGTGCTGCATCTATGTTAGAAAGCGGCCAATTAGGCGGAGGATCCGGCACTGGTAGTTCAGAACAGCTAGATCGGTTAAATATGCTAGTGAGCCAACTAGTCACATTACAGGGTGAAAGTAACACAAATACTAAAAACACTGTTAGAGCAATTAGTGGAAACTTACAATTAGGATAATTAAATGAGTTGGAAAAAACATTTTACACCAGTAAAAACTGGAAATAACCCGGACGGAAGTTATAGTCCTTTTAGCCGTGCTGGCACAGGAAGTAACGCAGGTCCTGCTCGCACAAATTATTCATCATATTTGCCTGATGTATATATTGGAAGTCCAAACCGTGTTGAACGTTATGGTCAATATAATACAATGGATATGGACAGTGAAGTAAATGCTGCACTTGATATATTGGCAGAATTTACCTCGCAAACTAATCAACAAAATAAAACACCATTTATACTTGACTTTAAAACTAAAGCAACTAATTCAGAAATTACAATTATACAGCAATACTTAAAGCAGTGGTGTAAATTACAAAACTTTGAAACACGCATATTTCGAATTATGCGAAACATATTTAAATTTGGTGATCAGTTCTTTATTAGAGATCCTGAAACTAAAAAATTATTTCACGTTGATCCTGCAAAAGTTACAAAGATTATCGTTAACGAAAGTCAAGGTAAAACACCTGAACAGTATGTAATTAAAGACTTCAATTTAAATTTTGCTGAAATGGTAGCAACAACACCACATCAAACTAACGGAAATATAACCGGTGGCGGCGATGGCTATTTAACAGGTGGTGTTCGAGGTATGGTTGGCAATACAACTAGTTCAGCAGCTGGTGGTCGATTCCAAACAGGCGACAATGAAATTTCAGTTGACTCAGAACACGTTTTACATTTAAGTTTATCAGAAGGATTAGATTTAAATTATCCGTTTGGTAATAGTTTATTAGAAACAGTATTTAAAGTTTTTAAACAAAAAGAATTGCTTGAAGATGCGATTATTATATATCGTGTACAAAGAGCTCCAGAAAGAAGAGTATTCTACGTTGATGTGGGTAATATGCCATCACACCTTGCTATGCAATTTGTTGAGCGTGTTAAGACGGAAATACATCAAAGACGTATACCATCGCAGACAGGTGGCGGAACAAATGTCATAGACTCATCATACAATCCTCTGTCAATTAATGAAGATTACTTTTTCCCACAAACTGCTGAAGGTAGAGGATCTAAAGTTGAAACGCTACCAGGCGGAACTAACCTTGGAGAAATTGATGACCTTAGATATTTTACTAATAAGCTCGTACGTGGCTTACGAATCCCTAGTTCATACTTACCGACCGGGCCTGATGATGGAAATTCTCAGTACAGTGACGGGCGAGTTGGAACAGCATACATACAGGAATTAAGATTTAATACATATTGTGAACGTTTACAAAATTTAGTAGCAGAAGAATTTAACCAAGAATTTAAACGCTATATGTTAGAAAAAGGAATAAACATTGATACTGCAATGTTTGATCTTAGATTCCAACCTCCACAAAACTTTGCGAGTTATAGACAAAGTGAAATTGATAATGCTCGTATACCAACATTTACACAAATGAGTGCAATTCCTTATGTGTCTAACAGATTTGCAATGAAACGTTTCTTAGGAATGACAGAAGAAGAGATTGCAGAAAATGAACGTATGTGGAGAGAAGAGAACGACGAAAATCTAACACAGCCAGAAACTGATGCAGCGGGTGAAATGCGTGGTGCTGGAATTAGTTCAGCTGGAATTAGTTCAGACTTAGGTTCGATTGAAGACGAAGCTGATACAACCCCTGATCCAGAGATGGCAGGAGATGAGATAGCAGGTGCTACACCTGATGCTGGTGGCGCAGCCGCAGCTGAAACCCCAACAACTGATCAAACGATATAAATACTACTATGATACTACGTGAATTATTTTATTATGATAAAGAAACGCTCGAACCTGTAGAGGACGATCGTTATGAAGAACGTGATGACGAGTCTCCTGTAGAAAAAACTGATACACGTAAAACAAGATTAACACTTCGCCAAATCAACAAAGCTCGCAAAGCATCTGAACTACATACAAAAGAGCAACAAAAAGAATTAGATTTTGTTCGTCAAATGTATGGAGTAGCAGCTAATGCTGACGCGGGTGTTTAATGGCAAAAATTGACAAGTCTTTATATTCAAAAGAACAATGGCATAAGATAAGACAACAAAGACGTAATGAAAAACGTCTTAAAACTCTCTCTAAAACAAACAACATTGAAAATTTATCATCTAACGATATTGCTTTTGTAATTGGTAATGGCGTTAGCAGACTTCCTATTGACTTAGAACAATTAAAATCTATAGGAAAAGTATATGCTTGTAATGCAGTATACAGAACTTTCCAGCCAGATTATCTAATAGCAGTTGATGTAAAAATGGTACTAGAAATAAACAAAGCTGGATTCCAACATAAAAATCAAGTATGGACTAATCCTAACAAATCTTATGAAAGAATAAAAAATTTAAATTTCTTTAGCCCTAGCAAAGGATGGTCGAGCGGACCAACAGCATTATGGTTAGCAACACAGCATCAATACAAAAAAATATACATATTAGGTTTTGATTTTAGAGGAACTAAAGAGGGACGTATGTTTAATAATATCTATGCTGACACTGCAAATTATAAAAAATCTACAGATAGTGCAACATTTTTTGGAAATTGGATGCGTCAAACTACTAGTGTAATTAAAGAAAATACTAACATTGAGTATAAAAGAGTAATAGCACCAGATAACTACTGTCCAGAAGAACTAAATAAATTTAACAACTTAGAGACTATTTTTATTGAAGATTTTCAAAAAATGTTCAACCTATCCTAATATTTTTGTAAAATAGTCGTTTTTCGCCTATATCTGCGTAGTTTTTTCTATAAATAGTAAATACAAATGACAGCCTTACCATAGGTAAACTTTTATAGGAGAAATACAATGGCAGATCAAAATAAATTTGAAGAAATGCTTGAGCGTCTTATCAATGAAGATAAGGACGGCGCTGAAGAGCTATTTCACGAGATTGTCGTAGAAAAATCAAGAGATATCTACGAATCATTATTAGAAAACGATTTAGAAGAAGTTGCAGACGAAGAAGTCGATGAAGCTACTGACGAAGAAGTCGATGAAGCTACTGACGAAGAAGTCGACGAAGCAACTGACGAAGAAGTTGACGAGTCAAGCAATGACGAAGAAGTTGACGAAAATTTTGACCTTGATGAATTTGAAGTCGAAGCTGAACCAGAAATGGGCGGCGATCCAGCAGACGATATGATGGGTGACATCGAAGATGCGATGGATGGCGACGAAGAAGGTGATGAAGAAGAAGAAGGTGATGAAGGCGATGTTGAAGATCGTGTTGAAGACCTAGAAGATGCACTAGATGACCTAAAAGCTGAATTTGAAAAAATGATGGCTGGCGACGAAGGCGGAGATGACGAAGCTGAAGACGATATGGAAGCTGGTGATGAAGAAGATGACGATTCAGAAGAAGAGTCATTTGACTTTGGCGAAGCTGAAGAAGACACAGACGAAGCTGTTGAAGAAGCAACTGACGAAGAAACAGAAGTTGACGAATCAAAAACACCTAAAACTGCTAACGAAGAAATGCGTGAGTATGTTGAAAAAGTAACTGCTTCTATGGGCGACAATGGTGCTAACACCAAGTCAACTGTAGCAAGTGCTAATGATATGGGCGGAGAAGCCGGTAACTTAGTACAAGGTAGTGAAGAAGGTGGACGTACAGCAGATTCTGCAAAAGATGAAACAGCTGGTAACGTAAATGTACCAGGTGGAAAAGCATCTAAGTCAATGAAAGCTGCACCAAAAGGCCACGGCGCTGAGAAAAAAGGCCAAGGCGAAGCTGCTGACAATAAAAAATCAACAGTCGGCAAATAATATTAGGGACTAATAGATGAGCAATCTTTTACGAGAGCATTTGACATTCGACCAAGCAAATATGGTTGTTGAGTCTACCGAAAACGCCACAGGCGGCAAAGACCTTTATATGAAGGGCATCTGCATACAAGGCGGAGTGCGTAATGCAAACCAACGTGTATATCCTGTAAACGAAATAGGTAGGGCTGTCAAAACTCTCAATGATCAAATAACAGGAGGATATAGTGTTCTCGGTGAAGTTGATCATCCAGAAGGACTTAATATCAACTTAGACCGTGTATGCCATATGGTCACAGATATGTGGATGGATGGACCAAACGGTTATGGTAAATTAAAAATTCTACCAACACCGATGGGAAACCTAGTAAAAACAATGCTTGAAAGCGGAGTTAAGCTAGGTGTCTCGTCACGTGGTAGTGGTAATGTAAGTGAAGACGGAAACGGTGAAGTTTCTGAATTTGAAATTATAACGGTAGATGTAGTAGCACAACCAAGTGCTCCTGGAGCCTACCCAACGCCAATATACGAACATTTAATGAATGCACGTGGCGGAATGAAGGCATATGAATTAGCACAGGCAACAAAAAACGATCCAAAGGCCCAAAAGTATCTAAAGGAATCACTAATCAATATGATTAGTAAACTCCAATAACGAGGAGACAAATATTATGTTGGATGCACTAAAAACACTTTTTGAAAACGATGTAGTTTCAGAAGAAGTGCGCAACGAAATTCAAGAAGCTTGGGAAACGAAACTCAAAGAGAATCGTGTACAAGTAACTGCTGAACTACGTGAAGAATTTGCTCAAAAGTATGAGCAAGACAAGTCAACAATGGTTGAAGCTATTGACACACTTGTATCTGAGCGTTTAGCAGAAGAAATTGCTGAATTTGCAGAAGATCGCAAATCATTAGCAGAAGCCCGTGCAAAATATGCAGTAGCACAGCGTGAAAACGCTAATCTACTTAAAGGATTTGTAATGGAGACATTAACTAAAGAAGTTAATGAACTACACGAAGATCAAAAAGCAATGGCTGAAAATTTTGGAAAACTTGAAGAATTTGTTGTCGAAGCACTTGCAAAAGAACTTGCAGAGTTCCACGAAGACAAAAAAGACCTAGCTGAAACAAAAGTACGTTTAGTACGTGAAGCTAAGTCGCACTTCGCTAAAGTTAAAACTAACTTTATCGAAAGGAGTGCTAAAGCAGTATCAGAAACAGTTGACAAGGCTCTTAAAGGAGAAATTGGACAACTTAAAGAAGATATTGAAGAAGCACGTCGAAACGATTTTGGTCGCAAACTGTTTGAAGCTTTTGCTTCAGAATATGCAGGAAGCTACCTAAATGAAAATTCAGAAACAGCAAAGCTAATGAAAGTTCTTGATGCTAAAGATCAGCAACTTAAAGAAGCTAAAGCGTTTGCATCAAAAGCTAAAACATTAGCAGAAGCTCAGGCAACTGAGAAGAAGCGTTTGATTGAAGCAGCAACACGCAAAGATGTTATGAACGAACTGACTGGACCACTAAATGCGGACCAGAAAGAGATTATGATAGATTTACTGGAATCTGTCCAAACGGCAAACTTACGTAAGTCGTTTGACAAGTACCTACCGGCAGTTATAGACGGTAACACTCCAGCCAAAAAGGCAATATTATCAGAGGCAAAAGAAGTAACAGGCAACCGTGAAGACCATTCACAAACTAACGTTAGTAGACAAGCAGACGCAAAAGACAACTTGGTTGAATTTAAACGTCTAGCTGGATTAAATTAAGGAGATAATTATGTCAGAACTACTAGAAAGTCGCTGGCAGGAGACCAAAGGTGCCCTAGTTGAAGGATTAACAGGAAATAAAAAATCTGTTATGGAAGCTACTTTAGAAAATACTCGCAAGTATTTGTCTGAGGCTGCAACAGCTGGTGCTACTTCTGCAGGTAACGTAGCAACACTTAACCGTGTTATTTTACCAGTCATTAGACGTGTAATGCCAACCGTTATTGCTAACGAATTGGTAGGTGTACAACCTATGACAGGACCAGTGGGTCAAATCCACACATTAAGAGTTAGATATGCAGACGCAGTCAACTCAACAAACGGAACAGATACTACAGCAGGCGAAGAGGCTTTAAGCCCATTCAAAATTGCTGAAGCCTATTCCGGTGCTTTAGATGACAAAGCAGCAGCAACAAGTGCATTAGAAGGCTCAGCTGGTAACAGACTAAGCATTCAGATCTTGAAGCAAACAGTAGAAGCAAAATCCAGAAAGCTATCAGCTCGTTGGACTTTTGAGTCTGCTCAAGACGCTCAGTCACAGCACGGCATTGACGTTGAAGCAGAAATTATGGCTGCTTTAGCTCAAGAAATTACAGCTGAAATTGATCAGGAAGTATTAGCATCGTTAAGTGCATTAGCACCAACATCAGATACTTACAATCAAGCAGCAGTAAGCGGTACAGCAACATTTGTAGGCGACGAACACGCAGCACTAGCTGTTATGATCAATCGTGCATCAAATGAAATCGCACAGCGTACAAGACGTGGCGCAGGTAACTGGGCAGTTGTGTCTCCACAGGCATTAACTATCCTACAGTCTGCTACTACTTCTGCGTTTGCTAGAACAACAGAGGGTTCTTTTGAAGCTCCTACAAACACTAAGTTTGTTGGTACTCTTAACAACGCTATGAAGATCTATGTAAACACATACGCAGCAGATGATTCAGCTGTACTAGTTGGTTATAAGGGTTCAAGTGAATCAGACGCAGCAGCGTTCTATTGCCCATATATCCCGCTAATGAGCTCAGGCGTTGTATTAGACCCAGACACATTCGAACCAGTTGTATCATTTATGACACGTTACGGATATGTTGAGTTAAACAACACTGCATCATCTCTTGGTAACGCAGGTGACTACTTGAATAAAGTAGGAATCAGCAACGTTAGCTTCAGCTAATAGTTACTTAGATAACGCATTAAAACAGGACCTTCGGGTCCTGTTTTTTTATGGCTAAATAAAATTAGTATAGTCCGCTTTAGAGACTCGCATAGGTTCTGCGTGAAAAGAATCGTATATATCTGTTAATATAGGAGAAATACGATGACTAAAGAACTAACCTTTATATATCGCGGTGTCAAGTATGTTAAAACCGTAAAAGTATAATTTAATTAGGACACGGATGTCCGTATCACGAACACAAAGATTTTTTTGTTCCTGATTATCTGAAGTAGTCTTTAATGAAAATACGTATGTTTTTTCCTTTCTAGTATGTTTAAATAATATGTGAAAGGAGAAGCATATGTGGACAAAACCTAGTTATACAGAAATGCGTTTTGGCTTTGAAGTTACAATGTATGTAATGAATAAGTAAAACTTTTTTAAAAAATGCAAAAAAGTGGTTGACTTTTGTTGCAGTGATGTTATTATTAATACTGTAGCAAGACGTTGTTACAAGGGTTGGCGCTAATAATTTCCGTTCTAGAGGAGATAAGCGCACTTGGTTAGGGGTAGTGCCCGGCGTAGAGTTTGGAGACAAGCAGTGCGCTCACTGTCATACTAGACAGAGCAAGGTGCTAGACGTAACAGATGAAAGGTATCTAGACGTTTAGTTGGAGGTAAACCCAAGTCCTTCACCCACCTTTATTATAAAGCCCGCCACTGTGCGGGCTTTTTTCTTTTTTGATAAATACTTGTGTCAGATAGTGTGCCGCATGAGTGGCGGACTTATGCTGTCCCAACAGCGTAGCGGCTAGAACCCGCATCGGACTTCTATAAAGGAGAAAACAAATGGGAAGACCACTTAACAAAAGATATTTCGGAGAGCCAACAGCTGGCGGCAACGAAATTAAAGTAGATTTCTACAATACAGACAACACAGCAGTTGAAGAAGGACACATTGTCCGTCAAAAAGGAAGCAAGAAATTTATTGTTGCTCCAATTGGTGCTTCAGACACTGAATATACTTGCACATTAACAACAGGTAAATTAGCATCTGCTCTTACTGCAGGTGAAATGGCTATTACTATGTTAATGGACGATTCAGAAACTTATCAAGTTTCTAAGATTACAGGTCGTAAAGCAACTTTGCAAGCTCCAGATGCTACAGGCTCTAATGCATACGATGGAAAATCAGTTCCATGGAACTTTACAGCTGATCTAACAGACGGCGCGGCACAAGTTGAAGAGGCTGGTGACGATGACGCGGCTGGTGTTGATGACGACGATTTCGCTAATGCGTAATTGATTAATATGTGGGAGAGCAATCTCCCACATACTTAAAGGATTTTTTAATGTCAAAGTTTATTAGTTCATATGATGGCGATATAAAGA
>Ga0213865_10001425_pt1 | contig 15628 bp, 10 predicted proteins | sample PICome_6_FD_160100 | JGI IMG/M metagenome (GOLD analysis project Ga0213865, IMG submission 160100) | Coastal seawater microbial communities near Pivers Island, North Carolina, United States - PICO282 | ecosystem: Environmental > Aquatic > Marine > Coastal | place: USA: North Carolina...
TTAATTATACGAAATTAAATTCATTGTTTTTAAATTAAATCTTAACCCAAGATACTGACCCGATTGTATCCTATCCCAATGTTTTTTGTGAGATTTATTTTCACTATCAAGACCATGAAATTTATATAACCCACATGGTAGGTCTTCAATTTTACCTTTGATGTATTTTGGTTCTTGATTATAAATTTCTATTTTATCATAAAATCGTATCTGATTATAATCACCCCACCATTGTACATTCATTATATCAACATCTAAATGAAAGATATCAATACACAAATTTTGTTCAAGACCCAATCTAAAGCCAGTTCGTAAGATATTAGATAAATTTTCATATGAATCAATCTCACCACTTAACATTATATCAATATCACGAGTACCAATAGTAGAAACTCCATAGAATTGTTCTGCTGCATTTCCCATAAACAAAATATTATAACTATCTAAATTAGTTTGTGATAAAAAATTATTTCTCCAAACATTAAATAGTTTTTTTGTTGGTTGAACAAATGGTGTATTTACTTCTATATCACCATATCTATATAAATAATTTGCCATATTATAACGAACTACTAATGTGTGCTTCCAAATCAGATACTTTTTGAGTTAGTTCTTGAATTGCTTTAATCATTGGTGATATTAATTCAGTATAAGCCATGTTCCAATTTTGATTATCTTCTTGTACAATTGAACCAGATTCTTTTGGTATAATTTCATCTACTTCTTGTGCAATTAATCCGTAATGGTATGGTGAACTATTATCATCTTCTAACCAATGATATTTAATTGGATTTAATCTATTAATAAAGGATAAACCTAAATCGGATTCTAAAATATTTTTCTTTAGATTTATATCAGATGTATTCAGGGCATTATTTGAATAAATAGTTCTCCACCTTTGTCCTGAATTTCCTAAATCATGTTTATTAGTGGTAAATGGATGCATTGCATATGATGTAGTTTCTCCACTAAACCCAAATACTAAATTTCCACCAGCAATCTTTACAATATCACTATTAGATTCCTCACGCTCTAATCTTACATATTGATTTTGTCCTGAAAGTACTTGAATACCCTTTCCTGTTATTTCTGTAATATTGGTTGGTACCTGAATACTAACTGAAGTAGGTAATGATGTTAATCCACTTGCTTCAGAACTTCTTGCAGTTTGATTTACGGTAAAAGTAGTAGTAGTTCCTGATGCGTTTGTTGTACGTCCTTGTCCTGCCCTTGCCTGACCTCTTACTTTGTATCTTAATTTATATTGATGTGCAGCTCCTTGATTAAAGGTAAAGTTTCTTGAGAAATTTCCTCCAAAATCGAAACCTATTTGAGCAGAGTATGTAGTACCTGCATTATAGCTCCAAGGATATGTTACATAGTTGTGAGAAAGAATACCATCTGAAATATAGTTTTTATATGGTGGGGTAGAAAAACTTATTACGTGAATTTCATCAAGTTCACAATTTACATATTCTACATCTAATACTAATGATTTTACCAATGTACCTTCATCGGTATAGATATAAACTTCTGTTTCATTTGGAATAATATCTTGAATCGAAATCTCTACACCATCATCTAAATAAAAACCATGAGTATCAGAAACTTTTATTTCTCGTTCTTTAGTTCTTAAAATATAATATTCATTAACCCATCTTTGTCTTTTTTCAGCAATTTGATGAGAAACTAATTTATTATTTTTTTCATCCCATACTAATAACCAATCATTTTCATCAATTTCATCAGCACGTTTTAAAGAACCATCTGCTAACTTTATTAGAGTATCTGCAGTAACGGATGAAATCCCTTGAAGTCCACTAGGACCCTCACTAGATTCAGCATCACCTGATTGATAATATTCACCAAATTGATATGATGAAAATGCTTGAACATCCTTTAAAAGTTGAGATTGTAAAACAGTATCACTTTCATCTAATAACTCTGCATATACTTGATAACCAACCATACCCCTAATTGTAAGAGTACTACCATGTATCTGACCATTCGTGGTTGCATTATAGTTTGGTGCAGAAGTAGTAGCAGTAACGTTAGTAGTGTTTGCGGTGGCCATACTTAATGTAGGCATTACAAACTGAACTGAATAAGTTCCATCTGCTAATCCTGCAACAGTTGCCTGACCAGCTGAACCCGATACAAACTGACCATAGGTTGTTTCAAAAAATAAAGTAGAGGTTCCGGTCACATTAGGAAATCCTAATCCTGTGTTTCCAATTGATGTAATACTAACACCCGTTGCATTGGGTTCAGTTAAATTTAATCGAGGGTCAATTACAACTACCTTTGAACCTGATGTTGCGTTTTTTAGAGCAATTTCGGGAATATCAGGGTCAAATATAATTTCTTCATCGGCATCTTTTAAAACCCCTGTGGTCTTGTCAATTACCCAATCACCAATTGTACCATCGTTTGCAGTTATAGTACCTGCAAATATATTTTCAGAACCACTTGCAATCATATTACCTTGAGAATCTACTCTAAAATAATATGCTTCTGCCTCATTTTCATCTTCTCCTGATATTAAACCAACACGTATCTCAGAACCTTGTACTACCGAACCCGTTCCAAATACTCCGGCAGCTGAACCCTCTAATTTACCATTTAATGTAAGAGTTGTACCATTCCATTTAAGTGACCCTTGAGGACTTTGTAAAGATAAGTGAGCAATATCATTTCCTGCTACATATCCTAAATAAAGACCATCGGCATCAAATGATTGTGTTGCTTGTCCCATTGATAAAATGGTCTTGTATTTCCGTTAGAACCTGATGAGTGTAATCTAACAGTTTCCAAATCAATTGGAACACCCTGCAAGAATCCTAAACTTAATTCAGTACCTGTATAGTTGGTTGATGCATCACTTTGTGGATACATCCAAGTCATTTGTATATTTCTAAATACAGATTCTTGAATACTCGGAGTTGCTCCAGAAGGTGCAACACCACTATTAGCACTACTTACACCATATGTACTTTCAAAACTTGCAAAATCAGTTTCGAACGAACTTCCATTAACCGAAGGATATACCCTTGCTCCCAATACTAAAGTATCATAATCAAAATCATCAGCAGAAGTTGTAGAATTTACAACATCAATAATTTGATAAGCAACTCTTGCCTCGTTTGCCCATGTGTAGTTTTGGTCAGCATCTTCAGCAGAATCAATCCATAAAACAGGCATACTACCTGATGGAACATTTCCATATGCTTGTCCAACATCATGTGAACCATCCCCACCTCCTGCTGCCGGGAATATACCTGTATCTCCACGTAACACATTTATTTCTTGGTCAGTAATATCTAATTCATCATCTAAAAATCCAGAAGGAAGTTGCAAATAACTATAACCTTCAGCTGTATCGTAAGTAAAACTATAACCTGTAATTGTAGCATTTTTATCAATACGCCAATCGATAAACCAAGATTCTAATGATGCATTCTCGGGTGCTTCAACGGGGTCATCTCTCCATCCATGAAGTTCATATGGAATACCATTAGTTTTAGTTGCAGGTCCACCAAATGGAGTTAGAAACCCTCCTGAAAAATAAGTTAAATCCCAATTAGGTAGTGATGGTTGATAATCTAATGCCCCTATTTCTAATTGAACTACACGAGATGAAGTGTATCCTATTACACTCTTATCTCCCTGTCCATAATCAATACTACCAAAATGTACTATTTCTTCAGGATAAAAGAATCCTGAACCTGTATCAGAAATAATTAATCTTTGTGATTCTACTTGAGTAAATGGTGGAAGTTCTACTTCTTCTGTAAAGAATAATCCAACCTTATCAACATTTAATCCACCGAGATTTATTTTAGTACCAGCATCACTTAAAACTGATAATGATGCCGAAGTATCCGAATACCCCAAGAAAATACCATCTTTTTCAAATCCCGGATTAGCACCTTGACCAATTTATATAAATGGGTTTTGATATCCCGATGCTGAATCTGCATTGATTGCAATTACAGGTTTAGTATCATCATCGGTACCAATATTAATTGTTTTATTTGCATAAACATCTTCTGCAAAAAGAATATCAGTTGCAACTGCGGTAAATTGTGCACCAAATTGTTCCCAACCATCTGTCCAAGTTCCAGGTGTTATACTACCACCGATTGTATCAAAATATCCACTTGAAGATGGGGTAAAAACTCCACTCGAAGTATGTTGTGTATTTACTTTATAGTAAACTCCAAGATATCTTACTACATCATCTTCATTATAATTAAGACCTCCACTATTCCAAACACCTCTGTATCTATGAGTTATCTGACATGCATAAAATGTATCTCCAGAACCATCATCATACTTTACTACATATTTTAAATCTTGTCTACCTTGATAATCGGTAAAATCATCGTATGTTGCAGATGCGGTTGTTCTCCATCTACCTGCGTAAGTTATTCCTGCGGGTTCTCCTACTGCTCCATCCGTACCACTTGTACCCGATGAACCTGATGGTACTTCTAATGACCAAGATTCAGCAAAATTTATTCCCGTACTTGGTTCATGTGAAAGAGATGATGTATGAGGTTCACCATCCATTATCCATCCTTGACCTTCATTTGTTACGATATCATCAGGATAATATATTATGTTTTCTGCCCACAATCCTCTTAATGAACCTGCAACAATACCAGCAGAAGTTTGATTAATTGCACCTCGAATAGTTAAAGTTTGACCATTCCATTCTAATGAATTATATCTATCTTGTCCATCGGGTGTACCCGTTAAACTCATCAAACCATTTGTGCCATCATATCCAGCAATAGGTCCACCATCACGAGTTAATCCAATAAATACACCAGGTTGTGCATAACCCTGAGTTCCGTTTTGTCCAATTGCTATGTAAGGTTCATCAGTACCACCAACAATTGCGATGTTTGCGTTTTGACCATCACCTGCTTGTGGAATACCTACGTTAATAGTATTTTCAACAAATGATTCTTCGAAGATTGCCATTTTAGCTGCTACGAAGAAATCCTGTTCACCTAAGTACTCCCAATTGTTTGTATCATACTCACCCTCACTCATACCTGGCGTATAAACAGGTTCAAATGTATAAGGAGGTTGACCAGATGCAGTTACTAATGTATCTGTTGTTGCAAAATAATGAGTTTCTTCAGTACCTGAATTATCATATCGATAAATTACAACATCTCTTCTTTCAGGAGTGTATAGGTAATCAAGAGAACCTGTCCACTCACCTCGTACTACAATACCCGGTCCTACTGCTCCTTCAAATACAGTTGAAAATGATTGTTGAATAAATTGAGTTGCTCTACCATTTTCAAAATCAATTTTGTATATAATATACCCTGTTGTATTTGCTTGTGGAGTATTCCAATTACTTACTCCAGCAGATACACCATATAACTCACCACTTTCCTCTATTATGTTTCCTGAACGATGTGTTAATGCAGGTGATACTTCGTAAATAGATGCCGAGAATTGTCCATCTGTACCAATCGGTAGGAATGTAATTGGGTCTAATGCTTCTTCATCATACTCTTCAACAAATTGTAATTCAACACCACCTTTATATGCGTGAATTTCAGTAGTACTATTTTGAAAATATGTTGTACCATCCGTTTCAACTAAAATTGTTGTTGATGGATTTGATAGTTGTGTAGTAAATGCGTTTGAACCTGCTTGTACACCAGTAATAGTAACAGAATCCGTATCTACAATTGCTCCGTTTTGATTACCATCTCTTAGATTTACTTTGAATGTACTTTGAGAACCCGTATTTGGTAAATCGGATGAACCAAGAGTTGCTTCATTAAATGTAGAAGATGCTTGTAAGGTTGAATTATCATCATATAAAAATTCAAAGAAAGCCGAACCTGTTGTATTAATTGAATTTGCAGTTAAAGTAATATTACCTTCAGGTGATACTTGAGTTCCATCCCCATTATAAACTACCGTATTACTTGATGCTAATAAGTTTACTTTTCGTGCAGATGTTCCATCGGAAGTTTTTGTAAATACTTGCTTTTTTGTAATAGTTGTTGGTACACCGGCAACACCATTTTTAAGAGAATACGGATAAACAGTAAAATTATAAACAATAGATGCCGATGTTGCTGACATATTTTCAAACTCGGTTAGATGAAGAGTATCTGGTCCTACTAATAAACCTGTTTGATTTGATTCAGATATCTGATTAAAGTTTATATTATTAAATTGAAAAGAAGCAGTATAGGTACCAGGATATCCTGAATTAGAAGAATCGTATCTTAAATACTCTTCCTGTTGTTTTACAATTATATCAGTATTTGCTACTGCATAATCCGATACATATCCTAACTCATCTCCACTAAAGTTAACAACTGATGGGTCTATGATAATATCTATCGCAGAAGTACCTTCAATTACTTTGTTAAATCTTTGTACTCTACTTTGAGTTACCAACGATGATGTAAAATATGGATAGATATCAAAATTGTAAGTTACACTTGCACTTAAAGCACTCATGTTACTAAATCCATATAAACTCATCGATGTACTATTAACACCCTGTGAACCACTAAATGTAATTCCTGTTGGAACAATACCATTTACTGAAGATGTTGTAAATGTACCAGGGTCTCCACTTGCAGTATGAATTAAAAATAAATCACCCTGCGTAACTTCTATATTTGGAGTTAATACAGTATAATCATATACATCTCCTTTATGGTTTGCACCCAATTGAACGGGAGATGGTTCTATTTCAATTGCAATTGAATCTCTACCAGGTAACCCATCCGGTGTAATAAAGAATGATTTATTTGCCGTTACCGATGCCGAAGTAATTGGTTCGGTATATGTAAACTCTACATTTAATTGTTTTGTTTCAACTGCATCATAATATGCTACACCTGGAGTAATTCCTGGTATACCACTATCTATTCGATTTCCTAAATAATCAGTTACTGCAACAGTAATTGAATCATCAAATGAACTTGTTACATAAAACATATAGAAGTGAGGAACTTCTGTTTTTGGTTCAACGGATGAAGATGGTACTATATCTAAACTTGCAGTTAAAGGATTTAAGGTTGTACCCCTACGTTGAAATGATGCAGTTATAGGATTAGTTAATGGATTAAAATTATTACCTGTTTCTCTTGGTATGTATTGTATATTAAATTGGTCTGTTAATGAAGATACCACTCCATTGTTTAACCCATCTTTTAAATCGGTAAGAATTAAAGAAGTTAAAATTGATGAAGTAGTAGGACCATTCATCAAATAAACTGTTAATTCGTTATCAATAGCATCTCGTGTAAACTCTGCATTGTAATCAATCTCACCACTTCCCGTTGTACCTACATTAATACCCGTGATAAAATCAGGATTAGTTATTGCTTGAGAAAGTGATACATAAGTTGTAACTTCATTCACCCCATCGATTGATGATGATGCTAAGTGTAGTTTTGCTTCAGAAAAATCTCGTGTTAAGCCATCACGTAAATCAATTCGATTGATACCATCAACTCGTACTGCTTGAAGTTCTAAGGTTTTACTTTCTTTATTTTTTATGATAGTACCACGATATGGAACTATTTCATGACTAACACCACCTTTACCATCTTCTACTCGAGTAATTACAAATGTATCAGATACACCTTCTACTTCAGCAGTATATCTAATAAATTGAACTGTTAAATCATCTCGAGAACCTGTAAAGTTTTGTACCGTTAAAAATGGAAATTTTCCACCTCTATCTACAATATTATTTAACAGACCAGGATATTGCCCACCCACATATTCAGATGAAGAAAGTTCGTTACCAAAGAAATCAAATGCACCTGATGTATAATTAATTGAACCTGTAATTACATTTGTTTCTACATCAAAATTAATTACAGTTGGTGGAAGAGGATTTGCTGGATTCGATGCCGAATCAAATGCAAAGTATAAGTTATCAGGAGTTACTTCTATACTCTTTCTAAATAAGTTTAGATTACCACCAACAAACGTTTTAGATTCTTCAACTCGTACAGGAATGAAATTATTATTAATATCATAAAACTCAAATCGATAATCAAAAGTTTCTGATTCTAATGTTTTTGGTACTTGCTGAATAAAGGTAATCTCATCAGGAGAAAAAGAAGTTTCCTGAGATGCTTTTAAACTTACATTGTTTATGTACCAATCACTACCACTTACCTCAAAATAAAGATTTGCAGAATCAAAATTATCTGCAATTATATTCTCGTTAAAATTAGTTTTTTGAAGTACAAACGTTGATGAATTGATAGTTGTAATATCTTGCGATTTACTACTACCATTTACCGAACCACTTAAAAATACTCTAATAAAATCATTTGGGTTAATTACACCAGAACCAGATAATCTTACATTTAAATCCAATGTATATTCTACATCCTCTTGAATATCAAAACTCTGAGTAGTATAAAAGTATTGTCCAACTGAACCATCTAAGTTAACTGAATTATATAAAAAATCTTGATTAAATGTTGTTACTAATGATGGGTCTGATGTATCCCAATATGTATCTAATATATCCTGAGTAAAGAATCCATAGGTTTCTTCTGATTTTGCTTTTGTTTCAATATCTCGTAATAATTCATTTGATTCTAATTGTATTTCTTGTACAAATTCAAAATCGGTTAACTGAGATTGGGAACGTCTAAAAACTTTTACTCTTGCAGCATCACCTACAAAAGTTTTCATATCGGTTATACGAATTTTAGCAAACGAACCGGTTAATGCCGTTGCTAAATCTCCAAATGCTTCTACATGATTAAATGTTATTGAATAATCTTCCCCACTAAATGATTTAACAATATTATTTTCAGTATATGGTGGAGTTACTATTAATTCTGTTTCGTTAACAACTTCACTTATTCGTGGTGAATAATTTAAGTTATCAAATGATACTATTTGATTATCCATAGAACCCGTCCAACCATTTCCACTTGATACTTTTAATCTATACGAGGTTGGTAATGTAAAATCAGATAGGTTAACATTTTCACTTGGAACTAAAGATAATCCATCAACTAAACCTGTTTGAGTTACCGTTGGAGGGTTTCCACTAAATATTGGTTTTACAATTTCATCAATCCTAACTTCAGGTCTTCTATAAAAACGAACTCTATCTTCGTTTGAGAGAAGTTTATTAACTTTAAATTCTTTTTCCCATTTAACGTTATAAGCACCTTCCCACTCTGATGGAATTTGTCTTACTACACCTGTATCATCTACATATTGTTTTAGTTCACCAAGTATAGTAATTTTTGCATTACCAATAGGAGTATCATTATAAACATAGACAGCTATTAACTTTGATATTCCCTCATAATACTCAGGAATACCATTACCAGGTTCATAATAAATTGGGTCTCCATTAACATCTAAAATCTCAATTTTAATCTCGGTTGATTCTTTTAGATATTCCGAACCTTCTATTAGGAATCCATTCTTCCCACCAGTAAATGTATCTTTAAATTCAGTAATCCTAAAATAATCTGAATTGTTTCCTGTATCTACGATGAAAGTTTGAAAAGAGGATAAATTCTCTTTAGGTGAAAATTTCTTTATTCTGGCCATGCATTTTAACGATTATTCCTATATAAGTATTTCATAAATTTTATTTTTAATATTTATTCTAAACAAAACTAAAGAATTCTAAAGAGTAAAATAAAATGGATAAAAATATAAAAAAATATGCAATGCTACAAATTGATGCTGAGGTTCATCACTTACTAAAAACATTTTGTAAAGATAGAGGATATAAGATGAATGGATTGGTAGAATCTTTGATAAAAGAAAAGGTTTCACCAACCGTGAAACCCCTCCCTACTAATGTTCTAAAAACCAAATAATTATCGTATTTGATTTATATACTCTTTTAATAGAGTTTCGGGTTGCTTAAGCCATGGATTTTTTATATCAGTATTATTTAATACATATTCTTTTAAAGACCAATCAAACCCTCTACCAATATCAAAATTAGAAATATTAGTATCTTTTAAATTATATGCTAGTAGTAATGATATGGTATGACCACAACAATTTATTATTAATGGATTTTCTAATCTACTACAATACTCTATCATAGTAGGAAATGCTTTATTTATTTGATGAATCGCACCATAATCAGGTATAGGTAGATGATGAAACTTTTTAATATTAAACACGTTTTTATATTCTTTCATATATTGTGGACCATATATTAAAACATCTACCCCAATATCATTTATTTTATTAAAAAAATCAAAAGTCTCTCCCATAACTCCCATATGACGAGAAAGACCACCATGATAAAGTTTTGGTGATTTTTGAGTAAGAGTTTCTAAAACTTTTGCTCGGTATTGTTGCATTTGATTGGATTCATGTAGGTTTCCATGATTGTTCATACCAAACCCAACACCTGCACTTACACCAAGATGTAAATTAGGAACTAAAGATGAGTTTTCATATATAATACGATATGAAGATGCAAATTCATTTAAAAGGGATTCACTTGATTTATGCCAAACCTGAATAATTCTATTATTTTGTTTGATAACGTTTTTTGCAATATCAATCCATCTTTCATTTTGAATAGCGTCCAATAACGGAGATATTTCTCTATTATAAGTTTCTATTAATAAATCAAGTATTCCATGTTGAACTCTTGTATAATTAAATTGTTCTTTATTTTTTAATTTATTTATAAAATATTCATGGTCTGCATAAAGTACTTTTACATTTCCACTATCTACTACTTCTTTCATTATAATTTAATACTACTAAATCCGTTCACTTTTTTAATTTCCATAAGAGAATCTACAACATCTCTCATTGAATCGATGTGTGATATAATCATTACAAAATCAAACTGAGTTTTGAGATATGTAAACAACATATACAATGATGTGAGGTTTTCGTTATCTAATGTCCCAAATCCTTCATCAATTACTAAGAAGTTAGGTCTTGGAAGGTTACATACATTGATTAGAGCAATTCTGATTGCAAGACCACTAATGAATCGTTCCATACCACTACACATTTCTAAAGACCATTTCTGGTCATCATATACGATATACGCATTGATATTCTTTCCATCCATCTCCAACTGCATTCCAAACTCTACGATTTGAGTTAAGATATTATTCACCTCACCTTCAATCATTGGAAGTGCTTTTGAAATCAATTCATAAGATACGCCATCTTTACCCAATGCGTTTAAGTAATATTGAAATAATCCATGTTGCTCTTCTAACTCCTTTACCTCTTTAATTCTCTCTTCAATAGTTTCTTTTTGATTTTGAAGAGATGAAACTTCACCATTTAATTTAAGAACATTTGTATTAGTAATTTTTAAATCACCTTTTACTTTTGTTAAAAGTTCTCGTACATTACTAATTTCCGAACGAATCTCTCTGTTCTTTTCAATAGTTTGCTCGTTCTTAATATACTCTTCAATTATCTTTTCTTGTTCCGTAACTTGTGCATCTAAGCGTGCTTCCTGTGTTTCGGTTGTTGATAACTTGTTAATAAGTCCTGATATTTCTCTATCAATCTTATCTTCTTCTACTTTAAGTTTATTTAGATTGGTAAACTGTTGGTTTACATCTGAGTTAATTTGTAATGATGATTCTATCGATTCTTTACTCGTAATTAATTCTGCCATCTGCTCTACGAGGATAGAAAGTTCTGATTGTAAACTCATTTTTGCATCAATATACTCTTCAGAGTTTTTCAAACATATTTCACACTCAGGATTATATTCATGTGATTTAACGTGTTCGATTCTTTCTTTCAAAGATTCCTCACGAATCTTCATCTTATCCAACTCAATATTTAATTGTTTTAAATCCTCAACCTGATTAGTATATTGTTCATACCGTTTAGTGATATTATCTTCATCGTACTCATCGATTTCTTCTTCTAATCTAATCTGAAGTTCTTCTTTTTCATTAATACGTTCTTGTATTGATTCTTTAGATTTAATAACATCCGTTCTACTCTTTGTTAGTTTCTCAAGGGTCTGTTTTAAATCATCAATAGATTCATTACTATCTACACCCAACTTAACAATCTTCTCATTTAACGAGATTATTTGTTTGTTTAGTTTTTCTTCCTCTTGTTTTAAACCTTCGTTTGTTGCAGTTAGAATTTTATATTCATTTTTCTTTGAAATAAGATTGGTGTCGATGTCGGCAAGTTTTGAGGTAAAATCATCCCTCTTGAATTTTTTGATAAGTGTTGTAGTATCTTTAAACTCTTCACTTGCTCGTTGATACAATTTATCAAAGATATCTACACCAATAAATTGTGAAAGGATTTCTTTTCTTTCACTCTGCGATTTATCGATAAACAATGCATTGTTTCCTTGTAGTGAAAGAGCAGTTAAAACAAAATCATCATAACTACCTAAGTATTGATTAATAATAGTATTAGTATCTCTACGTTGTTCTCCATTAAGAGAAGTTACCACACCACCACTTTCGGACCAGAAGTTTACATCTACTTTAACACTCTTTCCTTTATTAATTTTCTTTGCCTTTCGTTCAATGTAGTAATCTACATCATTGATTTGAAAGTGAAACTTACATTGAAACCAATCCTTACGATTGTTTAGAATATTCTTAGCAAGGAAAGTACGTGAGGTTTTATCAAAGATACAAAACGATAATGCATCAAAGAGTGAAGATTTACCCGATGCATTAGGAGCAAAGATACCCATGATTCCCTGTGCATTATCAAATCTAATTTTGTTACCCTCACCATACGAGAACATATTAGAGAACTCAAATGTTTTGGGTACCCATAGTACGTTTTCTGCAACTTTAGTATCATCTACCTGAGAGTTTATCTCTTTATTGATTTCACCAATTTTATCCAACTCATCACCATCTAACAAAAACTGTCTTTCTAAGTAATCTCTGATTAGTTGGTTTTGGAAAGTTTCATCCTTTACGTTACCAACAATGTTTTGATTAACGTTTTGATTGGTTTTAAGTTGTCCTATGGTATCAGTACGAGTTACGGTTACTTCAGATACCTTAAAGAGTTTTTTAAGTTCTGTCACACAACGTTTGGTATCACTAGGTTCAGTACGAGTGAATCTAAGACGTAATCTTGGATACTTTGGTAGTTTGGTATCAATTTCATCATAAACCCATTGAGGGATTTCCCCATCCACTACATCTATCGTTAAATATCCATAATCATTGTGAATGTGGAATTCCTCAAAAGTACGGGATTTCACATCCCATAATAAGTAACCATGATTTTCAAGAAGTTCTCCATGATTCTGTTGAATCATTGAACCTGCATATGCAATGTGTTCGTAACCTTCACCGAATGTTTGACGTTTGTGGATATCACCCAACATCACCATATCAAATCCATCGAACATATCGACTGTAAATGAGTTTGATGATACGGTGTATCCTACATCGGTTTGTGCTTTATTTACTGGTCCGTGAAATAAACATATTTTATTCTCACCCTCTACCAATTCCGCCTTTGGCCAATTCTCTTTTTTATCGAGTATCGAATAAACCACAAAAGTGAGATTACCAAAGTTGTAAGTGCCAGTATCTCGTAAATAGTGTATTCTGTCATTGTTTAAGTTTTCTACTATTGGTGTTAATACATCTAATCGATAATCGTTATTGAGATTACAATCGTGATTACCCGTGATTAGAAAGGTATGTTTTAGTTTTGCACATTCAGTTAAGAACCAACTGATTTCTCTGACAAGTTCGGGAGACATCTCGGTTTTAGCATGTGCAATATCACCTGCTAAATAAATAACTGAATTTTCAATATTATCGTTTTTTACATTCTCTAAAAACTTTTCGAATACTGAACGATATTCTTTATGTCTTTTTAAGTTACGAATATGTAAATCCGCTAAATGGTAGATTTTTTCTACTATCATAAATTATTTAGTTTAGAAAGGATAAGATTATCCCAACCGGTTTCTTCGGTTTGTTTTAATAAATTATTTACCTCATCAAATCCCATATCAGCTGCATCAGATTCTCCTTGAGGTATAATGTTTCTTACTTTGATTCCGTTTTTAATAAAATACTCAGTATGTTTAGTAGAGTCTTGTACTGCATCTGAATCCATTAATAAGTTTATTTCTTTTACACCCTTTTCAAGTATCTTTGTTTTTAGTTTCGATAAAAGAAACTTACTTAACATTGGAATTGCATTTCTCTTTACTGAGAATGAATCAAACACACCCTCTACTAAAGTAATTGGTTCGTTCCAATTAATTTGATTATCGAATACAATTACATCTCTACTAACAGGTGGATTCTTATACTTCATTCCAACATCTTCGTAGAATGTTCTTGCGATAAAATAATTTAGTTCGTTATTTTCATCATATGATGGAATAATAATTCTGCCACCATATAATCCATCTTCACAATATCCAATATTATACTTACGTACTTCATCTATTGAGATACCCCTTCGTTTAATATATCCAATTGCTTGGTTATATATTGGGTTGATTGATTTTGGTTTTTGTAATAATGATTTAAACTCTGATGGTAATCTGAGTTGTATCTTTTCTTCTACATCTTTTTTAGTAGAAGTTGGTTGGTCACCATAGATTCCAATGATTATATTTAACTGAGAATAATCAACGTGTAAACGTTTAAGAAGTGATTGAATACTCCTACCCTTAGAATTACATACCCAACAATGCCAATATTGGGATTCTAAATTGATTTGGAGTTTCTTTTTATGGTGATGACAAAAAGGACAATGATGTGCTTGTTCATTACCTTTTAATGAGGTACCAACACCTAATGTATTATCAAGTACACCAATTACTTTTAATCTATCTCTAGTTGAAATCATTTTTGATTATTAAAATATTCTAAATATACGAATATTTCTTGAATAATCCAAATTTAAAATGAGGAATTTTTACAATCGAGAAGGAAATCTCTTAATCTATTTAATTTAATAATAGTATCTGGACTTTGATTCTTTTGCCTTAGTTCAGCAATAATATCATCAATAGATTTTGCTGCTATTTTTAACCCATCTTCTTTAGAATTAAGGAAAGAATCAGAAATTCTATACTTAACACATATTTCTTGTATTGTCATAATTTTTTATTAAGATATAATTTACAGTCAAATATACAAAAAATATTTTACAATACCAAATCTTTTCTATAAAATTTTCCTAAAAGATTTTCATTAAGACAACTATCATCAGCAAGTACATCATAGTACATCTGCCAACGTAGTTCGTAATAGGTAAGTGATTTTTTAGAAGGGCAGAATTGAATAATTTCTCGTTTGAAATTATCTTCGTTCCCTTCTTTTACTTGTGATTTAATCCAATCGTTAGATGAGTGATATTTTTTCCAATCAGATTCTTTAATTACTCTACGTTTTCTCTTCTTACCTTTTAACGGGGGTAGAGTTCGTTTTGCCCAAAGAGATTTTTTACCAATGTAATATTTGCCTGTTGGGATGTGAGTAATCTTATAAACGAATCCTTCACTTCCATCAGGAATACTTTCTTCAGTAACCTCTTTATTTTCGTATAACCAATTTTGCATTAAATTTATTTGAGAGTATCTGAGTAAGGTTTGGTATTTAATTTACCACCTCTTGCT
>Ga0213865_10001431_pt1 | contig 15588 bp, 6 predicted proteins | sample PICome_6_FD_160100 | JGI IMG/M metagenome (GOLD analysis project Ga0213865, IMG submission 160100) | Coastal seawater microbial communities near Pivers Island, North Carolina, United States - PICO282 | ecosystem: Environmental > Aquatic > Marine > Coastal | place: USA: North Carolina | collected...
GCCGGTCGAGGGTGAACGCATCAACGGCGCCAAATTACTGGCGTGGGCCCGAGGCCTCGCAGGAACCGACGATGTTGTGCTGCGAGTGTTGCAGAACAAACTCGTGGCCTACGTCAACGGTGAAGACAACCTCCATGGTGGTGTTCAGGGTGAGGCGTGGCCAGCAACGGCTCAATGGGAAGGGCGCCCCACCGTGGTGGACGCCCCTGCTCCACAGCCATCCCCTTCGCCCGCTCCAACCCCGACGCCCGCCCCCGCACCGCCCACGCCAGCAGCGTCAGCGCCCGCCGCACCTGTTCCTCCCGTGGTCGAGGACAGCGAAATGGTCAGGACGGTCATCGAGGTCGTGGTCAACCATACCGGCTACCCGGCCGACTTTGTTGAACTCGACCAGGACCTCGAAGGTGAATTGGGCATTGACACGGTCAAACAAGCCGAAATCATGGCGGATATTCGTGAACGGTTCGGTCTTCCCGTGGACGAGGATTTCGTGCTGGCCGATTACCCAACCCTCAATCACATGATTGGCTACATCCAGCGAATGACCGGTGGCGCCCCTGTGGCCTCATCTCCTCCTTCCCCTGCTGAACTGACAACGCCGGCGGCCACACCCCAAGACGAAGCTCCTGCGCCAACCGTTGCTGTGCCTTCCACAGCACCGGTGGTGGACGATGCCGAAATGACCGCCACGGTGGTGTCGGTCGTGGTTGAACACACCGGTTATCCGGCGGATTTCATTGAACTTGATCAAGACCTCGAAGGCGAACTCGGCATTGATACGGTGAAGCAGGCCGAGATCATGGCTGACATCCGCGACACATTCGCCCTCCCCGTTGACGAGGACTTTGTTCTGGCCGACCATCCAACCCTGAACCACATGATCGGCTACATTCAGCGAATGAAAGGTGGCGGCTCACCACCGGCACCTGCTGCCCCTGTCACCGCCAGCGTGCCTGCTGCTCCAGCGGCCCCTGCACCCGCTTCCTCCTCCACCCCTGCACCCGCCGTATCGTCGGGTTCGCACGGCGACATCGAGGAGGTGCTGGTGTCCGTGGTGGTTGACCATACCGGATATCCTGCTGATTTCATTGAGATGGACCAGGACCTCGAGGGCGAGTTGGGCATTGATACGGTGAAGCAAGCCGAAATCATGGCTGAAATTCGAGACCGTTTCGCCCTCCCTGTTGACGAGGACTTTGTTCTGGCCGACCATCCAACCTTGAACCACTTTACGGCTTACATCCTCAAGATGCGTGGCGATACCTCGGTCGAGGCCTCAGATGAACCGATGTCGGGTGGTTCCGAGCCATCGCCTGCGGCGCCCATGGCTCGTCCAAGTTCTCATCATGCTGGCACTCGCCGCTGGCAGGTTGAGATCGAAGCTTGCCCTGGCGAAGCCTCACCTCTCGCCGTTGCTGGTACAGTGGTGGTGTCGGATGATGGTTGGGGCATCGCAGAAGCCTTCTGCCAGCGCATGGAAGCACGAGGGCTCTCGGCCGTTCGTGTTGGATTTGAGAGTCGAATTCGCGACGCTTCTCGCCAGGATGAAGGTGGACGGACGGTGTACAGGGCCGACCCGGAACAACCTGAACATCTCGCCTGGATTGCCGAACAACTCAAGGAGACGCCGCTGGCCGGACTCGTGCACATGGCGCCGATGAAATTGGCTTCAGAGCAGTGGTCTGAGGACTCCTATCCGTCTTCGCAGATCGCCCTGGCCGCCCACGGCTGGTTTGGGCTGCTCAAGGAACTTGGTGGGGCTCTGCCTTCTGACGCACCCGGCTTCGTGGCCTCGGTGACTTCCCTCGACGGACGTCATGGCAACCTTGGCGACCGCTTCAACGCTGTTCAGTGTGCGGCCTCTGGTGTCACCAAATCCTACGCCTTTGAACGGCCAGACCTTCGCTGTCGTGCCCTTGACATCCATCCCGACTTTGTGTTGGATGAAACTGAGGCAGCCCGACGCATCGAAGACGATGTGTTTGGTCTGGCCGGTGAGGTCGAGGTGGGTCTAGACCGCGACGGCCGTCGCTGGGCCCTGGTCGCCTTTGCCGAGGACGTCGTTGACGAACTCCAACCTTTGACCTCAGAGGATACCTGGTTGGTCTCTGGCGGTGGCTCAGGGGTAACCGCCGCTTCGGTGATTGGCGTCGCCAGCGCCAGCGAGGGTGCAGGTGCACACTTCGAGTTGCTTGGGCGCTCCCAACTCATCGAGTCCACGGCCCAGTGGGTGGATTGGTCGGAGGACCAACTGGCTGAGGAGAAGAATGCACTTCGCCAGCGCCTCATCGATGCCAGTGAGAGCGGGAAAGTGACCATGGTGGAATGGAACCAAGCCTGGCAGCGGTTCACACGAAGTCGCGACGTCTTCCTCACGCTGAAGGCGATCACGCAAACAGGTAACTTCGCTCAATACCATGCTGTTGATGTCATGGACCGTTCGGCCCTTGAAACCCTTGGGAAGGAACTCGGGCGCCCCATTACGGGTGTGGTTCACGGTGCCGGTCTTGAGGATTCCAAACTGGTGGCTGACAAGGGTTACGATGTGTTTGACCGCGTGGTCCGTGTCAAGATCGATGGCTGGCAATCCTTGTTGTCGGCGGTGAAGGCTTCGGGCCGTGACGCTCCATCCTTTGCCTGCTGCTTCACCAGCGTCGCTGGTCGCTTTGGCAACGGTGGTCAAACCGACTACGCAGCAGCAAACTCTGTTCTTGACGCCGAAATGGCTCGCTTCACAGCGGCGCACGATGGCCGTGGTGTCGCCATTGGTTGGACCGGCTGGCGAGATGTAGGGATGGCCACTCGTGGTTCTATCGAGGCGGTATTTGCTGCAGCCGGCATCGAGACCTTGGCGGTTGAAGACGGCGTATCCATCTTCGTGGACGAAGCCTTGCGCGGCGGTAAGCGTCGTGTCCTCGGTTGCGGTTCACTGGGCCTGATGGACCGATTTTCTTCCTTCCGAGAAGCGCCGTTGAAACTTCCGGGTGAGATGGCGGCGGCGATGGCCGACCCCACGCGATTCCCGTTCGTTGACAAGGTCGTGATGTTCGAGGAAGGTGCGCGTTTAACGACACAAAGCACGCTTTCTACGACCGATCACCCCTTCCTTCTCGATCATGCCATCGAGGGTGTCCCTTACCATCCAGGGGTGATGGCACTGGAGATGTTTGCTCAAACCTCCTTGTTGTTGCATCCCTCTTCGTGTCTCGCTGGGTTTGAAGAGGTCACCTTTGGCCTTCCTGTGAAACTCATCAAAGGGCCGATGACGGTTCGTGTTGAAGCCGAAGTTGATCGCACCGATGGTGACCTCACTTGGATACGATGTCGGTTGGTGTCGGATCTGATGAACTCCAAGGGCGAGGTGTTCGGCGAGCGAGAACATCATCAGGCCGTGGTTCGTTTGGTGGCCAGGCAAGATGACTTGCGACCGTTCTTGGAGCGAGAGGTTGGCATGCTCCCGGCCATTGGGACTCCTCCTCTGGTTGACGTGCTTCATCCTGCTTCGTTCATCTACGACCGATACTTCCACGGTCCACGCTTCCAATCGCACGGTGGCGTGCTCGCCGGTATCGGCGACGAGAGTGAACCGGGCATCGACGGCTTGGCGCTGATGCGGCATCAACTTCCCGCTGCAGACCAGTTTGCAGGAGAACAGGACGGGGAAGCGGTCCTTCTCGAGGCCCTGCCCATGCTCATCGAAGCGGGCTTCCAAAATGCAGGCCTCGTGGCCATGGAAGTCTTGGGCTACAGCAGTCTCCCCGTTGGTATTGCGTGGTCGACCATGTTGCGTGTTCCTGAGGAAGACGAAACGCTCAGGTTGCGTACCGTCCAACTTGAGGGCCTCGACGACGGCACCACCGTGCATGACGTGCTCATCGTGGGCGACGACGACGCTCCTGTGATGGCGTTGAAGGGACTTCGTCTGAAAGCGATGGCCAACGTCGCCGAAGACCAACGCTTTTCACTCGAACGATGAGGTGGTGTTGATGCAACCGCTGGTGGTTCAACTGACGCCGCCTCAAACGACCGCCGTTCATCTGTTTGCCACCACAGTGCAAGCGTGGGAGGTTCGGGATGTTCCGCTCGCACAACCTGCGGAGGTGGAGACATTTGCGACAGAAAAGCGGCGGGACGAACATCTGACCGGAAGGTGGTTGCTCGGTCGCGCCCTCAACACCTGGGGCGTTGACGACCTGTCCATCGTTGAAGTCGTTCGAGATGAACGCCGAGCTCCCTCCCTCACTTACATTCACGGGGTGTGGAAGCGGACACCGTTGCCGAACATTTCGATCGCTCACAGCGATGGCATGGCCTTCGTTGCGCTTGCTGATGAGGGGTTGGCGGTGGGGTTTGATGCTGAACCGCTGTCCAGGACCTTGGCAGAGAATGCTTACGACATGATGGCCAAAGGTGAGGAACTGGACCGTCTCCGGAAATCCCCGACCCATGTTTTTCAAGCCTGGACTGGGAAGGAAGCCGTTCAGAAATGCCTCGGTTTGGGAATGCACCTCAATCCTCGACATATCCGAATTCCAATTGAAAATAAGTTTTCAAATATTTCAATTGAAAATTCAAAAATTCAATTGGAATATTGGAATGAGCAGGACTATCATTGTTCCTTGGCGACGCGGGTCGCAGAGGTCGCTGTTCCTACGCCCGAGGACCTTCTGTTGGAGGTCACACGTTCAGCCATGGCCGCTGATCCAGACTGGGGCGTGGGCTGCAAGACAACTCGGAAAGGTGCCTGATCAGTTCCACAGGCGACTGCTCTCCCAAGGCAAGTCCAACGCTACACCAAGTTCGGTGAGAATGACGAAATTAAACACGATGTAGGAAACAAAGGCGAGCGACAGCACCACGACGGAGGTGTTGACAATTCGCTTTCGTTGCCGCTTGGCCTCATCGAGGCTGCAGATGCCCTCTCCTCGGAAATAGACCACTAAACCGGCCACCACCAACAGAACACTTACCGCCGATAAGACCGGACGAAACCATCCCATACCGTTGGTTCCCCAATACAAGTCGTTGGACAAGGCAGCGGCGCTGGATACGCTGGCCAGGCCGAAAAACACCAACACAACGCTGGGGAAGCAACACATCGAAGCGAGGAAGGCTGAACCTCCAATCCACCTCCAAAGGGACTTCACATCGCTTGTAATCGTCCCTTCTTCCATATCGACTCCTCATTCTTTTCATCTTTGAACATGTGTTCCATTCATGTGCAATCGCTGAACTTATCCACGTCGTCGATCGCATTTCTATGCCAGATCAAGGGCAACACTGGGGTCCCGTCCGACCATTCTCCCATACCGGTGAGCATGGTCTCATCGGTCATGTATTGGAACGCCCAATCAGCGGTGAAGGTGTCGTTGCGTCCGTGAGCGACCAAGAAATCAGCTTGTGCGTCAATGCGTCGATAGAAACTCCAGTCGGACAATCGGTCCCGTACGGGATCTGTTTGGAGGTAGTGGCTGGCGACGAGACGTGGGAATCCGTAGAGATCAGATTGAATCTCCAGCAGTTGATTCCTCTCCTCTGGTAAGGCATCAAACACTTGCTGGTGGAAGGCACCGGGGCAAAGGCCGACGCTCATATCATCTTGTGGCACACCGATTTGCACGAGTGTTTCGTTCGGCATACCGGTCAGGTTCGGCTGCAGGTTGGTCTGCATGGGGCGGGTGGCAGGGGCTTCCAAGGCGACCACCAAGGCGTGGGAGCCCCACCCACGCTCAAAGGCTGAATTCAGTGTAAGGAAGGTGTACGAGGCTCCAAGACTGTGCCCTCCTGCCCAAAGGGTGGTGGGGTCAACGATGACCTCACCGAGATGAGCGTCGATTTCGGGTGCACGTTGCCCTTGCAAGAGGATGGTTTGCACGTGGTCCATGGCAGCCCGGATGGCCAGGTCTCGGTAGGTGTGTTGGAGGTAGTCCGACATCCCCGCTTCGTAGGTGGCCTCGTGCGCCTCATAACCGTCGGGTCGGAGGTCCGAGGGGTACTGGATGAAGGCCACGGCTATTCCCTTGGCCGTCAGATGGGTGATCCAACTTTGGTAGGCGTTGATGTCGGGGTAAGTGAATCCGTGAAGAAGAATGGCCAGCGGCAGGTGAGTGACCGGTGAATCTTCGGCGAGTACGGGCAGCGTGATGTAAACGCTCCACTCCACATCATCCTCGAGGTTCCCTTGAACCGATTTCACCTCCTCAGGCAGGTCGTAAGGGAAGCGGTACTGCTCCACGGCATACGGGCCGGGGGATGAACCGTAACCCATCGCGGGTGCATCGGGTGGTGAGGGTGCAAAACCGATGACGGCTGGAACGCCGGGCATGACCAACCAAGCCGCGAAAAAAACACCCAGCATGTGAATGACCCTCGTGGTCGCCACGCGGTCATCGGCCGCTCTCCGGAGTGTGGGAGGGCCACCAAGGGCCACCAAGAAGCAAGCCAACGTCCATCCCATTACGGTTGGAATGAGCAAAAATGCCCCTCGTAAATAGAACACATCCATCAGGAAATGAAGGGTGATGAGGCCAAACAGCATGCCAAGGCCACCGTAAGGAAGCAACAGCCACGAGGGTGGTTCTTCCTTGGCGATGACGGCTTTTCTCAAACCGTATCCTCCAAGCGCCACGAGGATCATGATGGAAAGCGCCAGCGCTGGAGAATTTCGGAGAGCCATCGTCCAATCAAGCGAACGAACGGCGTGGGGCCAAATGGCATCCACGACATCTTTCCCCGAGAGGAGGCGCAAGATCATCTCAGCGAACGCCAACAGAAAACCGACGAACATGGCCCAGTGATGCAAGTGGCGTTCTGGGCTGACGACCGTCGTGGTTTGTGACGGTGCCCCCTCTTCCATGTTAGAAAACGACTTGATTTTCTACAAGAAGTTTCGTTCAACGCCTCAGGCGTTGACGTTGCGAACTTCAGGGTCCTGGTCGGCCAAGACGAACTCAAGGAAGGCCGCCCACAACACGAACTGGATGCTCTCCTCAAGGTTCTCTTGGCCGCCCACGACCGCCACCATGTTCTCGAGCGTGTCCTGTGGTGAGTGGTAGGCGGAGTAATCTTCGTCGTATGCACCGAGGTGGAAGATGGTCTGGGCGCCGAGGTTCCTGAAGGTCACGTGGTCTGAGCGTCCGAACGTGTCCTCGTGGACGTCCATGACGAGGTTGTAGTGGTCGTCCCAATGTTGGTCGCAACCCGCTCCGTAGCTGCCTTCGATGCGAAGGTCCATCGGGGCCTTGAGGATGTTGCGATGCACGTGGTCGAGCACACTGGTGATGGCCACGTCCTGAACCTCCGGGTCAATGTCGGGTCCTGACCATGCATGGTAGGGGAAGGGATCGCCGTTCTCTTTGACGGCGGGCCACGAAATGCCCATCATGTCCATGTTGATGTAGAATCGAAGTTCTTTGTCCTGAGGTAAACAAGCGTCGCAATCGTTGTTGGCAAAGGCGTTGGAGCCTCGCAGACCTTCCTCTTCGGAGGACCACAAAGCGAGGAAGGTATCGCACTCGACTTCAAGGTCAACGAGGATTTGAGCGTACATCATAACCGCAACCGTTCCGGCCGTGTTGTCGTACGCACCTTCCCATGTTCCGCCGCCAGGTGGGCCTGCCGGCGGTGCGATGTCCATGTGAGCGCCCATGCCTTGCACACAGTCGTCACGAAGCCCTCGCTTCCAAGCAACCACGTTGAGGGATTCTGGCTGGGTCGGGTTGAGGGTGTCAACCACACGCATCAGGTGCGTATCGTACCCCAAGCCCTCGAAATGGCCTTGGAAATAGGAAGCGGCGCGTTCAAATTGAGCGTTGGGGCTCCCCATCCAACGGAAATTGTAGGACCCACAATCATCGGAGGGAGTATCGCAGGTGATGTAGTCCATTTTCTCGTACCATGCCTCACCGCTGATGATGGGTGTTCCATTGCCAGCGGTTTGATTGAAGACGGCTTTGGTGCCGTCTTTGGCGTAGACCACCAGTTCAACAAATTCAGTGTAGGGTGTCGTGAGCAACTTGAGGTTGATGCGGTCGCCTTCCACAGGCACTGAGCTGTCAGTGTCGATCACGCCGTCAACAAACAGCAACACGTCGTGAGCGGGTGCCGAAATTCGCAAGCCCTCGCCCATCAAGAGAATGTCATGCCATTCACCGGCCCTGAACATTGCATCGGAGGGTGCCAAGCCGTCAATGGTGAGGGCCACTTCAAGATTCACCGATTCGGTTTCTTCTGTCTCACCGAAGCAACCCGAGAGGGGAGCGATGATCATCAACAACACGAGCAGGAGTGCGCGGAGGGTTGCATGGGTGCTGCCCTGCATGACTCCCATCGGTTGGCCGGGCCTTCATAGGGCTTGGCCTTGGTGGCGCAAGGTGAGGTCAATACGGAACATCTTTCCAACCGATTTTGTAGCCGATGAGGTTGAACGAACGGTGAAGCACTGGGGTGATCACGATCAATGCCACCATTGGTAGCCGCAATTCCTCAGCGGCTAGCACGGATGGCCCAAGGAAGAGTTGGCCCCAAAGGAAGACCATGATGGCGAACGGCAGCGTGTCGAGCAGCGGGGCTTTTGAGGAGATGTCACCTTCTCGCTTGAGTCCTCGTCGGCGCTTGAAAAACGAACCCGTGCTATCGCCTACCAGGCAGGCAAACCCGAGGAAGGTTCCCAACACAAAAGCAGCCCCGTTGGCACCGCCGATGAAGAACCATGCCTCTTCTGCACCGGTGAGTGGATGGGCGAACACGGTGGCATCGTCAGCAAACACGGAGGTCATGTCGCCACTGCTGACGATGGAAGCCAACAACATGCACAGCAGCCCCGATGTGAGCGACCCCCCGATCAGGCCGTTCCATGTCTTTCCGTCGCCCAGCATTCGATTGCCGTCGCCCATGACGCGCCCGCCGTCGATGGGCCACGGGCCGTAGCCCGTTTTGGGTAGCCATTTCCCCCACATCATGGCGAAGGTGTTGGCAAGGAAACCGGGGAGGTACAGCCACAAGGTCAGCAAACAGAGTGAAAGGAAATCCATGACATCACCGAAGTTCTCGTTCCGTTCCTTGCAAGGTGAGCCTTTGATGCTTGCGAGTTGAGGGTGAGGTACGAACCGAACTGTAGGTGATGCTGTGAGGTGCGGATAGCGGGAGTCGAACCCACGACATAAGGTTGGAAACCTCAGATGATAACCACTTCACCATATCCGCAGTGTGGTAGGCCGGACGACAAGCCTCTCCTCTTTGAGGGAATCGGTCCCTTTTCGTAACTCATCGTGAACGACGGAACTCATCAAACATGGAGTTTGTTCGTTCCCGTTGTTTTTCGGGTTGTTGGGTGACAAGGTCTCGCCTCGGAAGTTCACCCAAACCTCGGGTTTGCCGAAGTTCAGCAGCTCGCATCATTCGCCGCTCTTGGTCTCGGTGTCGACGGCTCTGACCGCGGATCATCAAGGTGCCCATCAGCGCAAACAGCACCAAGCCGGCCAGTGCAGCCTGCAGAACTGTGCTGTTCTTCACGGTCTCAACGATGGAGGCTTCTGCCTCATCGGCGACCTCAACCGGTGCGTTGGAATCCGAGGCGTCAACGACGACCGTAACGGTATCCATGGGGAATTCCGCTCCTGGTTCAGCCGCCGAGAGAAACAGTTGGTGGCGTCCGACAGTGGTGGCCGTTCCCGAAAAGGTGACCGTTTGGGAGTTGCCGCTGGCCGTGGTGAACGTCAGGAAATGCACGGAGGATTCGCCCACGATGGTGGAGGTTGCCTGCCATGCAACATTCGCTGCAAAGGCTGAACTCATCCCTGTTGACACGGTGCAGGTGAAACTGAACCAACCGCTGGCCGCCAAGTCCACCTCGATGGTGAGAGGGGTGCACGTCATGCTCGCCTCCGCTGAGTTTCTCGACGAATCACTCGGCCAATGATCGGGTTTGAAGGCGCCCAGAGTGGCGTTGTCACCGTAGCCATCGCCGTCGCTGTCGATGAATTGGCTCCGTTGGTCTGGGAAGGCGTCCTGTTGGTCGGACCAGCCATCGTCGTCAGCGTCAGGGCATCCAAGAGCACCGCCCATGGTTGAGGTGCCGTAATCGTTGGGGCAAGCATCACCGTCTGTACCTTGGGTCTGGTCTCCGTAGCCGTCGCCATCGCTGTCATACCATTGCGTGGTATCGTTTGGCCACAGGTCGTTGGTGTCGCTGACACCATCGCCGTCGCCGTCAAGGCAGCCGAACACGTCAAGGCTGGAGGTCCCCGTCGTGTCGACACAACCGTCGGGTTGTGTGCCGTTGGGGTTGTCGCCGAACCCATCGCCATCACTGTCAGCCCACTGTGTGGACTCACCAAGGAAGGCGTCGTTGGCGTCCGATGTTCCGTCGCCGTCCTCGTCGACACAGCCAAACCGGTCGGCGAAAGAGGTGCCTGCTTCACTGGGGCACGCATCGGGCTCGACGCCGCTGGTGTTGTCGCCGTAGCCATCGCCATCGCTGTCCACAGCTTGGCTTGCTTCGTCGGGGAAGGCATCGGCACCGTCTGAAACGTTCCATCCGCTCGTATTCCCTACCGGTAGGGTCGGGTCAGAGAATCCATCGCCGTCGCTGTCAAGGCAACCAACGCGGTCCTGGGTCGAATTTCCACCGATCAGTGGACAGGCGTCTTCAGCATCGTCGTAACCATCTCCGTCGTTGTCAATCCAGCGTGTTGGGTCGTTGGGGAAATCGTCGCTCAAGTTAGCGTACCCGTCGCCGTCATCGTCAACGCATCCGTAAGGCGTCGTGGAGGTACCCGCCTCGCCGGGGCAGGCATCGGGTTGGAGGCCGGTTGCGTTGTCGCCGTAGCCATCCCCGTCCTGATCGAGCCATTGCGTGGCGAGGTCGGGCAAGGCATCGATGGTGTTGTCCCATCCGTCGCCGTCGTTGTCAAGGCAGCCCAGTCGGTTGCCTTGAGTGGAATTGCCCCAGACGCTTGGGCACGCATCTGGTTGACTGCCACCGGGGTTGTCACCGTAGCCGTCGCCATCACTGTCAGCCCACTGCGATTGGTCGCCGGGGTGGGTGTCCTGGTCGTCGCTCCATCCGTCCTGGTCGCTATCAGGGCACCCGAAGGTGCCGTTCTGCCATGACTCGCCGTACGTGTTCAGGCAAGCATCCGGAAGCGTTCCCGTTGGGTTGTCGCCGTAGCCGTCCCCGTCCGTGTCGTTCCATTGGGTGTTGTCGGACATGAAGGCGTCAGCGCCGTTGGCTGTGGTCCAACCGGCGTCGGGGTCTGAGTAGCCGTCGCCGTCCTGGTCAGGGCAACCCTTTCGGTCGTGGACCGAGGTGCCGAAGAGTGCAGGGCAATCGTCGTCCAAGCCGTCGTCGTAACCGTCGCCGTCGATGTCGCCCCATCGGTTGGGGTCGTTGGGGTAAGCATCCGCTCCGTTGTCCACGGTCCAACCGCTGTCCGGGTCGGAATAACCGTCGCCGTCGGTGTCGGGGCAACCTCGACGGTCTGCCGTGGAGTTACCTGCCGCTGAAGGGCAGGCGTCCCCGTTGGTTCCCGATGGGTTGTCGCCGTAGCCGTCGCCGTCCGTATCGGCCCACTGTGTGGCGTCGTTGGGGTCGATGTCGGCTCCGTTGGCCGTGGTCCAGTTGGCATCACCGTCGGACGAACCGTCGTTGTCGGAGTCCACACATCCGAAGCGATCTCGGGTGGACGTTCCAATCGTGGCGGGGCATGCATCGCCCTCGAAGCCGGTTGGCTCATCGCCGTAGCCGTCGCCATCAGTATCGTTCCACTGCGTGGCCTCAGTCGGGAAGGCATCGTCGATGTCGGCATACCCGTCGCTGTCGGCGTCGGCGCAACCCAATCTTCCCATCTCTGTGGAGGTTCCGAACTGCGTGGGGCACGCATCGGGGTTGTTGCCGGTGGCGTTGTCGCCATAGCCGTCGCTGTCGCCGTCGGCCCACTGGGTGTTATCGGAAGCGAAGGCATCAGCACCGTTCGCAGCCGTCCAGGTGCTGTCAGGGTTGGAGTAGCCGTCACCGTCCGAATCGGTGCAGCCGAATCGGTCCTGGGTTGAACCACCGTTGGTGCTTGGACATGCATCGCCGGTGGTAGCAGGAGGTGGATTATCGCCGTAGCCATCACCGTCCGAGTCGACCCACTGAGTGTCGTCGGTTGGGAACGCATCAGCACCGTTGGTGGTGCCCCAGGAGCCGTCAGGGTCGGAATAACCGTCGCCGTCTTGGTCTGCACATCCGTTTCGGTCCTGGCTTGAGGTCCCGGAAACGCTGGTGCACGCATCCGCCCCGTTGGCCGTGGTCCAGGAACCGTCCGGGTTGGAGTAGCCGTCGCCGTCGCTGTCAAGGCAGCCGAATCGGTCGCCGGTGGAATTTCCGGCCGCAGCGGTACAGGCATCAGGTTCGACGCCGGCAGCGTTGTCGCCGTAGCCGTCGTAATCTTGGTCAGCCCACTGGGTGATTTCGCTTGGGAAGGCGTCAGCCCCGTTGTTCACCGTCCAGTTGCCGTCGGGGTTGGAGTAGCCGTCGCCGTCCGTATCCGGACAGCCCGTCCGGTCAATCGTCGAGGTGCCCGCCGTGGTGTTGCAATCGTCGTCGTCGTCTTCGTAGCCGTCAAGGTCACTGTCCTGGGTCAGGTTGGTCAAACTGTAATCGCCGGTCATGGCGAGCGCATAGAACTGGGGGCCGGTCGGAATGTTGGAGCCAATCATGTGGACTTCCCATGTGCCTTGGGCGGGGTTGGCCAACGTCACTCCGCGCAGGTTGTCGAGGTTGTTGCTCACGTTGGTCCATGTGCCAGACGGGCTCTTGAGTGCCAAATCAACATCGTTGACGAGGTTGGTTGAGGCAGCGGGTGTCGAGGCAGGGTCAGTCCAGGTCAGGGCGATGTTGATGTCATCGGCGCTGGCTGGGACATTGAACGACCATCCCGAATCGGCATTGGTGGTCACCGAATGCCCGTAGAGGTAAGAGGTGTTGATGGCTTGAGACATGTTGATCCTTCCCCAACCCTCGTGGTTGTTGGGCGCTGCTTCGCCTGCACCGTTGGTGTTGGAGGAATACTGGCCTGTCATGTCGTGGGCGCTGGCGGTGAAAATGGCCTTCACCAAGGCCGAGGTGGGGTTGCTTTCCCCAAGGTTTTCCATGAGGTGTTCAAGCAGGAGAGCCGAGGCTCCGGCGGTGAGCGGTGTGGCCATGCTTGTGCCACCCATGTAGGTGTAGCTGGCGTTGTGGCCCAGCCAACCCACCGAGGTGGTGCTCCGGGATTTGGCGGAGAGAATCATGGTGCCGGGGGCTGAAAAGTCGGGCTTCAAGCGGCCATCATCGGTGGGCCCGCGTGAGGAAAAAGCAGCCATGCCCTCGGGGTTGTCCGCCAGCCGGTCGGTGGAAATCGGTGAACCGTAGTCCGTACCTCCCCAAGTCCAGGTCATGTTACTTCGGTCGTTCTCGCTCGCACCCACCGTCAGGACGTTCTTGGCGGTGGCGGGACTGCCCATGGAATCAAGGTCAATCTCGCCGTTCTTGTCCGCATCAGCCCCCTCGTTGGCAGCGGAAAAGAGGATCACGAGTTCGTCGTAGGTTCTTGCGCTGGAATCGGCTTGCATGGAGGACGTGGTGTATGCGCCAGCGACTGCAGAACCCCATGAATTGGTGTGGATTCGGCTATTGTTGTCCCAAGCGAGTTCGAACATATCATCGAGATCGTTGGGGATGCCCAGCAGTTTTTCCTCGCCGTCGTGTGTGGTGGCGATGGCATGGAAAAGAAGGTGCGCTTCTGGGGCTGCCCCGATGATGGCGCCGTTGCTGTGGGTGCCGTCACCGAGCACCGACCCGGCCACGTGTGTGCCGTGGCCGTGCAAGTCTTCTGCGTCATCTCCACAAGGGCTCAGGCTGAGCGCGGCGCAGGTGGAAGGTGGGGGTGGGAAGGACAAGATGCCCGTGATGTGGTCCCGGAAATCAGGGTGCATGTTGGAGTTGTTCACGCCGTTGTCAAGACCCGTATCGGCCACGGTGACGATGATGCCGCTGCCGTCCAGGCCGGACCAGGACGAATCGATGGTGGCCATGTTGGTGTTGTCCCAAGTGTCGTCAACGTTCATCACCTCAATGCCGACTGAATTCATGATTTCGAAGAAAGGACGAGGCTCCACCCATTCGATTTCGTCTTGCTGAACCAACCAGGCGAGGTTGTCGGCAGTCAATGCCATCGTGGCAAACCGACCGCTGTGTGAATCCAAGGCCACGCCGGTTCGTTGACCGAGGCCTTCCGGGAGGGTTTCACCCGAAAGAACGACGTTCACCACGGCGCCTTCCTGATTCACAAAGGGGTTGGGGGCCACCATCTCAAGGCCGAGCAGTCCTCGAACCAGGTCGGTCTGCACCTTGTCCGTAGCGTCCATGGCGGCCAAGCCCACCACGTTGAGTTGGGCCAATGCAGCCGGCGTGGACGAGCCAACATCGCAGTGGAAACTCGCCGGGGGCATGAACGAGAAACAATCGATTCCAGCCGCAGCAAGGTCGTGGAACCAAGTGCTGGGCACCGGGTAGGTATGGCCGAGAATGTGGAAGCCTTCCACCCGTTGTTGGCCCGTTTCTTGTGTCCAATCACTCGGTGCGATCAGAGCGATGTCCCGGTAGAGCAGGTGCGTTGTGCTCGCCGCTTGGTCAGCGTTGAGCCAGCCGTGCTGGGCTTGCAAGGAAGGGGCGATGTTGAGTTGTTGGAGCAGGTCAAGGGAAGCATCGGTCTCGTTGGTGATGCCATCCTCGGGCGCTTGTGCAAACGCCAACGGTGAGAGAACTTGAACGAGGAGGAGAGCGATAAACACGAACGAGGTTCGGTGGCGTTGCCTCTGCATAGGCTTCCCACCACGGGGAACCTCATCAAAGATTGGTTGCGAGGTCAACCCCTCCAGAGCCATAGCGAGGGTTCAAGAGTCTCGGTCCTCGGCAGGGAATCATGACGGCAGCGCATGCAGCGAAAGCCAAGGGAGACAAGATGTCTCCCGAGGACATCAACGAGAGCGCTGACGTCCTGGGGAAGCAGATTTGGCGCGTTGTGCCCTATGCGAAGAAATACCCCAAGCGTGTATTGACTGGCATTTTCGCTAACGCTGCGGCCCGCTTCTTCGACCTGATGCCTTTCGTCGCCATCGGACTGGCCGTGGACTACTTCACGACCGACATGCTCTCTGGCCCACAAATCGTCCAGGACATGGTCACCACCATTCACAGCGACCCAGCCATCGGCTACGGGGTGCTCATCTTCCTTGGCTTCCTTTGTCTAGCGATCTTCCAAGGCATTTCGGAATACTCCTGGCAAACCCTTGGCTACAACATTCAACACGACCTTCGCATGGATGCGACTCGCTCCCTCATCGCCATGGAAGCCTCCTACTACGACCTAAGGCAAACCGGCCAAATCATGTCCGTGCTCTCAAGCGATGTGAACCAGCTCGAAGACGTGGTTTCAGATTCTTCAACGTCCATCATTCGGATCATCATCACCTTCGCCACCGCTTTCCTGATCCTTGTCCTCATGTCGTGGAAACTTGCGGCCGTGTTGTTCACGCCCATCCTGTTCATCGTGCCCGCCGTGT